>WNFM01192267.1_pt2 | contig 25192 bp, 20 predicted proteins | sample 5400271 | NCBI WGS metagenome assembly WNFM01 (sample SAMN13153352, study PRJNA577476) | soil metagenome | isolation source: 60 cm saprolite on Douglas fir-dominated hillslope | place: USA:California | collected 2013-09-17 | reverse complement strand
CTCCGGGAACAAGTGGAAGATGAAGTGGGCGATCTCTTCTTTGTTCTGGTGAACATTGCGCGCTATCTTTCGGTGGACGCGGAGTCTGCCCTGCGCCGTACCAACAGAAAGTTCCGCCGCCGGTTCGGCTGGCTGGAAGAGCAATTACGCAATCAGGGCCGCAGCCTGGAACAAGCCACACTCGACGAAATGGAAGCCTTGTGGCAGCAAGCCAAAACCCTGGAGAATGGGTCAGTTTAGGAACTGACCCATAATCGGCAGACGTCATCGCGGCAGCGATGGACGCGTGTATGTACAAATCGTGAGACAAAATCTGACGTAGACCAAGACTGATTCACTATCCAACCCTGAAGGAGGAACCCGCAACGTGAGCGCGACAGTGCCCGGAGTCGGCCAGATAACTATCAGGAAGTGCGACGGCATGGAAGAACTCAACGCCTGCGTCGCGCTGCAGAAAGAGGTCTGGAAATTTGACGACGTAGACCTGATTCCGCTGCGCATGTTCGTGGTCAGCCAGAAGATTGGCGGGCAACTCATTGGGGCCTTCGATGGCGGCGAGTTGGTGGGCTTTGCTTTCTCTATCCCCGGCAGCCGCGGCGGCCGTCCTTATCTGCATTCGCACATGCTGGCGGTGCGGGAGACGTGGCGCAATCACGGCCTGGGGCGGCGGCTGAAGCTGGCCCAGCGCGATGATGCCATCGAGCGTGGCTTTGAGCTGCTGGAATGGACCTTTGATCCGCTGGAAATCAAGAATGCCCACCTCAATCTGGCGCGGCTGGGCGCCATTGCGCGGCGTTACAGCATCAACCATTACGGTTATTCGTCGTCGCCGCTTCAGGGCGGCTTGCCCACGGACCGCCTGGTAGCGGAGTGGTGGCTCAAGTCAAAGCGAGTGGTTGAACTGCTGGAAAAGAAACAGCCGCCACGGTTCCAGGTAGAAAAGAGAATTGAAGTGCGGGCGCAAATTTATGCGTGGAAGGCTTCGGCCGCAGACCGGCACAGAGCAGCCGAGGTCCAGACCCGCAACCGGGAGCAGTTTCTGGCTTCATTCCGGGAGGGGCTGGTCGCGCTAGGCTATCAGCGTGATGAGCACGACAACGGAACATTCCTGCTTGGCCGCTGGGATGAGCCGTGGTCATATGCCTCGGGCGACGAAGAGTAGCAATGGTCCAGCTAGCAACAGCTTGCCGCAGATTACGCAGATATGCGCAGATAAGAAGAAAACGGCCATGAATTTCGCGATTGGCTACCATAAAAATAGTTCGCGTATTTTCGCGTGCTTTCCGGTTAAATTTCCTGATCTGCGATTATCTGCGAAAATCTGCGGCTAACTGGTTTTGCCAATTGCCAATTGCTAATTGCTTACTAAGGAGGCGCGGTGAAAGTTGAAGCGATTACCCTGCGCGAGATTCGCATGCCGCTGGTGCACTTTTTTGAAACCAGCTTTGGCCGCACCACCGAGAGGCGCATTCTGTTGGTGACCGTGCACACTGACGGGCCCGAAGGCTGGGGTGAGTGCGTTGCCGGTGAAGATCCGTTCTACAGTGAAGAGTCGGTCGACACGGCCTGGTACGCCCTGGAGAAATATCTGGCGCCGCCTTTTCTTGGTAAGGGAATCGACAAAGGCGCTGAAGCGCCTGCCATGATGGGAAAGATTCGCGGACATCGCATGGCCAAGGGCGCACTGGAAAATGCCCTGTGGGACGCCGAGGCGCAGGCGCGGCAAACGCCGCTTTGCCTTTTACTGGGCGGATCGCAGACGGAGATCCCGTGCGGAGTTTCCATCGGCATTCAGAATTCGCACGATCAGTTGCTGGAAAAGATTGAGACCGAACTGAGCGCCGGCTATCGCCGCATCAAGGTCAAGTGCAAGCCCGGATGGGACGTGGAGGTGTTTGGCAAAATCCGCGACCGCTGGTCTGACATCCTGCTGAGCTGCGACGCCAACTCCGCGTACACGCTGGAGCAGATCGAGCACCTCAAGAAGTTCGATCGTTTCAACCTGCTTATGATCGAGCAGCCGCTCTGGTACGACGATTTCTATTTTCACGCGCAATTGCAGAAGAAGCTCAAGACCAGCATCTGCCTGGATGAGGCCATCCACGGCGCTCGTGACGCGCAAGCCGCGATTGAGCTGGGCGCGTGCAGGATCATCAATATCAAAGTAGGGCGGGTAGGCGGATTCAGTGAGGCCATTGCCGTGCACAATGTGGCGCTGAAGAATGGCATTCCCGTCTGGTGCGGCGGCATGCTGGAGTCGGGCATAGGCCGGTCGCATAACATCGCGCTTTCCACACTCAAGAACTTCACCCTGCCCGGCGATGTCTCCGCCTCCAAGCGTTATTGGAAAGAGGACATCATCGAGCCAGCGGTTGAGGTGTCACCACAAGGATTCATCAAAGTTCCGGAGACTGCGGGTCGAGGATTCAAGATCAAGGCAGACCTGATCGAGAAGCTGACAGTGCGCAAAAAGATCTTGCGCGCCGGCGTGAGCAGCGCGGCGGATTGAAGAGAAAAGCCGCTGATTTCGCAGATGAACGCAGATAAGGGTGACGGTGAAGTTGCTATCTCTTCATCTGCGTTTATCAGAGCTAATCTGCGGCCAAAAAAGCTAGCTTCCCCGCAACGCCTCATTCGGGTCCACCTGCGTCGCGCGGCGCGCTGGCACGTAGCTGGCTAGTAGAGCGATGACCAGGAATGCCACAGGCGCCATCACAAATGTCGTCAGGTCACGCGCGCTGATCTTGTATAGGACGCCCGCCAGCAAACTGGCCATGAGCCAGCTGGCCGCAAATGCGGCCACCAGGCCAATAGCAACGCCGGCCATGGTGAGCATAAGCCCGTGGCGGACAACCAGTCGCAGAATGTCTGACTTCTCCGCTCCCAGCGCCAGACGGATTCCCAATTCCTGTCGCCGCTGCTCGACTGAATAAGAGAGCACACCGTAAATGCCAACGATCGCCAGCACCAGCGCGACGGCCGAGAAAATTCCCAGCACCAGCAGGATGAAACGCGGCTGAGCGCGTGAGCCATCCATGAGTTCGTCCACGGTCTGGATGCTGGTAACCGGCTGATCAGAATCAATGGCAGCGATTTGCGCCCGTACGGCCGAGACCATAGAGTGCGGATCGGCAACGGTGCGAACCAGCAGGTTCATATTGCCCCACGGTATTTGAGGAAAGGGAAGATAGAGTTGCGGCTGCGGATCCAGCGCCAGGCCGCGGTTCTTTATGTCGGAAGCGACGCCAATTACCTCTGAAGGAGCGGGCCCGCGGCCCACCATCACACGCTTGCCTACGGGATTCTCATGCGGCCAGTAGCGGCGTGCGAATGTTTCATTCACGATGATGACTTTAGGCGACTGTGCATTATCGGCATCAGTGAATTCACGGCCCACCTTCATCGCCACGCGCATGGTCTGGAACCACTGTGGACTCACGGCTTCAATGTCGATGAATGGGCGCTCGGGCAGCGGAACGTCTGGCTGGCCGTCCGGCAGCACTGGAGTAATGCGCTTCCAGGTGAGTGGGAGCGCGGCGGAGATTGCGGCCTTGCGTACTCCGGGCAGGGCGGAGACGCGGCGCAAGAGATCGTCAAAGAACATGATCTGTTTTTGCGTGTCGGCATACTTCACCGTGGGCAAAGAGACGTTCATAGTGAGCACGTTCTGCGGATCAAATCCGGGATCAACGCGCAAAAGCCGGGAGAAGCTGCGCACCAGCAGCCCGGCGCCGATCAGCAGCATCAGCGAGAGCGCAACCTGTCCCACCACCAGCAACCCGCGCAACTGCACGCGACGGTGGCCACCGGTGGAACCGCGGCCTTCATCGCGCAGCGTTTCATTCACGTTTGTCCTAGAGAGCTGGAGAGCTGGGAAGATACCGAAGAGGACCCCGGTAAGGACTGAGGTCGCCACCATGAAGAGCAGCACGCGTGTGTCCATGGCAATGGGCATGCCCTGAGGCAGATTATTGTTACCAAGCGTTGCGAGATATTTGGTCGCGGCCCAGCTCAGGCCCAGCCCAAGCACGCCGCCGAGAAGTGCCAGCAGCACGGATTCCGTGAGCAACTGGCGGACCAGCGCGCCACGTTGCGCGCCCAGCGCCGCGCGGACGGCAATCTCCTTTTTGCGCGACAGCGCGCGCGAGAGCAGCAGGCTGGCCACGTTGAAGCACGCGATGAGCAGCACCACTCCCACAGCGAATGAAAGAAGGACCAACTTGCCGCGGATATCAGCTACGACCGAGTCCTGGAGGTCGGTGACCACCATGGAAAGGCTGGCATCGGCATCCGGTGCGGTTGGATTTTCTTTGTGGTATTGCTGGTGCAGGACGTTCATCTCCGCCACTGCACGCTCCCGCGAAATGCCGGGCCGCAGCCGACCGATAATCGAGAGGTAGCCGACTCCCATGCGCAGGCGCTGCGGCGTAAAGAGGCTATGCTCAAAGTAGCGTGGGGTCCATACATCGGCGGGCCCCATGAAAGGGAACTGTATTCCCGCCGGCAAGACGCCGATGATGGTGTACGGTGTGCCGTCCAACGCCACCGTTTGGCCGATGGCACTGCGATCGCCGCCAAAACGGTTATGCCAGAATGCATCGCTGATAACGATTACCGGCTTGCCCGCAGGCTGGCCTTCGTCGGGTGAGAAGAAACGCCCGACCTGCGGTTTGACGCCCAACAATTCAAAAAATCCCGCAGAGACGCGCGCCGCTGGCACCTGCAACGGCTCGCCGCGCCCGGTGAGATTGAAATTGTCATTGGCCGCCGCCACCACACCGGAAAAAGACTGGCTGCGGTCGTGGACCAGGTCAAAGCGGTTCAGACTGCAACAGTGCGACTGTCCGGTTTTGTCTTGCGCGTCCAGAGAGATGAGCTGCTGCGGGTCCTTGTAGGGTAATGCCTTCAAGAGCACCGAACTGGTGATGGTGAAGATCGCGGTATTGCCGCCGATGCCGAGTGCCAGCGTAAAAATGGCGGCAAGCGCAAACCCAGGATTCTTTCGCAGCATGCGCGCGCCAAAGCGGAGATCTTGCAGGAATGAGTGCATAGCGACCCAATTATAAGACGTGCATCCGAAGTCGAATCTTTGCTGTTCTTAACCAAGCGGGACGAATGGTTTTATGTTCGGAAAGAATTCTGCCGGTTCGACGAAATGAGCCTACCGCCGCAGGTCTTTCCTCACGTACATCACCAGCGTGTTGCCGGGACGAAGATCGTGGGTGCTGAAGCGGCGGTATTTTCCGCCAAGCTGGCGTTCCACCTCTGGCACTTGCGGCGTGAGTGCAATCACAATCGGTTCTGATGTCTCGACCATGTGTCCCCAGTAGCCTACGCGTGGGTAGTCGCGCAGATACCACGGCAGCGGCCAGTGCTCCGGCGCGACAACAGAGATACCGATGTCCTTCTTCGCCGGATTGGACGCGGCAATAGAGTCAATTTCGTTTACCAGCGAGAGAAAATCCCGGTTGGTGTGGGCGTAAACATAGGTGTAGGCGTCATTGTCATAGTTCACGAAACTGACGTCGACAGCCTGGTAAACAGAACCCAGTATGGCTCCTCCCGCGATCATTGTGGTAAGGGCCCGCAATCCGGGCTGGTAGGCCTGGCCAATCGTGTAGCCAGCTATGAGCGCCAAAGGCAGAATCAGACTGAGCGCAAGCCACGGCGTCTTGTACGGCACTAGCGAGTAGGCGGAAAAAATTCCTAGCGTCCAGAAAGCGCAAAAGACCGCGAAGCCGCTGCGGGCGCGAATCAGCGCTACCAATACCCCTATGCCGCCCAAGACTAAAATCGGCGCTTCTTCCTGCCAGAGCCAGAGCAGGTAGGTCCACCACTCGCGATTGTAGATGCCGTGCTGGCCGGTCTTGGCCCAGTAGGTAAAGGTGAGCACGGAATCAAGTACGCCGCGGGGGTTGGTGAAAAACGACGAGTAGAGCAAGATGCTAATCGCCACAAAGAGAAGCGCCGCCTTGACCCAGAGCTTTGAGTTCTTTCCCGCAGCGGTCGTGCCATTTGCCTCCAAGAGCAGGTCAGCCGATAGCTCATCCGGTCGCTTGCTCAGGCGCAAGTAAAAAATCGTGCAGGGCACAGCGATGATCCAGACTGCGGCGGTGATGATCCACGTCTCTTTCGTGGCGAACAGCAGCGCGGCCGAAGCTGAGGCGAGCATGAGGTACACCGCTTTGCGCGTCTGCTCATACCAGAGCCAGGCGACGATGATGCCCAGGGTAAAAAAGACAAACAGGATTTCATGAATGAAGTAACGCGAGAAATAAACCAATCCCGGTGAGACTGCGGCGAATGCCGCGGCAGCCAAAGCCCCGGCCGTCCCTAACCAGCGGCGCAGGCAAAGGATGAGCCAGACCGTCCCCACGCCAAAAGCGGCGGGTAGGAAGCGAATGGCGAACGTGCTCAGCCCGTGGCCCCAGTGAAAAACATTATTGATGGCCACCGGCATCACCGCCAGGTAATACAGAGACGGGCCGTGATAATTGCTGGGATCGTAGTGGTAGAAGCCAGTGCGAAACAGCGTAGTCAGGAAGATCCCGTTGACGCCTTCGTCGTGATGCAGAGGTTTTTCCGTCAGAAAGAGCAGGCGCAGCAGAGCAGCCGCCAGCAGAATGACGCAGCTGGTCCACCACCATGCATCGCGTGAAGGGCGGCCTTCACGCACGGCGGAAAACTCACTCCGTCGAACCTGAGACTTGCGCCCGCGGACATTTGCGGAGACCTGTTTCATCCGTGCGGACATCTTAAATCAGGATCTATGCACCTCTTCGGCGTGCTTTTCGCGGAGGCTTGAGGCAACATCGATGAGTTCCTGGCTTACAAAGCGCGTCCGCGAGACGGCGTCCGCAATAGGCACGGACGTAATGTCATTGCCTTTGAGCGCCACCATGCGGCCGAATTTGCCAGCATGCACCAGATCGATGGCGCCGATTCCATAACGCGTGGCCAGCATGCGATCGAAGGCCGTGGGCGAGCCGCCGCGCTGGATGTGGCCCAGGACCACCGCACGAGTTTCAAAGCCGGTGCGGCTTTCGATCTCGGCAGCCAGCGTGGTGCCGATGCCTCCCAGGCGCACGTGCCCGAACTCATCTGTTTTCCTGCGCTCGTTGTCCACAGACTTGCTGGCCAGCCTGGCGCCCTCGGCCACCACAACGATGCTGAAATAGCGCCCGCGGTCATGGCGGCGCTTGATGGTCTCGGCGATCTCCTGGATGTCAAACGGCTGCTCCGGAATCAGAATCACATCCGCTCCGCCGGCCACGCCGCTGTAGATGGCAATCCAGCCGGAGTCGCGGCCCATGACCTCCACCACGATCACGCGATTGTGCGCCTCTGCCGTGGTGTGTACGCGATCAATGGCTTCAGTGGCAATGCTGACGGCGGTGTCAAAGCCGAAGCAGAGGTCGGTGCCGCTGAGATCGTTGTCAATGGTCTTGGGCACCGCAACCACTTTCACTCCACGCTCAAACAGTTTCAATGAGACGGACTGCGTATCATCACCGCCAAGAGCGATCAGCGCCTCAACACCGTTTGCTTTCAGATTCTCCATGCAGCGTTCCAGGCCGTTCTCTTTCTTCGACGGATTGGTCCGCGAGGTGCGCAGAATCGTGCCGCCGCGGGGCAGAATTCCCGCGACCGCTTCCAGATCCAGCGGCGTGACCATGTTTTCCAGTACGCCTCGCCAGCCTTCCATGAAGCCAACAAACTGGTCGCCATAGTGAAAAATTCCCTTGCGGACAATCGCGCGGATGACTGCGTTCAGCCCTGGGCAATCGCCCCCGCCGGTAAGAATGCCGATCTTCATTTTTCCTTCCTCACTTCTCATGCTCGAGCCTGGTTTTGTACAGACGGTACTGGCCCGTTTGCGCCTGCTTCAAGTATCGTGACCAGAATGTCTCATTTACGTTCAATGATGCAAGTTCGTCTGGGCCGATGAGCAGATAATCCACGCCGTAGCTACGCAATAGAACGTCCGCTTCCGGACCTCCTGAATAGATGCGCCTGATATCGGCCTCGCGCTCAGAATAATTCAACCCGCGCGACCACATCCAGCCCGGATAGCCCAGCAGTGACCGCCGGCCGGTCAGAAATACCGGCGAGTTGTAGGTGGGCGCGTGCAGCACCAGCGCCCGCGGTGCTGCCTGTTGGGAAATGGCACGGGCAATCGCGATGCCTTCCGGATCAAACTCCCGGTACTCAGTTGCGGCGGTGATCACGCGGAGAACGTCCAATCCACCGGCAAGGACCATTGCGGCGAACACTGCCGGGGCAAGCCATCGCCAAGGCGATTTCCTGGCCCACCATTTTGCCAGCAGCAGCGCTACCAGGGGCGTGGAAGCTACATACCAGATAAAAAGGACCTTGATGTTGTCCCAGACCCACGGGGCCAGCTTGACCAGATTGGGAATCAGAAAGCAGAAGATGAACGGTGTATAGAACTTCAGCAACCGCCGTGGCAATGCAAAATCTGGGCGCCGCCATAGAAGCGCCAGCAGCAGCACGGGAATAAAGAAACCGGTATTTACAAGCCAGAACCAACGAACGTTGTGTTCACCGTGGTCCCATCCCGGCTGCCAGCCCAGATAACTTCCGGCGTTGATGGCTCGTGTGTACGCCAGCCAAAGAATTTCCGGCAACGATGTTGCAAGGGCAATCGCGAAGAAGAGCAGCCAGCTACGCCAAAGAGAACGAAAAATCAGTGCCAGACACGCCGCAGCAGCCATCACCACCAGAAAAGTATGGGCGTGGATCAGCGGCAAAAGGCCGGCGGCGACTCCGGCAATTAGCATTCGTCGAGTGGAGATGGATTGCGGCTCGGCAGGGGCTGCGACTGAGGTAGCTTTCTGCTTCTTCGCGAGCGGCGCATTGTTCTTGCCAGCAACGGCGCTTTGGCCTGCCAAGCCAATTTCCAGTTGCGAAATTGCCATCCACCACTGGCAGAAGACGAAGATGGCCAGCGGCAATCCAAAAAGGATGCTGCGCTGCGGCACAAAGAGCGTGATCAGCGAGTTTCCCCAGCGCAGGATGCTGTTGGGTAGGTTAATGATGGTGTAGTCGTGCGGCAGGTTGGTGAGCAAGGCAAGGAAACTATCAGCCGAGCTTGCATCGGGAAAAAGCAGCCACCATCCCAGGCCGCCGCTGAAGAGCACCAGCAATGGCGCGATCATCCCAGCAAGGCGGTTGCGGGTAAGCAGCAGCGTCCAATAGTGCAGCGATCCCACAAGCGCCAGGGCGAGCACCATGTTCTGTAGCCACATGGCGGCGATCACGCCCGCGCCCGCGCGCACCAGCATGGCCGCCATGAAGTCGACTAGAAACGGATAGGCAAAACGCACGCCGGCGTACGTTGGGTCTTCGGGTGGGAGATTGTTGCCCTGCGCGAAGCTGTTGATGACCTGCAAATGCAACGGCAGGTCGCCCAGATTGTTGGCGATCCCGGTAAAGATGCCGTCAGCGCGTTCGAATACGGCCCGGCTGAAAACCATTCCCAGGATGACCGCAATTATGACGTAGAAGAAAAGATATCCCACCTTGCTGCCCGAGCTTTGCGAGGATGCCCGCACTCTGGGCGCAAATTGCGCAATGACTTGCGCGCGATAACCGGAGCTGAGGAGGAGCAGAAACGGCAGGAGCAGGACAGCGGCGCTTAGCGCGATGCTCGCAGCGTTGAGCCCGAGCCAGAGCGCAAAGACGAAACCAACGCTGGCCAGGAGCGCCGGCCCAAGCGATGCACCCATGCAGATGCGTGCCGCGCGCGGGGCGCTACGGTCGAAGAGAAATGTAAGCAGGGTTCCACCGATGATAGCGCTGACGAGCAACAGACAGGCGGCAAACATGGTCAGGCGGTGAGTCCCGGCGACAGGTCTGGGCAGAGCGCAGGCAAAGGGAGAGCAGCCTCCGTGGGCGCGGTTTTCATTCTAAATTATGTTGCAGGCAGGCACAGAGAGCTTGCCGCGACATGTTATATATAAGCTTCATGCGCCTTCCTCAGGTCAAAACTCTTCTGGTCACCCTGTTTGGACTAGCGCTTGTCGCGGTTGCGGGCGAAACTGCGCCCAACCTGGAACTGCATGATCTGAAAGGCGCTTCGCACAAGCTGGATGAGTATCGCGGGAAGCCTGTGGTGTTGAACTTCTGGGCCACGTGGTGCGTGCCCTGCGCCGCTGAAATGCCGCTGCTGAACGAAATGCAGACTCGCTACAAGGGCAGAGTCTTATTTATCGCCGCTTCTGTGGATGATGACGAGATGAAACCCGCAGTCGAGGCGTTCATCAAGAAGCACCACGACCAGGCATTGACGGTCATGATGGGGGCGACGCTTGAAAACCTGCACGACTTTGGCTTGGACCAGGTCATGCCCGGTACCGTGTTTATCGATGCTGACGGAAGCATCGTCGACCGGTTGAGCGGCGCGCTGAAACGGACGAAACTGGAAGCACGCTTGAAAAAGATGGCGGGCGATCCGGCGCCCATCGCGGCCGTGAAGCAGCCCGCTAACAAGCGGACAAAAAATAAATAGCTGCTGACTAAGACTGCTCCATTCGGGTTAAGGCAGAAACAGAGGCAACCCCGCTTGTCGCGCCTGTCTCAGATTCATGATGTGCTCACCCTGGCCTGAGCCATTAGCTGTAAGGACCGAACCCAGGAGTCCCAGGTGAAAACAGTCCCCTTTTGTCTTCTTGTTCTTCTAACGTTTTTCTCCCTACTCAACGCCCAAGTCCCCGGATCAAATCATGTAGTGGTAGTGCTCGAAGAAAACGAGAGTTATTCGGCCGTGATCGGCAGTTCTTCGATGCCGTATCTAAACAGCCTGGCGGCACAGAATGGGCTGGCGACGCAGTATTACTCCAACACCCATCCTTCCATCGGAAATTACTTTATGTTAACTGCCGGCCAGATTGTGACCAACAACGATTCGCTGAACAGTACGGTGAACGTGGACAACATCGTCCGCCATCTGCTGAGCGCGGGCAAGACGTGGAAGAGCTACGCGGAGAGCCTGCCTTCCGTGGGCTACACCGGCGGCGACCATTATCCGTATGTCCGCCATCACAATCCGCTTTCTTATTTCAGTGACGTAGTCAACAGCAACGTGCAAAAGCTGAGTCTGGTTCCTTTTTCCCAATTCTCCGTGGATCTGGCCAACAACCAGTTGCCGAATTATTCCTTCGTAGTGCCCAACCAGAACCACAACGCGCACGATTGTCCTACCGGGCCGACCGGTTGCACTAACGCGCAAAAACTGGCCACCGCAGATGCCTGGCTCAAGAGCAACATCGCACCCTTGTTAAGCAATCCTTCGTTTCAGCAGGACGGAATCCTGGTCATCGTTTTCGATGAGGGCTTTACCACCGATACGGCCCACGGCGGCGGTCATGTAGCCGCGGTTGTGATCGGACCTAACGTGACGAAAGGCTTCCGATCCACGGCTTTTTACCAGCACCAGAACGTGCTTCGGACCACTCTTGATGCGCTCGGCGTCCACAACTATCCGGGCATCGGCGGAAGCGCTTCCGACATGGCCGACCTGTTTGGCGCGCCGCCTCCGCCTCCGCCCACAGGCTGCACGGCCGCGACAATCGGCGTGACGGTATGTTCGCCAGGCGCGGGAAGCACAGTGGCCTCGCCTGTCCATTTTGTGGCCGCGGCCAGGTCCACTCACCCGATTACAGCCATACGCATTTACGTTGACAACATATCCAGATTCGCCGTGAATGCCAGTTCCCTGGACACTTCGCTGGCTGTCACCAGCGGCACGCACTCAGTTGTGGTACAGGCATGGGACTCAGCCGGAGCAGTGTTCAAGACGCCGCTGACGATTCACGTGCCCTGAGAGGGGACACAAAGGTTGTGAATGTAAAAAAAGCCCCAGAATTGTCTGGGGCTTTTTGCATTCTTCAAAAGCAGTGTTACTTGCCTTGCTTATCGTGGTGGAGGTCACGCCGGTCGTGCCGGATATCGCGCTTGTCTTTCCGCGCGTCCTTGCGGTCGTTGTGCAGGTCCCGCTTGTCTTTGTGAATGTCGCGATTGTCAGCCCGCAGATCGCGCCTGTCACTGACCATGTCTTTCTTGTCGTGCCTGATATCGGCGCGCTCTTTCGCCGCACCGGCCTTGTCGCCTTCCTTTACTTCTTCGCGCAGCTCGCGGCGGTCTTTGGATAGGTCCTTCGCGTCTTTGTTGATGTCGCGCCGGTCCTTGTTGCGGTCCACGCGGTCTTTGTTCAGGTCGCGCCGGTCGGCCCGGATATCCTTGCGGTCCTTGTGCAGATCGCGCCGGTCATGGCGCAGGTCTTTTTTGTCCCCTTTTACGTCGGAAGAACTGCCGTCATTGGTGGTTCCCTGGGCCCAAAGGCTTGTGCCCAGTCCCAGTACCGCCAGTGCCAGCAGATGAGTTAAGTGTCGTCGAATCATTTGAAGCTTGCTCCTTTCGTGCCCTCCAAGGTCGTAAGTTGCTCTGCGGGTATTAACCCGCAGCCGCGGATTAGTTGCATCCTGGATCATGCGTGGAATCATTACTTGGACGGAGAATGGCTGGGCTTTGCGTGACGATGGACGGGTAGGGCGGAGCAAATCAGGAATTGGCACTCCCGCGGTGCGGTTACCGGCCGCATACGGGTGATACGAATTGGCAAGCCGCCTACATATTTAGCAAGGACCTAATGCGTGCGGATAAAGGACAAACATCGGCTGCGTATGTTTCCTGATGCTGTCAGCTATATCAAGGTTCCAGCCTTCCGGATGTCCCAGGTGCGGGGGCTCAATCTGTATGCGATAGAAAGAGCTAATCATCTTTGAGATGGACCGGGCCTTTTGCCGCACGTCCTCAGCTACCCGCGCATCTGCCATGCTGTAATTGCGCCGAGGATTCGCGTTCATGGCAGCCAACACCAGGCCGCCGCTGTTGGTGGTCAGCGGATAAAAGTGCTCGTCGCCGGTGGAGTACACAAAGTCGCCCGCGCCAGGAGTGGTCCACGCCAGCCCCTGCGAGGTGGTTGAAGTCATACTTCCGCCCGCCATGACGTTTTTTGTTGCCACGGGGCCCAGCGCCAGGCCGAACATGCGGATGTGATGCTCTTCCAGGGCCTTGCCGACAAGTTTCGCGTTGGTTTTATGATTGCCTTCCGTGTCCGCTGCAATCACCACAATGGCGTCGCCCGCTTGCGGCGCTCCAAACCATTCGATGCCTTCCATTACGCTATCGAGGACACCCGTCGCCTTGCCAGTCCTGTTACCGCCATTCCAGCCCACTGCCAGGGTAATGGCCGATTTGTCCGAAGTGAACTTGATCTTCTGGTCAGAGCCATGGGCGGCGATCAGGGCAAAAGTATCTTCCGGGCGGGCGCCCGCAAGAATGGTTCGGATTAGCTCGCCCTCTGCTTTAAACGTATCAGCCGAAAGATTCTTGGCTGAATCGACCACAAAGAGAACACGCCGAGGACCTTCGTCGAATGCAAGCGATTTGACGGCGACTGGCTTTTTTTGGGCATTGCCGGTGAAGTCTTCCGCAGCCAGGCCCCGGAAAACATCACCGGTTATGCTGATGACACCTACCTGAATCTCAAGCTTGCAGGCGGCCTGCTGCGCCCAGCCTCCTGCTGCCAAACCAAGAAAAACACTCAACAAAGTAAAAAGGCGGAAAGACATAACTACCTCCAAAATCCGGCTTGACTGGAATTGGGCAGATTATAGCAAGGTTAGTTGCGTTAACAACCAGGACCAGCAATAGGAAACGGCAAGAAGTTTCTTGATTCACTCATACTGCAGTTTTTTTCCGATGTTGAGTCCTGTTTGTGCGAGGGTCTTTCCTCAAGAGGGTCGAGTCTCGATAAATTAGAACTTTGAAAGAAATTTTATTAAAAAGCTGGTCAAGCGTAGTGCCTGCGTTTCTTCGCCGCAGAAGAAAAGTAGGGCACTGTCCCAGGGGCCACTGTCCATAAGGTCACAGCCCCTGTGTGGCACCGGGACACTGTCTAAAAGGGGAAATTAATGAACATTTTTTCATTCAGCAGAAATAAAAATAATTGCTTTATTATCATATGTTTATATCGTATTTGTATCGTGGCCCGAAGCAAGTAGGTTAGTATGTCCGGGTACAAAAGTTCAGCCACAAAAGTCATCGTTTTTAGCGCGTGTTTTCTTCGTGCCAGGAATTGTATTGCAGCCAGCCGCTGCAATTGCGTGAAGGCATGCGCTTGGGCCCCCAGGTAGGTTTTTAATCAAAAAGGCTGAAACGGGAGAGGGTAAAACAGTGAAGGCGGAGACCATGTTCGGGGCAAGCCTCGCCTCTCAGGCAGGCGTGACTTTGCCGGAGCTGCTTGTAGTGCTCGCGATCATTGCGGTCGTGGCCGGCATGTCCATCCCCAGTCTTTCCCGGACCATCGAGAACGCGCAGCTCAAAGGAGCAACGCAATCACTTGCCGCCGTCTATCAGCAAGCACGTATCCTCGCTACCCAGGACAACACTTCATACGAGGTTCTTATAGCCCCTGCCGGCACCGGCGCCGCTCAGGCGTGCATCGATTTGGATGGCAATGGAATCTGCGGCACTGGCGATCCCGCGACCCTTTTTTCGCAGAAGGTATTCGCAGATGTTTGACCAGCAAAACCAGCTGGCCCCCGGACTGGCCTGGAATGGACGCGGCATACCGTGTGAAAGAGCGCTCTCGTCCACGGCGCCCTGTCTCGCGACGGGGTGGATTCAATACCTCCAGTTCCAGCGCTCCGGCGGAGACATCGCGTATGCAGCGGTGAGCGTCAGCCCCACTGGCAGGGTGCGCACGTGGACTTTTATTCCGTCTGGGAATGGAAACGGACAGTGGTTTTAGATCACTACTGCTTATGCATAAGAGAACGCTAATTCGTGAATTCAGGCGGAAAATGGAAAGTGGATTCAGCCTGATTGAAGTCATGATAGCGATGTCTGTCCTGATGGTTGGCGTGCTCGGGGGCGTCCTGGTGATTAGTGTAGCCGCCGCCAATAACGGCCAGTCGAAATTGCATACTACCGCCGTGACCCTGGCGGAAAGTACCATGGAGAGGATTTTGGCCATTCCCCAAAAAGCGACTGGAACGGCGGCGCAGTCCAAAATTACCGATTGTGCCGGCAATACATTTACGATCGCAACCGCGCCCGTCGGCTCTCCGGCGATTACGGACGGCGCTTTCAAGGGAACGATTGATTTCTCCAAGCCGCCGCAGCCTGGCTATTCCATGCGGTACGTCATGTGCTCGTCCGGGAGCGGGGTCGCTTATGACGTTCGCTGGCGGATTGATCCTGGGCCCACGCCCTCCATCCAGGTCGTCACCGTGGGCGCCAAGACCGTTGTGGGTGTTGGAGCGGCAGCAGCGCAATTTACCCTGCCGTACAACTTGCGTAGTTATCGAGGGGACTTCTGAGCGTGAAACGCAACTCCAATTCGGTTGGGTTCTCCGGCAGTGCCGCCAAAGGCTTCAGCCTGCTGGAATTGATGATCAGCATGTGCATGCTGGTCCTTATACTCGGCGCGGTGTTCGAGCAAATCAATTCGATGCAGCGGAAGTCCAGCTCTGAAGCCATGAAGGTTGATCTGAGCCAGCAAGCGCGCGAGTTTGTGGACCAGACGGTGCGTGATCTTCACATGGCGGGCTACCCGGGAAAGTCGATGTATTCGAATCCGCAGGATCTGACAAGGGTCGCTGCCGGACTGGTCAGGGTTTCTCCGACCGAGGTATTGCTTGAAGGCGACGTCAATAACGACGGGAATGTTTACAGCGTGAACATCTATTATGTGCCGACTGATCCCAATGACAGCAACTGCCCTTGTATTCGGCGAAGGGCCATAGTCAAGAGATTTCCAGATCCGCTGCAGCAGCCGGTCAATCCTTATTACACCGAAACCGGACACGTGTTTCCGCCGGGAACCGGAGCTGGACAGTCCGGCGAGGACCTGTTTGCATATTACGACCAGAATGGAGAGCCGGTCGACATCGGATCAGGCGTTGATGTAAATACGATTTCCAAGATCAAAACCGTAAAAATTAACCTAAGCTTGCTTACAAATCTGCGCGATCCGGCTACAAATGGTTTCGTACGCACCTCCCTGGCGGCTACTGCGAGGTTGAATCAGTAATGGCGCGATCTACGGCCAACACGAAGGCGAAGAAGGAACGCGGAATGGCGTTGTTGCTCACGCTGTTCGCGCTATTGCTACTCTCCGCCATCGGCTTGTTCATGGTGCTGTCATCCATGACGGAAACGCGGATTGATGCCAATTACGGAACCGGGCTGCGGGCTTACTATTCGGCCCGGTCCGGCCTGGAAGAAGCGCGCGACCGGATCACATATCCGTCGACGTCGACTACCAAGCCGGGCGGCCTCGCCGATCTGCTTCCCCAAGATATTGCCGGAGACACCAACGGCGTTCTGTACGTGTTAAACCCTGCAGGCGGAGAGACGGTGGATCCTACCGATCCAACCAGCCCGTACTTTGACGACGAACTCTGCCATGACTACAATTCAGGCACTCCCAGGGACATAAAGTGCACCATGGTTCCAGTGGTGCCCAATTGGCAACTGGCGCCTCAGTTCTCGCTGGCGCCGGCATCGGGTCAAATGGGATACAAGTGGATCCGGATCAACATCAAGACTAACCGCATTGCGGACCCTTACTTCGTTGATCAGAACCTTTCCGGCATGCCGGTGGATACACGCATCTGCTGGGACGGACAGACAGAACAGCTTTCCCCGGGGGGCAAGAACCCATCCTGCGATGCCAATGGCATGCAGACCGTGTACATGCTGACCGCGCTGGCGGCCACACCCCAGGCCAGAGGGCTAAATGGGGCACGGAAACTCTTACGGGCTGAGATAGTCGCTCCTTCCATAAGGCCGGCCGGTGCGCTCACCGCGACAGTCGTGAACTTGCCAACGTCAGGCGGCGTTCCCCCGTTAGCCATTGACGGACGCGCCTACGATATTAACGGGAAAGCTCCCACCAGCAATAGCTGTTCCCAGATCGCTCCGCTCGCCACAGATAGCGGAAGCACGCAATTGGAGCAGGCGTTGAACCAGATACGCAAAAGCATTGTTCAAACGGCCAACGCTTCTTGCAACGCTGATGGTACAGGCCTGGGAGCAAATCTCTGCCCACCGGCTTTATGGTGGGTGCGCGGCACTAATCTAAGCACTACACGGTTCGTTACTGCTTCTTCAGGAACCACGAGTGGCACCACCGGTGGCGGGCATGACGGGCACGGCGGGAGCGACGATGACGCCGCTCCCATCGGAGTGAGTATCGGCGCGAGTTGTGATCCGACCAGCCCGAATTGCTACACTCATCTGGACCTGGCCGCGCCACAACTCTTTGGCATTGCCGCGACAACTGGTCCGAACGTTCCTACCGTTACGCCGCTGCCAAACGCAGTCGCACCTTTCGTGGGCAATCCCGGTAATCAAAGCGACGCCACCATTTACCAGCCGTCCGGAAGTCAGACGGTAATCGATCAGATTGCCGCGGTCAATAATCTGGTGACCGCCAGCGCAAACCAGGCAAACTACTTCAAAGCAACTTCCGCCACGCTGGCATCCAGTTACGGAAGCAGCACCGCTCCCGCCATCGTTGTATTTAGTGATCTCACGGTATCTGATCCCACGTTGAGACTTCAGAGCGGGACGACCCTGACCGGCTACGGCGTGCTGGTGGTCCGCGGATCATTGGAGATCAATGGCACGTTGAATTGGAACGGTATTGTGGTGATCACCTCTGCGACCGGGCACGTTACGATCGGCTCGGGAGCCACCGGTCAAATCAATGGCGCGTTGCTGATGCAACCAGGAGCCACCTTTAATTTCCCGAACGCTACCACATCGGGCGCGTCCTCGGGCCCGTCATTCCTGATCAGCTATAGCTGTGAGGCCATCGATCTGCCGTTCAGTACGCTACCATTTAAAACCCAGTATTCTTTTTTCCCAAACATCGGGCGCCTCGCGCCAACCCAGGAACTTTTTGTTCTCCACAGCGTAATAAGAGTTAGAGGAAACCGATGACCTTCATATTGTGGTGCATCCTTCTGGTGCTCTGCTGGCCGCTGGCGCTCCTGGCCCTGGTGCTCTATCCCATCGTATGGCTCCTGTTGCTGCCATTCCGCATCGTGGGCATCGCCGTGGGAGGTGTCCTTGAGTTTCTGCGGTCCATCATCATGCTTCCTGCGCAAGCGTTGGGCGGGCGCAACCGGGCGTGACCCTGTTTTCGGCATGTTACTAAATTAAATAGAGAGCGGTTGCGCTAAGAGCGCCCCATCCAGCAGGAAGAGAACCCGCTAAATTCCCACGATCTCGCCCTTCTCATTAACGTCAATGCTGGCAGCGCGCGAGACTTTCGGCAGCCCCGGCATCAGCATCATGTTTCCTGCGATCACCACCACGAACCCGGCCCCGGCGGAAAGAGATGCGTCAGTAATGTTCAGCGTCCAGCCGGTTGGAGCGCCGAGCAACTTGGGATTGTCAGTAAACGAATACTGGGTCTTGGCAATGCAAACAGGCAGTTTGGCAAAACACCAATCCTTGAACTGCTGCAATTTGGCCTGTGCCTTCTCGCTGAAAGCGACTCCCGCGGCCCCGTAGATCCTTGACGCCACGCTGGTAACTTTATCTTCCAGCGAACTCTCCAGGCCATAAATAGGCTGGATGTTGGGCTTAGGGTTGTTCTCAATGGTCTCGACCACTTTCGCTGCCAAGTCTGCAGCGCCGTCTCCGCCACGGGTGTAGGCCTCGCTAAAAGCGCTTGGAACCCCCTGTCCGGCAGCGTAGTCCGCCAGCCGCTTGACATCAGACTCGGTGTCAGTAGGGAAGCGATTGATGGCCACCACAATCGGAACGCCAAATTGCTTCAGATTCTGAATATGCCGGAGAAGATTCGGCAAGCCACGGTCAAGATCGCCTTCGCCTTGAGTGCGCAAGCTCTGCACCGTGGTCACCAGCACGGCACATGCAGGAGCAATTCCGGAAGAACGCATAACAATGTCAAAATACTTCTCTGCGCCCAGGTCAGCGGCGAACCCGGCTTCGTTGACCACGTAGTCGGCGAGCCGCATTCCCATGCCGTGGGAGATCACGCTGCTGGTACCATGAGCGATATTGCCAAAAGGTCCGGTGTGGACCATGGCCGGCGTTCCTTCCGTGGTCTGGACCAGATTAGGGAGAATCGCCTCACTCAAAAGCGCCATCATGGCGCCTGTGGCGCCCAGATCCGCCGCCCGCACCGGCTTGCCGGAACGCGAGACGCCGACAACGATGGCGTCGAGCCGACGGCGCAGATCATCTATCCCCGAGGCGAGCGCCAGCACCGCCATGACCTCCGATGCAGCCGTAATGACGAAACCCGAGTTGCGCGTGAACGCACCCTTCTTTTCGCCGATGTCGAGCGTGACGCGGCGCAGGGCGCGATCGTTCATATCCACGGTACGCGGCCATGTAATCCGGTCCACATCGAGTTCCAGCGCGTTGCCATGAAAGAGGTGGGCGTCAACCAGCGCGGCAAGCAGGTTGTGCGCCGAAGTAATAGCGTGGAAGTCGCCGTGAAAATGGAGATTAATTTTCTGGCTGGGCTCAATCTGTGATTTCCCGCCGCCCGCGGCGCCGCCCTTCATGCCAAATACCGGGCCCAGCGAAGGCTCGCGGGAAGTGATGATCGCTCTCCGTCCAATACGTTCCAGCCCCTGCGTGAGCCCAATCGAGGTTACGGTCTTGCCTTCACCTGACGCCGTGGGCGTGGTGGCCGTTACCAGGATCAGCTTGCCTCGAGGTGGAAACGAGGGGTCGGCCAGTATGTCCAGCTTGAGCTTGGCGCCATATCTGCCGATGGGCTCGAAGTACGATTCAGGTAGCCTGAGACGGTCCGCGATGGCTTGAATCGGCAATAAAGATTGGGTCATAAGGCAAACAGACGAGTGTAGAAGTCCGGAACCAAAGAGGCAAGCTCTAAGAAGTACTCACCGAGGACTTGCGCGGCCATCCGAACGATATGTCTAACGCAAGGTTTCGCCGGAGCGAGCGAAAATGGTACGCTATCTGCGTACCCATGCGCGCCCGTAGCTCAGCTGGATAGAGCGGTTGCCTCCGAAGCAACAGGCCGGGAGTTCGAATCTCTCCGGGCGCACCATTCTTTTTCAGGCCGATTGATCATTTCGCCGCGATCAACAGCAGCGCCCCAATCCTCTTGAAGTCCCGCAACTCTTCGGTATACTTGAACCATTTTCCAGAATAGGTCTCTGGACTGGGGCTACGGTCGGGAATGCGCCGTGCCTGGACATTGCTGAAGCCATGTTTTGCCAGCAGGGCCTTGTATTTCCACCGCTCATCCAGCGCAAAGAGTAGGATTTTTTCCGCTGATCCCCAGACGTAACGGACATTCGTGATACTGGCGGAGGCTTGCTCGGCGCGGCGCAGCATCTCGTCCGCCACGTCCAGGCCAACGACCTCGCCCGCCAGGCGGGCCATCCGGCGCGATGCCCAACCGGTGCCGCACCCCAAGTCCAGGACCCTGTCCGCGGGTTGCAGGTCCATCAGGGAAAGAGTCTGGTCCAGGATATTGGAGTGATGGTCTTCCATCTCGTCGCCGCGGCCGGCGGCGGCCCACTGGTTGAATTCCTGTTGCAGCTTTTGATCTGCCTGGGAAGGGATTGCCTCAACTTTGGTTTCCATATTTCTATGCTACATTGGAAATTTGACTCGCTCAATTTGACGCGATATGGCAGAGCACGCAAATCCCGACCCGCAATCGAACGAAGCGCTCTATTGCCCCAACTGCGCGCGCGAAGTCGCCGATCCGCTCACCTGTGGCGACTGTTCCGCTGTGATCTGCCGGGTTTGTGGCACGCCGCTGGAATCTTCCTCTGACCTGGGAATGGGGTAAGGACACTTGGAAACGTATGCTGACGATCATCCTTCTGCTTATTGCCAACGTCTTTATGACATTTGCCTGGTACGGCCATCTCAAGTACCAGGACGTACCGCTGTGGAAGGTCACGCTGGTGAGTTGGGGAATCGCATTCTTCGAATATTGCTTTCAAGTGCCGGCGAACCGCATTGGCAGCCATACCTTCAATGCCGCGTAGCTCAAGACTATCCAGGAGATCATCACCTTGTTGGTATTCTCAGGATTTTCTCTGTGGTATCTGAAGCAGGACATCAAATGGAACCATGCCGTGGGATTTTTCTTTATTGTGGTGGCAGCATTCTTTATCTTCAAGAAGTGGTAGAGAAAGTGGTCGTGATGCTCTCGTCGCGTTTCGCTGGAAGCTCTATGAAGGCATGCCGTCTCTTGTGGCGTCACACTGGTGTTTTTGTCTTGCGCTCGGGATTGAAGAAGGGCAGCCTGGCCACTTTTGCCGTTACTTTCTGGCGGACGGCTTCAATCGTAATTTCCATCTGCAGTTTGGTACCGGTCTGTGAATGCGCGGTGTCAACGCTGGCCAGGGCAATCATCTTTTTTAATAGCGGTGACCACGTCGTCGAAGTTGCTTTACCTACCTGCTTGCTGCCCAGATAAACTGGCACGTGGACGCGCGAAGCCTGGGCCGGCGCGGCGGGCGTCAGGCCGAACTTCTCATAGCGCTCTTCGATCTCCACCCAATCCATCTCCAGCCCCACAAGCTGTCGCCTGGCGCCGCTTTTCTGATCTTGCGCCAGCGCCGCTTTGCCGACAAAGTTTTCCTTGTCCAGATGCACCATCCTGCCGAAGCCGAGTTCATAGGGCGAATATTTCTGCTCGGGAATCAGCGCTTTTTTGCTGCTGATGTAATCCACTTCGATCAGCAGCAATCCGGCTTCGATGCGTGCTACATCGAGTGCGAGCATGCCGGCAGGATGAATATCGAAGCGCCGGCCGGAGTCCATGAGCGCGTCCCAGACCTTGACAGCATCGCGACTGTCATTCACGGGCACCCAGATCTCGTAGCCCAGATCGCCGGTGTATCCCGTGCGGGAGATGTCCACGGGAACGCCCGCGATCTTGCCGCTGGTCACACGAAAATATTTCAGGTTGGCAATGTCGGCCTCAGCGACACTCTTAAGCAACTGCCCGGAAGTCGGACCTTGCAGCGCCAGGGCCGCGACTTTTTCAGAGATATCTTCGATCTGGACATCCATGTTCAGCCCGTTCTGGCGAAACCAGCGCAGGCTGGGGTCGGCGGCGGTCCAGCGATATTTGTTTTCCGCCAGCCGAGTAATCGTGCCGTCGTCAATGACTTTGCCCTGCTCGTCGCACCAGCAGCAATAGATCACCTGGCCGGGTTTGACCTTGTTGATGTCTCGGGTGATCACGCGATTCACCAGCTTGGTCGCGTCCTTGCCTTCGACCATGTATTTGTAGAGTGGCGTGATATCGATCAGCGCCGCGGCATTGCGGATGGCGTTGTACTCGTGCTCGTGGTGCACCTCGTAGCTGCTGACCGTGTAAAAGCCCGACCACTCACGGTAATTCAGACTTTGGCACAAGGCAAAGGTGCGGTCGTGAAATGCGGTACCAACGGGCAAGAGAAAACCTCAAAAGGTGAAGTCAGCTGACCGATGATTATACGAAAAGCTCACCCCTGATAACACTGATGACGACTGATTTCACCATAGAGGCGCGGAGACACGGAGAAGAACGCGCGCGATGAAAGACAAACCCGATGCACTCCGCTAAAATGTGATGTCAGCCTTGCACGACGGGCACAATTCTCCATTCATATATGGTTTTTTCCAACGGCTCTAAAAACAAATACGACGTTATTGTGATCGGCGGAGGGCACAACGGCCTGACCAACGCTGCCTATCTTGCGCGCGCAGGCAAGAAAGTACTGGTGCTGGAGCGCCGCCACGTGCTGGGCGGAGCCGCCGTTACCGAAGAAGTATTTCCCGGCTTCAAGTTTTCCGTTTGCTCCTACGTGGTCTCGCTCCTGAGGCCGGAGATCATTCGCGACCTTGACCTGCCTCGCCACGGTCTGGAGATCCTGCCACTGGACGGCACCTTCACTCCTATGCCCAATGGCGACTACCTCTGGCGCGTGAACGATCACGGCAAGTCACGCCGTGAAATCGCGCGCCACTCCAAGGTTGATGCCGAGGCCTACGAAGAGTTCGGCAAGGCGATGCAGGCAATGTGCCGCTTTGTGAAGCCGATCCTGAGCATGGTGCCGCCCGATCCCTCAACGCTCAACCCGCGCGAACTGATGAAGCTGTTGTTTCTGGGCAAGCGCTTTCAGGGGCTGACCAGCGAGGACAAGTACAACCAGGTCCAGTTGATGACCATGAGCGCCATCGACTTCCTGGACCAGTGGTTTGAGACCGACGTGCTTAAGGCCACGATGTCGGCTTCGGGAATTATCGGCACGTTTCTGGGCGTGCGCTCGCCCGGCACGGCGTATGTGCTGCTGCATCACTATATGGGTGAAATCGACGGTGCTTTTCGCTCATGGGGATTCTCGCGCGGCGGCACCGGCGCTATTTCCAGCGCCATCGCCGAAGCGGCGCGCGAGTTTGGTGCGGAGATCCGCACGCAGGCGCCCATTGCAAAGATCATTGTCAAGAACAACCGCGCTCAGGGTGTGGTCTTGCAGAACGGCGACGAGGTCTACGGCGACGTTATTTCCTCCAGCGTCGATCCCCGGCTTACGTTCATCAAGTTCATTGAAGAAAGCCAGCTGCCAGCAGAGTTTCTGGAAGACGTGCGGCGGTACAAGTTCCGCGGCTCGTCCGGCAAAGTCAACATCGCGCTGGACGCGCTGCCGGATTTCAAGTGCCTGCCCGGCCCGGGCGCTCACCTGCGCGGCGCGATTTCCATTTCTCCCAGCGTGGAATACATGGAGCGGGCTTACGACGACGCCAAGTATGGCAACTTTTCCCGCCGGCCGTATATCGACATGGTGATTCCATCTTTGACCGATCCGTCGGTCGCGCCGCCGGGAAAGCACGTGATGTCGTGTTTTGTGCAGTATGCGCCTTACAAGCTGCGTCCGGGCTTGAACTGGGATGATCAGCGCGAGGCGTTCGGCAACACTGTGATCGATACCATCTCAGAGTACGCGCCCAATTTTAAGAGCATCATCCTCAACAAGCAGGTGCTTACGCCGCTCGACCTGGAGCGCGAATTCGGATTGAGCGAAGGCAATATCTTCCAGGGCGAACTCTCGCTGGAACAGCTTTTCTTTCTGCGACCCGTGCCGGGTTATGCGCAGTTTCGCACGCCGATCAAGAACCTCTATATGTGCGGCTCGGCCACGCATCCCGGCGGCGGCATCATGGGCGCTCCCGGCCGGCTGGCGGCGCTGGAAATCCTGAAAGATGTGAAGACCGCCCCATCGCGCGCAAAACCGGCGCGCGTCGGGCACCCCGGGGGGACCAGCTAGCGGATGGCCGAGACTCGCGACGTCATTATCATTGGCGGCGGCCATAACGGGCTGGTGACCGCTTTTTACCTGGCCAAGGCAGGTTTCAAACCTCTGGTGCTGGAGCGCCGCGCGCAAACTGGCGGAGCGGCCATTACAGAAGAATTTCATCCGGGGTTCCGCTGCTCCACGCTCGCGCATTCGGCTGGACCCCTGCTGCCGGAGATCGTCGCCGACATGCAACTGGCTCGTCATGGCCTGAAGTTGGTGACTCCTGAGATCGCCATCACGGCGCTCTCGCCCGATGGCCGCGCGCTAATGCTGCACAATGATGTCGACCTTGCCGCGCGTGAGATCTCAAAGTTCTCACAAAAGGACGCCGCGCAATATCCGGTGTTGCAGGCGTCACTGCAGAAGATCGGCCGCGTGATCGCTGAAGCTCTGAAACTTCCGCCGCCCAACATTGACGACCCAAGCCGCGCCGATCTATGGGCCATGCTCCAGACCGGACGCAGCCTGCGCAAGCTGGGGAAGAAAGATATGTATCGACTCCTCCGTTGGGGGCCGATGGCGGTGGCCGATCTGGTAGCCGAGTTCTTTGAGACGGAACTTCTGCGCGCCACCGTCGCCGCGCGCGGAATCTTTGGGACCGCCATGGGCCCGTGGTCCGCAGGCAGCAGCCTGGTGCTGCTCATACGCGCCGCGGGCGATCCGCATCCTGCGGGGTCATCTTTCTTTGCCATCGGCGGGGCGGGCGCGATCACGCTGGCCATGGCTGCCGCAGCGCGGGAAGCGGGAGCGGAGATCCGAACCGATGCTGAGGTAAAAGAGATTCG
>WNFM01269498.1_pt1 | contig 25194 bp, 24 predicted proteins | sample 5400271 | NCBI WGS metagenome assembly WNFM01 (sample SAMN13153352, study PRJNA577476) | soil metagenome | isolation source: 60 cm saprolite on Douglas fir-dominated hillslope | place: USA:California | collected 2013-09-17 | reverse complement strand
GCAATCTGGGCGGCGGCATGGCGGTCACGCGCAGCGATCCTGCGCATGTTGCCTCGCGGCTTCAAATCGATACCGTAGATGGGGCAGCCGAACTTGCGCGCCTGGCGCAGCAGATGGGCAAAAGGCTCCCAGTCGTATCCCCACTCATCGTCATAGTGAATGCCGGCGCGAAGCTCGTCTTCGTTGATTTCGCCGCGCAGCCATTCGTCCAGAACATACTGGTCGCGGGAGAATACCATCTCCAGCGCCAGCACCAGCGAACGACCGTCTCTCTCCTGATCGTGGGCAAGCTGCGCCACCAGAGCAGCGGCAAACTCCTGCGAGGCGGCAAGGGCGTGGTAGTCGCCGACCAAAAGGATATCGGCGGCGGAGTATTGCTGTCTGAGGTCGGCATCCGCGAAGGCGCGCCGGTAGTCGCGGAAAGCTTCGCTGAAGTCACGGACATATTTCAGGCGGCCGTGCGGATCGGTGGCGCTGATCTCGCGCTTGACTTGCAGCAAGGCAAGCTGCTGCGCCGCTGTGCGCCGCCGTGCCCGAATTGCGAAACCGCTGCCCATGAAGAACTGCGCTTGACTTGAGCGCAGGCGCCTCCCTATTCTGAAGTTCCTGTTAGTCTTTAGGCATTACTCTGTTAAGCAAGAACTTACACCTTTAGATGCCAAAACTGTTACATCCGTCAGCCCATGTACTCACGGTAGCGGCCACCGGAGCGAGTGGCGCGATGTTCACACGCGCTCTGCTGTTGTCTGTCGAGCGCGACGAACGCGTAAAAACTGTGAACTTCATCGCGTCAGACAATGCGCTGCGCGTTTTTGCCGAGGAACTGGGGATCAAAGGCCGCAACAATCTTGTCCAGCAGTTGCTCGGCGCGAAATCAAAGAAGATTCAGCAGCAGAACAATGACGATATCGGCGGCAACGTGGCCAGCGGCTCGTATCCCACGGACGCGATGATCGTGATTCCGTGCAGCATGGGAACTCTGGCCAGAGTTGTTCATGGGCTCGCCGGCAACCTGATTGACCGCGCAGCCGATGTCTGCCTGAAGGAAAAGCGTCCGCTGGTGCTGTGCACGCGGGAAACGCCGCTGAACCACATACACATCCGCAACATGGAGTGGGCGGCGGAGGCTGGCGCCACGATTTATCCGCTGATCCCCACGTTTTATAACCATCCTAAAAGTTTTGACGAGATGGCCCACCAGTTTGCTTGTCGGGTGCTGCAATTTGTAGGGCTGGAGCAGAAGGATGCTTATAGGTGGGGAGAGTGATTGTTCACCGCGGAGACGCGGAGAAAAGTAAACTTGAGCCGCGAATTTGCGCGAATGAACACGAATGAAAAAACGGCTTCAGAAAGTTAGAGCTTTTGCGTTGTCTTGATTCGTGTTTATTTGCGTTGGTTCGCGGCTGAGAATGCTTTTCGAATCACGCTGACGGCCGGTGATTCCAGAGAGTAAGCGCTCAGTTCAGCCTGCGTAGCCCAGCGCACATCGGCTGCATCGCCACCGGCGTGCAGTTCGCCGCCGTGCACGGCACAGAGAAAATCGATCAGAACGTAGTGATATTGTGGCGCGCCGGCGTTATCTCTGCCGGGAATGATGCGGTCGAGCACTTCGAGCACCTCACCGGCTTTGACGATCAGCCCAGTCTCTTCGCGGGCTTCGCGTTCGGCGGCGGCGCGCAGCGTTTCTCCCAGCTCGACCACGCCTCCGGGCAGGGACCATTCTCCCAGCAGCGGCGGGCTGCCGCGTTTGACCAGCAAGACACGGCCATGGTCAACGATGACCGCGCCCACGCCGACAATGGGACGGTCAGGATATTCCCGCGGCGATCTGGGCGGCGCTGGTTCTGATTTCATGGCAGCGAGAAAAAAGATCGCGGCTGGACATCAATCAACTTCCAGCGGCCGCCGATATTGGCGGCGGTGAAGGTCAAGCGCTCATTGCGGCGCGACACCGGCGCGCCATTGCGCGGCTCGACTTCCATCTCTGCGTCAACGCCGATGGTGGCTTTATCCGCCTCAGCCGATGTCTCCACCAGGTTGAGGTGGACGCGAATGGATTCGGTCTGCGAAAAGAAAGACGCAATCTGCTGTTTGAAAATCGGGCCATCTTTCATTCTGCTCAGGTCGAAGAGCGCGAGGAATTGTTTCTGACTATGCCCCTGCAGAGATTCACTCAGTTGCCGGAGCAATACGGAGGCGGTGTGGTCGGTGAAGGCGTTTTCAGCAGGTGCTTGCGGCGGCGCGGCTTGCGCTGTTGAGACGCCGATCGCAACCAAGAGTAAAAATGCGATTTGCAGTTTAGCGCGCACGCTCACCGCCTTCGGGACCGTAGAAAACCACCCAGACTAAAAGGTCGTCAGTGAAATTCTCAAACCGGTGGACCTCGCCTGCGGCTGCGAACAGCGCGTCACCGGGAGCGAATTCCAGGCGCTTGCTCTCGACGAAAAACCAGCCGCGGCCAGAAGCGACTATGTAGAGTTCGTCGCGTGTGTGCGGTTGTTGCAGGTCCGTTCCTTTGGGAGCGTAGATCTCGACCGTCAAAGTGCCGTGGCGGAAGAGTTCGGCGTAGAGCTTGCCGTCGCGGGTCGGGATGGCGTTTTGCGCGTCTGTTAGCTTAATGTTGCGTGCGGTGGAGAATTCCATTTTTTGTGTCGATCTGTTTCCTTCACAAAGCTTACCCAGCGTTCTCACGCTGGGCTACCATTATTTCGCGCCTGCGGCGCTCAGTCTGATCCGCGCAGATCCGCGTTCATCCGCGGTAAGGTTTTCTTGTGCATCAAAATTCAATGCTCTCGCCCCACGTTTCCGCGAACACCGTGCGGGCAGGGCTGAATCTTCCCGCATAGAGTTTATCCGGGCCTTTGAGGCGTCCGATGCCCAAAAGCGCGACCACGCGCACGCGAGCGGGAATCTTCAGCAGCGCTTTCACCTGGTCTTCCATGAAGCCTTCCATAGGCGCGGTGTCATAGCCAAGCGTTTCCGCAGCCCACATCATCGTGGTCAGGGCAATCATGGTATGGCGATTAGCCCATAAATCAAATGTCGGTTCCACGCCACCGGCCTTTCCCGGTGGGCTGCCTAGAAATCCGGTGACCGCCTGGCGTACGCGCTGCTGCTCAGCGGAATCGCTGAAGCCGTGCTCGGCGCTGATGCGAAGCATCTCTTCCAGGTCGCCATCTTTCCAGCCTTGCGGATCGCCGCAGGCGACAATTACGGCACTGGCCTCTTCCACTTTGGCCTGTCCGAAGGCGGCCTGGCGCAGCTTTTTCTTCTGCTCGCGATCGCGCACCACCACAAATCGCCAGGGCTGCAGGTTGTACCCGCTGGGCGCTTCCAGTCCGGCGCGAATGATTTTTTCAAGATCTGCTGAATGAATGGGGACATCTTCAAAGCTGGGCGTGGCGCGGCGTTCCTTGACCGCCTGGCTCAGAGGTTTCTCAGCGGCGATTTTTGCCATGGATGCTCCCGTACAATTAGAGGGCAATTGTTGCACACGGATTCAGAGATAGCCAGAAAGGGCCGCGGACGCGGCATCACATTACTGTGGCACTCGAGCAATACAACAAGAAGCGCCGATTTGACCAGACGCCCGAACCCAAGGGCAAGGTGGAGCGGGGTGAGCAGCATCACTTTGTGGTGCAGAAACACCATGCGTCACGCCTGCACTATGACTTCCGCCTGGAGATGGATGGCGTGCTGAAATCGTGGGCCGTGCCCAAGGGGCCATCGCTCAATCCGGGGGACAAGCGGCTGGCGATGCAGGTGGAAGACCATCCGGTTTCGTACTTCCATTTTGAAGGCAAAATTCCCGAGGGAAATTACGGCGCGGGCACTGTGATGGTGTGGGACACCGGCACCTGGGAGCCTCTTGGCGATCCACACGAAATGCTGCAAAAGGGCGACCTGAAGTTCCGCCTGCACGGAGAAAAACTGAAGGGTGAGTTTGTGCTGGCCAAGATGCGCTCACGCCGGCCCGGGTCAAAGGGCACGGAGTGGCTGCTGATCAAGAAAAAAGATGAGGACATGCAGCCCGGCTTCAACATCGACAAGCTGGATTACTCGGTGTTGACGCAGCGCAGCCTGAGCGAGATCGCCGGCGATAAGGGCTCGGCCGAATGGGAGAGCAATCGCAAGGCGGCGGTTCGCAAGGGAGCGGAGTGGCTGATGAAATCGGGGGATCGGGAGATCGGGAGATCGGGAGATCCGAAAACCCAAGGCCAAAACCTTGACGTAAATGTAATCGGATCCCACCCCCCTTTCCGTAAAAAACCAGGAAAGGATGGACGCCCGAAGAAATCAAGCGTAAAAAAAAAGTCCAGGCGGGCGGCGTAAGCGGCGCACCGGCTGAACCAGCGCTGGCAGAACGTCTGGCGCAGATTCCCAATGCTCGTCGCGGGGCCATGCCTCGCGAAATCCATCCTATGCTGGCCACGCTGGTGGAAGAGCCATTTGACGATCCGCAGTGGCTCTATGAAGTCAAATGGGACGGCTATCGCGCGGTAGCGTTTTTGCACGATGGCAAGGCGCGGCTGGTTTCGCGCAATCAGAATGATCTGACCGGAGAATTTCCCGAGATCGCACAGAAGCTGCAATCTCTGCCGGTGCAAAGCGCAATCCTGGATGGCGAAGTGGTGGCGCTGGACGAAGAGGGGCGGCCCTCCTTCAGCCTGATGCAACAACGCACGGGCATGACGAGCCCGGGCAATCGTGGCGCGCGCAACCGCGCAGTGCCGATCGTCTATTACGCGTTTGACCTGCTCTACCTTGACGGCTACAACTTGATGGCGGCGGACCTCGAACAGCGCAAACAATTGCTGCAACAAATCATTCCCGCCGATAAAGGCTTTGTGCGCTACTCCGATCATTACCTTGAGCATGGGACGGCGCTCTACGCAGTGGCGCGCGATAAGGGACTGGAAGGCATTGTGGCCAAGCTGCGCACCGGCCCGTACGTGCAGAAGCGCTCGCGCGAGTGGCTGAAGATCAAGATCACGCGCCGGCAGGAGTGCGTGATTGCCGGCTATACCGATCCCCGGGGATCGCGCGAGAATTTTGGCTCGGTTGTGCTGGGACTGTACGATCAAAATGGCAAGCTGGTCCACGTGGGCAATGCCGGCAGTGGATTCACTGAAAGGACGCATGCGGCGCTGTGGAAACGGCTTAAGGAACTTGAGACAGATAAGAATCCGTTCGGCGAGAAGATTGAGAGCACGCGGAAACCGCATTGGGTGAAGCCGGAATTGGTCGCGGAGATTAAATTCTCCGAATGGACACATGAGGGCGAGCGCGGCGGCTTTAAAATGAGAGCGCCGATCTTCCAGGGTTTACGGTTCGACAAAAAGCCGCGCGAATGTGTCTTTGAATTTCCCCGGCGCACGCAGACGGAAGTTCGCAAAGCGGAGAAGGAAGCCGCCAACTAACTTAAGTGTCCCGTTCCATCAAAGCGCATCTGCTGCTGGTGCTGATGACCCTGATCTGGGGCAGCACGTTTGTGCTGATCAAGGAGGCGCTCAAGGATTCGTCACCTCTAGTTTTAAACGCGGTGCGGATGGCGCTGGCTGCTGTGTTGCTGGCGCTCTTCTACCGCAAGCATCTGGCCACCATGACCCGGCAATCCCTGATCGCGGGCGTGGTGGTGGGAATTTTTCTCTACCTTGGCTACGCCTTCCAGACCAGCGGGCTGAATCTGACCACGCCGTCGAAGTCGGCGTTTCTCACCGGAACTTCCACAGTGCTGGTGCCGCTGGTGCTGGTCCTGTTCTGGAGAACGCGAATCCATATCTGGCGCGTGGTGGGAATCGCGCTGGCATTTCTTGGGCTCTTTCTGATGACGGTCCCGGCGGGGCGCGCCGGACTGGCTGACTTTGCCAACGTGAACCTGGGCGACATTCTCAGCATTGGCTGCGCTTTCGGCTTCGCGTTTCAGATCATTTTCCTGGGCCGCGCCAGCCAGCGCTTCCCTTTTGAGCAGATCGCGGTCCTGCAGATTGCAACGGCGGCAATCCTTATGGCCCTCACCGCGCCATTGCTGGAACGGCTGCATTTGCAGCCTTCGAACACTGTGATTGTCACGGTTTTGATCACGGGGATTCTGGGAACCGCGGTGGCGTTTACCGTCCAGGCATGGGCGCAGCAGTTTACCCCAGCCACGCACACCGCCCTGATTTTCAATCTGGAGCCGGTTTTTGCCTGGCTGACGTCGTTCATCTATCTCAAAGAGCGGCTTGGAGTTCGGGCGGGTGCCGGCGCCCTGCTGATCCTGGCGGGAGTGCTGGTTTCAGAGCTATTGGGACAAGTGGGCCAGCCGGATCCGGAATCCGCGGGTGAGCTCCGGGCGAGCTCACGCGGATAACGCTACCCTGGGTTTATGCGTCTAAACGAATGCGCTCCAGGACCCAAACCCGATCCCACCTGCCTTCCGCAGCAGTGTTCGATTTATAATCCTGAGAGACACGTTTCGGAGGAAGATTGAGTATGAACTCGCGTTTTGCCGCTTTAGTAGCACGCATACGTGCCCAGCGGATGCTCTCTGCGTTGGCGATACTGTTTACGCTGGCGGTCGGCATCCTGATTGGGACAGTGTTGAGCCGGAGCGGCGTAAAAGGAAATTCAACCCCGTCTGATGCCACGCTGCTGCCGGCCATGCAGAGCCCGCAACAGCTGAGCAACACATTCGGCCAGGTGGCCAAAGCGATTGAACCTGCTGTGGTGAACGTGAGCACGGAATCCAACCCCAAGCCACGCACTCGCGGAAGAAATCGTAATCCGAATCGCGGCCAGCAGCCCAATGGTGGCGACGATCCGTTTCAGGATTTCTTTGACCGCTTCTTCGGCGGGCAGCAGCAGGGACCGGGCGGCGGCGATGACGACCAGGGCGCGAATCCCTTTCAAGGCGGGCCAGGCGGCGGACGCCAGCGTTCGCTGGGTTCGGGCGTGATTCTGAGCGCCAACGGCTATATCGTTACCAACTTCCATGTGGTCGATAAGGCAGACCGAATCCGCGTGAAGCTATTCGATGAACCCGTGGGCACGCTGCACGATGCCAAGGTTGTGGGCGTGGACCGCGAAACCGATCTGGCCGTGATCAAGATTGAGCCTCCCAAGGACCATCAGCTCACGCCGGCGAGGCTGGGCGATTCCGACAAGATGAGCGTCGGCGATTGGGTGCTGGCTGTGGGCAGCCCGTTTGACCTGGAAGCCACGGTCACGGCGGGAATTGTCTCCGCCAAGGGCCGCAACCTTCCCGGCGGACGCCAGTTCCAGTCGTTTATTCAGACTGACGCAGCCATTAATCCCGGCAATTCCGGCGGGCCGCTGGTAAGTATGAACGCCGAGGTGATTGGCATCAACACCGCTATTTACACGCAATCGTTCGGATACCAGGGCGTAGGTTTCGCCATGCCCTCTAACGTGGTGCGCGACGTTTATGAGCAACTGACTACGGGCGACCATCGTGTGGCGCGCGGCTCCATTGGCGTGGAATTCAGCGCCGTGCCGAACCCCGCAGTCTTGCGCATGTACGGCGTAAAGAATGGTGTGACCATATCCAACGTGCGTCCTGACAGCCCGGCAGCCAAAGCCGGCCTGCAGGGTGAAGACACCATCACCGCTGTCAACGGCAAGCCCATCAAAAGTGGCGACGAGCTGGTAAACCTGATCTCGGCCACCAAGCCCGGCAACAAGATCAATCTGACCTTCGTCCGCAACGGCCAGCAGAAAGAAGCCAGCGTGGCGGTGGCTGATCGCGCGAAGCTGTTCGTCGATCGCAACGCTGATCAAGCTCCCGAGGATGCTCCGGAAGAGAGCAAGCCGCAGCCGACCAAGCTGGGAGTCACGGTGAAGCCGGTTTCGCCGGAGATGGCCGAGCGCATGGGCACTCCTGAAGGCAAAGGCGTGCAGGTGGTTGACGTTAAACCTGACTCCTTCGCAGACGATCTGCAGCTCCAGCCTGGCATGATCATTCTGAAGGTCAACAAGCAGTCGGTAAACAGCGAAGAGGAGTTCCGCAAGATCACCTCGCAGCTTAAGAGCGGCCAGGATGTGGTGTTCCTGGTCCATACGGGGCGCGGCGCAAACGGCGGAAACGCCTTTATTTCCGGCACGCTTCCGTAATAAGCAGCCAGTTTCGCCGGGGCATCACTTGCTTCACGATGCTCCGGCGAATGCGTTTTATAGCGAGTTATAACAGCAGGGTTTCTCCCGCAAGGCGTGCGTCGGCCTGGGCCGGGGGAACTTAAATATACGGAAGGGCTTGATTCTATTGGCCTTCCGTAATCCAGAGCGGGATAACAAACTGCTGGCGCAGCAGCATCCAAACATGGGATGATGTTCCGGCATTTTGGGCAGGGCCGGAATTGCACCAAAAGCGTTTTTCCCTTGGAGTAATTTTTTGCGTTTGGCTTTAAGAAAACTCGTGATCGTAAGCACCATTCTGGTGCTCTGCGCCGGCTATGCTCCGGCCAAGCCACCCAAAGCACCGGCTACAAAGCATGGTCATCGCCACGGCAAGCGCAAAGCCTCATGGAAGAAGAAAGGCCAGCAGGCCATCAAACCAGAGCGGACCACGGAGATCCAGCAGGCCCTGATCCGGGAGAAGTACCTCGCCGGCCAACCCAGCGGCGTATGGGATTCCCGCACCCAGGCGGCGCTAGTGAAGTACCAGGCCGACCACGGCTGGCAAACCAAAGTGGTACCCGATTCCCGCGCACTGATCAAACTCGGCCTAGGCCCAAATTATTCATCCGAGCTACTTAACAGCCCAGCCAAGTCCAGTCCCAGCGGTATTGCCAGAGCAGCTGCCTCTCACGACGCTAGCGCCGCAAGCGATAAGCAGTAAACAAGTCCGTCAGCCTCTACGCCAACCCCCATCCTGTGGGGTCTGCCGCTCACAGGACAGAATCACATTGTGGCAGTCCATTCCCAGCGCACGGGGGCCTATTGCGTACCGTTGGGTTAAGCTGCCATCCCCGGGCGCTTCGGCTTCGAGATCTCCATCACGGTCTTCGATAGCCTTTCTGGTTTATCCCTCAACGCCAGGTCCGCCTGCGCGACGATTCCAATGCAGTGGCCCTCGCCATCCACGACCGGAATCCGGCGAAGCTGATGTTCCTGCATGGCGTGCTCACATCGTTCTACGTTCTCGCCGTCTCGGCAAGTGACGGGATTTTGCGTGATGAATTTCTCGATGCGGGTATGTTTGGGGTCCAAACCGTCCGCGACAACGGAACAGCACAAATCGCGATCGGTGATGATGCCGATCAATTGCCGCGATTGTTGATCGAGCACCACGGGCAGCGACCCAATATTGTTGTCTCTCATCATACTTGCGGCGTGCTGGGTAGTATCGCCCGGAACGCAACAGACCGGGTTAGAACTCATGATTTCTCTGACTTTCATCAGACTGACCTCCTCGTGTCTTCTTATCTATCCTGCAATTTTGATTTTGTCGATGATCTGCCGGCTGCCGGCGTATGACCGCGCAATATGCACCGCAATATCATGTTGCTGCGTGCTGTTCACAGTCCCGGTAAGAACAACGGAATTCTCGTCGGCCGTGGCGGTCAGGTTCGTATTGGCCAATGCGGGCTCATTGCTGAATCGATCCTGTATTTGCCGCTGAATTTCTGTGGCCGACATCGGATGTCTCTCCGGTGCGGCGGTGTCTGGCGGGAAATCCTGCGGCTGTCTTTGAGTTGGGCCTGGCGGCTGCCCTTGCGGGAACGTTGGCGGCGATTGACCGTGCTGTGTTGCCCAGGCTGAAGCAGCAAGGAAGACGAGCACAACGCACACGTAAATGATGCGTTTCATAAACACCTCAGAGACTGCTGGAGATTTACTTAATTTGATGCTGGCGAGCCTTGGCCTGAAGTCCGGCGTGCTCACGTTTATCTCCTTGAGAATGAAGTCGTAACGAAGTTTTGAGAGCTGATGCGGGCGAATCCAGTGATGAATCGCGCCAAAGCTATCTCAGGGGCGCGCCGGCACATCAAACCGGTTTGTGTTCCCGCGCGTAATCGCGGGAAAGGAAGGTGCACAGTGATTGAACGGAAGCTTACCATCGCAGAAATCATCCTCATCGCAGGCACTCGCGTAGCGCTCGGCGTGGGAATCGGGCTGCTGCTTTCCGGCCGGCTAAGCCGCGATCAAAAGAAAGCTGCTGGTCTGGCTCTGGCTTTGGTTGGAGGTCTCACCACGATTCCGCTGGCAATCGGCGTGATCGGCAAGAGGAATGTAGTTGGGTCTGAGTTCAGGTCAGCCGCTTAAGTGTGGCGTGTAATCGATGAAAGATACCGTTCCGGCTTGGGCGCGGGGCAGCAGGCGCGGGGCAGCAAAAAACCCTGCGCACCGGTTTTACAAGTGAGGCGGTTGGAGGGCGGCATCACGGTTGAAGAAATTTCCCCGTAAACCGCCCTCCCAACCTAAGAAAACCCTCTAGCCAACTTTAAGTTCAGTGGTTTTGCCAACGAGCACGTAAACGCGTTCTTTGAACAACGTACGGCCGTCAGAATCGCGCAACTCAATGTCGTGGTTACCAGGTCGAAGGGCAAACTTCTTGGCCTTCTCGACCTTATCGGCAAATCCACCGTCCACATAGACCGAGGCATCCTTAGACTCCGTCTTGATCTTCACGTAGCCGAAGTTTTCCGCCATGTAGTCCGGCGCATATGCGTACGGATACGGATAGTCAAAGAACGGGTCAAAAACACGGATTGGCTCAACAATCACCACGCGCTGCCTTGGCTGCGTCGCAGGTGCAGCCTGTGCCGTTGACCTTGGGGCTGGCGCCATTTGTGCCGAAGGCTTTTGCTTCGGCGGCGGCGGGGGCTGCTGCGCAGCTGCTATCGAAGCTGAACTCAGAAGAAGCCCCCCTATAATCATGGACGTTAATGTCTTCGTAAACCGACACATAATTCCCCCTTTCTGTCTTAGCCAGGAATTGAGTTCTGGTTGACTTTTACAGTAATTGTCCTTTTATAATGTGATGCCCCAAGGACGGGAATCGATGCTCCCGTAAGCCATTGCGTGCAAAGGATTTAATGGGCAAAGAGAGCTAAGGCCATCGGGCCTTGTCGGGCATCGGAGGCGGGGCTTAAGGTTTCAGAAGTGACTTTCCAAAGTCAACAGGAATGGCGAAGTTCGATCCGCCGAATTCACGCACCATAGCAAAGTTAATTCCTATAACTTTGCCCTCGTGATTGAAAAGCGGACCGCCAGAGCCGCCCGAACTGGTCTGGGCGTCATAGACAATCTTGTCCGGTAGCACATCGCCGATATGTCCCTGGGTTATGACAGGCCTGATCAGGTTGCGGCGGGCGAGTTCTTCCATCCCCTGCTTTGGATCACCCTTGGTCGCAGTGGCGATGGACTGAAGGGTCTCCGCGCCGGCCCGAGCCAGAATTGCACCGAGAGCAGTAGGATACCCCAGCAGCACGACGGGACCGCCGCTGACGGTCGAACGGCGGCCGTCGGCCAGGGCTATTTGCTTGATTCCCAGTTCAGAAACATTTCCTTTCACCACAGCAACGTCCGCGGCAGAAGAAATCTTTTCGGTGTTGATGGCGATGCCGCGCGGAACGCCAGGGAAATAAGCGGCCATCTCTGCAACCACCGGCTCAAGGCCTTGATCCAGCATTTCCTTCAGATCATCATTCTGCCACCAAGGCTCGGCCACGTGATGATTGGTGAGGATTTGTCCGCTGGCGGAGACGAGAAATCCCGTGCCAAAAACATCCAGGTGTACCTCCGGACCGCTGCCGGTAAGGCTCAAGAGTGGGTTGTTGTGTTCGTCGGTGGTTGGCTCGCCACTGCTGGTCAAGCCAGCGTAGTGCAGTCTCAATCCGCTGGCGCGGTCGCGGAAGGCAAGCACAACGTGGATGAGGCAGACGCTCGGCTCATAGGACTGGATAATTGTCTGCGCAACCTTGCCTTCGGTTTCCAGCTTCTGGAGGCGAGTTTGCACCGCGGTTAATTGATTTTGCAGATCAGAAACGTTTTCCGTTTTACTGATGGCAATTTGCGACCTCAGGTCTTCGCTCTTCTTCTGAAGTTGAACTCTTTGTCGATCGCTCACCGGCGATGGACTGCGTGCCCCGTCTTCCACAGCGCGACGCGAGCGCTCCATTAACTGCTGCTGCGTCAGCACGCCAGTTTGTAATCGAGTGATCGCTGCATAGACCCGGGTGTTCTGGTCCTGAGTGCGGCGGTAGAGTAAGAAAAAGACCACGGCGGCAACGATAAGCACGGCAATAGTCGCCAACCGGCCGACCCGAAGCGTCCGGCGTCCTTCATTGACCGCGGTCACCACCTGCTGGGTGGTGCTTCGATTTTCCTCAGCCAGGCGCAACCGTTCGCGAAACTCGTCCGCGAGGTATTTGTTCTGAAGCTGGGAGCGAATCCGCGACAGCAATTCGTGTGGTTCGAAGGGCAGTGACAGCACATCGTCGGCCCCGAGATCCAGCCCGCGAGTACGCTCAGCGGCCCCTCCCGGAGCCAGCATGACGACGCGTATGTTGTGAGTGTGCCTGGAACCCTTGATTTCGGAAAGAAGATCACAGCAATCGAGCTGGGGCGGATCAGCGCCTAAAACCACTACGTCGGGATCAAAGGCAAGAACGGCCTTCATTCCTCCGCGGTAATCGGTGGAGACTTCAAATCCCGCATCGGTCAATACCGTGACGATGTGTTGCCTGAGATTATCGTCAGACTCCACCACCAATAATTTCCCTGCTTTGTTGTCCATAAGCCGCTTCTTAGGATGGCGCCAGACTGTCGCAGGATTCAGTGTATTCACCAGCCTCCCGAACCGGGGCGAGTCATCACTTGGAGATCGAGACTTGGAGATCGAGGTTTAGCGTTACCAGGGAAGAGAAAATTGGTGCCGAAGAAGGGACTCGAACCCCCACACCCTTGCGAGTACATGGACCTGAACCATGCGCGTCTGCCAATTCCGCCACTTCGGCATTTAATGATGCGCCAGACCAACCCGGCGCTGCGACGGGAAATACACATCTATTTTAAAGGGTTTGCTGAATGTGTCAAACCTGCTCCCCTCGGGAAGCCTACTCGTCTTTGAGTTCCTTGTCGGAGATCGATCTCAAGAGCGTGGCGGAGAAACTTGACCTGGGGCGATCCCGTGGCAGAGTTCCTGCATCAGAGCTGTTGTTCCCCAAAAACGTAAGGGGCCCCCATGCGCGTCAGCAAGATCCGCACATCTTTTATCGCTGCTCTGTTTTTCCTAATCATCACCAGCTTCGCCGCCACCGGGCAGGCGCAAACCATCTCTCCACCACCTACGGCTGCGGGTTATCCGTTCTGGAAGACCTTTGACGCGGGGAAGATCACGCGCGGCAATGACGGCGCGGTCTGGTTCGCCGGAAACCGCGGCCTGATTGGACGGCTGTCACTGACCGGAGCACTCAAAAACTACACAGTTGAACCGCTGGACGCCCCCAACGGCGGCGCCTCGCTGTGGTCAATTTACTGGGGGACGGACAACAACGTGTGGTACGGGACGTTTTCCGGGATCGTGGGCAAACTGAATCCGGCGACCGGGGCGGTCACGCGCTACCAGTTGCCCGAGGGCCCGGTATTCGACCTGACGCGCGGGCCCGACGGCAACATGTGGGCGACGGCGGGCGCTTCGGTGTACCGCATCTCCACGGCGGGGGCCTTTACGGCGTTCTCACTCGGCGGGCGGGATACGGGATCGATGTTGCGTCCCGGACCTGACGGCAACATGTGGATCATGGAAACCTTCGGCCGCCGCATTTTTCACATGAACACCGCCGGCCAGATCCTGAACATCTTTACCCTGACCGACCCGCACACGCCGAGTTGCGGCCTGACGTGCGCAGGCATCACTGCCGGGCCTGACGGCAACATGTGGTTCACCCAGAACACTAGCTTTCCGCAGATTGGGCGCATCACCATGTCCGGGCAGACCACGTACTTTCCCATCCAGGGCCAGGGCGCAATGGATATTGCGTGGGTGCACGATGGCGGCATCTGGTTTACTGATTCTGACGACCGGCGAATGGCGCGCATCAGCCCGGCGACGGGCGTGATCACCTATTTCGAGCCGGTGGGCCAGGGCCAGTTTTCCGTGCTGCGCGCCCTCTCTTCCGCTTCCGACGGCAATCTGTATTTCACCGGCGTGAGGACTGACCCGGTAGCCGGGTACCTGCCTGTGGTGGGCAAGATTCCGCTCGCGGTGCCCGAGCACGCTGTGGGGACCAATATCTATCCGACGCATGGCGCGTTGTTTTCCGGTTCGGTGGCAAGCTTTGCCGACTTCGAGACGATTAATGGCGGCTTCTTCAACGCGACGATCCATTGGGGCGATGGCACGTCGTCAAAAGGCACGGTGACCCGCGTGCTTACCGGCAACCCGAATGAGTTCAAGGTGCGCGGCAGCCATACGTACGCGAACAAAGGGAAGTTCACCGTAACCATCAACGTCAGCGAACCCGGAGACCAGTACAGTTTCCGCATGCAAGCTGTCGCGAGTGTGCAGTAGTAAGAATTCTTGTTCTGCTGATAAAAATTCAAACGAAAACGCTTCAGAAAAAAATCAGGGGGCCGTCTCCGGCCCCCTTCAAATCACTAGTTCGGCGGTCCCTACTGCACAGCGTTCCCGTCGGCATCGATCTTATGGATCTCGCCCAGGTTCAGCTCTTTGATGCCGGCTTCCACCTTGCTCATGTCGCCGACCACTACCCAGACCAGATGTTCCGGCAGGATGAACTTTTTGGCCGTGGCATTGGCGGAGTCCGGCGTGAGCGCCATAGCACGCTCGGTGAAGGTGTTGAAGTAGTCTTCCGGCAGGCTGTACTGGAGGATCTGGCTATACGCGCCGGCGAGCTGCTGCACGGTTTCAAACTGTCCGGGCAGGGCCAGCGTGGAGTTGCTCTGCTCGTCTTTGAGCTCTTTTTCTGAGATGGGCTTGGCGCCGCTCATGTTCTTGTATTCCTTGACCATCTCAGACAGCGACTCCTTGGTCTTGTCAGTCTGCACGGGTGACAGGCTCAGGTAGGGCCGCTGTCCGCGCGCGGCGGCAAGAAAGCTGAACACACCGTACGACCAGTGTTTGTCTTCGCGCAGGTTCATGTTGATGCGCGAGCTGAAATTGCCGCCGAAGATGTCATTCACCAGTTGCAGCGGAATGGCATCCGGATCGTTGCGCGGCGGGCCAAGTTGCGCGCCAAAGATCAGGCTCTGGCCGGACCCAGGACGGTCGATGAGATAGACCGTATTCTTTTCCGGCTGCGCCACGCTGGTGACGTTCTTTTTGGGGACGGCGCCGGCCTTCCATCCGGCAAAGAGTTTTTCCAGCTTGGGCGTGATTTCAGCCAGCGTGGTGTCGCCGACGATCAGCAGCGTGGCATTGTTTGGCTTGAACCATGTGTCATGCCACCTAGCCAGATCTTCACTCGTCAGCTTGCTCACACTCGCTTCAGTGCCGGTGCCGGTGAAAGGCAGCGCGTAGGGATGTCCTTTGCCATAGAGCAGCTGCGGGACCACGCGCAGCGCCATGGTCTGTGGCTGGACTTTTTCACGCTTGATGGCGGCGATACGGTCCTGCTGAAGACGGGTAAACTCCTTCTGCGGGAATGCCGGATGCAGGACCAGGTCAGCGTAAATATCGAGCGCCTTGTCCATGGTGAGCTTGAGCGTGTTGAGGTTGACCAGCGCCCAGTCAAGGTTGGCGCCGGCGTTGAAGTTGGCGCTGAGCGACTCCAGTTCTTCGCCGATCTTGAGCGAGTCGCGCGTGGGCGTGCCTTCTTCCAGCATGCGCTGGGCCAGGCTGGCGGTGCCGGGAGCGTTGGCAGGGTCGGCGGCATATCCGCTATCCACCAGCAGCTGGAAGTTCACCACCGGCGCTGTGTGTCGTTCGGCCAGAACAATGTTCAGCCCGTTGGAGAGCTTGGCCTTCTGCATAGGCGGAAGCTTGAGTGACATCGGATCGCCGGTCGCCGGCTCTTTGGAACGATCAAGCTTCGCGTCGGCCTTCAGGTTGGTGGGATATGGATGCACTTCCAGTACGTAGTCGCCGTCAGTAAGCCAGTCATTCGCGGCCTTCTTCACTGAAGCAGGCGTGGCTGCCTGGATTTGTTTCAGATATTCCTTGTAGCAATCGGGATTGCCGGTGTAGGTCTGGCAGCGGGCAAGCAGGTCACTCTTGCCGCCGAAACCGCCGATACGTTCCACGATGCGCGCGTAGTTGCCGAAGATCTGCGTCTTGGCCAGTTGCAGCTCGGCTTCCGTAGGACCGTTCTTGAGGAAGTTTTGCAACTCTTCGTCCGCGCCTTTTTCCATCTTTCTCAGGTTGTCTTCTGCTTTTGCGGGATCGGAGTCAGGCTTGGCGGTAAGGGTGAAATCGAACTGCCCGGCGATCTCGTTGCTATCGTCACTGGCCGTGGCGCTGGTGGAAGTCTGGTCATGGTAGACCAGGCGCTTGTAAAGTCGCGAGGTCTTGCCGCGGCCCAGCACCTGCGCCACCAGATCAAGCTGCACTTCTTCAGGAGAGCCGAATTGGGGAACGTTCCAGACGCGGTAGATGCGCGCCTGGGGAACGCGGTCCTGCACCCAGCCGCGGTGCGTGCCAGCGCGCTTGGCGATCCACGCTTCCTGCCGGGCGATAGGCGGGCTGGCAGGAATTTCGCCGTAGTACTTCTCCACTTTTTGCTTCGCCACTTCAGGCGTGATGTCGCCGGCAATCACCAGCGTGACGTTGTTGGGGCCGTAGTAGGTCTTGAACCACTCGTCCACGTCGTCCTTGGAAGCGGCATCAAGGTCCTTCATTTCGCCGATGACGGTCCAGGAATAAGGATGGCCCATCGGATAAGTATTCTTGACGATCAGCTCTTCGGTCACGCCGTAAGGCTGGTTTTCACCCTGGCGTTTTTCGTTCTGCACCACGCCGCGCTGCAAGTCCAGCTTTTTCTGGTCGAGCACGCCCAGCAGATGGCCCATGCGGTCGCTCTCGGCAAAGAGCACGTAGTCCAGCATGGAAGTGGGCACGTTCTCAAAGTAGTTGGTGCGGTCGTTATTCGTTGTGCCATTCAGGTTGGTGGCGCCGATCCGCTCCATGGGATTGATATAGGTGTAGTTGAAATTCTCGCTGCCGCTGAACATCAGGTGCTCAAACAAGTGAGCAAACCCGGTCTTGCCCGGCTTCTCATTCTTGGAGCCCACGTGGTACCAGGTGTTCACGGCGACGATCGGCGCTTTGTGGTCCTCATGCACCAGCACGGTCAGTCCGTTCTTGAGGACAAACTTGGTGTACTTGATATCAGGAATGGGAATGTTGACGCCGCTGGCGGCCGCGGACGCAGCCGATTTTTTCGCTGTGGGCGCTTTGGCGTCAGACGCAGCGGGCTTGGCCTGCGCGCCCAGATCCAGCGAAACGGCGCATGCGAGCGTGAGCGTCAGGAACAGGCCCGCGATTTTATTTATTAGCTTGCTTTTCAAGGTGCCTCCAAGATCAAGATGAAGTCAGAAATTTAGGGCCGGCAAAGACCAAAAATTACCCAGGGGTTGCACGAACACTGGGTTTCGAACGAACTCAGGGTGTTGTTCCAGCAGCTCGTCGCCCGCGTATCTTACGCGACCGGCGACAAGTATGCACGGGAAGTTCTCATGCGTTTGGGGTCTGGGTTAATGATAGCAGGGTAGCGGGAAAGCTTGATGCAAGGAAAATGTGTTTTTTTGTAAATCCGATAATGGTCTAACGTTTTTCTGGCTGGCGCGTCTAAGATGGAGCGAGAGTGTATCCCCTGGTGCTGATTTTCTCTCGCACATGGGCCCTTCGATAATCCCGCGAAAATAGAGATGGCAGGCTTCGCCGCCGCGACTCCGTTGACGTTACCACCGGACATTGTCCGCTAGTTTTTCCGCCGCTGTAGTCCCCGGATACACCCGTGAGTGTCTCCAACCCGCATGTTTACAGGATGAAATTGGGACTGTTGCAAACACGGGATTTACGCGTCTGGCCCCCGCTGGCAGGACAATTGCACTCATACCTGGCGCCGACTCCCCACGGCTTAGTTGCTCTTGGAGGCCAACTATGAAGCGGTATATGTTTTTTACAGTCGCGACAGTAGCGCTGATGTTGTACGTGGCAGGCTGCGGCGGCAATACCAGCCGCATTACAGCCGGACCGACCAACGCCACCATCAATACCAGTGACGCGGTCAATGACCAGATCGTCAAGTTTGAGCTTACCGTCAGTTCGCTCACGCTTACCGGCAGCGGAGGTACCGCAACCACCGGCAACATGCTGTCAAAGTCAGCCGAGGTTGAGTTTGTACACCAGGCCGGCTCATTTGAGCCGCTGGCGCTGGTGAACATTCCGCCGGGCACGTACTCTGGGGCGTCGCTCACGGTTTCAAACCCTGAAGTGGTGGTACTCAACAACGCAGTACCGCCGGCGCCGGTAAAAATCCCGGCAACTCTCACCAGCCCGAGCGTGACGGTGACTTTCACCACGCCGATCACCGTTTCCAGCACCACTTCCACGGTCATCAACTTTGACCTGGATCTGGCTGGATCGGTAACGCTGAGCGGCACGCCGCCGACTTCGGCAAGCGTGACGCCGAAGTTCAACGTCACTACGGCCACAGCCAACAACAACGACGAAGAAAGCGGTGAGATGGACGACGTTCACGGCAGCGTGACCGCGATCTCAGCGCCAAACTTCACCATCCAGACCAAGGCAAGCAGCATCACCTTTGCCACGGACAGCAATACGCAGTTCAAGAACGGCATCACGTCCCTGGCGCAGTTGAAGGTGGGCGACATTGTTGAAGTGGATGGAATGACCAAGCCCGACGGCAGCAAACTGGCAACGAAGGTCGAGGTGGCGGAAGGCCAGAGCGGCGAAGAAGCTGAAGGCATCGTAACCGCGGTGACCGGCAGCCCAGCCACACAGATCACGATTGCTCACCAGGTCGACTCTACCGGAACAGCAACAGCGCCGGTAACGGTGGACCTGACCATTAATGCGAGCACGGTATTCTCCGTGCGCGCGGACAAACTGAGCCTGGGCTCAGTGCCGGCATTTGATGCCACGCACATCGGCAAAGGCCAGCGCGTTGAAGCCGACACCGGCAACAGCACGGCCGCGCCGATGGTCGCCGACAAAGTGAAGCTGCGCGAACAGGCCCTGGTGGGTACGGTTTCCGCAGCCAGCGCGTCAGGCTTTACGCTGACGCTCAACGCCAGCTCCGCCTTCGCGACCCTGACCGGTCAGACTACGGTCGCGGTCACGGTGCAGAGCGGCACCAACCTCAAGGTCACACCCGCCAACGGAAGCACGGTGCGCGTGCGCGGCCTTGTCTTCGTCAATGCCGGGGCTTACACCATGTTGGCTGCCCGCGTTGATGGCAACAACTAACCAAGTATCATTAGTCCCTTCCAACTTGAGGCCCGCTTCGGCGGGCCTCTTTTTTGGAGGGAACAAAACCTTTGAAACACAGAGGAAAGGAGGAAGCGGAGGAACGGGAAAATTGGTAATTGGGTAAGTTGGAGATTCGGATTCTTCAGTGATCACTGATCAAATCATTCGACTTTCAATTTCCAAATCTTCCTCTGTTTCCTCTGTTCCTCTGTGTTTCAAAGGTTTGCTTGATGGCAGCTTGAATCAAGCTGGGGACCTAGCGGGCCTGGGCTGATTTGCAGCAGCTTTTGGCTTCGTCCTGAACAACTTTGCGGGTCTGGCCCAGAGCCCGGTTGAGCGACGCCTTGGGAATCGAGGTGACCAGCGGCTTCAACAGCCATCCCAGGCCGGCGGGCATATCACGCGTAAGCGAAAGCGCCTCACACTGCAGGTACACGCCGCCATCCTTCTCTTCGAAGCGCCAATAGGTGTTGAGCCGCCACAGGTAGCCGTGGCCGGCGCCTACGGGAAGCTCTTCGCCGTCCGGCTTGTCAGGATCTTTTACCTCGGCGATGCGCGTGCTGATGGAATAGGAATAGACCTTGCCCGAGTCCACGCTGCCCCAGTGGACGTCATAGTACGTATTGAAGACCACGGTGGCGAATTTCTTCTGGCGCAGACGGAGAAACATCTTGAAGTCGTCGCCGTTGTGGGCCACCGTGCGCGAGGCAATCACGTCCGGCTTGTAGAGCTCAGCCCGTCGATCGTAGTCCTTGACCAGGGGAATAGTCTGCGCCAGCGTGACGCCGGGTATAAAGATGAGGCCGACCCAGTGGTGGACCATGCCATCGGGAACCTCGGAGCTCACGCCGGGCGCCTTGGTCTGGAGTTTTTCCACCAGGACCTCGCCCCGCTTGAGCTGATAGTAAGCCTGCTGTTTTGCTTCAGCGTTCATGGCGTCCACGTAAAGGAAAGCTCCGTCCGTCCGCAACTCATTGGCGAACCTGGCTTCTGTGGCGGAGACGTAACGGTCAAAGGCGGCGGTGGTTTTTGCCTTGAGCTCGGCGGCGCGCGCCGGAGCGGAGAAGGCAGCGATGCATAAGAGGATGAACGCAGAAATCCGGAATCGAAAATTATGTGTCATGTCTCTAATAGGATGCACGGTTCAACTACGCACATCAAGTCAACTTACCCTCAAATGATGCGGTTGATGTGGAATTTACCTGGAACCGGCAGGAGTTTTTAACCCATGAAGACGATTGGGATGATCGGCGGCATTGGGCCGGAATCAACCATTGACTACTATAAGCGGCTGCTGGATGGGACACAGAAGCGCAATCCTGGCGGCCCTGCGCCCGGGATCATCATTAATAGTATCGACCTGCAAAAGGGACTGGAGCTTCTTGGGGCCAACCGGCTGAGTGAGTTGACCGAATACATTGTGCCGGAAGTGATGCGCCTGAACGGCGCAGGGGCAGAGTTTGGCTTTCTGGCGGCCAACTCTCCGCACATTGTTTTTGACGATGTCTCCCGGCGCTCGCCCATTCCGCTGATCAGCATTGTGGAAGCCACCTGCGCGGAAGCCAAAGCACGCGGGTTCAAGAAGCTCGGATTGCTGGGGACCCGCTTTACCATGGAAGGGCGGTTTTATCCTGAGGTGTTTGCGCGTGAAGGCATTACGCTGGCCGCTCCCAGAGCGGAAGATCGAGATTATATTCATGAGAAATATTTGAACGAGTTGATTCCGGGAAAGTTCCTGCCGGAAACACGCGAAGGACTGCTGGCAATTGCCAGACGCCTGCGAGATGAAGATGGCATCGAAGCACTGATCCTGGGCGGGACGGAGCTGCCGCTGATCCTGACGGATAGCCAGGTTCTTGGAATTCCCTATCTGGATACGACGCAGATCCATGTGGAGGCGATATTGGCGTTCGCGGGAAAACCTTACCGCGGATGAACACGGATTAACGCGGATCCAACCCGGAAAATCTTACCGCTGATTAACGCTGATGACACTGATCGGAAGAAGGCGATCTGAGCCAGGTTTATCAGTGAACCAGTGGTGGGATTTTTGTTGAACGATTACCATCAGAGATTGGAGGCCTGTCATGTCAATTCGTCCGGTCAAGAAGCTGATCAAGTCGAAACCCACCATGGAAGGAGCGGGCGTCCATCTGCGGCGGGCGTTCGGATTTGGCAACACCTCAGACTATGATCCGTTTCTGCTGCTCGATGATTTCCGCAATGACGTGCCGGAAGATTATCTGGCAGGCTTTCCCTGGCACCCGCACCGTGGGATTGAGACGATCACCTACGTGCTGGCTGGAACCGTGGAGCATGGAGACAGCATGGGCAACCGCGGCGCCATTGCCGCGGGCGACGTGCAGTGGATGACCGCGGGCAGCGGCATCATCCACCAGGAAATGCCCAAGGGCGATACCACCGGGCGCATGCACGGCTTCCAGCTCTGGGCCAATCTTCCGTCGGCGCTCAAGATGACCCCGCCGCGTTACCAGGAAGTAAAAACCGGGGAGATTCCTGAGATCACGGACGACGATGGCACGCACGTGCGCCTGGTATGCGGCAATTTCTGGGGAAAGAAAGGCCCGGTGGAGGGCATTGCCGCCGACCCGACTTATATAGATGTCTCGGTCGCGCCCGGACGCCGGAAGACCTTGCCCATAGAACATACACGCCACGCCTTCGCTTACGTGTTCGCCGGATCAGGAAAGTTCTGTAACGCTTCCGGGCCGCTGGAAGTGCCGACCGAAGGCGTGGGCTGGCTGGAGACCACACCCCCTTCGCAGGCCGAAAATCGCTCTCTCATACTCTTTGACAGCGGCGACGAGGTCACGGTGCAGGCAGGCGACGACGGTATCCGCTTTCTGCTGGTCTCGGGCAAACCGCTGGAAGAGCCAGTGGCATGGTACGGGCCGATCGTGATGAACACGCAGGAACAGTTGCGGCAAGCGTTTACGGAGCTGGAGAAGGGGACGTTTTTGAAGGAGAAGGGCAAATAGAGGATGGCTGCTCGCGTGCTGCTGCACACCTAACTGCGTGAATTGAACATTTCCACGTTTGATGCTCACGAGTCAGGCGCATTGATCGGGAAAAGCGGATCTTGGATTTCTCTTGGTAATGATCGTACCGCTTTGTGGTGGGCCCTAACCATCAGTGCAGGAGCCTCTTCATGATCTGACGCATGGATCATGTAATACATCACTTTGTTTCCCTTGTCCTTGTCAAAAATGGGATAGGCAGCTGAGTAACGGTACCCAAGTTCGTTCTCAAAACGCTTACGAACAATCTCGGCGATATCGATAGAATTCTTGGCTTTTAAGTCGCGCCACTCTTCCGCGCCCCACCACCGTCTCATCTTCTCAGCATCCCGAACACCCGAGAAAGCGCGATGCAACCATCCCACACCAAGGAAGTAAAGCACTTCGATTTTGTTATGCGGAGGACTCTTGTAATCTGCCAGTTTTTCACCGTTTTCCAGTGACATTCAAACGTTCGTTGATCAAGAAGGCAGAAGGTGGCCTCCTTCTGAGTGATCTCTCCCGATTGGAGGATCGAGTCAATGAGGACATTGAAGTCGCCGTTCATGATCTTGATATGCCGATATATTTTCTTACCATTCTTGTCTCTTTCCGGCTGGGAAGCGACGAGCTTCGCAAGCGCACGAAACCCTCTCGTTGTCAGCTCACAAAGGAAAATATGGCGCAGCCACTTCGGGTCACTACTCAGGACAAGTGCCGCGGCCCACGAGTCGAGTTGATCGTGATATTGAGGACCTGCGAATCCGTCGATGTACGCCCCGTGCTTAGTGATCTGAACGAAAAACTTAAGGTACTGCTGGATAAATCTGGCCTTGTGATGAGTCCAGATCGGCTCTTGGACCCGCTTATACCGACGCGTCTTTTTCGAAACACTCGTTACAAAGCCTGGGAATAAAGGAGCAGCAGCCAAATCATCGTTGTCTTTCATTGTGCAAGTCAGTCTTTCATCGTGCAAGTAGGAGTGATTCGAAGTCGCGTGCAAGGTTCGCGCGCGCAATTCGATTTGGTATTTCTCCCCTGGTAGTCTCTGGGAACTCATCGAAGGTTCGACCGTGCAGCATGCGTCCGGTTTTGTGTTTCCTTACTCCGCCCCATTGTTTGAAGAAAAACGGGACTTGATATTGTTCGCACGAATTAAGCACGTTAAGCACCCATGATTCCTCCATTGGCCGCGCTCCGGGACCACTTTCTCCGCCGGCGATTACCCAGTCGATCTTAGATAGATCCAATTCGCGTAAGTCTTCCAGTAGCGGTTCGACAGAGAGAAATCTCACGGTTGCTGGAGAACTGCGGAGGTGTTCGATCCGGGGTTTTCCGTACTTGTTGTCTTCGACGCTGACGCCCCACCATATATGTCGGGCACCAGCGGCAAAGCGAAGAGCGCCCTTCAGCAGATGCAGGAGGCGGTCGGATCGTTTCGTGAGTACCTGGTATGTATGCCAATTTGCTTCCATCATCACCCTTGCAACCCGGACAACGAACTCTTCAGCCACTTCGGGATGAAAGAGATCACTCATAGAATTTACGAAGACCATGCGAGCTGAAGCCCAAGAAAATGGCTCAAGGAGCTTGTCTTCTACGGTGCGGACATCGAATCCTTTCTCATACGGATGCCCCTTCACATCGCGAAATCTTTCTGCGAAAGCTGCCGCGTAACAGTGTTTACAACCAGGGCTGATTTTCGTGCACCCACGCACGGGATTCCATGTTGTATCGGTCCATTCGATTTTTGTTTGCAGGGACATTCCGGCCTCGTTCAGACATTCTAACCCTTAAATCGTGGCTAATGCAGCACTACAAGCGTAACCGGCATCCTTGCGGTAACACACCCTTCCTCAAAACGCTACCTGCCCCGCACTGCGATACACTCTAGCGCATGCACGCGCTCGATAATGCTGTCTGGACGGCGCTGACGACCAAGCAGGCGCAACTGGCGCACAGCAACGCACTGGCGCGCAGGTTTCCGCCGGAGATGACCTTGCTGGGAGCGCTGGCCGCCAATACGGCGATGGCGTTTGATTCGCTCGCGCAGCTCATCCAGCGCGATGCCGTCACGCTCTACTTCACCTCAGCACCGCAGATACCAGCAGGCTGGGAGGTGGTGCGCGCTGTGGAACTGCACCAGATGGTGCAGGAAGGACCCGCGGCAGCGCCGGGCCCAGAGCAATTACCGCCGCACGAGATCATCGAACTCACGCCCGCTGACATTCCCGAGATGAGCGTGGTGTACGCGGCCACGCGTCCTAACCGCACGCTGTGCCCCAAGATCCAGAAGCTGGGACAGTTTCTGGGCATTCGCGAAGAAGGCAAGCTGGTGGCCATGGGCGGACTGCGCCTGCATATTGCCGGCTATCGCGAGATCACGACGGTGGCGACGCTGCCGGAATTTGAAGGCCGAGGCTACGCGACGGCGATCACGTCCGCGCTGGTGGCGCGCATTCACGCCCGCGGTGAGCGGCCGTTTCTGACTGTCCGCACCGACAATACCCGGGCCATCGCCATTTACCGGCGGCTGGGATTCAAAGAGCGCACGCTGCTCTATTCCCAGACTATCCGCCGCGCCACGGCGTAGTACGATTTGTTGGGCAATGCCATTGGCGGAAACCCGTCGGCTGAGAACCATCGGCTGAAAACCAGCCCGGCTAAAACGAATTCAGGAGAAACCATGCGCGCGGGACTGATCTTTACTGCGGTACTGTTAGCCGCTCTCTTCATCAACGCAAACGCTGTTCAACCCGGCGACGATCCCACAAAAAAACT
>WNFM01223726.1_pt2 | contig 25203 bp, 22 predicted proteins | sample 5400271 | NCBI WGS metagenome assembly WNFM01 (sample SAMN13153352, study PRJNA577476) | soil metagenome | isolation source: 60 cm saprolite on Douglas fir-dominated hillslope | place: USA:California | collected 2013-09-17 | reverse complement strand
TACTTTGCTCCACGCTTAACGAGTTCGTGATTACCAGGTTTCTTGCTTTGCGTGCAACAACCCTCGAAGATGGCATCCGAAACCTGCTCAATGATCTAGACGGAAAAGGGCTCACCACGGACTTCTATAACGATCCAATGATCAAGGGGCTAGCTAAGCAGGGAAGGTTTGACAAACTACTAAACAGGCAGAGTAAACCTTCCTATATCCCTTCTCGCGACTTTGCTCTGGCTTTGAGGAATGTTTCACAGAATTTCACCCCGGCTTCCAACCCGGAGCTACAGAAGGCGCTGGCAACCCTTATCAATCCAGTAAGAGGTGATCTTGAAAAGGAAATAGCGAGCGTGGAGAAATGGTTTAATGACGCGATGGACCGCGTTTCGGGTTGGTATGCGCGGAAGGTGCAATTGATCCTTTTGATCTTGGCCCTCGTGATCGTTGTGTATTTGAATGTTGATACGCTTTCACTTGTTAGCAGTCTTATAGGTAACACGGTGATGCGTGCCTCGATTGTCGCTGCCGCCCAGGGGGCTGCCCAGAAACCACTCACGATCGATCTGAGGGGAATACAAGAAAACTTCCAGCTAATCCAGCCTGCACTAGGCTGGTCCACTCTGCCAGGCAATTTTTCTAGTTGGATAGTAAAGATCGTCGGGTTGCTTGCCACAACACTGGCGGTATCGTTAGGTGCTCCATTCTGGTTCGATGTGTTGAACAAATTCATGTCATTCCGTTCTGTCGGCGATCCACCGCCTACGCCCAATCCAGCGCCAACGTCGCCGAAGTAGGCCTGAGCAAGAAGCAAGCAGCAGCGATAGCCTTTGCAATGCACTAGGCTCCTGCCAGACCTGTTTGCCGCCTGACCGCTAACACATAATCACTATAGGAAGTTCTTCCCATAACAGGGGAGAGTTAAGCGCATGCTAAAAGCTCGATCATATATGGGAAGTTCCTCCGATGTGCTGAGGACACTCTAGTGGATATACTTTCGCCGATGAATGAAAGGAAAAACTTCAGAGAGGTCGATGGCACACGTTGCCAGCTTCATTCTCTCTTTGTGTCACGCGTAAAGAACGTTACACGTGGACCAAGCTATCAAAATGTCTGTATTAGACGAAACATGTTTGGATGATCGGCATGCTCCGATGAAGAAATGGAGGGTAGAAGCTATGGCTTCCCCGATTACCTGTCTGGTAACACTGCATGGTATTGGTTTTGAGCAATCACCTCAGCCCGGATTCAAGAACTCTGGCTATGCTGATCTGTTACATGTGCATCTCAACAAATGCCTTGATACAATGCTCAGCGATGATCCCAACCGAGAGCGTGAGCAGCGCGGCGAGAATGGTGCCATTTATGTGGAAAGCCGTTGGCTCACTGCTACAGGTATAGCCAGCCGTGAAGAAGGACTCAAACGTCTCGGTAGCTGGTCGGAGGATAGGCAGCTTATTGAAACAAAGGACGCTCCTCTGGTTGCCGACGGTGAGTGCGTCTCCCACGTCGCACTCGTCTACTCAAATCTGGAACCAAAAGAGCCAGAGCTTGGTGCAGCTCTGACTACTTTAGGAATGAGCCTCTTTTCTGTTTTACACTATGCTCATGCCTCGGGACTGTTGCACATGGCCCTGACTGACATCCAGGCGATGATCGGTCACCATACCGCTGCTGCCGATCAGAAGACTGCCAGCTCTCGTCCGCGCACTGATCTTGGCTCCAGATTTGCCAGGCAACAGGGACAGCAGGAGCAAGCTGCACCGCCGCCATCCCCTGGATTGATGACAGCATTTAGATATCTTGAGGAGGATGTGGCATGTTATGTCTGTCATAACGAGGAACGTGAAAGGGTACGGAGTTTCGTGTCTGAAGCCCTCTTGCGTCTCGCCTCTCGTCACGATGTCGGTGCAATTGTTCTCAACACGCATAGCAATGGGACGGTGATTGCACTGGATGTCATACGCAACCTACCACCACCCGCCGCCGCGAAGATCAAGGCATTCATCACAGCGGGGAGTCCATTGCGCAAGTATATTGACCTCTTCCACTGGGGACAACAGATCGAGCTCCTCGATCCGATCAAGCCATGGTACAACTTCTGGGATGAGTATGACCCCGTCGCTGACCCGCTGGAACCGCCTATCACCTGGCGCCGGGGTGACAAGCTCGTATCACCGTATGACCCCAAACTGTTTAGCCTCATTAATCCGGATAACGGCGCGCCTTCCAATATTGAGATCACAGACATCAATGTTGATAACGTTCACAAGAGCAGCGGTGGGGGATTACAAGCCCACAACTATTGGGATAATGAAGAGCAGTTCGTAAAGCAACTCGCCGACATCGTGTGTGCAATAGCCAACAATTAGCATATGACAACGACGTGACAAGCATGTTTGTTGGCTTCCCTCTGAAAAAAGCCTCGGGGCAAGATTGCCGGTTGGCAATCAATATGAATTTCTTCCCATAACAGGGGAGAGTTAAGCGCACGCTAAAAGCTCGATCGTATATGGGAAGTTTCTCCGATGTGCTAAGCGCACTCCAGAGGGTATACTTCCGCCGATGAATGTAGGGAAAAACTTCAGAGAGGTCGATGGCACACATCGCCAATTTCATTCTCTCCTTGATTCATGCGTAAAGAATGTCACACGTGGATCAAGCTATCAAAAGGAGAAACCTATGGCACCGGGCAATCCCATTCAACATGTAGTCATTATTGTCAAGGAGAACCACGCCTTTGACAACTACTTTGGGCAGTTCCTGGGCTCCGAGGGAGACTCGACGCTGGCTCCATGCCCAAATCCACCAGATGTATTGCCAGGGCACGACCACCAGGCCTGGCTTGAGCGCGCTGTTCACGCAGTTCTCGAGCGATACACCGAAGTTGATATTCCGTCTTACTTTGCCTACGCGAAGCAGTTCACCTTGTGCGACCACTACTTTACCGACGTAGCTGGTCCATCGACCCCGAACCACTTGATGCTGATCGCTGCGGATTCACCGTTGATCAACAACCCCCACCATCGGGATCCCATTGAGCTGCAGCCGCCTTTCGATCTGCCATCCCTCCCTGCCAGCCTGGAAAGCGCGGGACTTGATTGGCGCAACTACGGTGGGTATGCCTTTCGCTTCATCACGAGCCTGCGGAAACATCATGCAAGCGTCAAATCTGAGCAATTCGTGCTGGACGCAACAGCAGGAAATCTGCCAGCCGTCTCATGGGTCTATGCACCCACTGGCTTCAGCGAACATCCCAGGGATGACATTACCAAAGGAGAGGCATGGACAGTGGCCCAGGTCAAAGCAGTCATTCAAGGCGGACTTTGGCCCAATACGGCGATCTTCATCACTTGGGACGACTGGGGTGGCTGGTTTGATCACGTCGAGCCTGCGAATGTAGAACAGTGGAGCGATGGGACGCAGTTCCGCTACGGGCCACGTGTAGGCTGCCTGGTGCTCAGCCCATATGCCAAAAGCGGTTACATCTCCAAAGTGACGCACTCACACGTGAGCCTGGTCAAATTTTGCGAGACGATATTTGGCCTCCAGCCACTGAACGCCCGAGACGCAGCTGCAGACGATATGTCGGACTGCTTTGATTTCACCAGGCAACCCGCAGATCCGCCGTCTTCATAATCTAGTGCATTGGATTTCTACTCTTCAATGCAAATATGCGAAATGTGTGGACCTTTACAAAGTAGGGCATCAGACCAGCAGGGTGGTAGATATTGAATCGATACCTCTATGGTATCAGAAAGCATGGCAAAAAATGAGTGAACAAAGTGGTACAGCAGGTTCATACGGACCTGGAGCGGGCAATCTGCCTCCAACAAGGAGACGGCGTCGGCGCCTTTTAGGGATCATTGCTACGTTGATCGCACTTCTCTTGATTATTCTCGTGCTCCTCTTCTTCTTTCCAAGGCCAACGGCTGCCGTGACGCTGACACCTGCAAGCAAAACGTTGAGCAATTCCTATATGATCCCTGTCACGTCACGCGAGTTATCCTCTGCGCAACCAGGCTCGCAAACAGGAGCTACCAAGCCAGGTATGCCTGCGAAAGGCATGTTGACGTTTAAAAATTGGAATCCGTACAAGGTGACCATTCCTAAGGGCACTGCAGTTACCGACGTGACTGGTCAGCAGGCAGTGACCGATAAGGATGTTCTCGTTCCGCCAGATCCTATTACACCTGGTATTGCTTCTGTATCTGCACATGCCGTAAAAGATGGGAAGAGCGGTAACATCAAGGCAATGAGCACCAATCAGTCATGCTGCTTCCCTGGAATCGATGTGCTAAACGAGTCAGATTTTAGTGGCGGTGTGGATGACTCCTCTGTGCAACAGAGCGATATCGATAGCGTCGCGAAGCCCCTGGAGACCTCGCTCATCCAGAAAGGACAGAGTGACATTCAGTCGCAGCTCAAGTCAGGCGAACAACTTGTTAATGCCACTCCTCCATGTTCTCCGCCGATAGTCGCCTCGAATCCTGGAGTTGGTGCCATCGCCGCAAACTTTACCGTCACTGTCTCGCTGAGATGTTCGGATTCAGCTTACAATCCACAAACGGCTCTCCCCCAGGCGGAGGATATGCTGAAACAAGAGGCCACTCAACAACTTGGTCCTGGCTTCAACCTGGTTGGCAATATCGCAACCAGGGTCGAGTCGGCAACACCGGGTAAGAATGGAAACGTCGATGTGCTCATCACCGCAAGCGGAACATGGAGATACCAGTTCAGCGCTGCCCAGAAGTTGAACATGGCAAAGCTTATCATGGGAGCAATGATAGGTGAGGCGAAAGCCAGGCTCTTGCAGCAGACAGGAGTCGCAGATGCCTCGATCTCGGTCTCCGGTCCGATCTTTAACCTGGTTGGGAATAGAATCACAGATGACCTCGAGCGTATCACTATCAACGGCTGGTGTTGGCTGCCGAGGGATAGTTCAGGGGAAGTCGCGAGGGGACCAAAGTGACCTTCGCGGTCGCTCTCGACTGAATGTTCTACTGAAAATCTGGTTATCGTATTGGTAACCAGTCATACTCAGAACAAAGGAGGAAAACTATGTCTGAGAATGTTTACAGTTCTGTTACTGAACCCCAGAATATCCCCGACAACCTGAAGGTACCGCCTGGAAATGTCTTGCTCTTGCAAGCATACGGCAAAGGGGTTCAAAAGTATACCTGCATAGCTAGTGCTACAGGTCCTAAATTTTCGCCCCCGGTACCGCATGCAATTCTGCTCAAAGACGACAGGGACGAGGGGGACCTCGTCGCTATCCATTTTGGGGGACCTACCTGGGAAGCTTTGGATGGCAGCTCAGTCGTGGGCGATAAGGACATCGTGCAAAGTGCTCCAGCTCCGGATCCGGATGGCGTTCCATGGTTACTGCTCAATGCGAAATCGCACGGGGGAAATGGTGTGCTTAGCCGCGTGACCTACATTCAACGGCTGTATACGGACGAGGGTAAAGCTCCTGAAGGCGGATGCGATCGGGCACACGTTCAGGCAGAGGTATTGGTGGAGTATTCTGCGCAGTACTTCTTTTACGGTCCTTCAACTGAACAGCAATAGTGCTGCGATTGCACTGAAGAGGATGTACTGGTTGTCTGGATAGTCTCTATATCCTACATCGTAGCCATGAATCAGTAAGTTCTACCAATGATCAACTTGACCATCAGGGGGTTGCACATTGATCAAGCTGATCATTGGTGACCAGTGTGCATAACATACTCTTGGGAAATGATTCGTCTTTGAGTGCACTTGGGTAAGCGCCCTGCAATCATCTTCTGATCTCTATGCTTAACTTGGAGGGATAGATGGATTCACCACTTTCACCAGGACGGGATACTCTCATTGTTGTGTCTGAAACCTCCTCTCCTGGCCGCTTACTCGAATCCGGATTTCTCTGTGTTCGACAGGGACGCTACGTTGAGGGAGTAGCCTTTTTCGCACTTGCCCGCGAAAGACTCTCTCCCGATCAGGCGCACTTTGCTGCTGTACTAGATGCATTCACACAGAGTCATAAGATATACTCACGGGCTCAGGAAGAACTGCTTCAAGCGAGCAAGCGCTTTGCGAGGGCAGACGCCGAGCAGCAAGTGCAGATAGCTGTTCTCGAAAACCTTCTGTCAATCTTGCTGGAAGAGATTAATAAGGTAGCTGCCCATGTAGACCGGCTGCCGCAAAATACCAGAGGTAATCGGTTGTTACATGTACTTCGGTCATCGCCTGAAGACCTCAACAGTAATCAATTGTCAACGCAGTTACCACAAAGAACCGCTGAGGGCGATGAGGATAATCAATCTTTACCACCATCACCCTCTCAAGACTGTACCACTCTTCCTGCTCTTTACATCACCTGCTTTGGACATTTTGAGGTTAAACGGCTGGGCAGACCTGTCGTTCTCTGCTCAAATAGTCATGGACAGACCATCCTGCGCTATATGGTAGCTCAAGCAGAACACTGTGCAACAAGTGAAACGCTCATGACATTGTTATGGCCGGAAGATGAGCCGGTAGTAACTCAACCCAGGTTGCACACGACTATCTGTGCCCTGCGCCGCTCACTCAATCATGGCTATACCTGTGAGCCAGGCGGTGGGTATATTGTATGCAAAAATCGCACCTACTCTCTCAGCACAACCATCCCGATCCAAACCGATGTAGACCAGTTTCTGCACTATTACCAGGCGGGACGGCAGACAAACGCGGAGAGAGTAACTCTTTACGAGAAGGCCTGTCACCTGTACACCGGTCCCTTCTTACTGGAGGATAAATATGCCGACTGGTCATTTCTTCAGCGGGAGCACTTGAGTCGGGTCTACATCGACATGTGTAAAACGCTTACCGACCACTACCTGAAGGTTAAAAGTTATGAAGATGCCGAGAAATGGGCCACGGCAGTACTCAAGGAGAACCAGTGCGACGAAGCAGCTCATCGGCAACTCATGCAAATCTATGCGGCTCAGGGTCGCCGAAGTGAAGCACTACAGCAGTATCAACGCTGCGAGCGCCTCCTCCGTGAGGAGCTAGCTGTGCGACCATTGCCTGAAACAGTGCAGGTAGTTCAGATGATGCTCAAAAGCGACCCCTCCTCTGCTGATGAAGCAAAAATTTAGCCAAAGTTCAGCAAAAATTTAGCCCTCCATGCTACAGTTGGTTAGAGGTCAGTGGAGAACGTACAGGAAGGCTAAGGAAATGGTACATCTTATCTTGTTCGCAAAGCATAGCGCACCACGCGGGCAAAGACTCGATGGAGAATGAAGAACTTTCCGTCATCATTTGGTGCTGGCCTGACTTACAAACGAATACCACTCGGTTACGAGCGGTGAATGTTGCGACAGGAGAAGAGCTGCATCTCAACGGTAGTAGTTTTCTTCTACGTATTTCAATAGATGCGAAAGCATCGATAACGCGCTGCTTCATCCGCCACATTGCCAGCGGTCGCGAGGCTTATGTACAAGGAGGTCCAAACCTGCGCGCTTTTGTCAAAGACTGCCTATTAAATACCGAGACATAGGGGCAGGTGAAAGCCTGCCGAGATTCCGGCTACACCAGAGACACCTCTATATCTCCTGACTTATCCGAGAGCTGAATAAGATCAGTCAATTTACACCACAGCAGTGGACACAAGCAACAGAATCAAGTAGTTGTTCTAAGAATGGAGGATTACTCATGCCAGTCAACACTACCTTTCCTGGCGTCTACATCCAGGAAATCCCCAGCGGAGTACGCACGATCACCGGGGTCAGTACCTCAGTAACTGCATTCCTTGGCCCCGCGGTACGTGGCCCAGTTAATAAAGCGGTCCATGTTCTCAGCCTCAAAGATTATGAAAACAACTTCGGTGGTTTGTCTACTGATTCACCTATGAGCTATGCCGTAAGTCAATTCTTCCTCAATGGCGGCACTGAAGCGTGGATTGTACGGCTTGCTAAGGACCCCGCCTTTGCCACCTTAGAATTACCAGACAGTGCTGGGACCAATGTGCTCAAAATCACTGCACTTGAAGAAGGCACTGAAGCCAACACCTATCAAGTACTGGTTGATGATCACAGCACTGACTCAACTATTGGTCCGAATCGATTTAACCTCGCTTTCATCTACATCTCCCAGACTGCCCCCGCAAGTAGCAGGATAGAAACATATAAGAATCTCTCGATGGATCCAGCAGACGCCCACTATGTCGGGGATATGATCAACGGTATTTCGCAGCTTGTGACGGTAGCTGAGGATACAAGTTCATCAGGAAATACAGACACAGCAGGAAACAAAGCTCTACCAGCGCCTGCAGATGAGCCAGGAAAGGCACTGGTGCCAGCGACGACTTCGACTGTGCCTCATCCCCCTGTCGCGGGTGGTCCTACTGCCGGTAAGTTCATTAGTGGGCCGATTGTGGAAAGTGATCTTGGTGACTTCCCAAACCCTTCACAAACGAGCTTTATGATTGGCTTCGATGGTAATCCTGCCAATACCGTGGTTACAATTGATAAAGCTCCAGCTGCCGGCTCTGACTTAGGTGAAAAACTGGGTGATATCGCCTCACGTATCCAAAGGGTTGTGCGGGGGCTGAAACCTGGCTTGCAGTCATGGAGAGACTTCACCTGCACAGTTTCCGAGGATAAGGCCGCTAACCCCCCTACTGCAAAGCTTGTACTCGCCTCAGGTACACTTAGCAAAGCTTCAGCCATCGAGGTGGCTAATGCTCCTGATAAGAGTATGTTCGCAAAACTGCACTTGGACGACCATCCAACCATCGTGCCTGCACGCACCTCCACGCTGGCAGGTGGTGTGGCAAACCCGTTCACAGCAGACGAAGCCTTTAGCATCTATACCGGTGATCCTGTGCAACGCACAGGAATCTTTGCCCTTGATGAAGTTGACTTGTTTAATCTGCTCTGCCTGCCTCATATAACTGATGGTGGCATACTTACAGCGGCTCTTGAGTACTGCAAAGGACGGCGTGCCTTCTTGATTGCTGATGCGCCGCAAGGCTTAACTCCACAAGCTATGGTAGATAAGATTACAGGTCCAACGCTGTTACCAAAGGGTGATGATGGAACCTATGCAGCAATCTACTACCCATGGGTTAAAGCTCCTGATCCGTTGAAGAACGGCAAGCTGACTTCATTTCCGCCAAGCGGCATGATCGCAGGCTTGTATGCACGCACCGACAGCTCACGTGGCGTGTGGAAAGCGCCTGCTGGAACAGAAGCAACACTGCTCAGCGTGCAAGCCATGGATTACTTGCTCACCGACGCTGAAAATGGCACACTTAATCCGCACGGCGTCAACTGTTTGCGTATCTTCCCAGTATATGGTGCCATCTGCTGGGGAAGTCGCACTGTGAGCGGTGACGATCAACTTGCCTCCGAATACAAATATGTGCCCGTTCGCCGCCTGGCCCTTTATATCGAGGAGAGCCTCTATCGTGGCACAAAGTGGGTGGTATTCGAGCCAAATGATGAGCCGCTCTGGGCCCAGATTCGTTTGAATGTTGGTGCCTTTATGCACAATCTCTTTGTCAAGGGTGCCTTCCAGGGCGCAACACCCAAGGTGGCTTACTTCGTCAAATGCGACAAAGAGACCACAACTCAGAATGATATCGACCTGGGGATTGTGAATATCCTGGTTGGTTTCGCACCGCTCAAACCCGCGGAGTTTGTAATCATTTCACTTCAGCAGATTGCTGGTCAGCTTCTGGTCTAATAAAGGAGGTGGATCTTATGCCACAGTTTAGCGTTAATGCACAGCGTTTCGATCCGTACAAAAATTTCAAATTCCGTCTTAAGTGGGATGGGCGCTATGTTGCTGGAATCAGTAAATTAGGCGCTCTCAAGCGCACGACCGAAGTGGTGAAGCATCGTGAGGGTGGCGACCCGAGCAGCAGCCGAAAGGCGCCAGGTCGTACAGAATACGATGCGATCACGTTGGAACGCGGAGTAACTCACGATATTGAATTCGAAAACTGGGCAGAAAGGATCTGGAGCCAGGGTTCTGGCCTGGGACAGGAAGTCTCGCTCCAGGATTTCCGCAAGGACATCATCATTGAAATGATGAACGAGGCCGGACAGGTGGCTGTCTCCTACCATCTCTTTCGCTGCTGGGTCTCCGAATTCCAGGCTTTACCCGATCTCGATTCCAATGCGAATGCGGTTGCGATTCAGCATATGAAAATCGAGAACGAGGGTTGGAGACGAGATGATGCTGTAACCGAGCCGACCGAACCAACCTTCGCCTAGTCCCTGGTACACATTACTATGCGTATTCTGACGGAACAAGAGATACTGCGTATCTGGGAGATTGGGCTGGATCAACATCCGGTAGACCGGGCTTTGACGATGTTGGCGGCAGCCCTTCCAGAGCTACCGCCAGAAAAGTTGCTTGCCCTGAGTATAGGCCAGCGAGATGCATACTTGCTGACCGTCCATGAACGCAACTTTGGGGGGCGATTTGCCAGCTTCACCAGATGCCAGGAGTGCCAGGAGCAGTTGGAATTTGTGCTTGATGTCGCTGATATGCGGGTCGCGCAAGGGAGTGAATTCACCGACCAGGTGCAGGAGATAACCGCCGAAGGAGTCGAGTTGCATTTTCGCCTGCCCAATAGCCTTGATCTAGCCGCGATTAGTAGCTACCGGGATGTCGCTGCTGCTCGTAATCAGTTGGTGAAACGCTGCGTGCTGCAGGCTTGCCAGGATAGTCATGACGTGACAGCGGAAGCACTGCCTGAGGCAGTACTTACTGCAATAGCGTCCCAAATGGTAGAACGGGATCCCCAGGCCGATGTACAACTCGACCTCACATGTCCGGCGTGCAGGCATGGCTGGTCCGTGAACTTTGATATCGTCGCGTTTTGCTGGTCTGAGGTTTGTGCAGCGACAAAGCGTTTACTTCAGGAAGTACATATACTCGCGCTGGCATATGGCTGGAGTGAGGCGGATATATTATCGATGGGCACTATCCGACGGCAGTTTTACCTGGAAATGGTGATATAATGGCTGACTTTCTTACCAGATTGGCCGGACGTATACTTGGTTCGGCACCAACTTTACAACCGATCATCGCCCAAGCGTTCACTCCAAAGCAAGCCTGGATCGGAGAAAACGATCCAGGCTTCGTAGCGGAGGGTGAGGTCTTGGGGGATTCTGTACAACAGCAATCCATTTCGCCAATCCAGGAAGCCCAACCGACCTTCTACCAAGCCGTACGTATGCCCCCAACCCTGGTGCCGCAAGGAAATGTACCTTCCGCAGGAGCACCCGTTATGAGTTCGCGGCTGCCTTTTTCCAAAATGTCTGAATCCCGGCGTACGCCAGCGCAGCACAAGGCGCCCAATTCTCTGGAACAAAGCGAACCTGAGTCCTCTTCTGTGCCAGGCACACTCACTTCATCTGATGAACAGCGTTCAACAGATGAGTCTCCAGTAGAGGTGAGTACTAACAAGGAGCATCGCTACGCGGTGACCCTACCCTTACCGGAGCGAACGCCAACTAGTCAACCATCTAAGCGTTCGTCGAGTGCATCTGAAAGGGAAGATCACTTGCAAGGAATGCTCCTGACAGGTGATCTCGATTCCTTCTCGGAACAAGCACGAGGAATAGAGATACACCCCGAGCATTTTCAGAATACATCTGCAAGGACAAGGCGATCTATGAGAGCATCCCATGGGGATGATCAACTAGACCTACCCAATGTTTTGCAACCACGCGTTTCAGAGATGCAGTCAGCTATGCCACCACGTGATATAAGCTCTCATCAAAGGCTTACTCAGCAGAGGGGGATACGCCCACAGGTCTCCACCAATCGTGAATACCATGGAGGTAGTCAGTATGATACCTCCTCTCCAGGAGCGAAGCATGAGGCCGTAGGAACTCAGTTCATTGTACCAGATCCGGCACCGCCCACTATTCAAGTGACCATCGGGCGTATCGAGGTGCGAGCAACGCCTCCACCACCTTCACGGTCCCAGGGACAACGTCCACCTTCATCGGTAATGAGCCTTGACCAATACTTGCATCAACGTGCCAAAGGAGGCGACCGATGAGTAATGGACTCGCAATCGCTGCCGTTACCAGCACGCTCAAGCTTTTACTTGAGTCGCACCTGAACTTGCATCCGGTAAGCACATTCCCACCAGACAAAGCTCGCAACGGCAACACAGGCGATCAGATCAACCTTTTTCTCTACCATACGGCGATCGATGCCGCATGGCGCAATATGGATATACCCTATCAAGTAAGGCCAGGCGAAATCGGTCAGCCGCCGCTGCCGTTGAATCTCTTTTACCTTATAACTGCATATGGAGAAGGTGATGACGATATAAAAAGCCATAGATTGCTGGGCCGAGCCATGAGCGTCCTGCATGATCATCCCTTGCTCGGACGTGCAGAAATCGAGCTTATAGTGCCCGACAGCGAACTGCAAAACCAGGTAGAGCGTGTGCGCATCACATTTCAACCCATGTCATTGGATGAAATGTCCAAGTTATGGATGATCTTTCAAACGCAGTACCGCATCTCGACTGCTTACCAGGTATCGGTCGTGCTGATCGATAGTTCACGCACGACTCAGACCGCTCTACCCGTGCTCAAGCGCAATATCGCTGTGAGGCCATTTCGTCAGCCGGTGATCGATGAGATCCTGCCGGCGACTGATGGGAGTTTGCCGGCTGCGATTATGCTAGGCAGTCAACTAAAGATTAAGGGGCAAAACCTCCAGGGCAACAGAGGTGATGTGGTTAAGGTGAGCTTCGGAACGGAAATCTCAACCGTACCACCAGACTCGATCAGCGCGAAGCAAATCCTGGTCACGCTAAGTGATACACTACACCTGCTGGCCGGTATCAATGGTGCGCAGGTGGTGCAACAAATTGTGTATGGCACTCCATTGGACCCTAAAAGTAGTTTAGACGAACTCAAAGCACCGGTGAAGCCCCTTCCATCGGACCCGCATAGTGGCTTCGAATCGAATATCATGCCCTTCGTGCTAAGCCCAACCATAACGAGGGACAATACGGGAATTTTCAACATTACTCCCGAAGAAGTTGGTGGCCATACGGCAAAGCTGACTATAACCTTAAGCCCCGAAGTTGGTAAGTCACAGCGTGTAGTGCTCCTGCTCGACGAGTTTAATCCACCAACCACTCGTGCTGCATTGGCCTACAGCTTCAATGCTCCACCTAGAGATAAGCCAAATGATCCACCAACATCTCCGAGCATTGCCATCCCCATCTCGGGGGTCGCACTGGGACAATATCTGGTACGTGTCCAGGTGGATGGTGCCGAGAGCCAGCTAACGATGGATACAGACAAGAATAGTCCAACATTTAATCAGTTTAACGGACCACAGGTAGCGATCAAATGAGTAGTATAGCAGACAACAACTGGCATGACGCGAATCAGCACTATCTTGCAGCAGTGCTAGAGTGGCTACGACTTCGGCTGAAGAAGCAAGCGCAGCAGTGGCAAAAGCTTGTGACAAATACGCCTGCGCCAAACCCAACACCGAAGATCGAGCCAGCACCACTGCCACAGAAGCACGGACTCTTCAGAAGATCACCTGTCGTCCCAACAACCACAGCACCGGTTTCCCCGGCTGTACCTGCATCGTCTAGCCCAATTACTCTTGTTACCGATAACGATGCAGCGCAAAAAGCCGCCGCTATCGATGCTGCTGAGTCGAAGATGCAGTCTCCGCCCGCATTAGTTGAGTTGGCTACTATCCTTGGCCTTTCGCACTTCGAACGTGATCTGCTGTTCCTCTGTATCGCGATGGAACTGGACACAAACATTGCTGCTTTGTGTGCACAGGCTGAGAATGATGGACAGCGCCCCTATCCCACTTTTGCCCTTGCTCTGTCGCTCTTTGACGACGAGGCAACCTGGGATGTGCTATCACCGAAACGGCCCTTGCGTTACTTCCGGCTCATTGAGATCTACCAGCCAGGGGCGCAGGCGCTTATTACCAGCCAGCTTCGTGCCGATGAGCGCATTGTCAATTACGTGAAGGGGCTGGATTATGTCGATGAGCGGCTGGCCTCTTTGTTTGCACCCCTCGAGGTTGATGAGAATGAGCTAGACCTTCCACATTCTCAGCAGACTCTTGCAGAGGAAATCATACGCTATTGCCAGCAGGCAAATACTGCCTCATCGTCACTGCTGCCTGCCATCCAACTGGTGGGACCCGACGCGCCCAGCAAACAACAAGTGGCGAACTATGTCGCGACTAAATTTAACCGGCACCTGTGCTACCTGCCAGGCGAGATGCTGCCGACTTCGGCTGCTGATCTAGAAACATTGGCTCGACTATGGCAACGTGAAAGTGCCCTGTTGCCCCTGGCCTTGTATCTGGATGCCCAGGAGACCGATGGTGCCGTCTCAGCCGAAAGGCAGGGAGTGAACCAAACTGCTTCGTCTATCAACCGCTTTCTGGCACACAGCAAAGGACTCTTCTTTGTTGGAACCCGCGAGGTATGGTCTCGCCTGGGCACAGCTAACCTGGCTTTTGATGTAGCCAAACCGACTCCGGGCGAGCAACTAGCAGCATGGAAGGATGCGCTTGGAACCTCGGCTCCAGATAGCCCGGCATTATTAGCGAGCCAGTTCAATCTCAACTTGACCGCTATACGGCAAATTGCACAGTCGGCCCTCACAGAAGCACCAGGGGACGAGAAAGTGCTGCCTGATCGACTCTGGGACGCTTGCAAGGTGAGTACGCGCCCGCGCCTGGAAGCACTTGCCCAGCGCCTCAATCCGAAGGTGACGTGGGATGATCTTGTTTTGCCCGATGAAGAAATAAAAGTGCTGCACCAGATCGCAGACCAGGTAGGCCAGCGTAGCAAGGTTTACGAGGAATGGGGATTTGCTTCTAAGTTAAACCGGGGATTGGGCATCAACGCGCTGTTCGCCGGTGAAAGCGGTACAGGTAAGACAATGGCTGCTGAAGTTCTCGCAAACCACTTGCGCCTTAACCTCTACCGCATTGACCTATCGGCTGTAGTGAGCAAGTATATCGGCGAAACGGAGAAAAACCTGCGACGCCTCTTCGATGCTGCCGAAGATGGGGGAGCCATCCTCTTCTTTGACGAGGCCGATGCTCTATTTGGCAAGCGCAGCGAGGTAAAGGACAGCCACGATCGCTATGCCAATATTGAGATTAACTACCTGTTGCAGCGTATGGAAGGCTATGGTGGCCTGGCTATCCTGGCTACGAATATGAAGAGCGCCCTGGATACCGCCTTCATGCGCCGACTCCGCTTTATTGTGAACTGCCCATTCCCCGGCATGCCTGAACGCAAATGCATGTGGCAGAAGGTATTTCCCACGGATACGCCTGTCGATGATGAGATGGATTATGACAGGCTGGCTCGTCTCAACCTGACGGGTGGCAGCATCTCCTGCATTGCCATTAACGCTGCTTTCCTGGCTGCTCAGGCAGGCACACCTGTAACCATGCCACTTGTATTATCGGCAGCGCGTACCGAGTATCGCAAACAGGATCGGCTCATCAACGAAGCCGACTTCCGCTTGCAAGTGCCAGAAGGGGCCAGAGCATGAACATCAACATACACATCGAGCGGCTGATATTAGACGGGTTGCCCATTGCACACAACCACGGTCCGCTGGTGCAGGCTGCCGTGGAGGCGGAATTGGCACGGTTGCTTGCTGCGGATGGACTGGGTCCGAGCCTGCAAGCGGGTGGGGCATTGTACCGCGTGCCTGGTGGGAGCATTCAACTGATGGGTGACGGTAACCCGAACACGCTTGGACAGCAGATTGCTCGGGCGGTGTATGGAGGAATTGGCAAATGAGTAGTCACGAGACAACGAACCAGGCACAACAGGTGGTAGACACATCACTGCTAGCTAACAGCATGCTGCAGCGCAAATGTGCTTGCGGCCAACATACGATTACTGGTGGCGAGTGCGAGGAGTGCCGGCAGAAAAATGAAGCTGGCTTGCAGCGTGCCGCTATCACCCATGCACCGGTGAACGCTCTGCCACCGATTGTGCAGGAAGTGTTGAGTTCGCAAGGGCAGCCACTCGATGCTGATACCGGAGATGCTATGGAGTCACATTTCGGTCATGACTTCAGTCAAGTGCGAGTACATACTGATGCGCAAGCGGCAGAGTCAGCCCAAGCAGTGAATGCGCTGGCATATACAGTCGGTAGGGATGTCGTATTTGGAAAGGGGCAATATGCACCTGAGATGGGGGAGGGGAAGGAGTTAATGGCGCATGAATTGACGCACGTGGTGCAGCAGGAGCATGAACTGCAAAGCTCATCTGCGATCAGCCAGCTGGGAGACCAGTACGAGCAGGAAGCGGATCATGCCGCGCTAGCTATTAGCCAGCACTCCCCATTCTCTATCTCCCAGGAAGCGGGCGCGGCTATAATGCGCCAGGTTGCCAAGCCGAAAGCAGGTGGCCCGAAAGGTGATCCAACAGAAGATTCAAATGCGAAGGAACTCAAAGTCAAGGTGAGCAGGTTGGTCTCGGCCAGATTCGGTGGTGACTACAAAAAGGCATTTGACGCTTATGATGCTAACCACGATGGCAGCATCAATGCTGAAGAGCTTAAGAAGCTACTGAAGGATGCTGATGTAGGGAACTTTGCAACTCGTGGCGCATGGGTATCAGGGATTATGGAGCGGTTTGACAAGAACAAAGACGGGAAGATCGAGTGGAGAGAGTTCGAAGAGGGAATTCGGTGATGAGCAATACACAGTCACAAACTCATACAAAAGCAGCAGCGCAGCCATCCTTCAATTCGATGCAAACCGGCATCTTGCAGCGCAAGTGTGCTTGCGGCCGGCACACGATTGCTGGCGGCGAGTGCGAAGAATGTCAGCAGAAGCATGAGGGGATGTTGCAACGTGCCGCTGTCAGTTCTGCATCTGTGAACACTGTGCCACCTATTGTGCATGAAGTGCTGAACTCATCTGGTCAACCACTCGATGCTGACACACGGGCCTTCGTGGAGCCACGATTTGGGCATGATTTTAGCCAGGTACGAGTACACATTGATGAGAAAGCAGCGAAGTCAGCACGGTCTGTGAATGCCCTGGCGTATACAGTAGGGCGGGATGTTGTGTTTGGAACGGGACAATATGCACCGGGAACAAATGAAGGGGAACATTTGTTGGCACATGAGTTAGCTCATGTGGTGCAACAAGGAGTGCAAACCGCTTCATCAGGACACTCCGAAGGTTTAACTATCCCGAAGGATATGTCACTAGAAGCGGAAGCACATCATGCAGCTCGGTTTTCTAATTCAAATCTTCAACTTTCTACCGTAGCGCACGTTCCAGGTACAGCACTTCAAAAATTTGATAGTTTCGAGCATGTTGAACTTGGAGATGAAGCGGGAGGACCAAAGTCAGGCCGTATATTGTTAGATGCCCATAAGAAAGATTTGCCGGAGCGCGACAAGCAACCAGTAGAAAAATGGCATAATCCCTGGCCTAAACTGATGGCTACGGCGACGAAAGAGCAGAAAGATGCTATTACTCAAGGACTGACTTACGGTGAAGTGGTTGCTCTATCCGGTGACTTCTATAAGAGTTTTGAGGACCTAAATCGAGCATCGCTCAAAGAGATATTCGACCTCATTCCGCTGATCCGTAGTAACAAAACAAGCACAACTCAGCTAGAGGAAGCTACAGGTGGGCGCTATCTTGCACTCGCAAAACAAAATGAAAGTCACTTCTCGAATGTAACTCAAGGTCATAGCAATATTGCAGTGTGGCGAGAAAGGCATATCCAAGCTATTCTGAAAGCTATGAGTGGAGATGCTAATTTGGCCTGGGGTATCAATGCTGCCGCTGATCACTTTTTGACAGATGCCTTTTCTAGTGGACATATACGAACGCCACGCTCTCAATTAATGGGGAGTAAGCTAGGTGACGTTGAGTCTAAAATTCTGCATGATCTAGATAATGAGTATGGCGTCGAGGTGAAGAATGAGAAAGGTGAGCGATGGACTGCTTATGGCGACGACTTCCTTGACGATAAGCAAGGGAGAAACAAGCGTAACAAGGAACTAGCTCTGGAGGCGGTTCGCCTTTCTAAGCAAGATATCCAGAATGCCCTATCGCAGCGCAATGCTTATCAAAGGCCAACTCAAGACAAGAAGTTTGAGTCAGAACTCTTAGTGCCGGCTCCAGTAGACCCAACAAAAGATCGTTGGACCGGTCGTGTACCAACGTACATGGTGGGAATGGGTGATCAGCCTGTCAGAATGGCTGATGACTACACAATGATGCGAGATCGGATTATCGCAAAGGAAGGCCCAGGTGCTGTGAAGGGGACCTTTACTGAAGATACACAAATACGAAACTGGGTAAAAAATCAACCCCCAGCAGCTATAGAGAGACAATCTCGTGATGAGAAGGTGCGGATGGTGAAGACGTTGCTCGAAGGGGTGGTCACTGAGGATGACGTGGTGACAATTGAAACCATCTTAAGGACTGTTTCCGGTGCTGGAGAAATGCAATACATACGTAGCAAGATAGATCCATGGAAGGTACTGATTCAAAACATGGCTTTACGTATACGTGTGCGTGCTGCACTGCTTAGGAACCCTTGAACAAGCCTAAATGATGCAGACTTTATAGGATAAGCGGAGAAAGAACCAGATGAGCACACAATTACAAGCCCTTTCACAAATGGCATCGACCCAGCCCTCCGTGTCCACACAGCATGGCTTTCTGCAACGCAAATGTGCCTGTGGGCAGCACACTATCGCTGGCAATGAATGTGCTGAGTGTCGCCAGAGAAGTCAGGAAATTTTGCAACGTGCCGCTGTTAGTTCTGCATCTGTGAACACTGTGCCACCTATTGTGCATGATGTATTGGATACGCCCGGGCAACCACTCGATGCTGCTACACGGACCTTCATGGAACCTCGCTTTGGGCATGATTTTAGCCAAGTCAGAGTGCATACTGATGAGAAAGCAGCAGAGTCGGCCCAAGCCATAAATGCGTTGGCGTATACAGTAGGGCGGGATGTAGTGTTTGGCCCTGGGCAGTATGTACCTGGGATGACAGAGGGGAAGAGATTGCTTGCACACGAATTGACGCATGCCGTGCAGCAGAGTAGCACTTCGCAGGATAATAGAGGCATAATCCAGGAAGGGAACGACATATATGAGAAAGAAGCAGAAAGTGCAGCAAGAAAGGTAGCACAAACTCAAACTGAACAACAAGAACCGTTCTTTTCGCAACCTTTACCCATCACCAGGTCTGTACCTACGATTGCGCGAGATACTCAGCATGATGCCTCAGGCAACGTTATTGCATTTGAATTCAAAGTTGGCACTGAGTTATCACTACAATTTGTAGCGTTAGCTCAAAAGCTAACTAAAAGTGGTATCACAAGTGACGATAATTTACGTGAGTTACGTGATCAGGCACTAAAGGCGCGAGAAACTGTGGATGATCATGAACGCATGTTTATGGCAGGCTTGCTGGACCCGACCAATGTGAAAAAGCTACAAGCAACGGTAATCAAACCAAATGCTTCTATCACTTTCTCACTAGCCTCCATTACAACAGCACGGATTCAGCATGTTATTGACCTTGACAGGAAATCTTTACCTCCAAGTGTTACTGGTCCTGCACAGAAAGGTATTACAGCTCTTAAAGAATTGGACGTAGTAAAAGGCTTTAAACAACTTGGAGAAGCTGAAGAAGCATCGTTAAAGGAAATAGTAACAAATGCAGGTTCTTTCAAGGCCCAGGTAAATAACCTAGTTACGTTTGTCCGAAGTCATACTATCTTGCCTAGCGATGTTTTGCAAGCCATGAAGGCTGCCGCTTCGGATAATAGTGCTAGTGACCAGGTTATGGCAGGCACTGTCTATGCTATCGCTAAAGAGGCAGGTAATCCTTTAGTGTCCGATCTGTTAAGCGGCAAAATCAAAGTGGATGCATTAACCCCAGGTGCCTTCGTCAAATTAAAGGGATTAACAGGTAAAGAAGTGGCCTTCTATGTAAGTGCTGCACAAAAAACAGGGTTGAAAGGCGATACGATTTATGTACGAACGAGTTTAGATATAGCGAACCAATATGATCGCTCTGCCGTTATCCATGAGTTGCGGCATGCAGAAGATGATAAAGCCGCTTCCCCGACGGGTAAACTAAGTTTTCCGCTAAAGGATCGAACGGAGCTAGCTGCCTATCGTACGCAGGGTCTTTATATCCTCAATCAGTTGTTATCTCAATCAGGGCCGGAACAATTGCGTAGCGCTGAGCAGGTTGCCAAAGGAAAAAATGGCATCGTGCTGGGTGCGATACTGCTCGAAGGTCAGAAAGATCAGGTTCGCTACCGACCCATCCTCGAAAAAATCTTTGATAAGGCGAGTGGAAAATTTCACCAAGATGCGGCAGGTGTTGCGCGGATACTAAAAGTTCCGTCTGCAAAATTGGAAGCTGCAATTCTAGCAGATATTAATCAGGCTTATGGACTTCAACCAGGTGAGACAACTGTTGTTGAGGGATTAGCCGGTGAAAGTCTCATCCATTGGATTAATCGTATATAGCACAAAAGCTGTAGACTCCATAAGGAGAGTAGCAGAGATGCCAGATATGTATAGAGGATCGACTAAGTGAGTACAGAATTACAAAACAGGGCAAAAGTCGCAAGTACATCATCCACCACTCCTATGCAGAATGGTCTTCTGCAGCGTAAGTGCGAGTGTGGGCAGCATACTATTGCTGGAGTCGGGTGTGCGGCGTGTAGCCAGCAGCATGAAGGAACCTTGCAACGTGCTGCTGTCAGTTCTGCCCCTGTAAATACTGTGCCTCCCGTAGTATATGATGTTCTAAGCTCATCTGGTCAGCCACTCGATACAGAAACTCGCGCCTTTATGGAGCCGCGCTTCGGTCATGATTTTAGCCAGGTGCGAGTGCATACTGATGAGAAGGCGGCCGAGTCAGCCCAGGCAGTCAATGCATTGGCATATACCGTTGGACGAGATGTGGTATTTGGCGCGGGGCAGTTTGCGCCAATGACTTATGAGGGACAAAGGCTGCTGACTCATGAGCTAACGCACGTCATCCAACAAGAACAAGGTACGGACCTTCAGCTATCTACAGACGGTTTGAATGATATCACCGAGCCTGCTGAAATTGAGGCAAAGAAAGTATCTTTAACGATTGCTAAGGGCGAAAATGCTCCTGCCATTGCTTCGATGGGGAGAGGAATTCAACGAGAGGTGGGTTCGCCTCAGGCAAGTACTTCTAAAAGTCCGAAAATTGAGAATTTGCCCGCGAGTCTCTATATAGATGCGTTCGAGTCTGCAGAATACGAAATAGATTATCATAGGGGACCCAAGGAACAAGGAAACCCTTCAAAGTGGATAAAACTGATCTACTCCGACAAAACCGTCATCCATGTCAATATCGATAATATTGGTGATGAGACCATGTCTACTATGGAACAGATAAAAAATATGATCGATCAGGCCAGTATTGGAGAAGGGGGGCGGGTCTTTCCAAAACGCATGAACCAGAGTACTACACCTCGGCTCTGGTCAGCTAAACGAAGCGTTCTCGAAATTATGGATACGTATAACAGCCTGTTTATATTAGAGGGTGTCTTTCCTACAGTATGGTCAATCCTCACCTCAGCAGTACCAATTTCCGGTGGCACTCCAAAAAGTAGTCGGCGACCCGTTCTACGTAAAGCTGCTCCAGGTATGAGAGAAGAAAGTCCCCCACCGAAGACGGTAGCAGGTGAAACCTCGTCATCAACAACCAAATCAGCAGTTAGACAAGAAGCGGAAGTGGGAGCAACGTCGGTTGAACAGGAGACAGAAGCTTCTACAGTTAGGCAATCGACCTCCAAGTCGACCTCGAAGCACGATGTTGACGAGCTTACTGCTCAAGGAAAGGTTGACCAGAAAGTATTAAAGAAGATGGTCATAGAGTCCTGGAAACAAGGGGGTGGTAATCGGCCTGTGAAGGTTTTTTCTGCTAGGGGAGGGCCGCGTCCCAAGGTACGGGGATACATCACCCAGGAAAAATTCATACGCGGCAGGACTCCTGCAGAAATGGAAAAGATCCTTGGGTTGCCATCGGGGGAACTGGACTCTCAGGGTGCCATTGTAGAGGCACTCGACCAAATTCCAACGGAAAAACAGTTCGGGTTACGCAGTTATACACAAAGACCAGGTGGAACTGTACCAGTGCAGGGAAGTAAATATCCAGTTGGCTTAGGAGCTCCGCAGTGGGAACTAACTGAAGAGGTGTCTGCTACAGTGATTGGAACTGTAAAGCCAGGACAAGCCTTTCGTCCAGGCATGCCGAAGTAGACTTTATTTGTGGGAAGCTGACGGACTTACTTATTGTCTAACTATCGGAGAACTGGAACTGCATTTGAACATACTGATTTTGATGACAAATTAAGGATTTGAGGTAAACGCTATGACCACCTTCCCAGGCTCGCCCCGCCTCAACAAAGGCGGCATCGTCCTGATGGACCCTGACACAGGGCTCGTGTTGAATATCATCCCGCTTCAATACAACGCGGATACACTAACCCGCACGCTACAACCACAGGTTAGCGGCGGCGAGAGCGGCGACCGCGTAGAGGCGCTGCGCTTGAAGGGGCCACCGGTTGAAACGATTAAGCTTGATGCCGAGATCGATGCGACGGACCAACTGGAATTTCCTAACGATAACAGCACGACAATTCAACATGGCATCCACCCGCAACTGGCGACACTTGAAACGATTGTGTATCCAACGAATACCCAGATTCAATCAAGTAACAATCTGGCAGCAGGAGGTGTGCTCGAAGTCGCGCCAATTGAAGCTCCCTTAACATTGTTTATTTGGAGCAAGCACCGCATCTTGCCGGTACGCCTGACCGAATTTAGCATCACCGAGGAGGCGTTCGACCCTTCACTTAACCCAATCCGGGCCAAGATCAGCCTGGGGATGCGCGTGTTGAGTACCAACGACCTGCAATTTACACATAGAGGGAGCAATTTGTTCATGGCTCATCACCAGCGGAAGGAATTTCTGGCTTCTTTAAACCAGGATGGCACGCAGAGCATACTTGGAATTGGAGGTCTACTATGACAACTGGCCCGTTTTCTGCCACGAGCCGCTATAACGGAATTGACATAGCTTCTTTTGAGACTGCTGATGGTCGAACGGTGACCTATGTCCGCCGCCGCTTCTTGCCCACAAGTACGAATGCGATAATCCTGGCCGAGCATATCGTCACGCAGGGCGAGCGTCTCGATAACATCACCGCCCGCTACATAGCCGATCCCGAGCAGTTCTGGCGCGTGTGCGATGTCAACAACGCTATGCGACCAGATGACCTTACGGCGGACGCTCAAATTGGCCATCGCCTGCTTATTCCGCTGCCACAGGGAGGTTAGACCATGCCGGATCTCGGCGTACACCTACAACTGATGATCGGGCCAACGCTGCCGCGACCTGCACCCTTCGAGGTGATAGACGCGTTGAGAAGCATCGAGGTTACCGACAATGACCGCGAGCGTGATGGCTTTCAGATGTCTTTTAGCCTTGGCAAAAACTCATTGCTTGAGTATGGCCTGCTGCAAAGCGGCATTTTCGACCCACCAAGCCGCGTCATCATCACGGTCATCATCGGCGGCATATCACAGGTGTTGATGGATGGCCTCATCACCACTCATCAAGTAGTGCCCGGCAACAAGCCAGGTGAATCAACACTATCCGTCACCGGTGAGGACATCAGCTTGCAACTTGACCTGGTGGAGGTAAATGCGACCTATGACAACCAGAGCGATGCCATGATTGTGACGCAGATCCTCGGCAAGTACGGCCTGGTGCCAGTTGTCACAGCTACCACCGATATACCCTTTAATACACAGCGCACCGTCACACAGCATGAAACCGACCTTGCCTTTATCGAGCGCAAGGCCCTCGACAATGGCTTCATTTTTTTTGTTGAGCCGACCAATGTTCCTGGTGTCAATATCGGCTACTGGGGTGTAGATAATCGCCTGGGCGAACTCCAGCCCGCGCTGACAATGAATATGGGGCCGGATACGAATGTAGACTCGCAGATCACCTTCAGTTTCAATGCACTGGGTCCAGCCAAACCCCAGGTGACAATCATCGAGCCAACAACCAAGCTAGCGATACCTATACCTGTTCCAAGTGCGTTGGAACCTGCGCTGAGCAGTAGACCTTCAATACCCTTGCGCATAGCGCTGGGCCGGGAAACTGCTAACCTGACTTTTGCGCAAGCTGTGCTGAAAGCCCTTACAACTGTCAGCCAATCGATAGATGCCGTGACTGCTACAGGAGAGGTGGATGCAATACGCTATGGTCGGGTATTGCGAGCACGCAGGTTGGTGGGAGTACGCGGTGTTGGCAACAGCTATGATGGTGTTTACTACGTCAAACAGGTGACGCACCACATCAAGCGCGGCGAATATAAGCAGGGCTTTACCCTTGTCCGCGAGGGACTCGGTGCATTGACTCCAGTGGTGGTGACATGAACAGAGATAAGCAATTTTACGGGAAATATCGGGGCGTGGTCACTGACAACCAGGACCCTCTGATGCTTGGGCGCATAAAAGCCAAGATACAGGATGTGTTAGCTGATAAGGAGTGTGGTTGGGCGCTACCCTGCACCCCCTATGGGGGTAAAGGCGTGGGACTATTCCTGGTTCCACCCAAAGATGCCTTCGTTTGGATCGAGTTTGAGCATGGTGATACAGAGTACCCAATCTGGACGGGCTGTTTCTGGGCACAGGACGAGATGCCAGTGAAGCCTGCTGTGCCCGAGAAAAAGGTGCTCAAGACCGATGTGGCTACGATTACCCTGGATGATACGAATGGCGCAGGTGGCATTACTATTGAGACCACGGATGGAATGAAGATTGTAATTAACTCGCAAGAGATCGAGATCAACAACGGGCAGAACGCAAATATCAAGCTCAATAGCAATACGGTATCCATCAATGGTAATGCCTTGGAGGTGTCTTGATGTCGGACTTTCTACTTCACGACGGTGCAACAGTTTTGTGTTTGCATACCGGCCAGGCAACGCCAATGCAAACAAACAAGCGTGTACGCGTAAGTGGCCAGGCGATTGTGACGCAGGCAAGTATTTACAACATTAAGGGTTGTAAACTACCGACTCAATCCGGTGGACCTGATCTGACCGCTGCATGGACAAGTGCTGCGACACGTATCAAAGCGGGAGG
>WNFM01345839.1_pt1 | contig 25214 bp, 24 predicted proteins | sample 5400271 | NCBI WGS metagenome assembly WNFM01 (sample SAMN13153352, study PRJNA577476) | soil metagenome | isolation source: 60 cm saprolite on Douglas fir-dominated hillslope | place: USA:California | collected 2013-09-17 | reverse complement strand
CTGCCGATCGTCGTCATCGTCCTCGAGATCCTGGCGATCGTCGTTCCCTTGCTCGTCGCCGTCGCCATGGCGACCTATTTCGAGCGCAAGGTGCTGGCGGCGGCGCAGCTGCGCAAGGGGCCGAACGTGGTCGGTCCGTTCGGGCTGCTGCAGCCTTTCGCCGACGGCTTGAAGCTGTTGATGAAGGAAACCATCATCCCGAGCAGCGCCAACCGCGTCGTCTTCGTCGCTGCGCCGATCCTGACCTTCGCACTCAGCCTGATCGCCTGGGCGGTCATACCGTTCGGCAACGGCATCGCCGTGTCGAACATCAATGTCGGCATCCTCTACCTCTTCGCCATCTCCTCGCTCGGCGTCTACGGCGTCATCATGGCGGGCTGGGCGTCGAACTCGAAATATGCCTTTCTCGGCGCGCTGCGCTCGGCGGCGCAGATGGTGTCCTACGAGGTGTCGATCGGCTTCGTGCTGGTCACCGTGCTGCTCTGCGTCGGCTCGCTCAATCTCAACGACGTCGTGCTGGCGCAGCGGACCATCTGGTTCGTCATCCCCTTGCTGCCGATGGCGGTCATCTTCTTCGTCTCCGGCCTCGCCGAGACGAATCGCTCGCCCTTCGATCTGCCCGAGGGCGAGTCCGAGCTGGTTGCCGGCTATTTCGTCGAGTATTCGGCGATGACCTTCGCGCTGTTCTTCCTCGGCGAGTACGCCAACATGATCCTGGTCAGCGCGATGACCTCGATCCTGTTCCTCGGCGGCTGGCTGCCGCCCGCGCAATGGGCGATTTTCACGTGGATTCCGGGGCCGGTCTGGTTCCTGCTCAAGATCGCGCTGTGCTTTTTCTGCTTCCTGTGGGTGCGGGCGACCTTCCCGCGCTTCCGCTACGACCAGCTGATGCGGCTCGGCTGGAAGGTGTTCTTGCCGTTCTCGCTGTTCTGGCTGGTCTTGACCGCCGGCGTCCTGACGGGCATGGGGTGGCTGCCCGGCTAGGGGCATGCCGGGCGCAAGATGAGGATTGGTTGATATGGCGTTCCTTGACCGTAGTGCGCGAACCCTGCTGCTCACCGAGCTGGTGTCCGGCCTGTGGCTGACCTTCCGCTACATGTTCAAGCAGCCGGTGACGGTCAACTACCCCTATGAAAAGGGGCCGCTCAGCCCGCGCTTCCGCGGCGAGCATGCGCTGCGCCGCTATCCCAACGGCGAGGAACGCTGCATCGCCTGCAAGCTGTGCGAGGCAGTGTGCCCGGCGCTCGCCATCACCATCGAGGCGGAGCCGCGCGAGGATGGCAGCCGGCGCACGACGCGCTACGACATCGACATGACGAAATGCATCTATTGCGGCTTCTGCCAGGAGGCCTGCCCGGTCGATGCGATCGTCGAGGGCCCGAACTTCGAATTCGCCGCCGAGACGCGCGAGGAGCTGTTCTACAACAAGGACAAGCTGCTCGCCAACGGCGACCGCTGGGAAGCCGAGATCGCGAAGAACCTCGCGCTCGACGCGGCCTACCGGTGAGCGCGATGAACGGGCAGGGAGCCGCGCCATGATCGTCCAGGCGATCTGCTTCTATCTCTTCTCCGCCGTCGCCGTGGCCTCGGGCGTCATGGTGATCGCCGCGCGCAACCCGGTCCATTCGGTGCTCTTCCTCATCCTCGCCTTCTTCAACGCGGCGGGGCTGTTCGTGCTGCTCGGCGCCGAGTTCCTGGCGATGATCCTCGTCGTCGTCTATGTCGGCGCCGTCGCCGTGCTCTTCCTCTTCGTCGTCATGATGCTCGACATCGACTTCGTCGAGCTGCGCGAGGGCTTTCAGCGCTATCTGCCGGTCGGCGCGCTGATCGGCTGCATTCTCCTCGCCGAGCTCGTCCTGGTCTTCGGCTATTGGGTGCTGGTGCCCGGCATACCGGCGGTCGCGGTGGCGCCGGCGCTGCCCGAAATCAGCAACACCCGCGCCCTCGGCGCCTTGCTCTATACCCGTTACGTCTATGCCTTCCAGGCCGCCGGCGTCGTCCTGCTCATCGCCATGATCGGCGCCATCGTCCTCACCTTGCGGGCGCGCGTCGGTGTGCGCCGGCAGAACGCCAGCGCCCAGGTTTTCCGGTCGCGCGCCGCCTCGGTCGAGATCATCAAGGTCGAGATCGGGAAAGGGGTCTGACGAACATGCTCGAAATCGGCCTCGCCCATTATCTCACCGTCGGCGCCGTGCTCTTCACTCTCGGCATCTTCGGCATCTTCCTCAACCGCAAGAACGTCATCATCATCCTGATGTCGATCGAGCTCATCCTGCTCGCCGTCAACATCAACTTCGTCGCTTTCTCGTCCTTCCTGCACGATCTCGTCGGCCAGATCTTCGCCATGTTCGTGCTGACCGTCGCCGCCGCCGAGGCGGCGATCGGCCTCGCCATACTGGTCGTCTATTTCCGCAATCGCGGCACCATCGAAGTCGCCGACATCAACCTGATGAAGGGCTGAGTCCCCGTGAGCATCGTCGCCGTCCTCCTGCCGCTCCTCGCCGCCTTCATCGCCGGGTTCTTCGGCCGCCTGCTCGGCGATCGCGGCGCGCAGCTCGTCACGTCAGGCGCGATGTGCCTCGCCGGACTGTGCGGCATCGCGACCTTCTACGACGTCGCCGTGCTCGAGCATGTCCGCACCATCACGCTGTTCACCTGGCTCTCCGTCGGCGAGCTGCAGATCGACTGGGCGCTGCGCCTCGATACGCTGAGCGCCGTCATGGTGATGATGGTCAGCGTCGTCTCGGCTGCCATCCACATCTATTCGATCGGCTACATGGCGCACGACAAGTCGATCCCGCGCTTCATGTCCTATCTCAGCTTCTTCACCTTCTTCATGCTGGCGCTGGTGACGGCGGACAATTTCGTCCAGATGTTCTTCGGCTGGGAAGGCGTCGGCCTCTGCTCGTATCTGCTGATCGGCTTCTGGTACGATCGCGACAGCGCCAATGCCGCCTCGATCAAGGCCTTCGTCGTCAACCGGATTGGCGATTTCGGCTTCCTGCTCGGCATCTTCGCCGTCTTCTTCATCTTCGGCTCGCTGCAATTCGACGCCGTCTTCGCCGGCGCGCCCGACATCGCCGGCAACACCATCCGGTTTCTCAGCTGGCAGTTCGACGCGCTGACCGTGACCTGCATCCTGCTCTTCGTCGGCGCGATGGGAAAATCGGCGCAGCTCGGCCTGCATACCTGGCTGCCCGACGCGATGGAGGGACCGACGCCGGTCTCCGCCCTGATCCACGCGGCGACCATGGTGACGGCCGGCGTCTTCATGGTCGCGCGCCTGTCGCCGCTCTTCGAATACGCGCCGATGGCCTTGGCCGTGGTCGCCGTCATCGGCGGCAGCACGGCGATCTTCGCCGCCAGCGTCGGCATGGCGCAGAACGACATCAAGCGCGTCATCGCCTATTCGACCTGCAGCCAGCTCGGCTACATGTTCTTCGCCGCCGGCGTCTCGGCCTATTCGGCGGCGATGCTGCATCTCTTCACCCACGCCTTCTTCAAGGCGCTGCTCTTCCTCGGCGCCGGCTCGGTCATCCATGCCATGTCGGGCGAGCAGGACATGCGCAAGATGGGCGGCATCTGGCGCAAGGTGCCGTGGACCTATGCCGTGATGTGGATCGGCAGCCTGGCGCTCGCCGGCATCCCGTATTTCTCCGGCTATTTCTCCAAGGACACCATCCTCGAGGCGGCCTGGGCGGCGGATACCGCGGTCGGCCACTATGCCTATTGGATGGGTCTGCTCGCCGCCTTCCTCACCGCCTTCTACTCCTGGCGGCTCCTCATCATGACCTTCCACGGCGCGCCGCGCGCCAGTCACGAGGTCATGCATCATGTCCATGAATCGCCGATGGTCATGCTGGCGCCGCTGATCTTCCTGGCGCTCGGCGCCGTCTTCGCCGGCGGCATCGCCCATGATTTCTTCGTCGGCGAGGAGCGCGCCTCGTTCTGGGGCAACTCGATCCTCGTCCTCGGCGAGCATGACCCGCTCGAGGCCATCCATCACATCCCCGGCATCATCAGCCTGCTGCCGCTCATCGTCGCCATCCTCGGCATCGCCACGGCCTATTACTTCCACATGCTCCGCCCCGATCTACCGGCGCTCGTCGCCGAGCGGTTCCGCCCGTTCTATCTGTTCCTCCTCAACAAATGGTATTTCGACGAGCTCTACGATCGGCTGTTCGTGCGCCCGGCCTTCGTGCTCGGCCGCGGCCTGTGGAAGCAGGGCGACGGCGCGGTGATCGACGGCATCGGTCCCGACGGCGTCGCGGCGCGCACGATCGATCTCGCGATACGCGCCAGCCGGCTGCAGACCGGTTATCTCTATCACTACGCCTTCGCCATACTGATCGGCGCCGTCATCATGGTGTCGTGGTACCTCTTCCAGTCCGTCGGGTGAGGGGCGCCCTGCCATGACCAACAGCTTTCCCATCCTCAGCCTGACGACCTTCCTGCCGCTCGTCGGCGTGGCGCTCATCGTCTTGCTGCCGCGGCGCGACGAGGCGGTGGCGACGCGCAATGCACGCTGGATCGCGCTGTGGACCTCGCTCGTCACCTTCGTGCTGTCGCTCTTCATCTGGGCCGGCTTCGATCCGGCGACGGCGGAGTTCCAGTTCGTCGAGCAGGCCGATTGGCTGCCGAGCTTCAACATCAGCTATCACATGGGCGTCGATGGCATCTCGCTGTTCTTCGTCCTGCTCTCGACCTTCCTCACCGTGCTCTGCGTCCTCGCGAGCTGGCAGGCGATCCAGGTCAGGGTGCGCGAGTACATGATCACCTTCCTCGTCCTCGAGACGCTGATGGTCGGCATGTTCTGCGCCCTCGACCTCATCGCCTTCTACATGTTCTTCGAGGGCGTCCTCATCCCGATGTTCCTCATCATCGGCATCTGGGGCGGCTCGCGCCGCGTCTACTCGGCCTTCAAGTTCTTCCTCTACACGCTGCTCGGCTCGGTCCTCATGCTGCTCGCCATACTGGCGATCTATTTCGAGACCGGCACGACGGACATCCCGACCGCGATGGCCTTCGACTTCCCGTCCGGCATGCAGAAATGGCTGTTCCTCGCCTTCTTCGCCTCGTTCGCCGTCAAGGTGCCGATGTGGCCGGTCCATACCTGGCTGCCCGACGCCCATGTCGAGGCGCCGACGGCCGGCTCGGTCATCCTGGCCGGTGTCCTGCTGAAGATGGGCGGCTACGGCTTCGTGCGCTTCTCGCTGCCAATGTTTCCGCTCGCCACCGCCTATTTCACGCCGCTCATCTTCACCCTCAGCATCGTCGCGATCATCTACACCTCGCTGGTCGCGCTGGCGCAGGAGGACATGAAGAAGCTGATCGCCTATTCCTCGGTCGCCCATATGGGCATCGTCACCCTCGGCATCTTCACGGTGACGGAGGAGGGGCTGCAAGGCGCCGTCATCCAGATGCTGAGCCACGGCGTCGTCTCGGCGGCGCTCTTCCTCATCGTCGGCGTCGTCTATGACCGGCTGCACACGCGTGAGATCGCCCGCTATAGCGGGCTTGCCGACATCATGCCGCGCTATGCCGTGGCCTTCATGATCTTCATGCTGGCCTCGGTCGGCCTGCCCGGCACGAGCGGCTTCATCGGCGAGTTCCTCGTCCTGCTCGGCACCTTCCAGGTCAATACCTGGGCGGCCTTCCTCGCCACCACCGGGGCGATCCTCAGCGCCGCCTACATGCTCTACCTCTATCGCCGCGTCGTCTTCGGCACCGTCACCCGCGCCGACGTCAAGGCGATGCTCGATCTCAGCCCGCGCGAGATCCTCGTCTTCGCGCCGCTCGTCGCGCTGGTGATCTGGATGGGTCTCTATCCGACCTCGTTCCTGCGGCCGATGCAGCCCTCGGTCAGCAATCTCGTCGAGCGGGTCGAGAGCGCCCAGGCCGCGCAACTCGATCCCGCCAAATCGGGCCGCTTCGCCGCCCGCGCCGCGAAATTCGCCGGCACGCCAAGGAACTGACGCAGCCATGCCGATTTACCCGCTTCCCGACCTGCTGCCGGCCCTGCCGGAGATGTTCCTGGTCGGCGCCGCGATGGCGCTGCTCATGGTTGGCGCCTTCCGCGGCGAAGGCTCGACGCGCCTCGTCTCCTGGCTCACCGTCGCCGTTCTCCTCATCGACATCGGCCTCGTTATCGCCACTGGGACCGAGCGACGCGTCGCCCTCAACGGCCTCTTCATCACCGACGGCTTCGCCGCCTTCATGAAGATCCTCGTGTTGATCGGCTCGGCTGCCTCGGTGGTCATGGCGATGGCCTACAACGAGCGCGAGAAGATCGCCCGTTTCGAGTTCCCCGTGCTCATCCTGCTCGCCACCACCGGCATGCTGATGATGATCTCGGCCGACGATCTCATCAGCCTCTATATCGGCCTCGAGCTGCAGAGCCTGGCGCTCTACGTCGTCGCCGCCTTCAAGCGCGACACCGCGACCTCGAGCGAGGCGGGGCTGAAATACTTCGTCCTCGGCGCGCTGTCCTCGGGCATGCTGCTCTACGGCTGCTCGTTGATCTACGGCTTCTCCGGCACGACGAGCTTCGAGCAGCTGGCGGCGAGCTTCGCCGGCGGCGAATATTCGATCGGCATCATCGTCGGCATCGTCTTCGTCTCGGTCGGTCTCGCCTTCAAATGCTCTGCCGTGCCGTTCCACATGTGGACACCGGACGTCTATGAGGGCGCGCCGACCCCGGTGACCGCGTTCTTCTCGGTGGCGCCGAAGATCGCCGCCATCGCGCTGTTCATCCGTTTCCTGGTCGAGCCGTTCGGCGGCCTCACCACGGAATGGCGGCAGATCATCCAATTCATTGCCGTCGCCTCGATGCTGCTCGGCGCCTTCGCCGCGATCAACCAGCGCAACATCAAGCGGCTGATGGCTTATAGCTCGATCGGCCATGTCGGCTATGCGCTGATCGGTCTCGCCGCCGGAACCGAGAAAGGCATCCTCGGCGTTCTCGCCTATATGGCGATCTATCTCGCCATGAATCTCGGCACCTTCGCCGTCATCCTGTGCATGCGGCGCGACGGCAAGATGATCGAGGCGATCAGCGAGCTCGCCGGCTTGTCGAAGACGCAGCCTGCTCTCGCCCTCGCGCTCGGCATCTTCATGTTCTCGATGGCCGGCATCCCGCCGCTCGCCGGTTTCATCTCCAAGCTCTACGTCTTCATGGCGGCGATCGATGCCGGGCTCTACACGCTCGCCGTCATTGGCGTCGTCACCAGCGTCGTCGGCGCCTTCTACTATCTGCGCATCGTCAAGCTGATGTATTTCGACGAGCCGACCGGAGCCTTCGACCAGCCGATCGGAATCGAGATGCGCGGCGTGCTCGTCGTCAGCGCCGCGCTGGTGCTGCTGTTCTTCCTGTTCCCCGATCCGTTGCTGGCGAGCGCCGACGCCGCGGCCGCCGCGCTTTTCGCCGGATGATCGCCGCGCCGCGCCTCCCTGCCGCCTATCGCCTGCTGCGCTACGACCGGCTGGCCAGCACCAATGACGAGGCGAAGCGGCTGGCGCGGGACGGCGCGGCGGAGGGCACGGTCGTCTGGGCCGGCGAGCAGAACGCCGGGCGCGGCCGGCGCGGCCGGCAGTGGGTCGGCCTTCCCGGCAATCTCTTCGTCTCCTTCATCCTGCGGCCGGATGGCCCGCCCGCCGCGGCGAGCCAGCTCGGCTTCGTCGCCGCGCTCGCTCTCGGCGACGCGATCGGCGCCGCCGCGCCGCCGCTCGCCGAATTGCGCTGCAAATGGCCGAACGACGTCCTGCTCAACGGCCGCAAATTCGCCGGCATCCTGCTCGAATCCGAAGCGCGTGTGAACGATAGGCTCGACTGGCTCGTGCTCGGCATCGGCGTCAATGTCGTCGCCCATCCGGCAGCGGCCGACTATCCGACGACGTCGCTGCGCGAGGAAGGCTGCCTCGCCCTCGACGCCGCGGGAATGCTCGAATCCTTCGCGCGGCATTTCCTCGGCTGGTACGACATCTGGCGCGATGAAGGCTTCGTGCCGATTCGCGATGCCTGGCTGCCGCGCGCGACCGGCATCGGCGAGGCGATCACCGTGCGGCTCGAGCGCGAACGGATCGATGGGCGCTTCCTCGGCATCGAGACCGACGGCGCTCTCGCGCTGGAGACCGCTGCCGGCGCCCGCCGCATCGCCGCCGGCGATGTCTTTCCCGCCAACCGGTGAGGAAACCCGATGCTGCTCGCCATTAATGCCAACAACACGAATACGGTCTTCGCCATCTATGACGGCGCGACGCTGCGCGGCGCCTGGCGCTGCGCCACCGACCCCAAGCGCACCGCCGACGAGTACGTCGTCTGGCTGACCCAGCTGATGAGCTTCGAGGGGCTGCGCCGCGAGGATATCGACGGCGCCATCCTGTCCAGCGTCGTGCCGGCGACGATCTTTAACCTCAAGACCCTGTGTCGCCGCTATTTCAACTGCGATCCGCTGATCGTCGGCGACAAGAGCTGCCGCCTCGGCATCAAGGTGCTGCTCGACCGGCCCGAGGAGGTCGGCGCCGACCGCGTCGTCAATGCCGTCGCCGGCAAGGATCGCTATACGACGCCGCTGATCATCGTCGATCTCGGCACGGCGACGACCTTCGACGTCGTCGACAAGGACGGCAACTATGTCGGCGGCGTCATCGCCCCGGGCATCAATCTGTCGCTGCGCGCGCTCGAGATGGCGGCAGCGAAGCTGCCGCATGTCGCCATCGAGCGCACCGAGCGGATCATCGGCAAATCCACCGTGCCCGCCATGCAGTCCGGCCTGTTCTGGGGTTATGTCGGCCTCATCGAGGGGCTGGTCGGGCGCATCCGCGACGAGTTCGGCGCGCCGATGGCCGTCGTCGCCACCGGCGGGCTGGTGCCGCTCTTCGCCGGCGCCACGCCGGTCATCGAGAATATCGATCAGGACCTGACGCTCTGGGGCCTCTATCTCATTCACAAACGCAACACGGATACATGAAGAACCTCGACACGAGTCAACGCAACCGGCCCGACGAGCTGGTCTTCCTGCCGCTCGGCGGCGCCGGCGAGATCGGCATGAACCTTACGCTTTACGGCTATGGCGGCGAGTGGCTGATGGTCGATTGCGGCGTCACTTTCGCCGGTGACGGCATGCCCGGGCTCGACGTCATCATGCCCGATCCGGGCTTCATCGCCGAGCGCAGCGATCGCCTCGCCGGGCTGGTCGTGACGCACGGGCACGAGGACCATATCGGCGCCATCCCCTATCTCTGGAAGCGCTTCCGCTGCCCGGTCTATGCCACGCCCTTCGCCCGCGCGCTGCTCTATGAAAAGCTCGTCGAGGCCGGGCTGCAGAACGAGATCCCGATCACCGAGGTGCCGCTTTCCGGCAAGTTCACCGTCGGCCCGTTCGAGATCGAGCTAATCACCCTGACCCATTCGATCCCGGAGCCCAACGCGGTGGTCATCCGCACGCCGCTCGGCACCATCCTGCACACCGGCGACTGGAAGCTCGATCCCGAGCCGCTGGTCGGCGATATCTCCGACGAGGCGGCGCTGCGGCGGCTCGGCGACGAGGGCGTGCTGGCGATGGTCTGCGATTCGACCAACGCCTTGCGCCCCGGCCATTCCGGCTCCGAGGCGACGGTACGCGAATCGCTCGTCGATCTCGTCGGCCGCTACGATCGGCGCGTCGCCGTCGCCTGCTTCGCCTCGAATGTCGCGCGGCTGGAATCGATCGCCGCGGCAGCGGTGGCGAATGACCGCGAAGTCGCCCTGGTCGGCCGCTCGCTCTGGCGCATCTACAAGGCCGCCCGCGACACCGGCTATCTGCGGAATACGCCGCCTTTCCTCAGCGAGGACGAGGCCGACGCCGTGCCGCGCGAGCGCATCCTCCTGGTCTGCACCGGCAGCCAGGGCGAGCCGCGTGCAGCGCTGTCGCGCATCGCCCAGGGCGATCATCCGCACGTCACGCTCGATGCCGACGACGCGGTGATCTTCTCGTCGCGCATCATCCCGGGCAACGAGCGCGCCATCGGCAGGCTGCAGAACCGCCTCGCCAAGGCGGGCATCGTCATCGTCACCGAGCACGATCATTTCGTCCATGTCTCCGGCCATCCGGCGCAGGACGAGTTGGCGCAGATGTATCAGATGGTGCGCCCGCGCATCGCCGTGCCGGTGCATGGCGAGGTGCGCCATCTGATCGCCCATGCCCAGCTCGCGCGCGACTGCCAGGTCGCCGAGACCATCATCGCCGAGAACGGCGCCATGGTGCGCCTCGCTCCTGGCCCCGCCGCCATCATCGACACGGTTGCGGTCGGCCGTCTCGCCGCCGACGGCAACCAGCTGCGCGCCCTCGGCAGCGCCGCGCTGAAGAGCCGTCAGCGCATGGGCTTCAACGGCACCGCCGTCGCCACCGTCGTTCTCGATAAAGGCGGGCGGCTGCTGGCGACGCCGCAGGTCACCGTCCAGGGTCTCGTCGAGGAGGAGGATGCGGCGACGCTCGACGCGCTCGGCGACCGGCTGGGCCAGGCGATCGCCGAGCTGCCGGCGGCGAAGCGTCGCGACGACGAGGCAGTGCGCGAGGCGGCACGGCTCGCCGTCCGCCGCTCGCTGAAGGCAAGTTACGGGAAGAAACCGGTGACCGACATCCACATCGTGCGCTTGTGAGCGCGCGGGACGACGGGAAGGGAGCAGAGATGATCGGTCGCTTGAACCATGTCGCCATCGTCGTGCCCGAGCTCGTGGCGGCGGCGGCGCTCTATCGCGACACGCTGGGCGCACGCGTCTCGCCGCCGCAGGCGCTGCCCGCCCATGGCGTGACCGTGGTCTTCGTCGAATTGCCCAACACCAAGATCGAGCTGCTCGAGCCGCTCGGCGCCGACTCGCCGATTGCCGGCTTCCTCGCCAAGAACCCGAGCGGCGGCATGCATCATCTCTGCTACGAGGTGCCCGACATCATCGCGGCGCGCGATCGCCTCAAGGCCAGCGGCGCGCGCGTCCTCGGCGACGGCGAGCCGCGGATCGGCGCGCATGACAAGCCGGTGCTGTTCCTGCATCCCAAGGATTTCTGCGGCACGCTGATCGAGATCGAGCAGGAATAGACGATGAGCTGCCGAGTATGAGCTGGGTGACCGCCGCGGCGGTCTATGTCTGCATCTGGATGGTGGTCCTCTTCACCGTCCTGCCCTGGGGCGTGAAGCCGACGGTGGATGGGCAGAAGGGCACCGATCCCGGCGCCCCGGCCAATCCGCGGCTGCTGCTCAAGGCGCTCGTCACCACGGCGATCGCGACGCTGCTATGGATCGCCTTCTACCTGATCACCCGCTCCGACCTAATCACCTTTCGCGAGAGCTGAGATGAGCGAGACCTATTGCGCCGCGGCGCCGGGGCATCCCTTCCACGGTCCCTATCATGAGAGCGAATACGGCTTCCCGTCGCGCGACGACAAGGTGCTGTTCGAGCGGCTGGTGCTCGAGATCAATCAGGCCGGGCTGTCCTGGCTGACCATCTTGCGCAAGCGCGAGGCCTTTACCGCCGCCTTCCGTAACTGGGACATCGAGCGCATCGCCCGGTTCGGCGAGCGCGACGTCGAGCGCCTGCTCGGCGACGCCGGAATCATCCGTAATCGGCTCAAGGTCGCGGCGGCGATCACCAATGCGCAGAGGCTCATCGATCTGCGCCGGACGCATGGCTCGTTCGCCGCCTGGCTCGATGCGCACCACCCCTTATCCAAGGCGGATTGGGTCAAGTTGTTCCGCCGGACCTTCGTCTTCACCGGCGGCGAGATCGTCGGCGAGTTTCTCATGAGTCTCGGCTATTTGCCGGGCGCCCATATCGCTTCGTGCCCGGTCTATGCGAGGGTTCTCGCCCGGAATCCGCCTTGGGCCGCAAGTAGCTGATATTTAGGCAAAAAAAGAATGGCAAGGCCGAGGGCCCTGCCATTCATGAATCCCACCTCTCGCTCAATTCCGGCGCTGGGTTGTTTCCTGCGCCATCGCCTTTTGGCGATTCCTCCCTAAACTCGGACCAATGCCGAACACGCATTCTTCTTGTTCTTGAGGGCGGACTTTACGGAACTTCGCGCAACTCGTCACGTACTTTTTGCATGGCAGAGGCGGTTTTCTTGCAATCGGCCCGAGGCATTCGCCTCACAAGACGGCGAATTTGACGACGAAGAGGATCGCCAGCACGACGATCGCGGGGCGCGCCTCGCCGAACCGCCCGGCGAGCAGCTTGATCGCGGCATAGGCGATAAAACCGAAGGCAATGCCATTGGCGATCGAGAAGGTCAGCGGCATGGCGATCGCCGTCACCACCGCCGGGGCGTATTCGGTGACGTCTTCCCAATCGACCTCGACGAGGCCGCGCGTCATCATGCAGGCGACGAAGAGGAGGGCAGGGGCGGTCGCATAGGCCGGCACCGTCCCCGCCAGCGGCGAGAGGAACAGGGCGGCGAGGAAGAGCACGGCGACGACCACGCCGACGAGGCCGGTGCGGCCGCCCGCTTTCACCCCGGCGGCGCTCTCGATATAGCTCGTCACCGTCGAGGTGCCGAGAATGGCGCCCGCCATGGTCGCCGTCGAATCGGCGATGAAGGCGCGGCCGAGCCGCGGGATCTGCCCGTCCGGCGCGATCAGCCCGGCGCGATGAGCGACGCCGACCAGCGTCCCGGTATTGTCGAAGAGATCGACGAAGAGGAAGGCGAAGATGATGGCGACGAGGCCGAGGCTCAGCGCGCCGCCGACATCCATCGCGAGAAAGGTCGGCGCTAGGCTGGGCGGCAGCGAGACGATCCCGCTGGAGCCCGAGACCCCCGTCGCGATGCCGAATGCCGTCGTCGCCAATATGGCGATGATGATGGCGCCGGGCACCCGCCGCGCATCGAGCGCCACCATGACGAAGAAGCCGGCGATGGCGAGCAGGGTCGGCGCCGCCTTGAGATCGCCGAGCGTCACGAAGGTCGCCGGGCTGGCGACGACGATACCGGCATTCTTCAGCGCGATGATGCCGAGAAAGAGGCCGATCCCGGCCGAGATCGCCATGCGCTGCGAGGTCGGGATGGCGTCGACGATGAGCTCGCGGATATGCGTCACGCTGAGGATCAGGAAGAGCACGCCGGAGATGAAGACGGCGCCGAGCGCGACCTGCCAGGAGTAATGCATGCCGAGCACGACGCCGTAGGTGAAATAGGCGTTGAGCCCCATCCCCGGCGCCAAAGCGAGCGGATAATTGGCGTAGAGCGCCATGACCAGCGTGCCGATCGCCGAGGCGATGCAGGTGGCGACGAAGACGGCTCCCTTGTCCATCCCCGCATCGCCGAGGATCGCCGGGTTGACGAACATGATATAGGCCATGGTGAGGAAGGTGGTGATGCCGGCGACGATCTCCGTCCGCACATCGGTGCCGTTCTCGCGCAGCTTGAAATAGGTCTCGAGCATCGATCCCCCCGGTGATGCAAAATTAACCCCTGGCCCTCACAGTAAGGCCCCCGGCCTTCGCGGCCGGCCGCGCCATCCTGGCGTGGTTTGTCATGAACCGCCAGAGGTTCCCATGGCTCGATATCGCTTTCTCGTGCTGGCGCCGGCCGCCATCCTTCTGGCCCTGCCGGCCGCCGCTCAGCAGGGTCCGATCGTCGTCTCCTCGTCGAATTGCGAGACGATCGCTCATGTCAACGACGCGCCCGGTGTCGCCTATACGCCCGGCGTCGATGTCGACGGCAATGCCGTCGCCCCGGCCGATATGGCCGGCGGCAGCACCGCCCTCAACCAGGCGCTGGCGAGCGCCCCGATCAAGATCACCGTCGACCTGCAGAGGCGCTTCGGCATCCCGGCGAATTCCCGGCTCTTCCAGGGCGAGGCGCAGATCGGCTATGTCACGATTCAGGACGGCAAGGCTTATCTCGACGGCCAGCCGCTCAACGTCGCGGAGCAGGGGATGCTCTCCGCCGCCTGCCGCGAGCGCAAGCGCTAGTACCCACCCGTCCTTCCCCGGCCCAGAGACCTGCGGCCCCAGCGACCTGCCGCGTCATTCGACCCGCGCGTAGGGAAGGCGGCGCGCCAGCCAGCAGCCGATTTCGACGCTCTCGACCCGGCCCGCCTGGCCTCGCCGGAAGGCTAGCGTCCAGTCGCCGGGCGGCGTGTGATCCAGCGCGCGGGGGCAGGGCAGCGCCCAGACATCCGGCCCGACCGGGTCGAGCATCTCCATGCGCCCCTGGCCCAGGAAGCCCGAGAAGGCGCCATAGAGCACGCCTCCGGTATCGGCCACGATGAGCTCGGTACCCAGCTCTTCGCAGCGATAGCGGCCGGCGACATCGGTGGCGGGCGCGCCGTCGCAGGGGCGCAGGCACGAGCTTTGGTTCTCCTGCGGGCGGTCCATCCACAGCCCGGAATCGCCGAACCGCAGCAATGTCCCGGAGCTGGCGCGCGCCGAACCGTCTTCCTGCAGGTCGAGCTGCTCCGCCGTATGGCCGTAGCGCAGCCGGATCTGTCCGGCCGATGCTGCGTCGATGCGCGCCGCAAGCCCGGTCTCCGGCTCGACATAGGTGCCGAGCCATCCCGGCGCCGGGAAATTGCCCTCGGGCTTCGGCGGCTCCTCGCCGAGCGCGGCGGCGAGCAGGTCAAGCGCCGCTTTCCGCGCGTCGGACAGGTGATTGAACATGACGACGACGGAGACGCGCTCCGCGGGCACATAGAGGCGATGGCTGCGCCAGCCACGCAACGCGCCGCCATGGCTGCTGACCGAGCGGCCGAGCTCGGTCGACCGGGCGAGGCCGAAGCCGTACGCGGCAGCGTTCCCATCGGCGAAGCTGACCGGTGCGGACAACCGTCGATAGAGGGAGTCCGGATCGTCGCGTGTCGCGTCGATATGGCGTTCCCAGGCGATCATGTCGTCGAGGCAGGCGCCAAGCCCGGCATCGCCGGTCCACAGGATGCGGTTCTCCGCGGCGCGGAAACCGCTGGCTTGCGTTCCCTCGTAGCCCTCCGTCCCGTCCGGCATGGCACGCGTGTCGGCAGCCAGGAGCGCGCTCGCCATCCCGGCACGCTCGAAGATGCGGGTGTGCAGCAGCTCCCCGAGGCTCCGGCCGGTGCGCTCCTGCAGGATGTCCGACAGGATGCGGAAATTCTGGTTGACGTAGGAGAAGCGGGTGCCTGGCGCAAACTGCAGCGTCCTTGTGGCGGCAATGATGCGGGCGGCTTCGATCTCCCCGAACGGCGCCTCGGCTGGCGCGCCGTGCAGCATCGCCACCGCCCAGTAGTCGCGCAGGCCGGACTGGTTGTGGCAGAGGTGCAGCGCGCCGGGCGCCGCCTGCTCCAACAGCTTCAGGCGGGCACGCACATCGTCATCCAGCACCGACGGGTCGGGGAAGGTGTCCAACACCAGGCCGCAGGTGAACTGCTTGGTGATGGAGCACATGCGAAACAGCGTGCGCGGGGTAAAGGCGAGGCGCCGCTCGGCATTGGCCCAGCCCCAGGCGTGGCGAACCAGGACCTCGCCGTCGCGCAATACGGCGACCGCGCCGCCGGGTCCGGGATAGAGGCGCGGCAAGGTTTCGATGGCGCGGTCAAGGCCGGCGGAATGTGAGGTCATCATGACCGTCACTTTCGCGCCCCCGCGTCGGGAGGGCAACGACAACCGGTTGAGTTGCGATCCCGGCAAACAACCCGGTCCATGGACTTCCCCTCGCGCTTTGCCTAAATTCCGCCGCGCCGGTGGTTTAGTCCTGCTCGCCGGTTTTGCCGAGATCGCGAGGATTCATGCGCCTATCCGCCTATTTTCTGCCGCTGCTCAAGGAGAATCCGAGCGAGGCGCAGATCGTCTCGCATCGCCTGATGCTGCGCGCCGGCATGATCCGCCAGTCGAGCGCCGGGATCTATTCCTGGCTGCCGCTCGGCTTCCGCGTCCTCAAGAAGGTCGAGCAGATCGTCCGCGAGGAGCAGGACCGCGCCGGCGCCCTCGAGGTGCTGATGCCGACCATCCAGCCCGCCGATCTCTGGCGGGAGAGCGGTCGTTACGACGATTACGGCAAGGAGATGCTGCGCATCCGGGACCGCCACGAGCGCGACATGCTCTACGGCCCGACCAACGAGGAGCAGATCACCGAGATCTTCCGCGACGCGGTCAAGAGCTATCGCGAGCTGCCGCGCCACCTCTATCACATCCAATGGAAGTTCCGCGACGAGGTGCGTCCGCGCTTCGGCGTCATGCGCGGCCGCGAGTTCCTCATGAAGGATGCCTATTCCTTCGATCTCGACGCGGCGGGCGCCAAGCGCTCCTACAACAAGATGTTCGTCGCCTACCTCAGGACCTACGCGCGGATGGGGTTGAAGGCGATCCCGATGCGCGCCGAGACCGGCCCGATCGGCGGCGATCTCAGCCACGAGTTCATCATCCTCGCCGAGACCGGCGAGAGCGCCGTCTATTGCGACAAGGCGTGGCTGGAAACCGACATCCTCGCCGCCGACGTCGATTACGCCGCCGATCTCGAGCCCGACTTCAAGCGCTGGACCAGCCTCTACGCGGCGACCGACGACATGCACGATCCGGCGAAATGCCCGCTGCCGGCGGATCAGCTCGTCACCGCGCGCGGCATCGAGGTCGGCCATATCTTCTATTTCGGCACCAAATACTCGAAGCCGATGAATGCCGTCGTCACCGGCCCCGGCGGCGAGACGGTGCCCGTCGAGATGGGCTCCTACGGCATCGGCGTCTCGCGCCTCGTCGGCGCGATCATCGAGGCGAGCCACGACGAGAAGGGCATCATCTGGCCGGACTCCGTCGCGCCCTTCCGCGTCGGCCTCATCAACCTGCGCGTCGCCGACGCCAAATGCGTCGCCGCCTGCGATGCGCTCTATGGCCAGCTGCGCGGCGCCGGGCTCGACACGCTCTATGACGACCGCGACGAATCCGCCGGCGCCAAATTCGCCGCGATGGATCTCGTCGGCCTGCCCTGGCAGGTCGTGCTCGGCCCGCGCGGCCTCGCCGCCGGCACCGTCGAGCTGAAGAACCGCGCCACCGGCGCCAAGGAGGAGCTCTCCGCCGAGGCGGCGATCAACAAGCTGACCGCCTCGTGGTGATGTCCGCCGCGCGCTCGGGCACCCGCGCATGATCTTCGATGCCTTCGAGCGGATGGTGGCGTTCCGCTATCTGCGCGCCCGCCGGCAGGAGGGCTTCGTCTCGGTGATCGCCGTCTTCTCGCTGCTCGGCATCGCGCTCGGCGTCGCCACCTTGATCATCGTCATGTCGGTGATGAACGGCTTCCGCGCCGAGCTGCTCGGCCGCATCCTCGGCATCAACGGCCACCTCGCCATCGTCGGCAGCAACGGCGAGCCGCTCAACCAGTTCGACAAGTTGATCGAGCGGGTGAAGACGGTATCAGGCGTCGTCGCCGTGGTGCCCCAGGTCGAGGGCCAGGTGATGGCGACCAACGAGCAGCGCAGCTCCGGCGCGCTGGTGCGCGGCGTCCGGCCCGAGGATCTGAAGCTGCTGCCGAGCGTCGCCGAGCATACCAGCCAGGGCGCGCTCGCCGATTTCAAGGACGACGACGTTCTCCTCGGCATCCGCCTGGCGCAGCGGCTCGGCGTCCGGCCGGGCGGCGAGGTGACGCTGATCTCGCCGCAGGGCACCGCCACCGCTTTCGGCACGGTCCCAAGGGTCAAGTCCTATCGCGTCGCCGGCACCTTCGATATCGGTATGTCGGAATATGACAGCGCCTTCATCTTCATGCCGATGGAGGCGGCGCAGCTCTTCTTCAAGCTGCCGGACGCGGTGACCACCATCGAGGTCTTCGTCGCCGATCCCGACCACACCTACCCGGCGCGGCTCGCCATCGGCCAGCTCGTCGGCCCCGGCGCCGGCACGATCGACTGGCAGCAGCGCAACTCGGCCTTCTTCACGGCGATCCTCGTCGAGCGCAACGTCATGTTCCTCATCCTGACGCTGATCATCGTCGTCGCCGCTTTCAACATCATCTCGAGCATGATCATGATGGTGAAGGATAAGGGCCGCGACATTGCCATCCTACGCACGATGGGGGCGACGCAGGGCATGATCCTGCGGATCTTCATGCTCTCGGGCGCCAGCATCGGCATCATCGGCACCTTCGCCGGCTTCGCCCTCGGCCTCGGCTTCGCCGCCAATATCGAATCGATCCGCCAATTCGTGCAGCGCCTCGCCGGCGTCAACGTCTTCGACCCGACGGTCTATTTCCTCTCGCAGCTTCCCGCCAAGGTCGATCCCGTCGAGGTCGCCATCGTCGTCTCTATGGGGCTCGGCCTCTCGCTGCTTGCGACGATCTACCCCTCGCTCCGGGCGGCGCGGCTCGATCCCGTCGAAGCGCTCCGTTATGAGTGAGGCGGCGTTATGAATGAGGCGCCGGCGCTCGAGCTGCGCGCCATCGTGCGCACCTATCAGCAGGCCGGCGAGCGCCTCGAGGTCGTGCGCGGCGCCTCGCTCGCCCTCAGGGCCGGCGAGATCGTCGCCCTGGTCGGCCCCTCCGGCGCCGGCAAATCGACCCTGCTGCATGTCGCCGGCCTCCTCGAGCGGCCGGATGGCGGCGAGGTGCTGGTCGCCGGCAAGGAATGCGGCTCGATGTCGGACGGCGAGCGCACCGCGATCCGCCGCAAGAATCTCGGCTTCGTCTATCAGTTCCACCATCTCCTGCCCGAATTCTCGGCGCTCGAGAACGTCATGCTGCCGCAGATGATCGCCGGCGTGGCGCGCGGCGCCGCCAAGGAGCGGGCGCGCCATCTCCTCGGCCTCGTCGGCCTCGCCGCCCGCGCGAGCCATCGCCCGGCGCGGCTTTCCGGCGGCGAGCAGCAGCGTGTCGCCATCGTCCGCGCCCTCGCCAATCAGCCGCGCATCCTGCTCGGCGACGAGCCCACAGGCAATCTCGACCAGCACACCGCCGACGAGGTCACCGCGATGCTCCTCGACATCGTCCGCAACGCCGGCCTTGCCGCCCTCTTCGCCACCCACAATCTCGACCTCGCCCGCCGCATGGACCGCATCGTCGCGCTGGAGGAGGGAAGGCTGGTCGAAAGGTGAGCCCGCCTCTTCTCTAAAAGCCCTACCTCTCCTCTAAATGCCCCTCCCCCCTTGAGGGGGAGGGAAGGGTGGGGGGTCAGCGCGCAGCGCACCAAGACTCGTACGCAGCACGCATTCCACAGCGACACTATCCAAGCGGCGACATACCCCCCACCCGGCAACGCGATCGCGTTGCCGACCTCCCCCTCAAGGGGGGAGTGGTTGAGCTCTGCGCACCGCCTGCGTCGTCAACGCCACGATGACGCGCCGCTCAGGCGGCAGGGGATCCCGGACCCGCTCAATAACGCGGCGGCGGATAGGCGGGTTCATAGGGCCGCTGGTAGTCCTCCCGCGGGTAATAATCGACCGCGCCGCGATTGTAGCCCGCGCTATGGGAACCATCGGGCGGCGGCTCGTAACACGCGCTGAGACCGATCCCGATGACGGCGAGCCACATCGCCGTCGCCATCATTCTCGCCATTCTCATGAGGCGCCTCCACTCCTTGTCATGAAGGGTCAACAAGGGCGGAGGGCGCAAAGTTTCGTCGCCGCCGCGAGAATTGCGGATCCCCCGGCGCGGCGAGAGCCTGAATGCTACGGAGCGAGGCGGTAGATCTGCCGGATGTTCTCGCTGGCAACCAACCGCGCGAGATCGGGCGGCAGTGCGTCGACGAATCTGCGCGCGCGGCGGATGCGCTGCGGCTCCTGATCGAAGAACTGATCGCTGCCGATGACGAAGCGGCTGGGGAAGGCGCGCAGCATCTCGACCCATTCGGGCTTGAGCATTGCGTCGGCGAGGAACGGCGAGGTCGCCAGCGCGCCCGCATTGTCGGATTTGATGCTCATGTAGAGATTCTTGTGGCGCGCGAGCAGCGTGCGCATCAGCGTGACGCTGCGCTCGCCGGTAAGATCCCAGCCGGCATGGAGCCAGACGATGCGCGCCAGCGTGTTGTGGTCGAGCAGGCGCTCGAAAGCGGCGATGTTCGCCGTGAGACGGGGCGGGTTCGGCGGGCCCGGCCGGGCGGCGCTCGGGAACGCCATGTCGCGCGGCACCGCCTCCATGTGCAGCTCGATCGGCATGCCATATCTCGCCGCGATGTCGGCGAGAGCGAGAAGCAGCTTGTGGTCGGCCGGCACCGACTCATAGGGATGGCGGCCCTGGCGATTCGAGAAATGCTCGGCGGCCAGTTCGCCGAAGCCGGCGGCGCCCGACCGGGCGATCAGCTCGGCCTCCTCGACGAAGCGGCCCAGCACGGCGGAAGTGACGCTCCCCGGCGGCGTCTCCTGGATCATCGGGTTGAGCGATTCGCCGCCCGCGGTGAAGGCGAAGCGATCGGGATGGGCATGAACCAGCCGCGCCAATTCCGGCAGCCCATAGCTCTCGCTGCGGTCGGCGGGAAAGGGCGGCGGCGCGAGGATGGTCAAGGTCACGCCCAGCCGGTCCATGAGGCCGAGCGCCCCGCGCGCCGCCTCGTCCTCGCCGCCGGCGCGGCGGAGGTTGCGATAGATGTGGGTGTGGCCATCGATGATCGGGATGAAGCTGTCGGCCGAGGCCGGCATACTCAACGGCGCCGCCAGCACGAGCAGCGATAACGCCAGGGTGAGCGCCGTCCTTAGCGGACGCTTCGACATCTTCACCGGGAGTCCCCGCATGACGCCGATCCAACGGGAAGAGTAGCAAGCGTAGGGCGGAAAATCGTAGCGCATTCCGCCTCCCCCCGCGCACAGCTCGTCGAGTGTTCAGCTCGTCATGCGCTCAGCTCGTCGCCGGCCGCACCAGCGCATCGGCGAGCTCGCCGAGATCGCGGCGCAGCGTCTCGATGACGAAGGGCAGGACGGAGGCTTTGCGCGATGCGGCGGGATCGCCGGCGCCCGCATCGATCGCGCTCCCCAGCTTGGCGATCGCCTCATCGAGTTTGGAGAAGTCGACAGCGGCAAGATCGGGACTCGGCGCCGATGTGGAGCTTCCCTGCCGCAGCGCACCGGCGAGGGTTTCGAAGGCGGCGCGGAAGCTTCCGGCGACCTCGCCGAGCACGGGGCCGAGACGCTGCCAGTCGAAATCGCTCGCCGCGGTGGCGCGGCCGACGAAGACGACGTCGATGCGCAGCCGGCGCAGCGCGCGGACCAGCCGCTCCGGGACCGGGTCCTCATCCATGCGGATGGTGTGCTCGCGGCGCGCCTCCTGCGCCGCGGTCGCGACCTTGCCGAGCCCGGCGCGGATGCCGTCGCTCAAGCGCTCGACATCCTCCCGCTTCGTCGCTTCGGGCGGCTGCAAATGCAGCACGAGCAGCTGCGCCAGCAGAGTCAACACTTCGGCGGAGCGCTCGAAGCAGATTTGCCGGGCGCGCGAGGGCAGGACTGATATCGACACCGCGATGCCGATACCCGTGCCGAGCAAGATCTCGACGACGCGGTGCAGCGCCGCGTCGATCGGCGAGACCGTGCTCGAGCTCGCCAGCAGCACGATGGCGGCGGTCACCGGCGCCCGCCAGCACGAGGAGCACCACCTCGGGCACGTGCCAGAAGCCCCGCGCCAGCGCGGCGGCAACGCCGAGCGCCGCGCCGGCCAAGGTCCCGACCACCCGGTCGATCCCAGCGGCCAGCGTTCCGCCGAGGCTGCCCTGGATGATGATCAGCGCGGTGATCACCGCCCAATAGCTCTGCGGCAGCGCCAGCGCCTCGGCGATGACGAGCGACAGCGCGGCGGCGGTAAGGGCGCGAACGACGAGCCGCAGTTCCGCTCTATACTTCGCCGCCGCGCCAGCCATCATCATGCCGGCAGCATAGAGAGGCGATGCCGCCGAATGCCAGCGTCGGCCCATCGCTAGGCTGGCGTGCCTAGCGGCACTGCCAGCAAGAACAGCGTAAAGCCAGAACACGGGACCGAATGCGCCAAGTGGCCGAGCTCGGCGTTAGTCGTATTCCGTACGGTACCACCGATCTTTCCACGCTTTCCCGCTGGGTCTTCCTTCCCGAGACCAATGCGCTTCACCACAAGCGCCTATGTAGCTTCAAGACTGCCTTTCCTGCTGTTCCAGCGCGTTCTCAATTCCTCGGAAATCTTCTTATCGATTCCGGTGCCTTCTAGCAGCGAGGCCGCTGCAGCAAAGGAAATCTGATCGTTCACGAACATTGCAAGCTCGGCCTTAAGAATCTGTATTGGCGCATTCTGGTTAAAGCGAGTTGGCACAGAGACTGCTAAACCTCGTAAAGCGAGTGAATGCTTCGTGCCCTCGTCTAGGTTCCCTTTGAAGGACCGGTAAATTGCTCGAAGCATCACAGAGAGCAGATAGCTGTCGACGGTATTTTCTTGCAAGAGATACTCAACGGCCCGCACTGGTTGTCCAGCTCCGATTAGGAGGTCTGCTCTCGCCGATTTTATATAGGGTCCTAGGTTGCTCGGCGCGCTTCGCTCCGCGAGATGGAAGATTCTACTCGCGTCATTAAGCCGGCCGCGATCTACGTAGATGCGGATGATTGAAGCCGCAGCTTGGACATTGTCCGACCTTGCAGCAAATAACGGTTCCAGTAGCGCAAGCGCACCTACCTCATCGCCCGCCCGTTCGAAAGCTACTCCAAGCGCGGTCGCGATACCGACGCTGTCGGGAAATTTGCCACGACCCTGTTGCAATACGCCAATCGCAGATCTCGACTGCCCGAACTGCTCAAGCGCCCTCGCCAAATGCACATAGAAGTGCGGGTCTCCGTTCCCGCGTGCGACTAGAGTCTGAAACATCTGGATCGCGGCGGCGTATTGATCGAGGCCGAGATGTGCGCGTCCCCACTGATAGGTCACCCACTCGCTATCTTCTGGCTTCAAGAGATATGTTTGAAGTGCCGCTAACGCTGCATCGAAGTCCGATAAGTACAGGAGGGCGTCAACGTGGGATGTCTTAATGCCGCGGCTTGCCGGATATCTGAGGCGTAAGGCCGCGTAAGCCTTTTCGCCCTCTGCCCTGAGCTTCCGTCGTATTAAACACGACGCTCGACGCCTCTCCGGCAACTCCTGTAGTGGTTTTATTGAGTTTGCGGCACGAAACAATTCCAATGCCAGTTTATAGTCTCGTCGGCGAACGAACGCGTAGTCGGCAGAGGCGACAAGCTCGGTGTAATAGTACTTACCCGCAGTAGTCGACAGGACTTCGACCCTCCCATCTCCTGCGAGCAGGAGATGATAATAGCTCTCCCGAATCCATTTCGGGTCGTCGTCCACGCGATAAACGGAGCGATAGAGATTTGCCACCTCTTGATGATTGAGAGGTCTTTTGCTTCGTTCACCATCGAGCGCATATGTATCAGGAGTATCCGACACATCGCGGACACGAAAGAGCGCGAGTGTAGAGAGCAGCTCCTGCCACCGATTATCCGTTGTAGCGTGCAGAACGTCCGCGTCCCGCGCAGCTGCGATCGAGGTCTCATCAGCCAGCTGTCGAAGCATATCCCGCGGAATTGGGACTCTTAGCTGCGACGCCGTTTCGACGGCTGGTCGGGAAATGTCATCGACCAGTCGATTCCAGAGATCATCTCGGATCTGATTTTTCAGCTCCGAGATAAATTTTCGATCGAGAAGTATATCCCGCCCTCTCTTGCGGAGTATCTTTGCTGCCAACGATGTAATCAAGGGGTGTCGGTCAATGGCCGATAGAAGCTCATCCGGATACGAATCAATGCCGGCCGCGGCTCGGCTGAAATGATCGTCGAGAATATTTATGACAGTCTGGTCTGTGCCATATCGGCCCACTCTCACGCTAACTGGCAATTTACCTATGACGTTTTGCAGCGACGCAGGAAGGTACTCGTTGCGCGAGGTAATGATAATCTTCGTACCCTCTCTGCTGGCCATTAAGTCCAGAAGTTCCGCCAGCTCTTGATCTGCGATATCGCCGTTGGAGTCGACAATGTCACTAAAATTATCTAGAAAAAATATTGTCCTCCGCGAATATTTATTAAAAAATTGTCGCAAACTTTGCTGTATAGAAGAGAATTCGAGATTTGTAAGTACACTTAGTATCTCAGTATCTAATTTTAATCCAAATTGAGAGAAAATCACTTCTAGGAAAGACCAGATATCTTTTGATCGACGGCAGTCAATTATGACTACAAATTTATCGTATGCTCGAGTCGAGAGTACTCTACGAACTAGGCTCGTTTTACCCGTTCCACCGCCGCCACGAACGACCGCTAGGCGGTCAGCAGTTCGCAGAAACGTTTCAAGTACGGTGAGTTGTTCACCCCGCTCACGAAAGTGAATTTGCTCTTCTATGGGGACGGTGATGAGCGTGCCTGCTTCAATGGCGCTCGCCAGGCGCTTCGTAAATTCGGCTGAACGAACTCTTCTCTCGACACTCTCATCTAGACTAACCAGAATTCCGCCAGCGTTGCGAAGTTGGCGTGTTAGGGCTGAAAGCTGAAGGTCAATGTCAAGTGCCTCAACTAGTTCAGATCTACCAGGTAGATTCTGAGAAAACTCCTGCTCAACTTGCGTCCACATCATCCATTGTCGCTGCCGGGCGGACTGGACTCGCGACTTGGATTCTGCTTGGGTGACGTGATCTGATTTCTTTTGGCTAGCGATGATATTGAACCAAGCGTTCCCGGATCGGGACGGCTGTACCGTCAGTTGCACAGCGCCGAATCCGTGCGCCCTAAGACAGGCCTCTAGTTCCTGTGGTATCCAGCAGGCGCTGTGCCGTTCGCCGAATGGAAGTTTCATCAGATCTTGGATAACCAACTCATCGTTGGTGCCAAAATTACTGTAAATATGATGGAGCAGTTGCGCCGTACGATCGACGTCGATCTCGTGAAGAACATTTCGGACAAAGATGATCTGGTGGGGCTCGAGTGCTGGCCACGACTCATAAAACGAGGAACGCTCAATCAGTTCCGTCCGACGCGATATTCTCAACGATCTTGCCAGCGAATGAACCTTGGCTAATGCGACCTCTTCACCTATGCCGACGTACACCCAGCCCGGGTTGCTCATAAACGCGGGCAGCTCCGCGAGTCGAGCAAAGAGCACACCATCCCCACAACCGATGTCCAGGATTGCGCCAGATGCGGAACGCGTAAGCCGGTCAACGATCCATGGGACCAAGGTGGCGAGCTGTGGATCAGTGGGGGCCGTGCTGGGGTCTTGGACGTCCAGCGTAAGGTATTCGCGGACGTAACGCTCGACGTCGCTTGAAGATGGCGCGCTTCGGTTTGTCATTTCCACTCCCCC
>WNFM01016175.1_pt1 | contig 25218 bp, 23 predicted proteins | sample 5400271 | NCBI WGS metagenome assembly WNFM01 (sample SAMN13153352, study PRJNA577476) | soil metagenome | isolation source: 60 cm saprolite on Douglas fir-dominated hillslope | place: USA:California | collected 2013-09-17 | reverse complement strand
CCCCGTCAGCGGCCTGACCCGGAAGTGGAAAATGGAAAATACAGCCGAGATCAAGCGCCTTCAGAGCTGCATCAATGACCTGATCAGTGTTCTGGCGCTCCCTGCGATTTGGAGTGGCAGCGAGTCAGCCCACATCCTGGGCACTCTGCTCGACGTGCTTCTCACTATGTTACGCCTCGATTTCACCTATGCGCGCTTAACTGACGTGAGCGATGATTCGCCAATCGAGGTGGTCCGGTTGGCTGATCACCGGCACTCCTCCATTCAGCCGCAGCAATTCGGTCAAGCTCTCGACCGCTGGTTGACCGGCGATCAAACAGTCTCGCGAAGCGTGATTCCAGCTCTGGCGGGAGAGGCTGAATTATCTATCGCGTCGTTCCTGCTCGGTCTTCAGCACGACGGCGGCGTGTTGGTAGCTGGCTCTCGGCGAGCCGATTTCCCGACTGAAGTCGAACGGCTCCTCCTGCGTGTCGCGGCCAACCAGGCTGGAATTGGATTGCAAGAGGCCCGACGCTCCGGCGAGCAGAAACGGATCGCAGTGATGCTTGAACAACGAGTCGCCGAGCGGACCGGACGACTGACAGCGGTCAACGACGAGCTGCGGCGCAGTGAGGCGTACCTGGCGGAAGCTCAAAGACTTAGTCGTACCGGGAGCTTTGGCTGGAAAGTTTCCACCGGCGATATCATCTGGTCAGAAGAGACCTTTCGAATCTTCCAATACGAGCGAACGACGAAGCCAACTCTGGAACTCATTCTTCAACGCGTTCATTCCGAAGACGCGGCCGGCGTGCAACAGACAATCGAGCGCGCCTCCCGGGATGGGAAGAACTTTGAACATGAATATCGCCTGGTGATGCCGGATGGTTCAGTCAAGCATGTCGACGTTGTGGCGCGTGCTGAACAGGACGAGTCGGGCGAGGTTGAGTTTGTCGGGGCGGTGATGGACATCACCGAGAGGAAGCGGGCGGAAGAAGCGTTGCGGCAAAGCGAGAGTTATCTGGCGGAAGCGCAGAGGCTCACGCATACAGGGAGTTGGGTCTGGTCGGTACCGGGAAGAGACTCTTTACATCTGTCCGAGGAATGGTATCGGGTCTATGGCTTCGATCCAAAAAAGGGCGTGCCCCCTTGGGAAAAACGATTGCAGCGCATTCACCCGGAGGATCGGGCCAGGCGGAAAAGGGCAATCGGTCGAGCCGTAGGTGAAAAGGCGGATTTCGAAGTGGAATACCGTGCCCTTCTTTCGGACGGCACGGTCAAATACATCCACACCGTCGGCCATCCTGTTTTGAACGCAGCCGGGGATTTGGTGCAGTTCGTGGGCAGCTCGACGGACATTACCGACCGAAAACGGGCAGAGATGTTGCTGGCCGGAGAGAAACGACTTTTGGAGATGATAGCAAGGCGCGATTCTCGCGTCGCCATCCTTGATGCCTTATGCCGGCTGGTGGAAGAATTGGCTAGCGGTTCTCTGTCTTCGGTCCTTATGTTGGACCCGAGCACCAACTGCCTTCGTCACGGAGCAGCGCCCAGCTTGCCAGTTCCCTACACTGAGGCAATCGATGGCGCGGCCATCGGCCCGTCTGCCGGTTCGTGCGGAACGGCAGCTTATCGCGCAGAGCCAGTGATCGTCTCGGATATCGCCGCGGATCCGCTATGGGCCGATTACCGCAATCTAGCCCTGCCCCACGGGCTGCGAGCATGCTGGTCGACGCCGATACTGTCCTCGGAAGGAAAAGTGTTGGGAACCTTCGCGACATACTATCGCGAACCGCGCAGCCCCACTCCGCAGGAGCATCATGTCATAGAGCGGATCACCCATCTTGCGAGTATCGCCATTGAGGGCGAGCAGGCCGAAGAGGCGCTGCGTCAGGCGCAGGCGGACCTCGCGCGCGCCAGCCGGGTGACCACCATGGGCGAGCTGACTGCCTCCCTGGCGCACGAAGTGAATCAACCGATTGCCGCCGCTGTCACTGACGCCAATACCTGCCTGCGCTGGCTTAAGCGCGATCGCCCCGACCTGGAAGAGGCTCACGAGGCTGCATCGAGAGTTGTCAAAGATGTGACCCGGGCAGCGGATATTGTCAGCCGGGTCCGCTCGCATTTTAAGAAGGGCACCCAAGAACGGGAACTGGTTGACGTTAACGAAGTTGTTCGCGAAATCCTTGTTCTTCTGCGAAGCGAGACAACGCGATACTCGATATCCGTTCGGACGGAGCTGGCGGGTGATCTTCCTCAGGTCACGGGAGATCGCGTTCAATTGCAGCAGGTGATGATGAACCTCATTATGAACAGCATCGATGCAATGAAGGCTGTGGACGAGACGCGCGAACTCGCCATCCATTCGCAACGAACGGAAAACGAGCAACTCCTGGTGTGCGTCACCGATACTGGTGTGGGATTACCCCCGCAGCAGACTGATCAAATTTTCAATGCCTTCTTTACCACTAAAGCCCATGGAACCGGGATGGGCCTTCGGATCAGCCGCTCCATCCTGGAGTCCCATGGCGGACGTTTGTGGGCCGCCCCCAATTCTCCGCGCGGCGCAAGGTTTTATCTCACTCTGCCCACGAAAGACGAGGCACATGAATGACGCCCGCAGGCGCTCCGACCGTGTTCGTCATTGATGACGATGCCTTGGTGCGTGCGGCCATCCAAGGCATGCTCAAGTCGGTGAGCTTGCAGTCCGAGACCTTCGGGACAACGCAGGAGTTCTTGCACAGCAAACGGTCCGACGGGCCGAGTTGCCTGGTTCTTGACGTGCGCCTTCCCGGAGTCAACGGTCTGGACTTTCAGCGCGAATTGGCTGAGGCGGGGGTCCGCATTCCCATCATTTTCATCACCGGTCATGGGGATATCCCCATGACAGTGAAGGCCATGAAATCCGGTGCTGTGGAGTTTCTGACCAAGCCCTTTCGGGACCAGGACTTGCTGGATGCGATCTACCAGGCTTTGGATCGCGACCGCTCGACGCGCCAGCAGCAGAACGAGCTTGCCGAGTTGCGAAAGCGCTATGGATCGCTGACTATACGCGAGCGCGAGGTCATGGGCCTGGTGGTTTCGGGCATGCTTAACAAGCAAATAGCCTTTGAATTTGGAACCAGTGAAATCACGGTGAAGATCCATCGCGGACACGTGATGCGGAAGATGCGGGCGGATTCGCTGGCGCAATTGGTCAGAATGGCGGCAACGCTCGAGCTTCCGTCCAACAAGAAGTAGCCGTCATTGAGGGACTTTGCCGGTTCGCGGTCCTCCCGTCTTAAGCTGCTGTCTTCGAGTGCCGCCCTCCCCAAAGACTATAGCTGCCCATGATTCAGGTCGGTATTAGTGCCGGTATACCAACGTATAATTGCGCCTCTTTTGCGCTGCTGGTAAGTTTCCAGTATGGCCATTGAAGGTAAGACCAAACTCGTTGCAATTGTCGATGACGATGACCTGATGCGGAGCGCATTGCAGGGCATGCTGAAAGCGGTCGGGTGGCCGGCGCAAGCGTTTGCATCGGCGGAAGAATTTCTGGACTCCGGCCAACAACACCAGACTGCATGTCTGATCGCGGATATCCGCATGCCGGGAATGTCCGGTCTGGAATTGCAGGCCAAGCTCAACGCTGAGCGTTGCAGGATTCCAACCATCTTCATTACGGCACATGGCGACGCAAAAATGCGGATGCAGGCGTTGAGAGCCGGCGCGGTGGAGTTCATGGCGAAACCATTCGATAACGATGCCCTGCTTGAGAGCGTTCGCGCGGCTCTCGAAAGCTGAGTCCCGGCAACGGACACTTGTATCCCGCTCGGAGGTCATCTGTGGAAAGTTGCGAAAAATTCGGGTTTCGTGACCAGGACCATAATCATCGCAGATTTGAGCAGTTGATTGGTGCGAGCCCTGCTCTGGAGGCGGTGCTCGAGCAAGTCGAACGCGTCGCGCCGGCAGATTCCACGGTTCTTATCCAGGGAGAAACGGGCACCGGCAAGGAACTGATCGCGCGCGCGATTCACAACATCAGTTCGCGGTGCGGACGCCCGTTCGTAAAGCTGAATTGCGCTGCCATTCCGCTGGATCTACTGGAAAGCGAACTCTTTGGCCACGAGAAAGGTGCGTTCACAGGGGCCATAACGCAAAAGATCGGCCGTTTTGAGTGGGCCGACAAGGGCACGCTCTTCCTGGACGAAGTGGGCGACATTCCCCTGGCATTGCAACCCAAATTACTGCGTGTTCTGCAGGAACAGGAATTCGAGCGCTTGGGCAGCACTCGCACTCAAAAGGTTGACGTTCGGCTGGTGGCCGCAACCAACCAGAATCTGGCGGAGATGGTGAAGCGGAGCGAATTTCGCACCGACCTTTATTATCGCCTGAATGTGTTTCCCATTCTGCTGCCGCCGTTACGGGCGCGCCGCACGGACATTCCAGCCCTGGTGGCACACTTTGTCGATCTTTTTGGCCGTCGCATGGGCAAGGGAATCGAACACATCCCGGCGGAAACCATGTCTGCGCTCAGCTCATACGAATGGCCGGGGAATATCCGTGAGCTACAGAACCTGATCGAACGTGCCGTGATCCTTTCGAACGATGGCATACTTCCCAACCCTTTGCCGGCCTCAGAAACGCCGGGTGTCGTAGTCTCTCCGGGTATAACTACTCTGAAGGACTCCGAACGCACTCTGATTCTGCACACGCTTGACTCGCTCGGTTGGGTGATCGGCGGGCCAAAAGGCGCGGCCACCAAGCTCGGATTGAAGCGCACTACGCTGATCCATAAGATGAAGAAGCTGGGGATATCCCGGCCTCGTTCCCAAAGCAACCAGGACGTGATGAAGGCGGCGATGCATGGGCCGCAGCCTCTGCCGCAATTTTAGTGCTCCATCTGTCTACACCTCAACGCGCAGAATGTCGTCTCTCAACTAGGAGGATCTATGAAAGTTGGAGTGATTGGGGCCGGGGCAGTCGGTTCTGCATGCCTGTTGTCATTGGTCTTGCGCGGCAGCGCGCGCGAGATCGTGGTACTGAATAGGACCCGTAAACGGGCCAAAGCGGTAGCCACTGACATGCAGTACGGTGCTTCGCTTTCGTCTGTAGTGAACATCAATGATGGAGATTACTCAGATTTGGCCGGCGCGTCCCTGGTCATGATCACCTCCGGGACGAATGAAAAGACCGGCGGGGCAACCGATCGCAACGATCCATCGGGCAGGCTGAGACTGCTCGATACGAACGTCGATGTCTACAACGAAATCCTTCCTCAGCTTTTCCAGGCAGCTCCGGAAACTGTGGTCCTGGTGCTGACCGATCCACCTGATCCGCTGGCGGACCTTGTCCGCAGGTTCGGATTCAAGCGCGTGTTGAGCAGCGGGACGTTCCTGGACAGCCTGCGATTCCGGTTTCACCTTGCGCGACACCTGAATGTAGATCCGGCATACGTTGAGGCTCAGGTTGTGGGTGAGCATGGGACTTCAGAAGTATTGTTGTGGTCATCAGCGCGAGTGGCGGGAGCTTCAATTTTTCGCGCCCTGACTCAGAACAGTTTGAACCATGAGAAGCTGTGCCAAACCGTCGAACACGAAGTGCGCTATGCCAATATCACCATCATCGAGGGAAACCAGGCCAGCCAGTTCGGGATCGGCATGGCCGCGGCGCGCATTGCGGAGATGGTGCTACGCGACGAGCGCGCTGTGATTCCGATTGGTTCGTTTAATCCAAAGTACGAAGTCACGCTGTCCCTGCCGAGCGTAGTCGGACGGGAAGGCGTCCTACAAATCATGGAACCCGAGATGTCGGAGCCAGAGCGGCAAGCTCTTGAACGTAGTGCTGAGACACTCAGGAAAGCGCTAGCCCGGATAGAACTTCAGGGCGCGCACATCTGATATAGCACGCTTTGGGAGAACTGTGACGCTGTCCACACCGTTGATTAATGATACCCGAGTTGCGGATTGGTTCACTCTGGTTGCCTACCCTCAAACCCCAGTGTGAAAGCAGCCGGCGGATTAACGATCCTCTGCGTCGCCCACAATTTAAAATTCCCCATGATGCGCCCATCTCCTACGAAGCCATCAATGCCGCCAAGCTGCAGATAATCCACATGCGCCTTGGATATCCATCCGAAGCTAATCCCAATACCGGTTATATCTCTCGGACGGGACCATGACGACCCCTTGGCCAACATACCCAATGAAAGCGAGCGATCCGTAGAGGTATAGGCGTCTACCTCGGTTTTTCCGTCAGAAATCATTGCTCGGGAGAACACGCCAATATCACGCGCGACGTATTGCTCGCCGAAGATGCCAATGCCGGTTTTCACGTTGGGCTTCCGCGCCCAGCAAAGATCGGGTGCATTTGCATTGTTGGAGCCGTAATTGAATCCGATGCACGTGGTTGCGTTGAGCTGCGGGTTCGCCCGGAACGCAGCAATGGCATCCTCGAAACGTCCAATATTTTCGCGATTGCGATAGCCCAGCAGGCGGACCATACCATTTCGCCCGTGAAACTGATGATCGTGCTCCAATTCAATCTGGTCGCCAAAGAACTTGAACAGCCTGAAGTCGATGGGTAGTTGATTGGGGTTTTTTGGCGGGGTCATGTGACCGAAACGCAGCGCCCAGTCATCCCAATACAGTTCTGATACAGCTCCCCACGAGTATCCGCGAGCATCAGCGGCAAAATCGTAAGCGGCATAGGTCATGAATGCCATGCTGTAGAACCCCTGGCGGGGATCAACGTCAAAAGCATTTTTGTCGAGAAAGTCGAGGATGCTGAACTTGCCGGCAACAACAACCAGTCTTCTGCTGTCATACGCCTTTCCCAGTTGCTGCTGGCCCGACTCTTTTACCACCCGATGCCCGCCGAATCCAAATATTTGTTTAATGTAAGCTCGAGAAAGATAAATATCGGGTGTCTCCGCGCCGCTTTTCTGCAACTCAAAATCCTGAATTGCTCCTCCCAAGCCCTTCAGTTGCGAGAGAGGGCGCTCCGAGAGGAGTTCCGGCACAGCATAAACCTCGGCGCCCTTCCAGGGTTGCACACCTGCATAAAGAGTTGCTGTCCCTGTAAAGCTGCGTTCGCGAATAGGAAGCAGAGAATTGGCGCTGCCATTCGCATTCGTATAAAGCGCCCGGAAAGCCGGCTTCCAACCCGAGATGTACGTGAACTGCCCATAAGCATTCCAGGTCTCATCTTCAAGATTGTGCTTGCCATGTTCTGCGAGCATCTTCATAAAGCTGGGCTGCTCATCATTCGCAGAGAGGGCATCGGATTGAGCACTCGCCAAAGCCGACGCGAGCAACATGCTTCCTAACAGCACGACACGCGGAATGAAGAAGCGTCTCCGACCGGAACGGACCGTGCTCGCCAGGCGCAGCCGTTTTGCCTCTGCCTGATGAAGGTCCAAGGCAGAGTACCGCGGGGTGAACAGAAGTCGGCTTGAGTTTCTGTATCTGTTTTTTTTCAATCAGGTGCTCAGATGGATATTCAGTGCTCTCAAGGCCAATTTCATCAACCATAAAATCTAACAGAAGAGTGCGCGCCGATTCATAAAGGTTATGTTAATGCGGGCGATATTGTGGACTGGCTTGTCCATCCTACAAAAGTTGTGCGAATTTTCCCGCCGGCCAGTGGACGGGTCATGGCGATCGACGTCAAGCCTGGTGACCACGTTCGGCGCGGCCAGACCGTTGCGATTTTGAACAGCAGCGATGATGCCAGCGCACGCTCCGACTATGCCAAAGCCAGCATAGAAGCGGAACGGGCTACGCGCGCCATGGAGCGGCAAAAGCTGTTGTTTGAGCATGGCGCTGCGGCTGAAAAGGACTACATTGACGCGCGCGCCCAGGCCGAGGCTGCCAGAGCTGAACTGGCACGAGCCCGGCAGCGCCTGGAATTGCTGAACGTCAACCCCTCGGCGAGTACGGATCGTGTGCTCCTGATTGCTCCGGCCGGTGGCGTAGTTCTGGACGTCAGCGCGGCCGCGGGAGAATTTTCCAAGTCCCTTGAATCGGCAAATCCGCTGATTACCATCACTGACGATCTAGATGGTATTGAGGTCAGCGACCCACTGGTCAAAACGCACAGACCCGCATTACGGCGGCAGAGGGAGCAAAGGAGTCTTGGCGCTTAGCGGCTGTGTCAGGTCAATCACCCGCAAGGCGCCGCTGTTGAGTTGTGAAACCAGTTCCGCAAGAATGTTTGCCATGAACCTCTTTACCTATGGATCAGAAGGTCAACCGTAACGCAAACTGGATTTGCCTTGGGTTATAAAGCGCCCGGGGCGTACCGTAATTCGGATTGGGCGAACCATCCAGGAATTTTTGCGTCGGCGAACAGCCCTGCGCCGTTGAGTTAAAGTTGCAGAAGTCGGCTGCACCATAGACCGTGTTAAAGAAGCGAACATTCACGGTGTTCAGGAGGTTAAACGCCTCGGCCATGGCTTCAACATTCAAGCGCTCTGTAGCCTTGAAGGTACGGCTTATCCTCATGTCCACTGACTGATAGCTGTCACCCTTGAAAGTGTTGCGGGGCTCGATGCCCACGCGATCATTGTTTCCAAAGATGTCGCCATTGGCATCAAAGCCGGCAAATTTTGTGAAATAGTTCGGCGATTCCAGCGTCACGATGGTGCTCAGCTGGAAATTATTAACCAGAATATTCTTCTTTGTCGGCCCTGCGAGGGTTGCGTTCATGACGAAGCGCTGGGCCACGCTGTCCGATGATATGGCCCGCTCTGCTTTGAAGTTTGCGCTGTCCTGAGGAATGAGGACAAAACTTGGGTTCGGTCCGTCATCAATCCCCTTGGACCACGTATAGCTCACGCCGGTACTGAAATGGTGGCTCATGCGTTTGTTGAAATTGACCAGCAGACCATTCCACGAAGAGTTCCACCGCGAAGCGGCTTCAAAGTAGACCGCGTACAAGGTGGGGAAGCCCGGAGCGGCACTGCGCGAGCCCGGAATCCCCGGCGCAGCGAAGTAAGTGTTCTTGCTGCCACTCTGTCCTCCAGAGTTATGCACGGTCACCTGACCGCTGGGGTCGGGCTGGTTCACGTTGAAGAAGCTCCCCAGGTGCACTCCTTTGGAACGCAAGAAGCTGATGTCGAGGGCGGATTCCTTGGTCGGCTGAAATTCAAGCCCCAGGCTGGTCTGGACTCCGTAGGGCGCTTTGTGGTTCTTATCAAAGCGCGCAATCACGGCATCACCGAAAAAGCCGCAACCCGCGACTGTGCCGCCAGGGCAAAAACCCAAAGGGGCGGCGTCAGGGTACGTCCCGGAGAGCATGCTGGAAAGCGCAATCTGTGTAATGTTGGGCGCGCTGGCGAAAGCGAACAGCCGTGTGGTTGCGTTCAAAGCATTCTCATTCGGGTGGCCGGGGAATGTCCCGGTGGTGCCGCCGCACGAAGGCGCCTGGCAGGCCAACAGGGGCATTGGGATAATCCCATGGAAAAGTCCGGCGCCACCGCGCAAGACAACGTTGTACTTGCCGCCAAAGTTATAGGCAAAACCTCCGCGCGGATCGAATTCTGCTTTCGGGCCGTTCAGCACATTTGCAGGAAAAGTCTCAAACTGGTAGCGAAGGCCATAGTTCACGCTCAGATTGTTTCTGGCCTGCCAGGTATGCTGGAGATAGAGTCCGCCATAATTGTGCGGGGTTTCTCCCTGTGCCTGGTTCCGCACGGCACTGGAGATTCGTTGTCCCTGGAACACTGAGGAGTTGAAGTTTGGTTCGGTAAAATTCGGTGCCCGGAAGCGTTCAAAGAAGATCACCTGTGGCGCCCCGGACTGGAGGCTGAATGGGCACTGTATCGTCAATAGGCATCCGAAGTCGGCCTCAAAGGGAAAGAACAGCGGGAACGACTCAAGCGTATTCACGTGGCTGAAGTCGCCACCGAAGGCGAATGTGTGCTTGCCGTGCTGCCAGGTTACGTTGTCCACAATCTCCGTGCGGCTCTCCCGGTAGAAATCAGGATTGCCCCGGTTCACGCCAGCGGTAAAAGTGTTCAGGACTTCCAGATGGGGCTGAGTGGTAACCGTGGGGAAGTCGAATGTCCGATGGCCGTACTGCAGACGCAGCTCATTCACAAGATGCGGAGTGAAGTTTGAAGACAAGCTCCCCACCAGTGACTGGTCACGAAGATTGTTGTCCTTAAAGCCCGAAGGCAAGTCAAAACCGTCATTGAGAGGAGAAACGTTAGTCAGCCTGCCATCATTAAAGAAGTAGCGCAGGAACATATATTGGTGCTCGGTGAACGAATGATCCAGCTTGAGCAGGAAATTATCGTAATCGCTCTTCCTGTTTACGTTCAGCTTTTCGGGAGCCAGGCCAAAATTAGTCTTGAACTGATTGATCAAGGTGAGATTACCGAGGATCACCGAGTTGTAATACGGGTTTTCACTGCGGCGCTGGCCTTCATAGTTGCCGAAAAAGAACGTGCGGTTTTTACGGATGGGGCCGCCCAGTGTAAACCCGAACTGGTTTTGCCGCAGTTTGTTGAGGCCTGGGGCTGCCAGTTTGCTGCGGGCATCCACCGCATCATTGCGGAGATAGTCATACAGCGAGCCATGGAGATCGTTGGTCCCGCTCTTAGTAATGATATTGACGATCCCGCCAACCGCGCGTCCGGCTTCCACGCTGTAGGTATTGTTAATCACGCGGAACTCGCGCACTGCGTCCGTGGAGGGCGTGGTCTTCTGCACGCCTGATGCCGTGGAGATGTTATCTGCGCCGTCAATGGCAATGAAGTTGTAGTGAATGTTCTGGCCGGCAAAGGAAAGCTTAGTAACCGGTTCAATGATCACGTCTGTGCTGCCGGACGTGGTATCGCCAATGGTGACACCAGGCGCCAGCAGTGCGAAATCGATGAACTGGCGGCCATTCACCGGAAGATTCTGTATCTGCGCCTGTTCAATCACCGTATCGGTCGAGGTGCGTGTTGGCTCGATCAGCGCAGCTTCCGCGGTCACCGTAAGCTGCTGCTCCACCTGGCCGGGAACGAGGGAGAAATCCATGGTCGCACTTTCACCGATGCTTAGCGAGATGGTACGTGATTGCGGCTGGAACGTTCCCGCTTTTGCCTCGACCTTGTAATTACCCACAGGGAGCGAGGCAATTTTATATTCGCCGGCGCCATCTGACGTCGTGGACCTGGAGAGTCCTGTCTCCGTATTAGTGGCCGTGACGTTGGCCCGGGGCAGGACGGCACCGGAATTGTCTGCGACGCGCCCCTGCAGCGAAGCAGTGATGGTCTGGCTTAAAGCGGCCGGGCCCAGTAGTAAAGCCAGCGACAGGCTCACGGAAATCACGGCAAAACGAAGTTGCATAAGTCCTCTCCCTCTCGCGCGACGAGAAATATATTCCTCACTGGGTGGATTGGCAAGATATTTGACATCTAAAATGTTTAGACCTAGACTTTCGTCAGTTCTCCAGCATCGGCCACCTGAGCCGAGCGCTGCACCTGGTTCTTTTCAAAACTACGGTATCAGGAACCATAGAGCCAATTTGAGGCGGAAATGGCCGAACGTTTTTTCAAGAAGGAAGTCCAGAAGCTCTACCTCGGCGCGGCGGTGCTGGCTGATGACACCGGCAAGGAACTCGAGGCTACGCGGGCCGAACTGAACCTTCTTCCGGAAGGCAGGCTGTGAGAATCGTTTGTTTGGGCGGCGGTCCCGCCGGACTCTATTTTTCGATCCTCCTGAAGAAAGCGAACCCAACGTGGGACGTGACCGTCATCGAACGCAATCGCCCCAATGACACGTTCGGGTGGGGAATCGTCTTCTCCGACAAGACCATGGACGGATTCAGGAGCGTGGACGAAGAGACGCATGCAGAGATCACGCGCGCTTTCCGGCACTGGGACGATATTGATGTCTTCTTTAAAGGCAACAAAATCACCTCCGGCGGCCACGGCTTCTGCGGGATCGCCCGCATCAAGCTGCTGCAGATCCTCCAGCGGCGCGCGGCAGGTCTTGGCGTGAAACTGGTCTTCCAGACAGAAGTCGCTGATCCGGATGAATACGCTTCTCAATACGATCTGGTGATCGCCTCTGATGGCGCGTCTTCAGTTACGCGTAGAAAGTATGAACATGTTTTCAAGCCCAACATTCAGGTCCGCCGTAACCGCTTTGTCTGGTTGGGAAGCCGCAGGAGGCTTGACGCGTTCACCTTCGATTTCAAGCAAACTGAGTGGGGCTGGTTCAATCTGCACGCCTACCGCTTTGATAACGAGTGGTCTACATTCATCGTTGAAACGCCGGAAAAGAACTGGCTGGCGGCCGGGATCGACAAGATGGAGCAGGAAGAATCGATCGCGCTCTGCGAGAGGCTCTTTGCCGAACGGCTGGAGGGCAATCCGCTCATCTCCAACGCTAAACACCTGCGCGGCTCCGCCATCTGGCTCAAGTTCAACCGCGTGCTCTGTGAAAAATGGTTTCACAAAAACATTGTGCTGATCGGCGACGCCGCGCACACTGCGCACTTCAGCATCGGTTCGGGCACCAAGCTGGCAATGGAAGATGCCATCGCGCTGGCGCGTGTGCTCTCAACCCATAACGGCGATGTGGAAGGCGCTTTGCAGCGCTACCAGGAAGAGCGAGAAATCGAGGCGCTGAAATTGCAGAGCGCGGCGCGCAATCGCATGGAATGGTTCGAAGACGTGGAGCGCTACGTCCATCAGGAGCCGGAGCAGTTCGCCTACGGTTTGCTTACGGGCAGCCAGCGCGTGGGCCATGCCAACCTGAAGCTGCGCGATTCCAGCTACGTGGAGCGGGTGGAGAAATGGTTTGCCGGCCGCAGCGGTGTGAGCCGGCCGCTTCCGCCCATGTTCACGCCGATTTCCGTGCGCGGCGTCACTCTGAAGAACCGCGTGATCTGTTCTCCTATGGCGACTTACATGGCACAGGACGGCCTGCCCAATGACTTTCATCTGGTGCATCTCGCGTCGCGGGCGATGGGTGGCGCTGCCATGGTAGGAACCGAGATGACCTGTGTCTCACCGGATGCTCGCATTACTCCGGGCTGTCCCGGCATGTGGAATGACGAGCAGCAGAACGCATGGAAACGCGTAGTGGATTTTGTCCACACGCACACCGATGCCAAGATCGCTTTTCAGCTCGGTCACGCCGGACGCAAAGGTTCCACCCGCATGGGATGGGACGCCATCGACCAGCCACTCCATTCCGGCAACTGGCCACTGATCTCTGCGTCACCGTTGTCCTACATTGAAAATCTTTCACAGATTCCGCGCGAAGCCACTGACGCGGATATGTGCCGCATCAAGGCTAACTTTGTCTCCGCTACGCGGCGAGCAGTGGCGGCCGGCTTTGACTGGCTGGAATTCCATTGCGCCCATGGCTATCTGATGTCCAGCTTTATCTCGCCACTCACGAACCAGCGCACCGATGAGTATGGCGGCTGTCTTGAGAATCGCTGCCGCTATCCGCTGGAGGTTTTTGCAGCGATGCGCGCCGTCTGGCCGGAAGACCGGCCCATGAGCGTGCGCATTTCCGCGCATGACTGGGTGCCGGGCGGTCTCACGCCAGAGGACGCTGCAGAAGTCGCGCGCCTCTTCAAGGACGCGGGAGCTGACGTGATCGACTGCTCCTCCGGCCAGGTGAGCAAGGCGGAGAAGCCGGTGTACGGACGCATGTTCCAAGTGCCGTTTGCGGACAAGATACGCAATGAGGTTGGCATTCCTACCATTGCTGTCGGAAATATTTTTGAAGGCGACCATGTGAATACCATCATCGCTGCCGGCCGGGCAGACCTGTGCGCGATCGCACGGCCTCACCTGGCAGATCCCGCCTGGACTCTGCATGAGGCGGCGAAACAGGGCTTCACTGAGATTACTTGGCCTAAACAATATTTAAGCGGAAAAGAACAACTGGAAAGGAACCTGGCTCGCGCCCAACTTATGTTGCAGGTGTAAGATCCGGCAGCGAAGCGATCAAGGGCCAATCCATTGCGATTGCCGGCGGCGAAGTGATGTGAGGGAACCCATGGCAAGTACTTCAACCATGCGCAAAAACAATCACGGTTCGGGCCAGCCCGGCGATGTGATGCTTGATCTGGAGACGCGCGCCAAGAAGGGCGACCATCAGGCCCTCCGCTTGTGGTTGCGTCTGCTCTCGTGCACGGTACGCATTGAGAACCATGTTCGCCTTCGCCTGCGGCGCGAGTTCAACACCACATTGCCGCGCTTCGATTTGATGGCACAGTTGGAGCGCACTGCCGGCGGACTACGAATGAACGAACTCTCCCGGCAGTTGATGGTATCGGGCGGGAACGTAACGGGAATTACTGACCAGCTCGAACGTGAAGGCCTGGTGGTCCGCACTCCTTATCCGGGCGACCGTCGCGCCTTCACCGTGAAGCTGACTCTTGTCGGGCTGAAGCGCTTTCGCGAAATGGCAGCGCGCCACGAGCAGTGGATTGTTGAGTTGCTGGGCGGCCTGACCCACGACGAACAGGAGAGCATGATCAACGAGCTATGGAAATTGAAGAAGCACATTAACCGCCCCGCGTCCCTAACCCGGAAACCCCATCACCGCTCGCTGGAGAGAGGTGCGCAATGAAAGACGGCGCCAATCAGGCCGGCCCGGCTCTTCATAGCCGTGCGCTGGCGCACTACGAAGCGAAGAATTTCAAGTACCACACCCAGGATGGCGTGGCCCATATCACGCTCGACCGGCCAGAACGCAAAAACCCACTGACGTTCGATTCTTACGCGGAGATGCGTGACCTGTTTCGTGCCATGTCGCAGTCGGCAGACGTCAAGGCCGTGGTCTTAACCGGCGCCGGCGAGAATTTTTGCTCCGGCGGGGACGTCAATGAAATCATCGGCCCGCTTACTGAACTCAAGATGCCTGGCCTGCTTGCTTTCACGCGCATGACCGGCGATCTGGTGAAAGCCATGCGTGCCTGTCCCCAGCCGATCATTGCGGCAATCGACGGCGTTTGTGCGGGAGCGGGCGCAATTCTGGCCATGGCGTCTGACCTGCGCCTGGGCACCGCGCGAAGCAGGACCGCTTTTCTGTTCACCCGCGTGGGGCTTGCCGGTTGTGATATGGGAGCGTGCGCTATATTGCCCCGGATCATCGGGCAGGGCCGCGCAGCCGAACTCTTGTTCACCGGCCGCAGCATGGCCGGAGAGGAAGCGGAAAGATGGGGCTTCTTCAATCGCTTGTGTACGCCGGAAGAGCTGCTCTCCGCGGCGATGGGGCTGGCTGCCGAACTCGCGTCTGGGCCAACTTTTGCTCATGGCATGACCAAGAAAATGCTGCATCAGGAGTGGAACATGGGACTGGACGAAGCTATTGAAGCTGAAGCGCAGGCCCAGGCCATTTGCATGGCGACGAACGATTTTGACCGCGCATACCAGGCCTTCGTCGCAAAACAAAAACCAGTGTTCAAGGGAGACTGAGGATGACCGCTAGCAGCCATCTTGACTGGCCCTTTCTGGAGCCGCACCACAAAACGCTGGCTACAGAACTGGACCGCTGGGCCGGCGGCGTCCTTTCTGACGAGTTACAGGACCACTCTGTGCGCGCAGTGGATAACGCCTGCCGCAAGCTGGTACGCCAGCTTGGCGAAGGTGGCTGGCTGAAGTATGCCATCGGCGGCACTGCGTATGGCGCTTCAGCCGATAGCATTGATACCCGTGCCGTCTGCCTGATTCGCGAAACCCTTGCCCGCCATTCAGGTCTGGCCGATTTCGCATTTGCCATGCAGGGATTGGGCTCCGGTGCGATCTCCATTTTTGGCAACCATGAGCAGAAGGAACGCTACCTTCCATGCGTCGCGAAAGGTACTGCAATCGCAGCCTTCGCGATATCCGAACCTGATGCGGGATCAGATGTTTCCGCTCTCCAGTGTGCAGCCAGAAAAGACGGCGACTCCTACGTGATCAACGGGGAAAAGACGTGGATCTCAAATGGCGGCATCGCCGATTTCTACCTGGTGTTTGCGCGAACTGGCGAAGCGGCAGGCGCCAAGGGAATCTCTGCGTTTATCGTTGATGCCGACACGCCCGGCCTTGAGATCGCGGAACGTATTGAAGTGATGGCGCCGCATCCGCTCGCACGCCTGACGTTCAAAGACTGCCGGATCCCCACAACGCAACGCGTGGGAGATCCGGGCCATGGTTTCAAAATCGCCATGTCCACGCTCGATATCTTTCGATCGTCCGTCGCGGCAGCGGCCCTAGGCTTTGCCCGGTGCGCACTGCACGAAGCGTTATCGCGCTCCACATCGCGAAAAATGTTCGGCCAGGCGCTGGCAGACTTCCAGTTGACGCAAGCCAAGCTGGCGAAAATGGCAACGGATATAGACTCTGCGGCATTGCTGACCTACCGCGCGGCATGGCTCAAGGATAAGGGCCTGCCTGTGACTGTGGAGGCAGCCATGGCCAAGATGGCGGCGACGGAGATATCGCAGCAGGCCATCGATTCCGCCGTACAGATTTTCGGCGCTTTGGGTGTTGTGAGCGGGCAGGCCGTAGAGCGCCTCTACCGTGAGATCCGGCCCCTACGAATTTATGAGGGCGCTACGGAGGTGCAGCAATTGATCATTGCTCGTGGCATCATCAGGTCGCATCAAGAAAGTGAGCGAGAACGTGGCTGATGCGAATGCGTTCTAGGAGATTGGAAGCGAAATGAAATTTCTGCAACCACCCAATTGGCCCCGGCCCAAAGGTTATGCCAACGGCGTGGCCACCAAGGGAAACCTGGTGTTTCTGAGCGGCATTGTTGGCTGGAATGCGCAAGGACAGTTTGCGGCGCGCGACTTTGTAGCGCAGGTTCGACAGGCGCTGCTGAACATTGTTGAGATATTAGCCCAGGCCAAAGCCAAACCAGAGCACATCGCGCGCATGACATGGTACGTGCTCGACAAGAATGAGTACATGGCGGCTGCGCAAGCGATGGGCGAAGCCTATCGCGAGATCATCGGGCGGCACTATCCGGCCATGACAGTGATAGAAGTGTCAGGTCTGGTGGAAGCCGATGCGCGCGTGGAGATTGAGGTCACCGCCGTGGTTTCCGAATAAAGCCGGGCATTGCGCGAAAATCTCAGGCGGTCGGCTGCCGCTTCTGTCGTTCCTGCTTGCGCAATCTGGAGCGCTGAAGTTTCCCCGTCGAGGTATGCGGCAACTCGGCCACGAACTCAATGGCCCGCGGATACTTATAAGGCGCGATCTGCGATTTCACGTAATCCTGGAGTTCACGCCGCAACAGATCATCTGCGAGCGTCCCGTCCTTCAAAATGACGAAGGCTTTGACGATTTCGCCGCGCTCCTCGCTCGGCGTCCCAATCACCGCGCACTCGGCTACCTTGGGGTGGCCCATGAGCGCGGTCTCGATCTCAATCGGAGAAATCTTGTAACCGGCACTCACGATCAGGTCGTCGGTGCGTCCTTCGTACCAGAAATAGCCATCCTTGTCCACGCGGTAGGAATCGCCAGTGATATTCCATCCATTTTGCACATATTTGCGCTGCGATTCAGGAGCATTGAGATAGCGACAGCCCGTGGGACCGCGTATGGCCAGGCATCCGGAGGTGTTTGTGGGAAGCGGACGGCCGGCATCGTCCACGACGATGGCTTCATATCCCGGCACCGGCTTTCCAGTCGCGCCGGGCCGGATTTCGTCCCCGGCCGCCGAGATAAAGATATGCAACATCTCGGTGGAGCCAATGCCGTCGATGATCTTGAGTCCGGTCGCTTTGCGCCACGCCTCAAACACCGCAACGTGTAGGCATTCGCCCGCCGATACACATTTCTTAAGCGATGTCAGGTCGAAACGCTGTACGAATTCAATCATGCTGCGATAGAGGGTCGGCGCGGTAAAACAGATTGTGCATCGGTGCCGCTCGATGGCCTGAAGCAGGCTTTCAGCGGTGACTTTGGGCAGCAGCAGCGTGGAGGCGCCCGCCCGCATAGGGAAGAGAAGCAGCCCACCCAGTCCAAAGGTAAAGGCCAGCGGCGGACTGCCGCAAAAAATGTCCTCAGCTCTCGGTCTGAGAACGTGTTTCGAAAAGGTGTCACAAACGGCCAGCAGGTCGCGGTGGAAATGAACGGTGGCCTTGGGCTCGCCGGTTGTTCCGGAACTGAAAGCAATAAGCGCAACATCGTCTTGCGAAGTTATAACGTTATCGAATTCGGCGGAGTAGTCTGCGAGGAACGGTGGAATCTCGGCGCTGTGCCGATTTTCGTACAGAATGATTTCTTGAAGCCCTGGCGCACTGCTTTGCGCCTTGACGAGCTCTTGTGCAAGCTCTTTTTCGCACAACGCGTACTTGATCCGGGCCTTGGTGAGAATCGCAACCAGTTCTTGCGCGCGGATGAGTGACATCGTGGCCACTGCAATGCCGCCGGCTTTGAGCACGGCAAACCAACATGCCGCCAGCATGGGAGAGTTGATATCACGCAAGAGAACGCGTTCCCCCGGCACCAACCCCCGGCGCACCAGCAGGTTGGCAATGCGGTTGGCACATTGGAGCAACTTCTGGTAGCTCCATACTTCGTTGTCAGTGCGCAGGCACGGATGAGTGCCTAATCCGCTCTGGACGTTGCGATCCAGCAGCTCTACCGCCGCGTTGAGGCTTGCGGGATAGTCAAGATCCGGAATGCCAATCGCGGTCATTACCGGCCAGAGTTCCCTGGGTGGCAACTGTTCATGGGCAAAAGTATCAACGGGCGCGCTTGGCGCTTGTGGTCCAGGCACAGACTTATTCGGCACCGAGCAAGCTTTCGGGTTGGACAATGTTCGCTGTCGGATTTTTGGCATGCTCACATTCCTGCCCAAGAATCGGCGGCGCGCTGCTCCGGTCGACGTTCCGCTCGCATCGCCCTCCGATGTTTGACACTTAAAGTATTCAACTCTAGACTTTACCGTCAAGTTTGTTCTGAAATCAGGATCGTCGATCGGCCGGATTCCCCGGCCGAATTCACCCGGCACCCAAGGTTTAGCTGTCAGGATATCCCACATGGCCACTTCTAACCCATTGATTGGTTCCTCGCAACCGGGCAGTGAGGGTTTCGCTCCGTTGAGCGCGCGGCGGTTCTTGACGCTCGCCGGCATCGGGATGGTTTTGGCGGGAATGCTCTTTGGCGATATCTTTGCCGTGTTTGTGTTGCATCAGAACGCTGCCCGCGTCGGCAGCACTCTGGCCGCTGCCGCCCAGGCCGCTGCGGAAGGCCATGTTGCCGCCGTGGCTTCGCATTTCACGCACATCGGCGAATTTCTTGAGAACCGCGGCACTAAAGTGGACACACACGTCCACCTGATCGCGTTCGGTTATTTGGCTCTGATGCTGGCCTTGGTACAACCCTGGGTAAGGTTTCCTGAAAGCACTAAAAGACGACTGGCCTGGCTGCTTGTGTCCGGCGCTGTTTTGTTGCCGGTTGCGGTGTTTCTTATTCACTATGTCGGCCTGGCCTTTAGCCCACTACAGACCATCGGCTGGGCCAGCATCTTTGCCGATCTGGCCGGACTGATGGTTTTAGCTGCGACTGTCGGCTATCTGGTGGGAATCGGGCGGTATTTGTGGGCGGGACAAGCGTGGTTACCGGACAGCCTTCTCCGCGACCGAAGCACACCAGCGCGGTGGCTGCTTGCCGGAGGCGTGTTGCTGATACTTGCTGGCTTCGTTCATGGCGCCTTCTATGCTGGCATCGACCTCTACCATCATGAATCGGCCGACTACACCATTCTTTCAGAGATGAGTACAGCGGCCGCCGCACAGGATCAGGCTCAGATCAAGCAGTCGCTGGCCGATTATGGCCAGCTCCAGGGTGACAAAGCGGTGAAGATTGCGGCGCACGCTCACATCATCGAGTTCGGACTGCTTGCCATGTTGCTCGCATTCTTCCAGCCTTATGTGCAGCTCAGTGAACCTTGGAAGCGCCGTTGGTCTGTGCTCCTGCTCTCCGGATCTTTGTTGTTGCCGGTTTGCGTGCTTTTGGAAATGAAGTATGGACTCCTGGCCGGAGGCATCGCGGACATCGGCGGTCTGTTCGTAATTCTGGCTCTGCTCGCCATGTGGATTGGAATTCTGCGCTACACCGGCAGCGTCGATGTTGTACCAACTGGAGCGCAAAGATGAGCGCCCGGAAGCTTCTCTTACTCGGCGGCATCGCGCTCGCCATCCTTGGAATGAGCTACGGTCTTTGGTATGCGGTCTTTGCCGAACATCAGGCGCTGGATGGAATTGGCCATTCGCTTTCCACGGCTTTCCAGGCAGCAGCCGGGAGAAACCCCGCTAAGGCAGAAAGCTCTCTTCTTCAATACCGCCAGGCCAAATATGCTTATGACCGTCAGGTAGACGTTCACGGACACTGGATCGGCCTGGCCATGCTGCTCATCGTTCTGGCGATCGCATTTGATCACGTGGGTCTTTCAGAAAAGTCTAAACTGCTGCTTGCCTGGGGGCTGTTTGTTGGCTCAGTGTTCTTCCCGCTCGGCGTCTTGCTGCAGACATGGAGCCATGGTCCCTGGCCCAAGGCGATCACAATCCTTGGTTCAGCTCTGGTAATAGCCGCGCTTGCGGGTGTGGCCCTCGGCTTCATGCACCGGCAAGATGCCTAAGGCTTCGTCAACCGGTTTACCAAGTCGCAACACGCCAGACATCGCGTGGTCATGAGTCCAACGCTGGATTATTCAACTTGATATCATTGTTATTGAGCGACCGTGAGAGCCGCGGGAATGAGGCTCGTTAGATGCCAGTTACGACTGCGATCCGCGTCAACAGTCCCGAGGGAGCTACTGAGGATCCATGCCGAATAAGTTGCAAAAACCTGTTCTAGAAGGGAAGGGCGCTACCGACTATGAACGCTACCTTCGCACCGACGAGCTGCTCTCGCTGCAGACGGTCACCGAGGACCTTTCGCATCCTGACGAGCTGACGTTTCAGGTTGTCCATCAATCATCAGAGTTGCTGATGAAGGGGGCAAGTTGGGAGCTGGAGCGGGCCCGCGTGGCACTTACCGAGGGTAACTATCACAACGCGGCCAGGTTCATGCGTCGTGCCAATGCCATGCTGGAGCATCCCATCTCTCTGCTCCATGTTCTGGAAACTATCACTCCTTATGACTATCACGTCATTCGGGCCGGCCTGGGGCACGGCAGCGGTCTGGACTCACCCGGATTTCTTTCCCTGCTGCATATCGCGCCGAGAATGGGCGATGCGTTTCAGGAACAGCTCGCGAGCAAGGGTTTGACCGTGGATGACATTTATCGCCGGCACGAAGAGTTTTTTGGTTTGCACGACGTGGCGGAGTGCATGCTCGACTTCGATGAGCGCCTGCAGTCTTTTCGCTTCCATCATCTCAAGCTCGCGCAACGCATTATCGGAGCCGGTGTGATAGGGACGAGTGGAACGCCGGTGGAAGTTCTGCAACAACGCATGCAACATGTGGCTTATCGCGAGCTTTGGGAGTTGCGGAATAAAATCACTGCCAATGTGAACGCACCGAGCCAGAACAACAATACTTGAGATCTGGTTGGTTCGAGCGATTAGGTGCCCAAGTCGTCACTCGTTCCGAAATCATGTTATTCGCGCTGTGGCGCTTGCTGTTGAAGAGGCAATTTTCGGAAGTTGTTCCCATTTGTTCTCAAATGAGAACAATAAAGGGCCCCAAAGCAATGAATTAAGAAACGATCCAGGGTTCGGGCAGACAATGAAATTCCACTCGCAAACCAAAGAAGAAAGGACGCTTACGGGTTAGCCCTCAGCGTCCACATGGGTGAGATTTTGGTTGCGGGGGGTGGATTTGAACCACCGACCTTTGGGTTATGAGCCCAGACACTTGCTGATGCGTAAGGACTTACAAATAAATTTAAGCGCATGGATGGCTGGCTAAGTGAGTGTAAATAGGTAGGACTCAAAATTTTCGTCCCCTCGTTCGTTCCCTCGTTTCTTGAAACGAGAGAATGCTTCGTCCTTATCAAAAACAGGGAAGTGCTCCTGAATCCCGCCAAGGGAACCCTTCAGGATCGCCTACACCATCTGCTCCTAAACCTCCGGCTTTTTCCGTAGGGCTGCCTACGTCAAAGTGCGTGCAAAGCGCCCAGGATCGGTTGCAGTCGCCCCTTATCTCAGGCGGAAAGGGTTTGCAAGGGTCTCCGGTAAGTCGTCCGCCTGGAGAACTGCGCTTACATCCGATCTTCCTGAAGCTAAATCTGGTCGGAACACTGATCAATTATGCGGTCCACGGACGTAAGCCACAAGGGAGTGTCCCAGAGCCGATCCTGATCACATCCAGTGGCATCGTGATCTCTGGCGTGAGAGAGTGGCACGCCGCGGTCAGCGCCGGGCGCCTAGTCCTCGATTGCACTGAATACCAACTGAACGATGACGAAGCCCTTCAGCTAATCCTGACGCTTCAGCAATCGAGAGGCACCTGGAACTCCTTCACCCGGATTCAGCTAGCCCTGCAACAGGAACCCTGTCTTCAAGGGAAGGCTCATGTGAATCAAGTTGCCGGCGGGAAAGATAAGGGTTTGGCAAATTTGCCAGAAGCTAAACAGATCGATGTTCGGCAGGAGATTGCTTATCTCGCCGGCGCCTGTCCCCGCAACATCAGCAAAGTGAAGACCATTTCTTAGGAAAGCCCATTTTCGATTAATCGAAGCTTGTCAAACCGGAATTGTAACGATACATCGCGCTTTGCAATTGTGCCGCCTGTCCATGGCTGAGCAGATCGAGCACCTATCGCGATATTTCAATGAACGCTCAAGCGGCAAGACCACCCGTCAGGCCATCAACGTGTTGCGAATGGAGAAAATGGCTCCCGAACCAGGTGTGCTGTTACGCGCTCTGTTACGACGGGAGACACAAAAGCCTGGTTCAATTGTGATAAAGGCCGGTACACGCAAGCAAACGCTCATTCTCGTAGGTCACGATTATTGGGCTGAGCTTACCTCATTGATGGAAACAACGGGACATGAAATATAAGGATCCGCTGAAACAAATCCTGGAAAAGACTTGTTGGTACTGGGACCACGACGGTGTGCCCTCGCATGTGAGAACTGCGTTTCGAAAGGTACTTCAATGCCGCACACCCGCGCTTGGTGCAGAGGTCTTTGGGTCTGAGAACGGAGAACTGATTGTTTATCACACTTGAAAGTCTCGCGTCTGCCCGAGTTGCGGGTATTGGGCCACGAAAAGGTGGATCCCCGAGCGGGTAGCAGCATTACCGCGTGTGCCGTACATAGGAATAACGTTTAGCATGCCAGATGTGCTTTGGCGGGTATTCCATAAAAACCGAGCTTTGGCTGATGCCCTCCCAATTCTCGCTGCGGATGCAATTAAGGCTTTGATTACGGCCAAGCATGGCTTACGCACCGGCATCATCGCCTTCCTCCACACATTTAATGGCCGATTGGAATTTAACTCGCATGTGCACACGATGGTTACTGCCGGAGGATGGAATGCCTTATCCGGTTGTTGGATGCCCAGTGTGTACTATCCTCCCGAAATCTTAATGCGCCTATGGCGTGGTGCAGTGTTGGAATTGCTTCGCGCAGCTCTCCGTTCGGGAGTACTAACAACAGAGATGGGCGTTGACGAAATGGAAGCGATGCTGGTTAAGCAGGAGCGCTGGTGGAGTGTGAATATCAAATCACTTGACTCCATTGAACACTTTTTTCAATATAGCGGCCGGTATGCCCGCCGCCCCGTTATTGCCCAGCGGCGCATAACCCACATCGATGAGCAGACAATTCAATTTTGGGCTAAAGACAAGCGCTCAGGCGAGATGGTTCAGATCCGCCGTACCCTGGAAGAATTCATTGACCTCTGGTCCCAGCACATTCTTAAGCGTTATAAGCACGCAGTTCGGTACTTTGGGCTGTTCGCTCCACGAGCTGTGAACAAGATGCTTGAGCTGATTTGCGCCGCAATCGGGCACAAACGCCAGCCACGACCAACTCCTCCACGCTGGGCCGATTCTCTCAGTCGAAACTTTGGCCGTCATCCACTCCAACGCGGAACAGGACAATTATTGCATTGGGCGCGAAGGCTTGAGGCGCAAGCCTCAGTCTAAGGCAGAGGCGTCAGCATCCTCTTCCCACACATGTTTGGCTGCTTCGGTCTGCTGCTACATTCTGGCCTCCGCAATTGGGCCCCTTTGATGTTCCTCTATCTACGATTTTGTCACACGCATTTCATTAAGCGTCGAACATGAGTTTTGATTTTCCTAGAGATTGAAAAGCAGGAAAACACTCCGCTCTCAACCGGTCACCCCCCGCAACGCGAAACGATCCTCAGTTCAATCCGCTTCTCAACACTTGCGACGATGATGGCCCAACCCTGCCACAAGCTACTCTTGGAGTGATGCCGAACGCGTCGGCTCATTGGTTTCCGTGTTGGTCAGCTTTTCCAAGATGGGCGGTCCTCAGCAATCATCTGAGCTGCTGTCGCGAGTTATCCAGATTGGTCACATGACAGTCACGCTGATCATTGTCGACCTTCTCTTTCAAGCTCTTAGCGCCACGCTGCGGATACTCAGTCCTCTGCGCGGTCGACTTGATGCCCACGGGGAAGACGCCCAAGAAGCTGTTGCGGTCAGAACTGGAGCGCACAGGTCCACAGGGAAGGCGTATGCCTTCAGCGAAAGGGCGCTGCAGGCCACAACGCGAAGCGACTCTTACGTAGAGGACTTAGAAGGAGTTGAAAGAGTCCCACTTTAGGAGGAACCCAAGGCGGCACATGGCGGCTCCAACGCAAGCGACGTGGCTGCCGTAGTTTACCGTGAGCTTGCCTGCAATTTGTTCCAATTTTCTATTTTTCCTTGCCAGGCTCGCGAGCGCTTCTGCTGTGATTTGCGCTCCACTGAATCACCGGTCCGGCGATTTCGGAGACTTCCTCAACCAATGAGCTCAAGAAAGCTGATACATCGGTGCAAGTCGAAAGATTGGCGCTTTGCCCGGCCCACATAGGCACAAGGTCTGCCCGGCCCGCAGCCTCCGCTGCGATTGCGAGATTTCTGACGAGTTCTCGTTGCAGCGGATATGGCAAGATCTCGGTTCCGCTTCGGTTCAGGTCCTCCATCACGCGGTTGTGGATTGCCCGTGCGAGTCTTCCCGTGAAGCCTTTTGTCAAGGCAGTGTGTCCGGCATTGCGTCGTCGCAAAGCTTCGCGATGAAGGGGGCTGGCGCCGGATTCCTCGCACGCTAGGAATACAGTTCCCATTTGGACGGCCTCTGCGCCGAGAGCCAGGGCGGCGATTACACCTCGTGCATCTCCTATTCC
>WNFM01193223.1_pt2 | contig 25226 bp, 28 predicted proteins | sample 5400271 | NCBI WGS metagenome assembly WNFM01 (sample SAMN13153352, study PRJNA577476) | soil metagenome | isolation source: 60 cm saprolite on Douglas fir-dominated hillslope | place: USA:California | collected 2013-09-17 | reverse complement strand
TTTACGCCACCTACTGTTTCATAAATTGTAAAGAAAAAGAACCGGTTGAGCCGTCATTAGCATTCTTTTTTGGAACGGATATGCTAAGTAGCCAGCACAACCAATTTGGGAATGAGCCCGAACATGCGACCTGGATACATGAGTCACGGCAAACAAGTTGGTGAGTGGACACCATCTGATAAACTTGGTAACGTATAGAAACGAATCCAGATGGCAAAGAAAGGAACAAAAGAATGCAACAAATCACACCGCATTTCTGGTTCGACAAAGAAGCGCAAGAGGCGGCCGAGTTTTACACGTCTTTACTGCCGGATTCACAAGTGACCAATATTACCACGCTGCATGATACCCCTTCGGGAGAGTGTGATGTGGTTTCGTTCGAACTTGCTGGACAGCCGTTCATGGCCATCAGCGCCGGACCGCTTTTCACCTTCAATCCTTCGGTTTCCTTTCTCCTCAACTTTGACCCATCAAGAGACAACCATGCGCGAGTGCATTTAGATCGGCTCTGGGAGCAGTTGTCGGAAGGCGGGACAGCTCTGATGCCTCTGGATGCCTACCTGTTCAGCGAACGCTATGGCTGGGTCCAAGACCGATATGGACTTTCCTGGCAGCTCATGCTCACGAATCCCGCCGGCGAAGAGCGGCCCTTCATCATTCCGTCGCTGATGTTTGCAGGGAACATCGCCGGTCATGCCGAGGAAGCGATTGAGTTTTATTGTGCGGTCTTCAAGGGGTCCAGGCGAGGACTGACGGCTCGTTACCCTCAGGGGATGGAGCCGGATCAGGAAGGAACGCTGATGTTCGCCGACTTCTCGATCCTGGGGACCTGGTTTGCCGCTATGGACAGCGCGCAAGCACGTCATTTTACGTTCAATGAAGCGATCTCTCTCCTTGTGCCCTGCGAAACGCAAGCAGAAATCGATTATTACTGGGAAAAACTTTCTGCGGTTCCTGAGGCCGAACAGTGCGGGTGGTTAAAAGACCAGTTTGGTCTCTCCTGGCAGGTGTGGCCAACGGTGATTGGCGAGATGATGAAAAACGGCACGCGTGAGCAGATTGATCGGATCACGCAGGCGTTCTTGCCGATGAAGAAATTTGATCTGGCCACCTTACAGAGAGCCTATGAAGGAAAAGAGCGATGAACAAAAAAGAGATGGCCATCTCCTTCCTGCACCTGGCTTCCTCCGGGAACGTGCGTGAAGCCTACGAAACATATGTCCATCCACAGTTCCGCCATCACAACCCGTATTTTCCGGGTGATCGAGCCTCGCTTTTAGCTGCGATGGAGGAAAATGCGGCCAAATTCCCCAACAAGGAATTTGAGGCGGTGCGCGCTCTTGAAGACGCAGATCTGGTAGCAGTTCACGGACGAGTTCGGCTCACGCAGAGTAGTCCGTGGATCACGCTCATACACATCTTTCGCTTCAAGGACAACCAGATTATTGAGGAGTGGGAAGCCGGTCAAGAAGTGCCGCAAGACTCTCCCAATGAGCATGGGGTGTTTTGAAAATATCTCCTCATGAAGATTGAGAAAGGAACATGAAACATCTGCCGCCGCGTGTTTTGAGCAAGATGAATGGGGCTCTTCCGCATCTTGGAAGTGGTGGCGAATGGACAAACTGAGCCTGGTTGCCGGCTCCTGCCTCACTCAGCGTTCAAGCTCGGCTTTACAATTCGCCGCCACTATCAAAATGGAGGAGTGCCACACGTTGTTGGGCACCCGGAACCTTATCCACGCGGTCGTTTCAATTTGATGGCTCCAGATGGGGATGTTTCAGCGTAGGCGCCTTTCACGTCGTGTCGAAAGTCTGCCCGCCAGGCTCCTGCGCATAGCAGCCCTGGAGCCTGACCGCCATGCGCCACACCGCACCATGACCTGGCAGTTTACTCGTCCGCATGCGCGTGAGAAGCTCGCTCAGCTCTCTCCCCTTGCTCAGACACACTTGCCTGACCACTCGTGAGCACTGCCCCTTCAGGCTGACGCCACGTCCAGGCATACCAGACAATGAACAACAAACAGGCAATTTCTATTGCTGTAAACAAGGCATAATACAGGTTCCAATACAATGGCCCGGTCAGTGATTGGACATTCGCCACAATCTGGATGACCGCTACGATGATGTTGGCCCAGCGATTGACTCGATACTTCAAGACCCGGGACAGCAGCACCATAGCAATCGCCGTTTCCAGTAAGAGGGCACCTAGCAACACAAATCCTTGCGTGATGTGAACCGACCCGACGGTCCCTGACTGGAAGAGCTGCCATGCTTGCTTTTGTAACACATTATTAAAGTACAAGGTAAGAATATCCGCATACGTAAAATTGAACATCACGAAGATCCAGAGGAGTGAAAGCATGGCTTTCCTGTCTTTCATGACGGTGGTCTTGGTCGTTGTCTTCATTTTTTCTTCCTTTCGTGAATGCGAGTGATACGTTTCATTGATACTCGATGCTTCTGCCTGACCGACTTTGACGCGAACGAGCCGCGTGCAAGGGTATTCCTACGGCCCCCTCGCGACTGCCCCTGCATCTGGTCGAACGCAGGAGCCGTGCGTTCGCTGGCGATTACACTGCCGCCCTCTCTCGCACGCTCTGATCGGGTTCCAAGGCTTTGCTCGCCTGCTCGTGCCAGCGTTGAGAGTTCACGCCCAGGACGCAGAGCCAGAGGATCATTGAGCATTCGCCGATGGCGCCTGCGATGCTGTTATACGGTAAGAGATATGCTGCAATCGGCGGAATGGAGAACGTGAGCCACCCCAGGCCCGTGATGCCCATGAGGACGCCAATGGGACGAGGAATGAAGGTGGACTTGAAGGCGAGATAGCCGATGAGCAGGTCGTAGCACCCGAAGAACGCCAGGGCGATGTAGTAGATGGGGTTGTACAGCTGCAGGGCCGCGAGAGCGAGGGCATGGAGCTGATCGGGAGTCAATGCCGTCAGGGAGTGCTCGCCTCCCAGCAGGACGAGGGGCGCGAGCAGGGTGATCGCCATGACCGCCTGCAGCGTCGTCGCTACGATGTTGAAGTAGACGGCCAGCAGAGCGATGCGCTTGTTGACGGGCTTGAACAGCTCGTAGAACAGCAGCATAAGGATGAGGCGGAAGGCCACGACGAGCAGGAAGAAGGGGTAGCCAACCCAGAAAGCGCTCTGGTGGGAGACGATGTGGTCGAGCGTGGCAGCGTCGATGGTGTTTAACAATCCGAGATTGGGGACCAGCACCGAGAAGATTTCCCTGGCGACGAAGATCGCGAGGTAGCATGCGCCAGCGATGCGCCCCGAAGCTTTGGGTGACGTTTGTGTCATCCATTGCCTCACGTGAGACGCTCCTGTCCCATCTGCGACTCGTGCAGTCATTTTGTCCGCATTCATTGTATTCTCCTTTTTTGCACACTAGTGGTGCGTTTCATTGACGGGCTTTTGCCTCTGCCTGGCCAGGTTTCATGCAAACGACCGAGAGCAATGGCATGCCCACATCACGCACTTTTCTGAGCAAGCCATACAACGCGGCCTGATCGACCACCGCGCCGGTGAGCAGCGTCTCGCCGTTGTCTTCCAATGTGATAGTCAGGCCCTCAAACCAGTCTGTCCACTCGCGACCCAGGTGACCCTTGATCCTGATCTGATAGACCATGGGTTGATCTGGATCACCCGTTGAGTTGAATGTGCTTGCCATGACTCTGTCCCTCGTGTGGCCGGTTATCTCCGTCTGTGCGGCTTGCTCAATCTAGCAGAAGTATAGCTGCATGACAGGATGCGCGGAGAGGCCCGAAAGGGGTGCTCACGCTTTGGCTTGATAGGTTGCTTGCAGGCCGTTCACGGAGACCTCGTGTATGGAGAGGCTGATGGAGAGACTACAGCAGACCCAATTCACGCGCCCGGGCCACCGCTTCAGTGCGCCGTTGGACGTACAGCTTGCCAAAGATTTTCTTATTGTGTCCCTTCACCGTGTCCAGGGCGAGGACCAGCCGCTCGCTCATCTCCTGATTGGAGAGGCCTTGCGCCATGAGCTGGAGGACTTCCAACTCGCGTGGGCTGAGTGGCTCGAGCAAGGGCTGGGCAGGACGAGCCGATGGGGCTTCGCGCTTGTGCTCCTCTGCTTTAAAGGCGGTGAGCACCTTCCCGGTATACTCCGGCATCCTGCCAATAGCCGCAGCTTTGGACAAGAGGTGCGCCATGGGCTTGCCTTCGTCGACAAAGAGCCGGATGAAGCCGTCCGGCTCGGCGAGCGCGAGCGCATCCAGGAGCAGGTGCATTGCCTGGTCCTTGTCCCCCTGAGCCTCGAGAGCGATCGCCACGAGCACCAGCACCTTGAGCCGTTCATCCTCCCACCCCCTGGCCTCCGCCTGCTCTCGCCAGGGAGAGAGCACCGCCAGTGCCGCGGAGGGGTCGCCCTGGGCCAGGTGGATCCGAGCCTGGCTCAGCGGGAGATCGTACGTCTGCGTGAGATGAGCATCAGCACCTGCACGGCAGCAACTTCAGGGATACGATACACCAAGTTGTGCTGGCGCGCGGACTGGCTGGCCTCGGCGAGCAGAGCGGCCGCCCCAGCCTCGTCGCCCAGGGCCAGTTTCAGGCGGGCGAGCACTACCTCACCGGCAACCCATTTGTCGGTGTTTTCTAGCTGCCTCGCCAGGTGGACGCACTGCTGCCCGTGCTGCTCGGCGGCCTCCAGGTCGTTCCATGCGTAGCAGAGACGGGCCAGACCAAGATGCGCTTCGATTGCGGGCGGCTGCGGCAGATCGCCTGCCAGGTGCAGGACGCGCCGGTAGGTCTCGGCTGCCAGAGCAAGCTGGGTGTCTGCTTCCTGGACGTTACCCAGGCCGATGGTCGCCCCTATGTACAGGATGAGATTGCCGGCTGCCTGGCTCAGAGCGATGGCTTCGGTATAGGCCCGACGGGCGGCTGCCCGGTCTCCCTGCAGGAAGGAGGCAAACCCCAGCGTCCAGAGCGTGGAAGTGCGGGCAGCCAGGTTGCTGGGGTGCAGATACTCCAGGGCGCGGCGCGACTGGGCCATGATGGTGTCCAGTTGGTTGGCAGGAACAGCCAACATGGCCCGGATAGCGGCAATTTGCCCGACAACGTCTCGGGTCGTATCGTCCCGCTCCTTGCCTTGCATCGCGGCTTCGGCCGCTTGCAGTTTCTCTTCGACGCCGGCAAGAAAGCCCGTCATCGTTAGTGCCGAGGCATACATCACCCACAACGCGGGCCTGGCATCCAGGGCTGTCTTTGGCAGCGACTCCAGCCAGTGTAGGACCGGGGTCACCGTGCCCCGAAAGTGCAGGGGCATGCCATCTCCTTCCACCAGGCGCGCGGCGCGCTCTACATCGTGAGCGGCAGCCGCATGCTGAAACGCTTCAAGCGAGAGGCCCTGCTCTTCAAACCATTGGCTGGCACGCAGGTGCAATTCGTCCACCTGGCTTTGCGCCTCTACTGGAGAGGAGGAGAGACTCTGGCGCAGTCGAAGCCTGAGCAAATCCGCAAAGAGCTGGTGATAGCGGTACCAGCGCCGCTCGTCGTCCAGGGAGACGAGGAACAGGTTGGCGCGGGCGAGATCTTCCAGAATGGTTTGCCTGGAAAGAGAAGGGTCGAGCACCACGGCATCACATAAGGGGCCCGACATTCGGTCGAGGAGAGAGGTGCGCAACAAGAAATGCTGAATGCGCTCGGGCTGCTGCCCCAGGACTTCTTCGAGCAGATAGTCCAGCACGAAATGGTGGCTGCCGGTGAACGATTGGATGAAGCTGGCGGCGTCTTCATGTCCCTGCAGGGAAAGCGCGGCGAATTGCAGCCCGGCGATCCAGCCTTCGGTGCGCCTTTCCAGGGCGGCGATGTCTTCTGCCGAGAGGGTAAGTGCCATCGCCTGGTTGAGAAAAGCGGCGGCTTCGGAGGGGGTAAACCGCAGGTCGGCGGCGCGCACTTCGGTCAAGTGCCCCCGGGCGCGTAAGCGGGCCAATGGCAGCGCTGGATCCTCACGGGTGGCGATGACCAGGTGCATCTGCGGGGGCAGGTGCTCGACGAGATAGGTGAGAGCCTGGTCAATCGGTTTGACAGTAATCATGTGGTAGTCGTCCAGGACGAGGACGAACGGGTCTAAGATGGTCAAGTCATTGAGCAGGGCCGTCAGAATAGATTCGGGCGGCGGTGGCTGAGGAGATTGGAGTGCACTCAAGACCCCTTCTCCAATCATGGTCGCTATCGTCTGCACAGCAGCGACGAGGTACGTCAGAAAGCGGGCCGGATCACTATCCCCTTCGTCCAGGGATAACCAGGCGACTGGTCGCTCGATGAAAGCGACCCAGGCACTGACGAGCGTGGTTTTGCCAAAGCCGGCGGGGGCAGAGATGAGGGTCAGCTTGCGGTGCAGACCCTCGTTCAGTCGCGCGAGCAGGCGGGGCCGGCTGACGACGTTCGGCCGCAGCCGCGGGATATACAGTTTGGTGGCGAGAATAGGCGTTGGCATAGCTCCATTATAAAAATCAGGGGTCTCGGCCGTCAACAGCAGCACTTTGGTGGGGAGAGCCGTTGTGTGCCACGGTGATGACGACATTGCCCTTTTTGTGTCCTGTGTCGACATACCGGTGAGCCTCGACAATGTGTTCCAGCGGATAGCATCGGTCTATGACCGCGTGTAGCTCTCCGGCCTCAATCAGCTCTGTCAGGAACAGTAAATCTTCAGTATGTAGCCTTGGACGCCCATCTCCAACCGACACGTACTTTCCGTTCGGAGTGAGTACTTGCTTGCCATGTGATTTGGAGGCTTTCCCAACTGCATCGAAGATGAGATCGTACAGCTCTCCCTTTTTCGTAAAGTCCTCTTGCGTGTAATCAATGACCGGATCTGCTCCCAGCGATTTGACCAATGCCAGATTGGTGGAGCTGCATACCCCCGTCACTTTTGCCCCAAAGTGCCTGGCAAGCTGTACTGCGGAAGTCCCGACCGCTCCGGAAGCTCCATAGATCAGTACGCTTTGTCCGCTTTGGATCTGACCTTTTCTCAGAAAATGCAGGGCTAACAGGCCTCCAAAGGGAACAGCCGCGGCTTGCTCATAGGTGACATGAGACGGTTTGCATGCCAGCACACTGTTTTCCGGCAAGCAGGTGTACTCGGCATACGCCCCAAACCGCGTAATGTTCAAGGCATACACCTGGTTCCCCTTGTGAAAGCGTGTGACCTCTGTGCCCACCGCTTCAACTTCTCCAGCCAACACCATCCCGAGGATAGCCTTTCTCGGTTTGGTAAAACCGATCACCAGTCCCATCGGGAGTCGCAATGCGAGAGGAACCTTGAACCCCCGGATGATACAGTCACTTGAGGTGACTGCTGTCGCATATATTCGTATCAATACTTCATTGTCCGAGGGCGCGGGTTTTTCCACCTCTTGGAGCTGAAGCACGTCCGGCGGTCCATATTTCGTGCAGACTATGGCTTTCATGAGTTCCCTCCAAGGGGAAGTAGGAATGTTGCTCTTCTTTCTTCCCAGCGGACAAGAAACGCTACAAGGAGCGGCGTGCTGCTTTCAAAAGCAGCTACGTTCGAGGGTTACATCATTGTCATGGAGATAGATAATGATGCTGAAGCCCGTGAAGCCCGTGTTGAAAGATATCGACGTGTGAGGCCTTCCATCGATTCCTCCTTGAGGCAAACTATGCTATACTATAGCTCAGGAGAAAAGACGATGGCACAGCAATTAGAGCCGGTTCCATTTGATGAGTTCCTCTCGCCTCATACTCCGCGCCGGGCGGACCTGCTGATCCGTGCAAGCGCTATTTACTCCATGGCCCAGGATCGCGCGGTCTACCAGGCTATTGCCATCCGCGATGAATGGATCGTGGCGGTCTCGCAGGACCCTCATGGCCTGGATGGGTTGATCGGCGCTGATACCCACGTCCTTGATGCCCCAGATTTGACTATCCTGCCGGCTTTCGAAGACACCCATAACCATCTCATTCTCGCGGCACAGAATGTGGGTCTGGTTCCTGTTGACCGGGCGCATACCCTTGCCGAATTCATCGACTTGATCAGACAACGCGCGATTCAGACTCCTCCAGGCACCTGGATCCAAACCTCTGCTGCCTGGCATGAGGTCAATCTGGCAGAGGGACGCCTGCCCACCGCGCCTGAACTCGATGAGGCGACGCGGGACCATCCGGTGCTGGTCAGGCGCGGTGGGCATGTGGTCGTCGCCAACTCCCTGGCGCTCACACTCGGGGGCATCACGCGGGAGACTCTCGACCCCCCGGGAGGCACCATCGTGCGCTTCCCTGATGGTACCCCCAATGGTGTCCTCATCGAGGCCCCGGCTTACGCACCCGTCATCGCACTGGTGCCGGCGATGACGCCTGAACAGCTGGTCGAGGGGTTGAGGCTGGCATGCCGAGAGTACAACGCCTACGGCATCGGAGCCGTCCGCGACCCATGGGTGATGCGCGAGCAGGTGCCGGTGTACCAGGCGCTGTGGGAACAAGGTGAGCTGACCGTGCGCAGCCGGCTCATGCTTGCACCTATGGCGGCGACGCTGGCGGAAAGGATGGCGATCATCGAGGGCTTTGGGGTGCGCAGTGGCTTTGGGGACGACCTCCTCAAGCTGTGGGGGCTCAAGTTCGGTCTGGACGGCGGGGCGGAAGGAGGCGCCCTCGACGAGCCCTACGTGAACAATCCTGGCTATCGAGGACATCTGCTCTGGAACCCTGACGACCTTCTGACCATCATCAACTTCGCGGTTCGTCGGGGTTGGAAGGTCGGCACCCATGCCATTGGTGATCGTGCGGTGCGCACGCTGCTGGATGTGTACGAACAGGTCATCACGGAGAATCCGGGCCTGGGCCCCGGCACGCTGGTGCTTGAGCATGGGTTCCTGGCTGATGCCGGGCAGAGAGCACGCGCCATCCGGCTTGGCATCCCGGTGACGATCCAGCACCCGCTGCTGTACACACTGGGTTCGGTGCTGCTCGATGGGTGGGGCGAGCAGCGCACCCGTGAGATCATGCCTGTGCGAGCCTGGCTAGAAGAAGGAGCTTCGCTCTCCGTCGGCACTGACTACCCGGTCAGCTCGTTCAATCCGCTGCTTGCGCTGTGGGGCATGGTGACCAGGGGTACACTGAAAGCCGGTATCCAGGGGCCTGAGTATGCCATCGACCAGTATACGGCTGTGCAACTGTACACTGTTGCTGGTGCGCAGCTCAACGGTGAGAGCCATCGACGGGGCGCACTCCAGCCTTGCAGGCTCGCTGACTTGGTGGCTTTCCGGTCGAACCCGATCACCTGTCCGATCGACGACCTCCCGTCGCTACGGCCCATCTTCACGATGGTGGGAGGTCGGGCAGTTTACGATCCCGAGGCCATGCTTGGCAAGTCATGAATTTTGCGTGATAGCGATAGCGTCCCAGCATTGCTTCACTTCACGGAAGGACCTTCTGGGATGTACTTTCGCCATCCGGGTCTGTTGCCGGCCCACCAGAGTTCATAGAACGCATCGGTACCAAGCGTGGGGATGAGCGCGCGGGCCAACTCTGCCACGGGTCCCGTCTGCCCCAGTTTCAACCAGTCGTCGACTCCTCCCAGAGAGGACATCCGCTCTGAGCCGAACAGCCGCTGTTTGGGATCCAGGAGGGTGAAGCGCAACACCGGTGTGTAGTGCGCGTGGCGCTCCTCCAGGGCTCGCAACTCCTCGGCAAGGCCCGGTCTCGATAGGCCGGGGATGTGCAGTTCGCTGACCAGCTCGTTGTAATCGGGGCCGATCTGCTCGTAGACCTCGATGCGGTTGCCCTTGACGGCGACCCGGTAGCGGCGCGCCGCGGGGTGCTGCTGCACCGCCGCCTCGACGGCCTCCACCTCCTCTGGCTGGATCAGTGCGGGGCGGTCTTTGACCAGGGAGACTACGCCGTTGACGCTCTCGCTGATCGTGTAGCCGGGTGGGATCTCCGTGACCGGTTCGCCTTGACTCTGGCCAGGGCGGCCAAAGTAATAGCGTGGCTTGCCGGTCCTGGACTGTCCCCGGTACAGCGTGTACGTCACGCCCTTGCGAGTGGTGTGGTTTACCGGCATGTTGATGCTCCTGGTTTCACCCCTCAACACGGTGTTGATGCCGCTTTAAAGCGGTGTGCGCCCACCTGGACACCTTCGCTCCAAGCTTTTTCTGCTTCTCCATATACGATGTCTTTTAGTCCTCGAAAAAGTTGGCAAGAGTGAAAAAATGTTCAATCTTTTACTATACCACAGAGCTGATCAGCAAGGTTGCGTAACAATCTATTCTTTGCCGCCCTGCACTCATGAAATTGCCGCAGAGTTTTTCTTTTGAGCACAAAGTCGGAATTGAGGTTGGGGAATGCTTTTTATGCTATACTTCTTTCGAAAACACGAGTTCGGACGCGCGAGCAAGTACAGCACGTCGTAGAGAGATAGTGCCTAAAAATCTAGCGTTTTCTAGCGTTGGGTTCATGGAACTACCAGCGGGCCTGTACAGCAGGCAGCAGTTGAAGTGGTCAAGACACCACCAGACGTGGTTCCAGTCTGGTGCAACTGTCGATCTACATTAAGGGTACGCGAAAGCGGAAAGTGTGTAGGTCGTAAAAAGCCATTGCAACAATCGTGAGGAGCACTTTACTCCGCAAGGAGGGTTTACAACCACCATGTTTGTCTATGTACGCAATCAGGATGGGCGTCCCTTGATGCCTTGTACGCCTGCGAAAGCAAGGAAACTGCTCCGCGCCGGGAAAGCCCGTGTGGTCAAGCGCAGCCCATTCACGATCCAACTGAGTTGGTTGTGCGAAGGGCACGTGCAACCAGTGCGAGCGGGCATTGATAAGGGCAGTTCTACCACTGGCATCTGTTGCGTCGGCAATGGGCAGGCGCTTTTCTCGGCCGAGATCCATCACCGTCAGGATGTGAAAGAGAAGATGGACGATCGCCGAGATCGGCGCAAGAGCCGTCGAGCCCGCAAATGGTATCGTCCGTGCCGTTTTCAAAACCGGGCTTCAAGTAAGCGGAGTGGGCGACTCCCTCCCTCCATTAAAACCAATGTGGAGGAAATCATGCGCGTGGTGCGCCGGGTCCCGCTGCCCATTTCATCCATTATTGTAGAAGATGTTCAGGTAGATATTCCTCGCCTCAACGATCCCGCCTTGCGCGGATCGCGATATCAGGACCCCACGCGCCTTGATGAAAATCTGCGCATCGCCTGCCTGATGCGCGACGACTACGCATGTCAGCAGTGTGGGAAGAGAAACATTCGCCTGGAAGCCCACCATGTGATCTTCCGCGAACACGGCGGCAAGGACACGCTCGCGAATTTGCTGACGCTGTGTCAAGGATGCCATCATCAATTGCATGACGGGAAGATCGCCTTAAAAAAAGTGGGAGTGAGCGGTTATCTCGACCAGATTGCTCAACGTACCATGCAAGGGAAGCATTACCTGTATGCCGCACTTGGGAAGGAGATGGCTCTGTTTACAGTCTTTGGCTATCAGACGGCTACCTTACGTAAAGCGAGAGGTTTGCCGAAAACGCATATCATCGATGCGCTGTGTATCGCAACCTATAACATGGGAGAGCCAATCGCGGAGACACAGAGCAATGTCTATTCCATCCGCTTCCGCCCCAGACAAACCCGTAAGCGCTTTCACAGCTTGCCGCAAAAAGGGAAAGGGCGTATGCAGTACCAGGTCTATGAAGAGCTGAAAGGCTTTAGAAAAGGTGATATCGTCCTGGTCAAAAAACAGTGGGTCAAACAAGTGAATTCGATCTATGCAGAGGGCAGGCTCGCCTTCAAGCGAGTGAAAGGCGAGCCTGCGAATGCCAAACCGGAGGATTGCCGCCTGCTCGAACGCGAGCAAACGATCATCTGGGAACAGGTGTCATGAAACACATTAAAACGCAACAGAACGCTATCATTTTTAAAACCAGTTGCTATACCTATTGCCAAGCGGACAAGAGAAGTACGCCGAGAGCATCGAGCATGCTCTTCGCTGGCTCTTTGAAGGGAAACGAGGGTAAGCATGTCGTTTGAGATACTTCGCCTGATGGCACAAGAGTATGCTGACCAGCACAAAGAACCACCAGCCTTTCCTGGCACCATCGATACCATGGCCTACGCCTACCAACGCATCTGCCAGGGAGAAGACCCCTGGACTGCCCTGGGAGATTTTTCCAATGCCTGGTATGGCTACGCCAAGCACATCCGTCCAGACCTGATCAAAGATCCTCTGACCCGGCCAGAGCGGGAAACCGAACGGACCCGCCATTGGGGGGCTTTCTGCGCTGCCTCTGTCGAGTATCTGTGTGAGCTCTTTCAGCAACCCTGCCCGCAGTGGGCGCACGATCCCTACTATGTGCTGGAAGTGCCCTGGTGGAACACGCTGCGACGACCTGATCCAGATGCACAGGAATACCTCCGAAAAATCACCCCGCCAGCGTTTGCTCGCCGCAACATCTTTTGCAGTAACCGGCTCTACCAAAATAAATATGAGGTGTACGAATGGATCCAGGAAGCCATCACCAAGGGCATGACGGACGTGCATGAAATCCAGCGCTATGCCCGGCAGAAAGAGATCAGCCTGTACGGAGCCTGAGTCCATTGAAGAAACTTCTGTAGGATGAAGGCCCGTTCATCGCAGAAGCAGCAGTGATCATCCTTCCCAACGGAAAGTCCATCCATGAAGCCTACCAGCGGATGATCGATTTCGTGGACGAGCTGGTCGATCCCGCCGACGAATATGCCGCCGAACAAATATCTATGGCATTAAACGGCAAGGGGGCGTTTTCCTGACCTCCATCAGAATTCTGCGCCTGCGTGTGGATGTGCGGTGCTTTAAGCCGCTTATCCCTGCAGCGCATCATTGAGCTTGCTCACCGCGTCCTTCTGCATCGTCGGCAGGACATGACTGTAAATGTCCATGGTCATGCTGATCTGGTTGTGCCCCAGAAGCTCTTGCACGACTTTCGGATGCACTCCCATGCTCAGCAAGATGGTCGCCGCGCTGTGCCTGAGGTCATGGAAGCGGATTTCCGGCAGCCCGGCTCTCTTTAAGAGGGTTTTGAAGCGATCGACGACCTTGGAGGGGTTGAGCGGGGTTCCCACGGTGGTACAAAAGACGAGGCCGCGTTCTTGCCACGTCTCACCTGCCTGGCGAAGGCGGTGCTGCTTGAGCAGCTCGACCACCAAGGGAGCCAGCGCGATGCTGCGGCGGCTCTTCTCGGTTTTTGGCTCGGCCTCGATAGCGGTTGCCCGGCCTGCGCGTGAAGATGCGCCGGACGTGCAGTGTATTATGCGCGAAGTCAATGTCCTGCCACTTGAGGGCCAGGACCTCCCCTCGGCGCATCCCAGTCGTGAGAGCCAGCACAAAGAGCGCCTCCATATTGTGCCCCCTGGCGGCGGCCAACAATTGTTGGGCCTGCTCGGTTGAAAGCGGCTGGATCTCAAAGTGCGCCCTGCGCGGGGGTGAAACGGCGTCGCAGACGTTGCGCACGAGGATGCCCAGGCGGACGGCGTCGTCTAGTGCCTTGTGCAGCACGGCATGCAGGCCATTTACCGTGGTGGGGGAGAGACCTTCGTTCAGCTTTTTTGTGTAGAACGCTCGAACCTGCTGCGCGGTCAATTTTTGGAGCTGGTAGCGTCCCAGAACCGGGATGATGTGCAGCCGGACCATCTCCTCATAGCGCTCGTAGGAGCGGATGCGGATACTATGCTTGTGATCTTCCAGCCACTGCGCAAGGAACTGCTTTAAGGTCTGCTGCGGCCCGCTCGCCAGCATCCCTTGCTGTTGCTGGTGCAGCGCCATCTTGAGCTGTTCCTGCACCTCCTTGCGGGTCTTGCCATAAAAGGTTTTCCGCTTCCCACCTTCCACTGAAATACTTGCGGCCCACCGGCCGTCGCTGCGCAGGTAGATGGAACCTTCGCCATGTCCTCGTCTGGCCATAGATTCTTCCTTTCGCCTGGTCTATCCTAACTGTCTAACTCTTCGCATCCTGTAGCACTATTCTTTCTTATAGTCTTGGAAATAGCAATGGGTAAGCACCTGTCCTACTCAAAAAGCGACGAATTTCCCGGTAGCTTGTCGATGCTGTTCTGATGGCCAGTTCAGTCGAGCATGGATGAGTGGTCACCACTGGAACTGATCGACTCGAGCACCGATGTTAAAGATGCTGCTATGAAGCAGCGGGAATATCGACGGCAATTGCTCTTGATAGCGATCAAGAGTACCGGCATAGCAGTTTGTCTAGCGGGCTGCCAGGAAGAAGCCCTGCTCCTCTTGAGAGAGGCGCGCTGATTCCTCACGCTCCTCTATCCATTTTTGGAGAGACGCTGTTGAAACCCGCACAGCCCTTCCCAGGTGAATGACGGGAAGGCCCTCTCTGTTGATGAGGTTATAGACCATGGCACGGCTCAAGCCAAGCTTTGTTGCCACTTGAGGGATGGTAAGCAACAAGGGCTGGGATGCCAGTTCATTGCGCTGCTCCACGATGGATATCCTTTCCTTTCCTTGACCTGGCGGCGAACCGACACTTCAAGGCAAACAGTCACATACCTGCGTGGACAACTATATCCTCCACTGCCCTCGCATGGTGTGATGTTGTGGCCGATTTCCCCCGTGACTTTGACCGAGTTTTGCTGGTCACATGCGCAGCAGAAGCGCCATCATCTGCCACCGCTGAATCGGTTGGTGTCACGGGAAAACACGGTCAATGTCTCCCTCCATTTCGGTTAAGAAACGACGATTTTTCTCACCATGTTCAGGTACATTTGTTCAAGGCTGCCCAATCATCTTGTCGTGAAGCAGGTTTTGTCATAACGGCTGCTCACTGCGAGAAGAGAAGCGAGACCCCGGCTTCTATGTGCGTGAAGGCACCGCCAGTATTTTACTGTTCAGGAGGAGAAAGAAATGGTCTTGCCGATACGAACGAGGGTGCAGGCGCTGGCAGATATGTCCGTCAGCGAGCTACTCGAGCAGTGGATCGGCGAACAACTGGAGCGAACTGATGCTGCCGGGTACCCTCGGCCCCGCATCGGCGTCCTGGCTGCCGGTGGCACGCTGCGCGATGGCGGCTGGCCAGTCTATGGCGGCGATGCACCCACAGCTCACGCCATTTTGGAAGCGGGAGGTCTCCCCTACTTCATTCCGGCGCTACCCCTGCTGGAGAGCTACGACCCCTTACAACTCTTCCGCGATGATCGCACCTTCGCTCTCTTCTTTGAGGTGTTCTGGCCGGTGGTACGCAACCTCGTTGGACTCATCTAGAGCGGAGGAGGCGATGTCTCCGCCTGTCTTTATGGACAGCAGCCCCATCCACAGGCGGAGGCACCCAATCTCTGGCGCGATGTGTGGGAGTGTTCCATTGCGCGCCTGGCCTGGGCGCTTTGCCTGCCCACGCTGGGCATCTGCCGGGGGATGCACCTCATGAACGCGGCACTGGGCGGGACGCTGTACCAGGACCTGCGGGCCCAGTGGCCCAGAGGCCGTCCGGCGCTGGTACGCCACCGGGCCAGGGGCAGAATTAGCTCCTCCGATTGGGTCAGCCTTCCGGTCCAGATCACGCGCCCAGACAGCAGACTGGCCCAGGCGGTGAAAGGCAAGGGCGAGTTGGGCCGGCCAGTACTCGATGCCGTGCTGTCCATGCACCACCAAGCAGTCGAGACCCTTGCACCTGGCCTGGGGGTCTCTGCCACGGCACCCGATGGGGTGATCGAGGCCTTTGAAGACCTATCTCCTGCTCGCTGGTGGGTGGCGACGCAGTTTCACCCGGAGTGGTGTACCCACCTCTCCTGGGTGATGGGCCTCTTCACGGCCTTTGTGGACGCCAGCCGCGCCTACAGCGCGGTGCCTCGCGAGGAGGTCGAGCCGCTGCGCGCCGAGATACGGGACTGGCTCTGGCAGTGCGACCACGCCGGCTTACCGAACCAGGCGAAAGGGGGAGTGGATGTCGCCGGGGCCGACCTGCCCGACACCGCAAGCGCCCCTGCCATCAGGCGAACCTCTCCCCTGCTGCACCCGCTTGGAGAAGCAGTGTAACGACCGTATCAGAGGGTATGTGCCGGGCCAGATGCCGCAGGCTGTGCCATCATGCGCTCGCCCTTTGCAACGAACAAAAACAAACAAGGAGCAACTCTGTGGAGAAAAGCAAGTCTGTGACCCAACGACACGTGATAGATCTGACCTTCGGGGTCCGCGCGTTCAATGCGTGCTGGTTGAGCGCGAGCTTTGGCATCTCGATGCTGCAGATGCTGCTGCGCCAGCCCTGGGCTGGCGCAGCAGTCAAAACGCTCTCATGCCAGCGTGCTTAGCGAGCGTGTGGGCGCTTGGCTCACTCCTCGGGGCGCGTCTCCGGGGCCATGCCCGCCTGTGGGGGAGTGCCTTTCTTGCCTGCGCCCTGCTCTGGCTAGTCAGTCCTGTGCTGGTCTCGTGGCGCATCCCCTATATCCTGATGCCGCCCGGGTCACCAGGAAGCCTGGCGCTGGCTCTGCTGGCCGTTCTCCTGGGAGCCAGCAGCGCAGCCTGGCTCGCGCAACAGGGCGCTTGGCCACAAGCGGGTGAGCGAACCGCCCTGGTACGGGGCCTGGTTGGTCTCACCGTCGGGCTGCTGGTGGCCTGGATGCTCCCCGCCTCTGGCGGACTCCTTGCGCTTGCTTGCTGCCTCCCGCTGCTGGCGCTGGATGCGTTCCTCTCTGGTCGCGCTCCGCTACCCACGCCGGGTGGCGTCGCCGCTCGCTGGATGCACAGATACTGGAGTACTGAGGGTTGGCCGGTGCAAGTCGAGCGGCGCGGCCTGCTTCAGTCCTGGCGCGGGTTTTGCCAGAGCAGGAGCCTCGAACCGGCGCATGGCACCTTCCCGCTCGGCTTGCTGGCCAGCGCAGTTGCTGTGGTGCTGGGAAGCATCTGGGGAGCGATACCCACACCCTCGACGTACTCTACTGGCTGCTCGGAGGCCAGATCGTCGCTCTGGTTGTTGGAGCCTGCTGTCTGCTGGCGGCACGGAATGTGGTCGGTTTCCCCGGTCGCCTCATCCCGCTCTCCTGGCAGGCGCGGGTGCGGCTACTGGCACTGCTCATGCCGCTGGGGATGGCGGTGAGTCTGGCCGCTCTGGGTGTACCAGCGCTGCAAGCTCGCTGGTGGCTCGCCTTGAGCCTGGCCGGTTACACCCTGGCGGATGCCGTCTGGAGTATCCTGCTGCTGCGACTGCTGCCCAACCTGACAACAATGGTGCAAGCGCGACGGCACCTGCTCCTCCCCCAGCAGGATGCCAGACTGGCTGACCCCTTGCGCCTCGCTCATGTGCGAGCGTGTGAGGCTCGCACTCGACTCCTGCGAGCACAGGTTGAGGGTGTAGCTATCATCGTCTGTACACTGCTGCTGGGCTGGCTGATCGACCGACTGGGCAGTGTCGATGCCGTGCTGGTTATGGTGGGTCTGACCTTCGCGATTGGCCTGCTCTGCGCTGCGCTGGTGTGGATGCTCGTCAGGCTCACCCGTCGACTTGCGCAACAGCGCTCGCTGCTCGGTCGGCGCGACCTGCGTTTTTCCGGCAGCTCGTTTTCCAGGTTGGAATCGGCTGCCACTCATTAGCAAGGAAGGAAAGGATAGAGCTATGATACACTACTTCTCCTCTTCTGTCGGCACGTCTGGAAGGCTCATCCCTGCTCAGGGGCATGGTCGGCGCTTTCTGCGGCGCAAGCGCCTGCTCCTGGCAGTGCTGGCAGACGTGATCGAAGGCGGGGCCACCAGCGGGAAACACACCCAGGGGCAGCACGTCGCTGCCCTGGAACGGCTCATCGAGGAGCGCTGGCAGGTGGGGGCCGCCGTCGCTGTGAATTCCGGCAGTGCTGCCCTGCGCCTGGCATTGGAGGCGCTGCGGTTGGAGCCTGGGCGCGAGGTGATTGTCCCTGCGCTCACCTTTATCTCGACGGCCTATGCGGTGAGCGACGCGGGCCTGGTGCCGGTCTTTGTGGACGTTGACCCCCAGACGCTCACTTTGGACCTCGATGCGGCACAGGCCGCGCTGACACACAAGACTGCCGCCCTACTGCCCGTCCACCTGCACGGGCAGATGGCAGACATGCTGCCGCTGTTGGACCTGGCCGACGCCTCCAACCTCTTCGTCATCGAGGATGCCGCCCAGGCACACGGGGCCACCTACGGCTCCACCTCTTCCAGAAGCCATACCTGGTACGCGGGCAGCCTGGGAGACCTGGGCTGCTTCTCTCTCAACGGCGTCAAGAATATGGGCGGGCTGGGAGATGGCGGAATGGTGACCGTCTCGTCACGACTGCTGGGGCGCGACCGCACCATAGTGGATCGCCTGCGCAGCATGCGCGACCTGGGTCGTTACTCCAATGCACGCTACCTGCATGACGGCTGGGGGATGCGCGCCCGCCTGGACGAGTTCACCGCCGCCGAATGCCTGCTGGAGTTCGCCGAGTTGGAGACCTGGAACGCGCGCCGCCGCATCATTGCGGACCGCTACCATGAAGCGCTGGCACATTCGGTGATACATCCCCCCGTCACTGTTCCTGGTCGGGAGCATGTCTACTTCAACTATGCGGTGCAGTCGCCCTCGGCGGCGGTACGCGAGCGGTTCGAGCAGCACCTGCGAGCGGCAGGCATCGAGGTGGCCGAATCCTACACGCTTGTGCCTGACCAGGAGCCGTACCGCACGGGCAAGCTGCCGTGCCGCATCGAGTCGCTGACAGTCGCGAGGGAGGTCGTGGGCCACATTACCCACATTCCGCTCTATCCCGAGCTGGAGGACGAGGAGATCGAGCGTGTGGTGTCGGCCTTGCAGGCGTTTGCCCCGTAAGTAGTATACAGGATCGACGACCAAAGCTGTAGGCGACAGAAAGAGAGGCTTCGCTCATAGCTCGCAGGTACAGATGTCCTCTGTTGAAGAGCTTTATGCAAGATCCCTCTCAAAGGGGTCTGCTATGTGGCCCGGTTCCTGCAGGCGAAAGGACAGCGCCAGCTTCACTGCCTCTGTGAACTGGTGGACCGTCATGTTGGCGAGTTGTGCCTGGTGGCACAGGTAGTAGTGTTGACCGCTGCGATCAACCGCCAGCACCACCCCAAAGCGGTAGCTTATCGAGCAGTGAGCAGCCCTGAGGATATGATGCATGCGCTCCTGGGTGAGAGGAGTTGTGGCCTGCAAGCGATGGCGAAAAGGGAGGAATAACATGGGAGGTCTCCTTATGAGGATGGAACGAGTGGACGGGACAGACGAGGAGAAGACAACGGAAACGAAGCAGAGGGTGTCATGCTCCCTCTGCTCTTCTGTATCGGCAAGAGGACGAAACTCATCAGGGTGAGGCATCTCTTCGAATTGTGTGTCACCTGGCTGGTCGTCTCGTGACCCCTTTACATGCAACATGGCCCGCGACTCACCGGCCTGCCGTTTCCACCGGCTCGCCGTTCCATGCTATACTGCTGGAAACAGCGATGATTTCTCACCAACGGAGGAGCAGCCAGATGAGCGAAGACCGCCGCACCCGCTTTCCCCTGGGCAGCCAGGTGCGCTTGCAGGCGTTGTCCAGTGACCCCTACCCGCTGCTTAAAGAGCTGCAGGAGTATGAGCCAATCTCCTGGGTCGGAGATGTGCAGGCTTGGTTCGTCACCAGGCGCGCCGACTGCCTGACTATCCTGCTGGACAGCACAACCTTCAGCGTGGCCTCGCCTGTCTCCCTGCTTGAGGACACGCTGGGCCAGACCATGCTCAGCACCGACGGTGCCAGGCAACGGCAGCTGCGGCAGCCCTTCAATGGGCCGTTCGCCCCGAAGGAGGTGCAGGCTCATATGACTGCTCCTTTAGAGACCTATGTCTCCTACCTGATCGAGACGTTCATCGCAAGGGAGCAGGCAGACCTCAAAACCGCCTTTGCGGACAGGCTCTCGCTCTGGACGGTGATGACGGTACTCGGGCTACCCATCCATGATTTCTCCATGGTGCGCGGCTGGTTCACCGATATCGCTTACGCGCTAGGCAACTTCACCCGCGATCCTGAGGTGCGTGAGCGCGGGCAGACTGCCGCCGCCGCCTTCGGCGAGTACGCCGCAGCGCGCCTTGCGCAACTGAGAAGAGAGCCAGACAGCTCCGTCCTGGCGGCGATCGCCTCCTCTGGCATGCTTTCAGATGAGGAGATGCTCTCGGCGGCGCGCGTCATCGTCTTCGGCGGCCTGGAGACGACCTCGGCCATGCTGGCTAACACCCTGTGGGCTTTGCTCAGTCACCCGGCCCAACTGGCAACGGTGCGGGCCAACCCAACCTTGCTGCCGCAGGCCATCGAAGAAGCGCTGCGCTGGGAGCCACCGGTGCAAAGCTGCACGCGCTTTGTCACCCGCCCGGTCGTCGTGCGGGGCGTGGCCCTCTCCCCGGGCGAGATGGTGCAGTGCATGGTGGGGGCTGCCAACCGGGACCCGGAGTACTTCACGGCCCCAGATATCTTCGACCTGGGGCGCGCCAACGCCAGAGACCACCTCTCCTTCGCCATGGGTAAACACTTCTGCCTGGGGGCCGCGCTCGCCCGGCTGGAAGGGGAGATCGGACTGCGCCTCCTGTTGGAGCGCTTGCCAGGATTACGACTTGACCCCGCGCGGCCCAGTGATCCCAGAGGGCATGAATTCCGCTCGCCATCCACGCTGCATGTGCGATGGGAGTGCGTGTAGGAGGGATGCCTGATGGCTGAGAGGCAAGCAGTGTGAGGAGATGAGATCGTCCTGTATTTCCCGGATGAGTGAGCGCCTACTCTGCGAGAAAAGAGGAAGAACCGATGAGTTTTGCCGAGAGTATCCTGACCGAGGACCTGGACCCGCTGCGCCAGCGCCTGCTCTTCCACCCGCTCTGGACGGGCATCGAGGAGGGCACGCTGCCACACGAGACACTGCGCGTCTTTGCCCTGCAGGACTGGTGGCTGGTACGCGAAGCGTATCGCCTTGACGCGCTGGCGGTCGCCGCGATGCCCGACCTGGACCTACAAGAGCTCCTGCTCGCCAAACTCGCCCCCAAGATCGGCGGCTACCGGCTGCTGCTGCGCTTTGGCGAAGCGCTTGGCCTCTCGCGAGCCGATTTTGACGCGGTGGAGCCGCTCGCAGGCTGCATGGCGCTCACCACCTTCTTCTACTGGATGCTGGCCTACGGCTCAGTCCCGGAGAAAATCGCTGCGGTGAGTGCCAGCGAGGACATCTTCATCCAGATTTGCGCCCGCGTCGGACCCGCCCTCATGCGCAACTACGCAATGAGCGCCGAGCAGGTCGCCTTCTTTACGGCGCACGAGGAGATCGGGGAGCAGGTCACGCCCATCGATGCGCTTTTGCTGGCCCGCTACGATACAGTGAAAGATCGCCAACGCATTACGCGAGCCGTGCGCCTGAGCCATGAGTTCGAGCTGCTGTTTTACGAGACCGTGATGGCAGCCCCGCGCTCCGAACCGTGATCGAGAGCGGATCGTCCCTCTGAACCAGGAACGCCTGCTTTCATACTTCCCCCAGCTGCTGAGCAAGTATGAGAGCAATTGCCGATCCGCCTGTAGAGAAAAAGAATAAGAAACAGCTTGGCTTGAAGCTCACTCAGGCGGGTGCATCATCGCAAGAGGGATAGCGGGTAAAAGAAGCAATCGTTTCTATGACGAAGTCAGAATTAGAGGCGTTACTGAGGGAATTCGATGAGGCTTTGGTGCAAGCCTTCCCTGGTCTGGAGCCGATGAGCGTGCTGCTGGTGGGAGGGGCGTGCTTACTCTTGCAAGGAATCACCGCTCAGCCCGTGGACTCCGTGGACGTCATTATTTTAGAGATGCTGGGCAGCCAGGAACGCACCCTCGTCTTCCACTCGCCGACCGCCGACAAGATTCGCCGCATCATCAGAGAGATCGGGAAGCGCCACGGACTCAAGGGCGAGCGCCAGCAGTTCATCAATGATGATGCTGCACCCTTTTTACTTGAACTCAGCGAGCAAGGGGTTCCTCCGAAGCGCTTGCTCACAGCCTATCGCAAGCTGCATCTCTATGCTCCGAGGGATCTCGGCTATCTTCTGGCCTGCAAGCTCATGATAGGCAGGCCCGAGAAAGACGGTGCCGATATTGCCGTCCTATGCCAGACCCTTGCGATCCAGAACCGAGCACAGGCGCAACATCTGGTGGATCGGTACTTTCCTTCCCCTGCTCAGCAGGCCACGTATCGGTTGTCCTGCACATTGGAGAGCCTTTTCGGGAAGTGACCTCCAGCAGGCGCATCAGTGTTGTCAGACGCTGCTTGCTCTGCTATGCTGTGCGCAGCACAGGTCTGCTCTGATGCGGTTGCACTAGATTTTGGAGAAAACGTCATGCACGAGACGCACTATTCACTTGCTCCCATTGGCTTCCTTCGCTCGCCTCTCAAGGATCGCGGAGCAGCTCCCAACCAGGGCCGCGAAGGTGCGCCTGACGCCTGGCTCGAGGTAGACGCAGCGGTGGCAGATGGGCTGGAGGGGATCGAGGTGGGCGCTGAACTGATCGTGATTACGTGGTTGCACCAAGCTGCGCGCGACATCTTGAAAACGCACCCTCGCAATGACCAGACCAGGCCCCTGACCGGCGTCTTCGCGACCCGGTCTCCCGATCGACCCAATCCCCTGGGCTTGCATCGGGTGACGGTCCGGGAAATCGCTGGCACGAGCGTCAAAGTGGGACCGATCGAAGCGATTGATGGGACCCCGGTCGTCGATCTCAAGCCCGTGCTTTCAACGTCAGCCGACTCCTAATGAGAGCTTCTCGCCCACAGTTCAGCGGACGCCTCGTCAGATGATGCGTAGATTTGGGTGCGCAGTCGCATTGGGCAAAAAACGTCACCCTGGAAGGTCAAGAACTCAGTCCCCTAAAGAGGACGGGCTTGTGTGAACAAGTCCTGCTTGACTAGCCTGAGTGCAAACTCCGTTGGATGGGTCATGATACCTTGTGATGCCTACTCTAGTTGCAAGCTCTATCGTCTGTGGCTAAAAGTTCTGAGAGGGAGGAACGGTGTTGCAGACACGACAAGCTCATCCAACATTGGTGAAGAGTACCCTACTCCGAAAGGATGGTAAACGTTGTGTTCGTTTACGTGTTAAATTGTCATGGCCAACCACTGATGCCTTGTCAACCAAGGAAGGCAAGACTCTTGCTGAAATTGAGCAAGGCAAAAGTCGTCAAGATGGTGCCGTTCACCATTCAACTGCTCTATGGCAGCAGTGGTTACAAACAAGAGGTATCACTTGGGGTAGACGCTGGCACCCGGCAGATCGGCATCTCCGCCACCACTGAGACGAAGGTGCTGTTTGAAGCAGAGGTCAAGCCGCGAACGGATATCCAGGAGGTGTTAGCAACGCGCCAACAGTTCCGTCGTGCCAGGAGAAACCGGAAGACGCGCTATCGCAAAGCCAGGTTTCTCAACAGAAGGAAACCGGAGAGCTGGCTGGCTCCTTCTGTACAGTACAAAGTCGATGCTCATCTGAAGACCATACGCCTGTGTCATAAGCTCTTACCGGTGTGCAAAACCACCATCGAGGTAGCGCAGTTTGATCTGCAGAAGATCAAATACCCTGAAATTGAAGGCATTGGATATCAGCAAGGGCCGCAACTTGGCTTCTGGAACGTGCGTGAGTATGTCCTTTCGTGATGGGCATAGCTGCCAATGGTGTAAAGGCAAGTCCAAAGACCCGATCTTGAATGTGCATCATATCGAGTCGAGAAAGATGGGCGGTGATAGCCCTGATAACCTCATCACCTTGTGTGAGACCTGTCACGATCTTCTCCATCGCACGCACCAGGAGGACCGAATTGAGCGCAAGTCCAGAGGATTTCGGGATGCAACACAGATGGGTGTGATCCGATGGCGCATCTATGACCAGGCTAAAGCACTGTTTCCACAGGTCCATCTAACGTATGGGTATATCACCAAGCATACCCGTATTGTGCATAAGCTAGAGAAATCACACCGAATCGATGCCCGTTGTATCAGTGGCAATCCTGTGGCTCAAACCGACGGGGCGTGGTATGCGATCAAGTGGGTGAGAAGGAATAACTGCCAACTGCACAAAGCCACCATTAGAAAGGGCGGCAAGAGGCAGCGCAACATTGTGCCCAAGGAGGTCCATGGTTTCCGCTTGTTTGACTGCGTGAGCTATCAGGGAACCGTGTGTTTTGTTTTTGGGAGAAGGAGTACGGGCTACTTTGATCTGCGGTCACTGGATGGGACGAAGATTCATGCCAGTGCCAATGTCAAAAAGTTACGAGTTATTCAGAAGGCTTCAGCCGCATTGGTGGAAAGGAGGGCGGCGTTTCCTTCCATCTCTCTTTAGGGGATGGGAGGAAACGCCGCATGATTGATGAAACCGTCGAACTATGCTCGTGTGGTTGTGGATGTTCCGGTGGATGCAGCTGTTGTGCCCACGACTTCGCGCCACGAGGTCGCTCTTGGCGCTCCTCAGCTCCCTAGAGCCTGTTATGCACTTTTCAAACTGAGATCGTTCTACTCCGGGGCGTGTACAGAAAAGCATACCCCCGCGTCTGAGATGATCTCTTTGTGAAGAGAAAGGAGCACTACGTATGATTCAGACCACGAAGCTCGCCCTGTTCGCGGGCATCCCGGTCGCTGACTACGCGGCGGCGCTCTCCTGGTACGAACGGCTGCTAGGTGAGGCGCCCACCTTCTTTCCCCACGACACCGAGGCCGTGTGGGAGCTGGCGGAGCATCGGTACGTGTACATTGTGCAGCAGCCGAAACACGCCGGCCACGCCATGCACACGCTCTTCGTCGATGACCTCGATGCGCTCGTCGCGCAGCTAGCCGATCGGGGACTCGACCCCTTGAAGCGGGAAACCTACGACAACGGCGTGCGCAAGCTCACGTACCGCGATCCCGACGGAAACGAGATCGGGTTTGGCGGCGCTCCGCTGTAACCGGCTTAAGGCTGTGGCGGCTCATAGAAAGTAAGGATGTTTTCGATAACCGAAAAGTGACCGGTTGTTAACCGAAAACTAGACCACCCCACCTGCTGTTCTCTCAAAATGTTAAGCGAAAAGTATGCCACTCGATTCCCCCACAGTATTTTCAAAGCATGATATACTGATCCACGGAAGTCTTTTCACCGTTTGTTTGACAAGGGGAAGACACGCTTCCCCTGCCCGACACGACAGAAAGGAGACCATCGCATGTCCACCGAAGACAACGTCGACAAGAAGGCGACGAAGAAGCCCGCGAAGGCGATCAAGGGATTTACGAACGAGGAACGAGG
>WNFM01303931.1_pt1 | contig 25267 bp, 21 predicted proteins | sample 5400271 | NCBI WGS metagenome assembly WNFM01 (sample SAMN13153352, study PRJNA577476) | soil metagenome | isolation source: 60 cm saprolite on Douglas fir-dominated hillslope | place: USA:California | collected 2013-09-17 | reverse complement strand
CCGGCCGCCCCGCGCCTCCGCGCGCAAGGCCTGGGCGCGCGCGGTCAGGTCGAGGTCGCCGAGGGCTCGGAGCTCCGGCTCCAGGCGGCCGATGTCGGCCAGCGGCCCTCGATAGTCGGACAGGTCGTCAGTGACCGTCGAGCCGCGCAGCCGCGCCAGCCGCTCGCGCAGTCCACCGCGGTGGCTCATCGCGTCGCCCGCGAGCGTACCACGCGCGCGCGTATCATCCGCCGCGCGCCCGCCCCACGCGCGCGACGGCGGGTGGTAGCGTCACTCCCAGGGAGGACGAGCATGGCCAACACGAAGAGCACCGACCGAATCCCGCAGCGCGCCCTCGGCCGCACCGGCGCCGAGGTCTGCATCATGGGCCTGGGCGGCTATCACCTCGGCACGATCCAGAGCAAGCGCGAGGCCGTGCGCATCGTGCAGGCGGCGGTGGACGAGGGCATCACCTTCATGGACAACGCCTGGGAATACCACGACGGCGAGAGCGAGACGCTCATGGGCAAGGCCCTGTCCGAGGGCGGGCGGCGGGACCAGGTCTTCCTGATGACGAAGTGCTGCACGCACGGCCGCGGCAAGGCGGTGGCCTTCCGCCAGCTCCACGAATCCCTGCGCCGGCTGCGCACCGACCACCTCGACCTCTGGCAGATCCACGAGGTCGTCTACGAGAACGATCCGGAGAAGCACTTCGCCAAGGAGGGCGCGGCGGAGGCGCTGGCGGAAGCCAAGCGCCAGGGCAAGGTGCGCTTCGTGGGCTTCACCGGACACAAGGACCCGCGCCTGCACCTGAAGATGCTGCAGCACGGGTTTCCGTTCGACACCTGCCAGCTTCCGCTCAACTGCTTCGACGCCGCCTTCCGGAGCTTCGAGCGGCAGGTCCTGCCCGAGCTGGCGCGCCGCGGGATCGCGCCCCTGGGCATGAAGCCGATCTGCGGCGACGGCGATCCGGCCAAGAAGCGCGCGGTCAAGGCCACGGACGCGTTGCGCTACGCGATGAGCCTGCCCGTGGCCACGACCATCACCGGCATCGACTCCATGAAGGTCCTGCGCCAGAACCTCGCCGTCGCGCGCGGCTTCGAGCCGCTGGCGGAGGCGGAGATGGAAGCGCTCAGACGCCAGTCCGCCGAGCTCGCCGCCGACGGCCGGTTCGAGCTGTACAAGACGACCGCGAAGCACGAGGGGGCGGTGGGGCGCAAGGAGCACGGATTCCCGGAGGAGCGGGAGGCCTGACCCTCGTTTGACTCCGGTGGCGGGTCCGCCCTAGGGTACGGCCGCGAGACCCCACATATGAGCCTTTGTCCGCCGCGCGCCCTGCGTGTCGCCCTGCTCGCCGCGGTCCTCCTGTCGTCCGCGAGCGCGGCCCCGGCCGCCGATCCGACCCTTCGCGTCGACCTCGGGGACGGAACGCACCTGGATCTGGTCCTCGTGAAGTCCGGCACCTTCCGCGAGGGATCGCCGCCCGGTGAAGCCGGCCGCGGCGACGACGAGAACGCCCGCGACGTCACCCTCTCCCGCGACTTCTACGTCGGCAAGTACCCGGTCACGCGCGGGCAGTTCGCGCGCTTCGTGGCCGAGACGGGCTACCGGACGGAGGCGGAGAAAGGCACGTCCGGCGGCTCCGGGTTCGACGGTCAGGGCCTCGTCCAGCGCAAGGACTTCAACTGGAAGAGCCCCGGCTTCGCCCAGGACGACGACCACCCGGTCGTGATCGTCACCTACGACGACGCGCAGGCGTTCACGCAGTGGCTCTCGCGCAAGGCGGGCCGCGCCGCGAGCCTGCCGACGGAAGGGCAATGGGAGATGGCCTGCCGCGCGGGCTCGAAGGCGCGTTTCTACCAGGGCGCCTCGGACGACGAGGCGCGGACCATCGCCTGGTTCAAGTCCAACGCCGGCAACGGCACGCGCGCGGGGCTCGGCCTCTACGACATGGCGGGCAACGTCAACGAATGGGTCCTCGACTGGTACGCACCGTCCTATGGCAACGGGCCGGTCACGGATCCGCTCGAGAGCCGCTCCACCCTGTCCGACAAGCCGCGGCGCGTCCTGCGCGGAGGCTCCTGGCTCAGGGACGCGCGGAGCGTGCGCTGCGCCGCCCGCTACCGCAACACGCCGGGCAGCCGCAACGCGGACAACGGCTTCCGCGTGGTGGCCAACGTGAACCCGGGAGGTGTGGCGGCCTCCGCCGCTTCGCCCCGGCCGGTGGCGGCCGCGCGGCCCAACCCCGAACCAGAGGACGGGTCGCCGTGGCTCAACACCGTCATGGTGCTCCTCTGCCCCCTGGGGACGCTGGTCGGGCTCGCCCTGCTCATCGCGAAGCTCGTGGGACGGCTGCGGGGAGGCGGCGCGTCCGGGGTCCGCACCCACATCGGGGACGACGGCTTCTGGATCTACTCCCCCGACCAGACGCGCGGCCGGCCCATCTCCTACCGCGGTGGCCGTAGGTGGTGCCGACCAGGAGGGCACGATCGCGTCGCCGGGCTCGCAAGGTGAGTACGTCTACACCGGCGCGCGCCCGACGGCCGTGAAGGTGCTGGGCATGGCCGCCGCGGCCGCGGCGGCGGGCGCGCTCGGCCAGCGCCTGGCCTCGCGTGACGACGACTGGCAGCGGCAGCGGGACGAAGAGGAGCGCCGCCGTCGCGACTCGTCCTCTTCCCCGTTCACCGGATACCCCTCCGCCTACTGATCGCGCAGTGACGACGCGGGTTCGTACGATCGTCTTCGGCCAGGGCGACGTCGGGATCCATTGCGGGCGCCGCACCGCGAAGTCGCTCGGCCGCGCGGGCGTTGTCGTGGAGCAGGGCGCGGGCTCCGTCGCCCTCGGCGAAGCGCTCGTGTGCACGGCGGATCCCGTGTGGCTCGTGCGCGCGGGCGCGTGGCCCGCTCGCGGCGGGCCCGTCTCGTTTCCCCCTCCCAGCCGCACCGGCCGCCCCCTGTGCGCGCTGGGCGCGATCGTCGCGTTGACGGCGGCCGCGGACGATGAGGAGGCGGGCTGGGCGGAGACGCTCGCCGTCACTGGCGGCGATCTGGATGGCAGACGGCTCGCGCCACTCCCCCCGCTGGCCAGCGTCTTCCTGGAGCCCGCCCTCGCCCGCGCGCTGGGAGCGAGGCTCGCCGGCGGTGAGGCGTTGTCCGGCGCCCTGGAGACGGTCCTGCGCGATCAGCGCGCGCGCGTCGTCCGCTACGCACCGTTGGACGTGCATGCCGACCGCGCCCTCCGCGTGGCCCAGGTCGTCACGAGCCTGCAACACGGGGGAGCGGAGCGGGCGGCGCTGAGCCTCGCCGCCGCCCTCCCCCGGCAGGGACGGCCGACGCTCCTCGTCGCGCTGGGGGGACCGACGCGCGCGTCGTTCGTAATCCCGCCCGACGCGCTCGACCTGTCCTGGGAACGCCATCTCGACCGCGAGGCACGCGTCGTGCCGCTGCTCGATGCGCTGGCCGCCTTCGGCGCCGACGTCGTCCACGCGCACCTGCTCGAAGCCGGGGAGGTGCGCCGGCTGGGCGCCGGCGGTGTGCCCCTGGTCCTGACCATCCACAACGTGCGCGAGGCCTGGCCCTCCGGTACGGACGGCCTGGAAACCGCGGACGCCGCCCTCGTCGTCGCGTGCGCGGGCGCGGTGGAAGCGGAGCTGCGCGCTCTGCGCCGGCCCGTGCCCTTGCGCACGGTGTGGAACGGCGTGGACTTCGCGGCCCTGGCGCGCACGCCATCGATCGAGACCCTGGGAGGGGCCTGGCGTGAGCGGCTCGGCTTCGCTCCGGATGACCTCGTGCTGGTGGCGGTCGCGAACCCTCGGCCGCAAAAGCGCCTGCCCCTCCTCCCGGACGTCCTGGCCGCGACGCGACGCGCGCTGGAGCGCCGCGGATCGCGGCGGCAGGCGCGGCTCGTCATTGCCGGCGGCGGACACCGCACGAGCAACCAGGCGGTGCTCGACGAGGTCCGCACGGCGGCGGCGCGGCTCGGGATGGACGATCACCTCCGGCTCGCGGGCTCCGTCCACGACGTCGCGGGTCTGCTCGCCGCATCGGACGTGATGGTCTCGACGAGCGCGTTCGAGGGGCTCAGCCTCGCCCACATCGAGGCCCTCGCCGCCGGCCTCCCTCTCGTGGCCACCGCGGTCGGCGGCACGCCGGAGTTGGCCCGGGACAATCCCGCCGTCATGCTCGTGCCCGAGAACGCCGCCCCGGAGACCTACGCCACCGCGATCGTGGACGTCTCCCTCGCCCCCCCCGCGGGCGGAGCGGATGCGGCGGCCGCTCATTTCACGCTCGATCGGATGGCGCACCGCTACGCGTGGCTCTATCCCCGCGCCGTCGCGGCGCACGGCCGGGGGCGGGGCGCCGGTCTCCTGCTCGTCACCAACAACTTCTCCGTGGGCGGCGCGCAGTCGAGCGCGCGCCGCCTGCTCCTCGGCCTTCGCGAGCAGGGCGTGCGCGTGCGCGCGGCCGTCCTCGAAGAGCAGGCCGAGTATCCAACTCCGGGACGGCGGGTCCTCCTCGCCGCGGGAGTCGGCGTCTTCGCCGCGCCTCCACCGTCGGTTGCGGACGCGGAAGAGGCGGTCACGCTCCTCCTCGATGAGATCGACCGTGATCCCCCGGCGGCGGTCCTCCTCTGGAACGCCATGGCGCCGCACAAGGTGCTCCTCGCCGACGGATTGCTCGACATCCCGATCTTCGACGTGAGCCCCGGCGAGATGTACTACGAGTCGCTCGCGCGCTATCTGGCGCGGCCGCGTCCGGGCCTGCCCTACCGTTCGGCCGCGGACTACGGCGCGCGCCTCGCGGGCGTGATCGTCAAGTACGGCGGCGAGAGAGAGCGCGCGCAGCGCACGCTGGGCGCGCCCGTGCACGTCATCCCGAACGGCGTCGCCCTCTTCGCCGCGGCCGGTGGGTCTACGAATGACGGGGGTCGTCCGCTCGCGATCGGGACCCTCGCTCGCCTCGACCCGCGGAAGAAGGTGCACGAGCTGCTCGACGCGCTCGCTCGGGCGAACGGAAGGATGCCGCCGTACGTCCTGCGGATCGGCGGCGGGGTCGAGCGCGGATGCGCGGAGTACGCGGCCGAGCTCCGGACCCGCGCGAACGGCGGGCCCGTGGAATGGGCGGGCGAAGTCGGCGACCCCGCGGCGTTCTTGCGTGAGCTCGACCTGTTCGCGCTGATCGCCGAGCCCGCGGGTTGTCCCAACGCCTCCCTGGAGGCGATGTCGGCGGGGCTGCCCGTCGTCGCCACCGATGTGGGGGGCATCGCCGAGCAGGTCGTAGAGGGCGTCACCGGCCACGTCGTCCCCGCGGGCGACCCTGGCGCCCTGGCGGACGCGCTCGTGCGCCTGGCCCATGACGCGGCCGCGCGGGCCCGCCTGGGACGAGCCGGCCGCGAGCGGATCCGCACCGAACTGAGCCTCGACGCGATGGTGGCGGCGTATCGTCGCGTCTGCCTGCCGGACGGCTAATCGCGAGACGGCGGATGCGGGCCGTCCTGGCACAATCCCTGCATGGCACTCGCGTAAGGGGTGGTGTTATGAGCCGCATGAGCCCGTGGCTGCTTGCCGTGGTCTTCCTGGGGCTGGCCGTCGGGGCCACGATGCTGCCGCTTTCGTCCGATATCGTCCCCTACGCCTTCCTGTTCGACCGGACCGAGGCCAAGAACGACCAACAGAAGTTCCTCTACACGGTCGTCGAGGACTCCGGCGTCTCGCGTGACGAGCTCCAGCCGCTCCTGCCCAAGCTGCGCCCCCTGGAGAAGCAGCTTCCGGTGGCCCTCTTCATCGCGAAGGAGTCGGGCAAGCCGCTGGCGGAGGTCGTCGAGCTGCGCAAGTCCGAGCGCTTCTGGCTCGACGTCATGAACAAGACGGGCGTCAAGCCGGCCGTCCTCTTCGAAGGCGTCCAGGGCAAGTTCCCGGAGCCGTACAAGGCGGCCTGGATCGAGTATCGGATGAAGTTCCGGCCCGAGTTCACCGACGAGCAGATCCGGGAGCTGGTCCTGCTCCAGATCGCCCATCGCGTCTCCGGACAGCCGATGGAGGAGATCGTGAAGGGAGCCGCCAAGGGCAAGACGCCGGAGATGGTGCTGGCCAAGTACAGGGCGCCAAGCGCCGACGCGAGTGCCGCGCCGCTCCAGGCCTCTCAGACGGCGCCATCCAGGGCGAAGGCGAAAGGCAAGAAGGGCGGCGTGCGCGCGCGCTAGCCGACATCGGCCAGAATGCTCGGGTGGCCGCGCCCGTGCAGTTCCTCCTCCACCACCCCTACGCCATCCTCTTCGGCATCGTGCTGGCCGAGCAGCTCGGCGTGCCCCTGCCGTCCGTTCCCGTGCTTCTGGCCGCGGGCGCCCTGGCCGGCCTGGGCAAGATCGGCGCGGGCTCGGCGCTCGGCCTCGCCGTTCTCGCCACCCTGATCGCGGACCTCGCCTGGTTCGAGGCCGGGCGCCGCCGCGGCAACAGGGTCCTGCGGTTCGTCTGCAAGGTCTCCCTGGAGCCGGACTCCTGCGTCCGGCGCACCGAGGACGTGTTCTCGCGCTACGGCCCGCGCTCGCTGCTGTTCGTGAAATTCGTACCCGGCCTCGGGTTGATGGCGGTCACGCTGGCCGGCGCGTTCGGGCTCAAGCGCCGGCGCTTCCTCCTCTACGAACTGCCGGGGGCGACGGTATGGGCCGGCGCCTACCTCGCGCTGGGATACGTGTTCAGCGCGCAGCTCGAGCGCGCGATCGAGTCCGTCCGGCGCCTCGGGTTCACCGTGGTCGGTCTCGTGGGCGGCCTGATCGCGCTCTGGCTGATGTGGAAGTACTTCCAGCGCGAGCGGTTCATCCGCGAGATCTCCATGGACCGCATCAGCCCCGGCGACCTGCAGCGGAAGCTGGCGGCGGGCGAGCGGATTGCGATCGTGGACCTGCGACATCGCCTGGATTTCGACGCCGACCCGCGCACGCTGCCGGGCGCGCTGCGCCTCGACGCGGCCGAGCTCGAGCAGCGTCACCAGGAGATCCCGCGCGACCGCGACGTCGTCCTCTACTGCACCTGACCGAGCGAAGCCACGAGCGCCCGGGTGGCGCTCCTGCTCCGGCGTCGGGGGATCTCGAGGGTGCGGCCGCTGGCCGGAGGCTTCCTCGGATGGCGGGAGGCGGGATTCCCGCTCGAGGGCGGCGCCCCGCCGTCAGCCTGACCCCGGCCCTCAGCTCTCGACGAGAGCCAGATGGCGCCGCACTCCGGCGGCGATGAGCCCGTAGGCCAGGATGTAGGCGGCGTGCACGAACGGGTCGAGGCCCGTCTTGCCGAGCGCGGTGAAGTACGCGAACAGCACGTCACCCGCGCACATGAACACGAAGCCGGACAGGACGATCATCCAGGCCGTCCCCACGCTGCCGCCCCGGAAGCGCCAGGTCATGCGCAGGAGGACGGCCAGCGGGACGAGCAGGGCCAGGTCCAGGAGCGGATAGGCGGCGCTGAGCGCTTTCTGGGCCGGGGGAAGGTCCGAGAGCACGACCGGGCGGAGCACGACGAACGCGAGCCCCGCGCAGACCACGATGGTGACGACGAGAAGCGTGGCGCGCTCTGTCCGTGAGCCCATGGGATAGCCCGCCTCGTTGTAGGCGCGCAGGAACTGCACCAGGGCCGCCCCCACCAGCGGATAGGCCAGCACGTAGAAGAGGTCGCCGGCGGACGGGAACGGGCTCTCCTGGCCGGTGAGCTGATAGCGCGCCAGGACGGCCTGGCCCACCACGTTGCAGGCGAGGCCGGTGGCGAGCAAGGTCCAGGCGGGGCGCACGGGATTCTCCGCGTCGAGGAACCGGCGCGACCGCCAGCTCCAGGCGGCGCCGAGGGCGAGGAGGGCCAGCTTCACCAGGGACGCCCCCGCGATCAAACGGCCGGGGGACAGCACGGTCGTGAACAGGGCGGCGCGGGGCACCGTGCCCCAGGCCACGAAGAGGAGCGTGGCCGCCCACAGCGAGGGCCACAGGACGCGATCGATGGCGCGGTTCATGACCCGCCTCCCAGCTTGACCCGCAGTGGGGCCATGAGCGAGTTCGCCTTGTCGCGGCCCATGAAGACGCGCAGGCCGGTCTCCAGGCGTGAGATCAGCATCGCGACCTGCTGGGGGGTGACCTCGGGTTCGGCGATGCCGAGCTTCTCGCAGTGGACGCGCGTGGCCGAGCGCGCCATGTTCTCTCCGATGAACGGAGTGATGGCGGCGACGATCTCGCGCACCGCTTCGGCCGTCACCATCGCCGACACCTCGCTGCTCCACCCACGAATGGAGGAGATCCGGGAGCGCGGGGACGGTACGACGGGAACGGCGCGGCGTCAAACGCGGCGAGGGCGGGTGTCGTCGCCTCGCTCATCGCGGATGTCGTGGCCGCCGCCCTCGAAACGACTGAGTCGGGGGCCCGCGACGGCCGGGTCCGATGTCGACACACTTCTCAGATTCACAACAAGTGTTTAGACCACATCTACTGGTTCCAGAACGAGTGTGATTCTCATAACTGCTAATCGTGTGAGTATGCGGACCCACCTTGGCAGACTTCGGTGATATCAACAGTCATGAAGATCACGCATGCGTCCCATCTCGGCAACGCCGAGCTCACGGCCGAGCTCAGCCGCCTCGCCCGCTGCGAGCGCGAGGCCACGGCGGCCCTGATCGTGCACCTCGCGGAGTTCGACGCGCGCCGGCTGTTCGAGGGCGCCGGTTACTCCTCTCTGTTCAGGTACTGCCGGAAGGTGCTTCACCTCTCCGAGGACGCCGTCTACAACAGGATCAAAACGGCACGCGCGGCCCGACGGTATCCCGTCATCGTCAGCCGGCTCGAGAGCGGCGACCTCAGCCTCACCACCGTACGTCTCCTCGCGCCCCGCCTGACGCCCGAGAACCACCAGGAGCTCCTGGCCGCGGCCTCGGGCAAGGGGAAGCAGGCCGTCGAGGAGCTGCTGGCGCGCGAATTCCCGCAAGCCGACGTGCCGGCGCGCGTGCGCAAGCTCCCGAGCCGGGCGGCCGCTCCAGCGGCGAACGTCGCGCCAACGAACACCGCGCCAACAGCGTGTCCTCCTGTCGCGGGATTCGAGCCGCTGGGGACTGCGCCTGCGACCATCGCTGGTGCGGAGGCACCGCTCGTTCTACTGGTGCCGGCGGCCCCGCGCGCAGTGGTTCGCCGGCTCGCGCTCGAACGCTACGAGATCCGCTTCACGGCCAGCGCGGCGATGCGCGAGAAGCTGCGCGTCGCCCAGGACCTGCTCGGGCACGCGCTTCCCAGCGGTGACATCGCCCAGGTCTTCGACCGGGCGCTGACCCTTCTCGTGGCCGATCTCTCGAGGAGGAAGTTCGCCGCCACCGCGCGGCCGCGCCGGAGCCGCGGCCAGTCGGACGAGTCGCGGAACGTCCCTGCGGAGGTGAAGCGCCTCTGCGCCGCGCGCGATCAGCGCCGATGCGCCTTTGTCGCCCCCAACGGTCGCCGGTGCGACGAGCGGCGATTCCTGGAGTTCCACCACGTCGTCCCGTATGCGGCCGGCGGCCTGCCCACAGCCGCGAACATCCAGTTGCGCTGTCGCGCCCACAACGGCTACGAGGCCGATCTCTTCTATGGGCCGGGCAAACGTGGGCTGCGCGGGGGCGTCGTATCCAACGGTCGGGCCATCTATGAACGCGAGGGCGTGCCGGGAACTGGTCCTGGAACGAGTCCTCGTTCGGACAGCTCGACTATTCCATGAGCAGCGTCTTGATGTCGCCGATGATCGCGCGCGGGTGGAGGAACGTCGAGGTGTAGATCTCGCGGACGTCGCCGGCGCGGTCGATCAGGAAGACCTTGAGCACGTGCGAGAGCTGCCGGACGGGCCGGCCCGTGGACGTGTCCGTCGCGTATTGCACGTCCTGGCCGAAGCCCTCGACGAGCGGCAACAGCTCGCGCGCGGAGGGAGTGGTCAGGAAGAACCAGCGCAGCCCGCCCTCGTCCTCGAGCTGGCTGCCCGCGTAGCGCTTCATGACGGACGGCGTGTCGCGGGCGGGATCGAAGCTCAAGGTGACGAGCTGCACCTGGTCCTTGAGCGCGGGCGTGGCCCGGATCTCGTCCTTCAGACGATCGAACACCCGAAAGGCGAGCGGGCAGCCTTGGGGGTCGGTGCAGCTCGTGTAGATGAAGCCGAGCAGGGTGATCCGCTCGCGCGTGAACCGCGAGAGGTTCGCGAGCTGTCCGTCCACGGTCAGGACCGGCCCGTCCGGCGCACGCATGATGTGCTGGAGGGCGTACGTTCCGGGCTCGGGCAGGACGAAGTCCATCCGCGGAGGGTCGTTGGCCCGATCCGCGACCGCGGGGGGCGCGGCCAGCCAGAGCAGCGCCGCCAAGGCAGGGATCACCATGGGCAGCGCCTAGCGCGCGACGGGCGCGACGGGCGCAGCGGGCGCGACGTACGCGGTGCGCAACACCTTGGATCCCAGCTTCATGTGGTGGGCGCGCCCCAGCTTCTCCCTGGTGAAATCGACCTCGAACGCCGGCGTGAGCTCCTTGCCGTCCCAGCGGAAGCCGCGCAGGAACTGCTCGTTGTCCGCGCCCGCCTTGTCCCAGTTCGCGAGCAGCGAGGACGTGATGTAGACGCGCGTGCCGTCCCAGCTCTGCGAGATCATGTTCACCTGCGCGCCCGTGTGCTTCTCGTAGGTCTGCTTCGGCGCCTGCGGGTTCGAGAGGTCGAAGTAGCGCGTCATGCCGTCCATGAACGTATTCACCCAGAGTCCCTTGCCGTCGCGGCGGATGCTGATGTCGACGGGGAGGGGGATCTTCGCGGGGTCGCCGATGGTGGCGACCTCCTTGGCCTGCCACACGCCGCTGGCGTCTGGCCGTACGAGCCAGAGCTTGGAGGTGAGGGCGGCGGCCGTCACCGCCCAGTCGTCCCCCGGATTGAGGGACCACCGGATCTCCAGAGGCGCTCCCGGGACCTGCATGACCGTCTTCGGCTTCATCGCCTTCAGGTCCCAGGCGACCATCGTGTGGCCGAAGCGCTTCATCGCCGCTTCGTCCTTGATGAGCTCGCCCAGCGGCCGCATGTAGTTCGCGTAGCCGGTGAAGCTGGAGGTGAGCAGGACGTTCCTGGTCGGGTTCACCGCCAGGTCGTACCCGTAGCCATCCCCGCCGCCGTCAACGGGCATCGGATAGCGCGCGATGAACTCGCCCTCGTTGTTGTAGGACGCGATGCCCGTGACGCCGCCCTTGTCCTTCTCGTTGGAGAGGGTCTGGACGAGCATGCGGCCGGGGAGCGCGTAGTAGGTGTGAGGACCGATGAACCCCGTCTTGACCGCGAGGTCCTTGATCGTCTTGAGGAGCTTGGGCTGGGCGGGGTCGGTGGCGATGTCGAACACGTAGATGTCGCTGCCCGAGAGTCCGCCGGCCCAGATCCGACGCCGATCGTCGGTGAACCCCATGTGGTGGGCCTCGCCGCGCGTGCCGACCGAGACCTGGCCGATCACCTTGCCGTAGCTCTTCGATTTCGGGTCGACGTCCACCGTCACGAGCTTGTCCGAGCCGTCCCCGAGGCCCTCGACGCCGAGGGTCCAGACGTAGACGTAGTCCTCCTGGCCCTTGATGAGCTTCGCCATGTAGGGCGAGTTGCAGGTTTCATCTCCGCGGGCCGCGGAGGCGACGAGCAGGGTGGCGATCGCGAACGCCACCGGAATGGACGCCATGGACTTCGAACGGATGCGGTTCATAGTTCCTCCGCGTATGGTGGGCCGAAAGGTACCTGTGCGCGGAGAGTATCGCGCCTGTGCGCGGGCGGCCATGGGAACTCTGTCCCGAACCCGCTAGAATCCGCGCCAAGCACCAGGACCAATGTCCCACGGCCAGCGCATCCGCTACCTTCGCACCCCGGACGGCGTGAAGCTCGCCTGGGCCGAGGCCGGCTCGGGGCCCGTATTGGTCAAGGCCGCCAACTGGCTCACCCATCTCGAGTACGACTGGGAGAGCCCGGTCTGGCAGCACTGGATCCGGTTCCTCGGCGAGCATTTCCGCTTCGTGCGCTACGACGAGCGCGGTTGTGGGATGACGGACTGGAACGTCGGCGACGTCTCGTTCGATCGTTGGGTCGAGGACCTGGAGGCGGTGGTCGACGCCTCCGAAGCGCGCGAGCCCTTCACACTGCTCGGCATCTCGCAAGGCGCTTCCGTCTGCATCGCATATGCGGTCCGCCACCCCGAGCGCGTCTCGCGCCTGATCCTCTACGGGGCCTACGCGCGGGGCTGGGGCCGGCGGGGCGAGCTGGAGGGCGAGCGCGAATACAACGCGATCGTGGAGCTGGTCCGCCTGGGCTGGGGCAAGGACAACCCCGCGTTCCGCCAGATCTTCACGTCGCGCTTCATCCCCGGAGGCACGGACGAGCAGGTTGGCTGGTTCAACGAGCTGTGCCGCAAGACCTCGTCCCCGGCCGTGGCCGCCGAGCTGCTCGCCACCCGCGCCCACATCCTGGTGACGGACCTGCTCGCGCGCGTCCATGTCCCGACCCTCGTCATCCACGCGCGCGAGGACATGATCTGCCCGATTGCGGAGGGGCGACTGGTCGCCGCGGGCATCCCGGACGCCCTGTTCGTCGAGCTGGACTCTCGGAACCACATCCTCCTCGAGCGCGAGCCGGCCTGGGATCGCTTCAAGGAGGCCGTGCTCGAGTTCATGGGCCTCGAACGGGGCGCGGCCGGCGAGGACCGCGCGTTCACGTCCCTGTCTCCTCGCGAGCGCGACATCCTGGCCGCGATCGCGGACGGGCTCAGCAACGCGGAGATCGGCGATCGGCTCGCCATCAGCGGCAAGACCGTGCGCAATCACGTCTCGAACGTGTTCGACAAGATCGGCGTGTGGACGCGGGCCCAGGCCATCGTCTTCGCCCGCGACCGCGGGTTCAGACGATGAGAGCCGTCATCGCCGTCACGGTGGGCGCGCTGTGCCTGGCCACGCCCGCGGCCCTCCGCGCGGCGCGCCCCGCCGTGGTCCGGCTGGCGGTGACGCCGCCGACCGCGCTCCTGGACGAGACGGTCGTCGTCCGCGTGAGCGGCCTGCGCCCGGACCAGGAGGTCGTCGTGCGGTCCTCCACGCCGGACGGCGACGCGCGGGAGTGGAATGCCGAAGCCTCCTTCCGGGCGGACGCCAAGGGCGTGGTCGACCTCTCCACCCAGGCGGCCGCGAGCGGCAGCTACACCGGCGTGGACGCCATGGGGCTGTTCTGGTCGGCACGGACGGCCACGCCCATGGCGTTCCCGAGGCCCATCTCGGGCACGATCGAGACGAGGCTGGAGGCGGTGGTGGACGGCAAGGTCGTCGCCTCCGCGACGCTGGCGCGGCAGATCACGACCGATGACATCAACGTCACGGAAGTGAAAGAGGACGGGCTGGTCGGCCGCCTCTACGAGCCTTCGGGGACGCGGCATCCAGCCGTGCTCGTGCTCGGCGGAAGCGAGGGCGGCATCCCGCCGACCTACGCGTCCGTCCTGGCCGGGCGCGGCTACGTCACGTTCGCGCTGGCCTATTTCCGCGCGGAGGGCCTGCCGAAGGATCTGGTGGAGATCCCGCTCGAGTACTTCCGGAGCGGCATCGAATGGCTGCGCGCGCGTCCTTCCGTCGACCCGGAGCGCATCGCCGTGCTCGGGATCTCGAAAGGCGGCGAGTTGTCGCTGCTGCTGGGCGCGACCTGGCCGCAGGTCAAGGCCGTGATCGCCCTGTCGCCCAGCAGCGGGATCGAGCTCAATCCGGCCTCTTCGCTCGATCAGCCCCAAGCGGCCGCCGCCGCCATCGCGGTCGAGAAGATCCGCGGACCCGTCCTCCTGGTGTCGAGCCGCGACGACGGCATGTCGCCGGCGGCGGTCATGAGCGACCGCGTCGTCGAACGGCTGCGTACGAGCGGATTCGCGCATCCGGTGGAGCATCTTCATTACGAGAGCTGCGCCCACGACCTGCCCGACGCCTGGCTGCCGCCATCGAACGGCGGCACGCTCGGCGCAGCCGCGGAGGGCACCATGCGCGCCTACGGGGACTACTGGCCGAAGGTGCGCGCCTTCCTCGAGCGCGCGATCGGGCCCGCCATCGCGCGGAAACGCTAGGTGAGGGCATCGGCGCTGACCGCGGCCCTCCTGATGTTGACGCGCGCGGCCGGGGCCGCGGCACCCGATCGGGCCGACCTGACCGGAACCCTTCGCCTCGCCCTCCCCGGCGGGGGCACGGCCCCGGCCGTCGACGCCGTGGTCTGGGTCGCGGGCGCGCTCCGGCCCGCCGGCCGCAGCAGCGCCCAACCGCCCGCGGTCACCTCCCGGGACAAGCGCTTCGACCCGCACGTCCTCGTGGTCACGCGCGGCACCACCGTCTCCTTTCCCAACGTGGATCCCATCTTCCACAACGCCTTCAGCCGCACGCCTGGCAGCGAGTTCGATCTCGGCCTCTACCGCCGCGGAGCGGCGCGCGGGTTCACGTTCCGCGGCACGGGCCTCGTCCACCTGTACTGCAACATCCACGCGGAGATGGCGGCCTACGTGCTGGTCCTCGATCCCGAAGACGCGTTCACGGTGGCGGACGCGGCCGGTGCCTTCCGCCTCCCCGCCCTTCCCGCGGGCCGCCACGTCGTCCACGTGTGGAGCGAGAAGGGCGGCGAGAAGGAGCTGACCGTCGATCTCGGCGCGGAGGGCGCGGCGCCCCTCGAAATCGCGCTCGACGCGTCCGCCTATCGCCCCATGCCGCACAAGAACAAGTTCGGGAAGGACTATCCACCGGCGACCCAGGGTGTCGACCGTTACTGAGGAGGGGCAGGGCCCCGGCCTCGCCACGCGCTTCTTCATGGGCGCCGCCGTCGTCATCGTGGTGACGGTCGGGCTCTCCGTCGCCCTGGCCAGCGGCAAGGCGGAAGGGGTGGCGCGCGAGCGGATCCGCGGTGAGCTGCTGCGCGTGCCCGCGCTCTTCGCGGGCTGGCGCGACTCCCAGATGAGCGCGCGGCGCGGGCAGGTCCGCGCGGTGGCCGAGCAGCCGGGCACGAAGGCGCTCCTGGCCGAGGGCGGCGGGGGGCCGGAGACCGCGCACGACACGTCCCTCGAGTTCGCGCGCGCGCTCGGGGCGGGCGCCGTCTTCCTCTTCGACACGCACGGCCGGCTGATCGTGCGCACGGACCGGCCGCGCGAAGAGGGTGGGCGCGACTTCTCGGGCGTGAGCTGGGTGTCGGTGCCGATCTCCCGGCTCACCGAAGCTTCCGCGTTCATCGCGGAGGTCAGCCGCGGCCCGGCCCTCTCGCTGGTGGCTTCGGCCCCGGTGCTCCAGGGCGCGGGCACGGAGCGCGTCCTCAACGGCGTGGTGTCCGCCGCCTTCCGCATGGACGACGAGCGGGCGCGCGAAGTCGGGCGCCTGGCCGGCGGCGAGGCCGCCTTCCTCGTCAACGCCGCCGCGCGCGGGGCGGTGCCGCGCCTGGAGGTGGTGGGCACGACCGAGGGCTTTCGCGACCCCGCGCTCGGGCGCGACGTGTCCGCGCAGAGCGGCACCACGGAGGCGCAGCTCGCCCGCGGCGACCTGCCCAGCCCATTTGCGCTGCGCGCGCGCGGCCGCGACTACCTGGCGACCCTGGTGCCGATCCTCTCCGGGAGCGGCGAGCCGGTGGGCGGGATGGTGGTGGGCCGCGCCAAGGACGAGGAGCTGGCCGCGATGCGGGAGATCCGCCGCAGCCTGCTCGGAGTCGGTGCCTTGATCCTCCTTCTTTCCGTCCCGCTCTCGTTTGCCTTCGCGCGCGCGCTGGCCCGCCCCATCCAGCAGCTCGCGATCGGCGCGGAGGAGATCGGGCGCGGCAACCTGGACGTGCCCCTGCCCAGGGCGGGCCGGGGCGAAGTCGGCGCGCTGGCCCGCGCCTTCGAGGTGATGCGGCGGGAACTGAAGGAAAAGGCGCAACTCGAGCAGCTGGTCGCCGACCTGCGCGGGCGCGGCGTGGATCCCACCTTGCGCGGCGTCCCGCCCACGGGGACGGACGGCCTGCCCTCCACCGGTCCCGTCCTGGGCCACCTCTTCGCGCAGCGGTACGAGATCCGCGGGCTGGTCGGCCGCGGGGGCATGGGCGCGGTGTATCGCGCCCTCGACCGCGAGCTGGACGAGGAAGTGGCCCTGAAGGTGCTCGAGAAGAGCGCCGGCGAGGGTACGCCCGGCGAGCAGCAGCTCCGCCGCGAGATCAAGCTGGCTCGGACGATCACCCACCCCAACGTCGTCCGCGCCTACGACTTCGGGGAAGCGGAGGGCGTGCGGTTCTTCACCATGGAGTACGTGGCCGGGGCCACGCTGCGCGAGCTGCTCGACGAGGAGGGCCGGCTCGCCCTCACTCCCGCCCTCCAGATCGCGAAGCAGGTGTGCCGCGGCCTGGGAGCCGTGCACCGTGCCGGGATCGTCCACGGCGACCTCAAGCCCGCCAACATCGTCGTGATGACGGGTGGCATCGCCAAGCTGACCGACTTCGGCGTGGCGCGCGTGCGCCGGCAGGCGGGCACTCCATTCGCGGGCACGCCGCCCTACATGAGCCCGGAGCAGGTGCGGGGAGCGGAGTTGGACGAGCGTAGCGACCTCTACTCGGCGGGCGTCCTGATGTTCGAGATGTTCACCGGCCGGCGGCCTTTCGACGCCGGCGATCCCTTCGAAGTGATGCGCCTCCATCTCGAGGAGGTGCCCCCCAACCCGCGGAGCCTCCAGCCGACGCTTCCGGAGCTGCTGGCGGACACGATCGTCGCCTGCCTGGCCAAGGCAAAGGCGGACCGGCCGGCGACGGCCGCGGACCTCGACCGCCTGCTCATGCGCGTCCGCACCTGACGCGGCGTTGACCATCGGCCGCGGAAGACTACAATCGCCGCTCCCGTGCGCCTCATCCGCCGGCTGCGCGATGCCGCCCTGATCCTGGCCATCGCGCTGCTCGCGACGACGGCGGAGGCCCAGTCGCCGCCGCCGTCTCCGGAGCCATTCCATCTCTGGGGCGAGATCAAGACCAACGCGCGCCACTCCCCCTTCCTGGAGACGCGGATCTTCACGCCCACCGGACCCGGGCCGTTCAGATTCGTACCGACGGGGTTCCAGCGGACTCCCGATGCCGGCACCGCGCTGGAGCTGCAGAACGTCACCCTGGGCGCGGAGGGCGACCTCGGGCTCGGCGTGGCCGCGAAGGTGGAGCTGCACGTCCTCGACCTCTACAACCGGAACCCCACCTCGTCCGACGATCGCCTCTTCGTGCGCCAGGCCTGGATCCGCTTCGGCCAGCGGGCGGAGGCGCTGCGCTGGGCGCCCGAGAGCCGCCTGTTCGTCCTCGCGGGCGTGGCCCCGCGATTCTCGAAGCCGACGGTTCGCGCGCTCGAGAGCTACGGCATGTGGCTCACGGCCGTGGGCCGGTTCGAGATGCCGCAGATCCAGGCGGGAGGGGCGCTGGGGCGCCGCGCCTATTGGCGGGCCCAGGTCGGCAAGGGCAACCCGCTCTACTACCGCGACACGAACGTGCTGGCGGGCGACAACGGCACGCGGGCCAGCACGCTCACACGGTCGCCGACCTACGAGACCGGCTTCCCCATCTTCTACGACGCCAAGGCCGACGACCTCGACACCCACGGGCAGCTCGAATGGGGCGTGGGCCTCGGCGCGCGGCGTGTCCGGCCCGAGCCCGCGCACGGCCTGGAGGTGGATGCTCTCGGCTGGTACTTCCATCGGCGGCTGGCGGAGTCCGTGACCTTGCGCGGCACGTCCGACCTGGGCGACCTCGAGCTTCTGCGCGGCCGCGGCTATCCCTTGCCGTTCGAGGGCCGCGACAAGTCGGAGGCCGGGCTCAACCTCGCCGCCCGCTACGCGAGGTGGCGACTCGACGCCCAGCTCGTGCGCCAGGACATCGCGAAGCTGGTGCGCCGGGGCTTCGACGCCGAGCTCAGCGCGCTGATCCCCCTGCCCGGCCTGTTCCTCGTGGGTGAGACACCCGTCGGCAACTGGATCCGGCCCGTGGTCCGGGTGTCGATCATCGACAACCTCTTCGACGCGCCCGTCACCTACCCCGCGCTGTCGGTCGACTGGGACTGGCGGAAATACGACGTGGGCCTGCGCATGGGCCTCCTGCGCGACGTCGACCTCACCGTCGAGTACTCGCGGCACGACATGATCGTGCCGTCGGTCGGGACTCTGCATCCGGACGAGTTCCTGGTGACGCTGAGAGTGGGGTTAAGGCAATGAGCGCCCCATGGCCGCCCTCCCCGCGACCAGTTCCGCCGCTGCCTGGCTGTCGACCGCGGGTGAAAACAGGAACCCCTGCGCGAGCGGGCAGTTGAAATCGACGAGGAGAGCCAGTTGCTCTTCCGTCTCCACTCCCTCCGCCACCACGTCGAGGCCCAGGCTGCCGGCGAGGCCGACCACCGCGCGGACGATGGTGACGTTGCGGCCGGCATCGCCGCTTCCCGAGACGAAGGACCGATCGATCTTCAGCGTGTCCGCGGGCAGGCGCAGGAGGTAGCTCAGGGACGAGTAGCCGGTGCCGAAGTCGTCGATCGCGATGTGCACGCCCAGGGCCTTGAGGCGCCGCAGCAGCGCGATGGCGCCGTCGGTGTTCTCCATGACCATGCTCTCCGTGACCTCGAGCTTGAGGAGCCGCGACGGAAGGCCGGACTGGCGCAGGGCCGCGTCGACCTGCTCGACCAGATCGGGCTGGCTGAACTGCTTGACGGAGAGGTTCACGCTGACGGTCAGGTCGTCTCCGGACGACTGATGCCACTGGGCGGCCTGCCGGCAGGCCTCCTCCAGGACGGCCCGCCCCAGGGGGACCACGAGGCCGGTCTCCTCCGCGAGGTGGATGAACTCCGACGGCGCCACCAGCCCGCGCTCGGGATGGTGCCAGCGGACGAGGGCCTCGAAGCCCGCGATCCGCCGGTCCTCGACGCGCACGATGGGCTGGTAGTGCACCCGGAACTCCTTGCGGTCGATGGCCCGGCGCAGGTCGTGCTCGAGCTGCAGCAGCTTGCTCGCGCGCGCGTGCATCGAGGAGTCGAACACCTGGTGGCGCGACTTGCCCAGGGCCTTGGCGTGGTACATCGCGGTGTCGGCGTCGCGGAGGAGGTCCTCGGCGCGGCGGTAGCTCGGGGCCGAGAGCGCGATGCCCATGCTGACCGTCGCGAACACCTCGTGGCCGGCCAGGGTCAGCGGCTCGCGCAGCACGGCCTGGATCCGCTCCGCCACCGCGGTGGCCTCCTCGCGCTCCTCGATGTCCTCGAGCAGGATCGTGAACTCGTCGCCGCCCAGCCGCGCCACGGTGTCTCCCGGCCGCACCGCCGTCTTGAGGGCCGAGCTGAGCTCGACGAGGAGCCGGTCGCCCACGCTGTGGCCGAGGCTGTCGTTGACGAGCTTGAAGCGATCCACGTCCAGGAAGACGACGGCGAACATGCCCTTGTGATGGCCGCGCGCCATCGCGCCCTGCAGGCGCGCCAGCGCCGCCTGCAGGCGGTCGATGAAGAGCGCGCGGTTGGGCAGGCCGGTCAGCGCGTCATGGAAGGCGTCGTGCTGGAGCTGCTCCTCCGCCCGGCGCCGGTCCGTGACGTCGGCGCCGATGGACGCGGTCCCGGAGATCTCGCCCGTCCAGTCCCGCAGGACGGTATTGCTCCACGCGACCACGCGCCGATCCCCGTGGCGCGTCACGATGGCCGTCTCCTCGTGGGCGGCCACCGCGCCGAGCTGCATCCGGTCGCGCAGCGTGGCCCGACCCGATTCCCGGTCCTCCTCCGGCACGAAGGCCGCGAACCACTCGCGCCCGATCACGTCCTCCTCCTCGTAGCCGACCAGCTCCAGGAAGAAGGGATTGCAGTACGTGATGACGCCCTCGCCATCGAGGAGCACGGCCACGAGCTGGACCGTCTCCAGGATGTCGCGCATGCGCCGCTCGGACTCGCGCATGGCCTCCTCGGCCCGGCGGCGCTCGGTGACGTCGAAGGCGGTGACCAGGGAGGCGGCCTGTCCGCCGAAGTCGAGCGTGCGCCCCGTCAGCTCCACCCAGCGATCGTCGGCGCCGGTCAGGCGCGCCTCGTAGCGGAGGCCGGCCACGGCCGGCGACGGCGGCTTCAGGACGCGGTGGCGGACGATTTCGTGCGAGTCCGGGTGGAAGCGATCCAGGAAGGCGCGATCGACGAGGTCCCCCGCCGGGGCGCCCGTCAGCGCCGCGGCCGCCTCGTTGGCGTAGCGGACGCGACCTTCGTCGATGATGAAGACGGCGGCGGCGGAGCCCTCGAGGACGGCGCGGAACATCGCGTCGCTTGGGAGGGTTGCTCCACGATGTTCCCGGCCGCCCTCGTCAACGGGGAGGCTCCTCTCCTCGTCGGCACGGGGCAAGTCGCGTTGGTCATCGCTTCTGGCTCTTGCCGCCAGGCGCACCAGCCAGACACCGATGGCGACGCCAAACGCCACGAGCCCCGCCATCACGATCACCGGCGGCAGGCCGTGGACGCCAGGCGACATCCGCGGATCTTACTCGCGGAAACCGGGTCTGAGATGATGCCTTCGTGGGACTGGCCACCTACGTCGCGCTGGGCGACAGCATGTCGATCGACCGTTATCCGGACCTCGATCACGCCGACCGACAAAGGCTTTCGCTGCCCGTGACCGGCCTCGGGGCCGCCTCCCTCCTGGCCCGCAACGACGACTACGTCTGGCCGGAGTTCGCGGGCCGCGATCTCGTCACGATCTCTCCTGGCATCGACTGTCGATTCCAGGCCCGGGACGGGGCGACGACGGAGTCCGTGCTGGACGCGCAGATGGACGCCTTGCGAGGGATCGACCCGGGCGACGAGGCTCTGGTCACGCTGACCGCGGGCGGAAACGACCTGCTCCGCCTGATCGGTGCAACGGATCGCGCGGGCCAGGCCGGAGTCCGGGCCGTCCTGGACAACCTCGACGCGATCCTGGGCGTCGTGCGCGACCGGCTTCCCCGCGCGATGGTCCTGGTTGCGAACGTCTACGACCCCACCGACGGCACGGGCGATCTCGAAGGCCTCCGCCTCCCGCCGCAGGAGATGCGCTGGCTCGACGATTACAACGCGGGGGTGGAACGGCTCTGCGGACGGCGCGCCGCGCGGCTCATCGACCTGCGCCGCCACTTCGCCGGCCACGGGCGGTCCGCGCCCGCCGAGGAGCGCTGGTACTGGACGGGGTCGCTGATCGAGCCCGGGATGACGGGCGGGAGCGAGATCCGCCGCCTCTGGCTGGCCGCGGTGGAGGAGAGCCGCCCCGCATCGCCGACGAAACCGCCAGCAGATCGCTGATCACGCCGTACGCCGTCACCCCGATGTCCGGCCGCTGCTCGGTGATCTCGACCGTGCCCGCGAGATCGGTCACCAGCCGGAGCATCGAGCTCGTATCGTCGACGAGCGCGAAGGGGTCGGCCGGGGGGATCTCGCGCAGGGCCACGCGGCCCTGCACGCCAGCACCCTCGCGCCAGGCCTCGCAGACGAGCTTGAGCCGCGCGCCGCGCGCCCGCGCCGAGGTGACGCGCGACGGGTCGAGGCCGACGATGCCTTCGCGCGCGATCGCCTCCGGCGGCAAAGCGACGCCCATGAGGACATTGGCCAGCGCGGAGAGCTTGACCGCGCCGTCCCACCCTTCCAGGTCGTCGCTCGGGTCCGCCTCCGCGTAGCCCTCCTGCTGCGCACGAGCGAGCGCGTCGGTGAACGTTCCTCCCCGTTCGAGCGCGCACAGGATGGCGTTGGTCGTCGAGTTCAGGATTCCTTCGACGCGCGTCACCGTCGCCCCCCGCAGGCCATGCCGCGCGAGGTTGAAGACGGGGACGCCGTCCATCACCGTCGCCTCGTAGAGCAGCTGCACGCGGCGGCGCGCGGCCAGGCGCGACAAGTCGGAGAACGCCCAGGCCAGCGGCCCCTTGTTGGCCGTGATGGCATGGCGGCCGCGGCGAAGGGCCTCGCGCAAGTGGGTGATGGCGGGCTCGCCCCTGGCCTGCCGGGTGAGCGGAGTCATCTCCACGACCACGTCGTAGTCGACGGTGCGCGTCGCCTCCAGGGCGCTGATCTCCACGTGATCGGGATGGCGCGGCGAGAACCGCCCCTGGCCACGCCATTCGGCGAGGGCGCGCTCGAGGTCGACCCCTCGCCGGTTGAGGAGCGCGCCGTGGCGGGCGGTCACGATGCCGACCACGGCCACGTCGAGGCCGGCCAGACCCGGGTACTGGTCGCGGCGGACCAGGATGTCGGCCGCGGCGCGGCCCACGTTGCCAAAGCCCAGCAGCAGCGCGCGCACGGCAGCGGCCCTCAGCGCGGCGTCACGCGGAGCGGCGGGCGATCTCCGCCACTCCGGTCAGGAGGCGATCGACCTCGTCGGACGTGTTGTACATGGAGAAACCCGCGCGCAGGACGCCGCCGCGGTCGGCCAGGCCCAGGACTTCGATCGGGCGCAGGGCATAGAAGTTCCCGTCCCACACGAGCACGCCTTGATCCCCCAGGTGACGGGCGGCGCCTTCCGCGGTCACGCCCTCGATCGTGATCGACACCGTGGGCGCCCGCGGACCTTCCTCGAAGCCGACTCCCCACCGCCGCACTCCCGGGATGTGCCGGACCTTCTCGTCGTAACGCCGGGCCAGAGCGTGCTCGTGCTCGGCGATGGACGAGACGGCGGACACGATGCGCTCGCGCAAGGTGGCGCCGTCACCCCAGGCCGCGATGTAGTCGATGGCGGCCTTCACGCCGGCGAGGGCCGCGTGATTGAGCGTCCCCGTCTCGAAGCGCTCGGGCGCCGTCTGCTCCTGCGTCCGCAGCCGGTCCGGCTCCAGCTTCTCGAGGAGCCCCGGCCGCGCGTAGAGGATCCCGACGTGGGGCCCGTAGAACTTGTAGGCCGAGCAGAGGAGGTAGTCCGGGTCGAGGGTGGCCACGTCCACCGGGAAGTGCGGCGCGTAGTGCACTGCGTCGAGGACGAGCAGCGCGCCCACCGCGCGCGAGAGCGTGCGCGCGAGGGCGGCGTCGTTCACGGTACCGAGCGCGTTCGAGGAGAGGCCCATGGCCACGACACGGGTGCGCGCGCCGATCCTGGCCGCCATGTCGTCGTAGTCGAGGCGGCCGTCCGGGCGCAGCCGGACCTCCTTCACGTTCACGCCGCGCTCGCGGAGGGCGATCCAGGGCCCGCGGTTCGCCTCGTGATCGAGCTGCGTGATCACCACCTCGTCGCCCGCGGAGAGCTCTCGACCCAGGGCATGACTGAGCGAATAGCACAGCGTCGTCATGTTCTGGCCCAGCGAGATGGTGCGGCCGCCCGGCGCGCCCAGGAAGGTGGCCACCGTATCGCGCGTCGCCGCGATCAGGGCATCCGATTCCCGGCTGGTGACGAACTGCCCGTGCGTATTGGCGTTGCAGGTGCGGTAGTAGCCGGCGATGGCCTCGATGACCGCACTCGGCACCTGCGTTCCCGCCGGGCCGTCCAGGAACGCGAGAGGAAGGCCCTTGTCGTCGTGACGGCGGGCGAGGGACGGAAAGTCCGCGCGGCAGCGCCGCGCGCCGCTCTCTCCGAACATTTCCGGTCAGCTCCCCAGGGCGCTGAGGTACGCGCGGATCCGGCTGGCGTTCTTGCCGACATCGCTCTTGCCGACGCGGCTGAGGGAACGCACGTCGACGCGGCTACCCGCGCCCTCCGCCTTGACGCGAATCACGATGTCGTCCTTGAAGCCGAAGAAGCGCGTGGTGTCGGTGGCCTCGATGCGTAATTCCGCGGGCACGGCGGCGACGATCTCCCAGCCCTGGGCCCGCGCCGCCGCCAGGGCGCGTTCGAAGGCGCGCGCGGGGGGGTCGGACAGGGTCACCGGCCGCACGTCGGGGTAGGCCTGATGCTGCTTGGCCGCCACGTCGGGGCCGCCGTATTCGATCGGATTGCTGGCCCCTTGGCGTCGCTCCACGACGGCGACGAATGCGGGCGGGTTGTCGGTATCGGTGCTGATGTCATGGATGGGGGGGACGGATTGGGCTGTACGCCGGAAGAGCAGCGGGGGGAGGCACGCGCCCAGTGCGGCCACGATCGCCAGGGCCGCGACGGCGCGGCGGCCACCCAGCACGAGCGCGATCAGCCCCAGGACGAGGGCGGCAATCCCGCCGTAGGCGGCCCAGGCGAGCACGACGGTCAGCCCGGTGCGGAACGACCACCAGCCCATGCGGCTTCCCGGTCCGGCCAGGAGCACGGCCGCGAGCCCGGCCAATGCCACCACCAGCGCCAGTACCGCAAGCCCTCCTCCCACGCGTCGCAGTTGCGCCATACGGGGCAAGTGTACCCCGCGCCGCCGGCTCCGGAACCGGCCCTGCCGCATGACGGCGGTATGCTCGCGGCGTGGGCGAGCTGCTGAACCACTTCGTCGAGGACCCGCGCGTCTGCGACTACCTGGCGGACCAGCGCGCCTCGCTCGAGTACCGGGTGATGACGGCGGTGGACCCGGAGGAGCTCGAATCGATGCTCATACGCGGGTGGCGGCGGCTCGGGCCCTTCTACTTCCGGCCCGCCTGCTCGGGCTGCTTCGAGTGCGTTCCCCTGCGCATTCCCGTCGCACGCTTCGCGCCCTCGGGCAGCCAGGAGCGGGCGGCGCGGCGAGCGCGGCGCTTCCGCGTGCGCATCGGCGCGCCCCGCGTGGATCGGGCCCGCCTCGATCTCTACGCACGGTGGCATGCCGCCCGGCAGAGCCGCCGCGGGTGGAGCCCATCGCCGCTCGGGGCCGAGGAGTACTGGCTCCAGTTCGCGTATCCGCACGAGGCGGTGCGCGAGGTGACCCTATGGGACGGCGGGAGCCTCGTCGCCGTGAGCCTGTGCGACGTCACGCCGCGCGCCTGGAGCGCGATCTACTTCTTCTACGACCCGAGGGTCGCCCGCCTTTCGCCCGGCATCGCCAACGTCATGCTGTGCCTCGCCCTCGCCCGCCAGCGCGGGATCCCGCACGTCTATCTGGGCTACCGCGTGCTCGGATGCCCTTCCATGCGCTACAAGGCGACCTTCCGTCCCCACGAGCTGCTCCTGGGACGCCCGGGACCGGAGGAGGAGCCGCGGTGGGTCGCGGGCGCCCCCGAAGGGCCCAATTTCGTCAACTCCTTGTAAAAACTGGTCATTGGCCGTCCCGGGCCTCAACTCCCCCCCCACCTCCCGGTCCAACCCAAAGAGTGCGGCCCCTGAAGTGGCCGCTTCAGAGGAGCCAATTCAATGAAGAAGACGACGATCGCAGCCCTCGTGGTCGCGACGGCGGCGGCCGGGTTCACGGTCGCCCGCGCCGACCAGGGCGATGACAAGGGGTTCGGAGGCCGCCACGGCCGGCGTGGCCCG
>WNFM01300867.1_pt2 | contig 25287 bp, 27 predicted proteins | sample 5400271 | NCBI WGS metagenome assembly WNFM01 (sample SAMN13153352, study PRJNA577476) | soil metagenome | isolation source: 60 cm saprolite on Douglas fir-dominated hillslope | place: USA:California | collected 2013-09-17 | reverse complement strand
AAGGTGACGTCGATGTTGACGATGTCGCCTTCCTTCAGCAAGCGGTCGCCCGGCATGCCGTGGCAGACCACGTGGTTGATCGAGGTGCAGGTCGAATAGCGGTAGCCGCGATACATCAATGTCGCGGGATAGGCGCCATGGCTGAAGGCGAACTCGCGGACGAAGTCGTCGATCCGCGAGGTCGGCACACCCGGCTTGACCACGTCGGTCAATTCATCCAGGCATTTTGCCACCAGCGCGCCTGCCTTGCGCATGCCGGCAAATCCGCTTGGTCCATGCAGCTTGATCTGCCCGGTCTTGCGTAAGGAGGTATCTGTTGCTTCGATATAGCTCATGGGCGGATCAGGTTCTGGCGACAATTGGATGATTTGCGGCCTAATTTAATGATCGGCGCTGTTAGTGCAAGCGAGCGTTGGGGCGCCCCCCTGCCTTGGCGGGGCCGGTTCCGCGGGCGCTTGGGGTCAGCCCGGGGCCTCCGTGATGGTCTCGACCGGCAGTGCGCCGCGAACGCGGATTTCGCGTACCGGATAGGGGACCTGGATGCCCTCGCGCTTGAAGGCGTCCCACAGCGACAGCATCACCTCGCTCTTGACGTTGTCCATCCCGTCCGGATCGGCGATCCAGAAGGTCAGGGAAAACTTCATGCCTGCCTCGGCAAATTCGGTGAGGATGCAGTTCGGAGGCTTGCTCTTGATGGCCCGCGGCGCCACGGCGGCAACGCCGATCCCCAGCTTGCAGACCAGCCGCGGATCGGCATCGTAGTTGGTGCCGAAATTGACTTTTACGAGCGTGTTCTTGTCGGTGTAGGTCCAGTTGACGACCTTCTGGGTGACCAGGTCCTCGTTGGGGATCAGGAATTCGCGGCCGTCGCCGGCGGCGACCGAAATATAGCGGGTCTTCATCTCGTTGATGCGGCCGGTCGAGTCGCCGATGGTGACGAGATCGCCCGGCTTCACCGATTTGTCCGCCAAGAGAATGATGCCGCTGATGAAGTTGGCGATGATCTTCTGCAAGCCGAAGCCGATGCCGACGCCGGCGGCCCCCGAGAAGATCGCCAGCGCCGAGAGGTTGATGCCGACCGCGCTCAGGACAACCGCGACCGCGAAGGCCATCAAGGCGAGCCGGATGATCTTGACCAGCAGCACCTGGAGCGAGGGGGTCAGATCGCTGGATTGCGTGATCCGGCTCTCCACGAAATTGCTGGCGATATTGGTCAGCCACAGCGCCGCGGCCAGGAGCACGGCGAGCTTGATCAAGAGTAGCGGCGTCAGCTGCAGGCCTCCAACCATGATCGAGACCGAGTCGAGCGCATCGATAACCGGGTCAAGCTGACCGATGATGCTCAACGCCGCCACCAGCCACGCCGACAACGACACCAGGCGGACGATAAAGGTGTTGCGGATGACCGACGTCACGAGGCGGATGACCAGCCAGGCAAACGCCAGCTTGGCGGATATATTAAGCAGATAGCTGCGGCTCGGCCAGGTCGATGCCAACATCACAATGCGCGCAGTGCGCATCAGCAACGCGAAGATCGCCGCCGATGCACTGCCGACCAGCACGCGCATGAACAGGCGCAGCGGCGCCGGCCAGTCCATGCCGAGCGAGGCCATGTCGATCCGCGAACGAATCGCGGTTCCCGCGGCGAGCGAGATCCCGGCGCCGGCCAGGATGATCCCGAGCTGCAGATAGAACCAGGGCGAGGTGACCTCGGCGCCGACCGAACGCGCGGCGGCATGCAGGAAATCGATGATGTCAGCGAGGTTCAGGTCCATCTCTTAGAGCCCATCGTCAATGGTTCATTGCAAGTCAGATCGTGATTCGAATGTGGCGGCAGATTTTCATAATCGCGACGCCGGCGCCATCGCCGAGAGATGCCGGGAAGCGCGTCAAAATCAGTTAAATCGGGCACATTGCCGCTGGCGGCAGAAATTGCCTTGGCGTCGAACTATGGCGACGATAAGGATGCAGACGCAAGTATCTTGCGGTGATTTGCGGAGGTTCATGGCTTCTCTCGATCAAGTCAGCATAGCCATTCTTCTGGGCTCGGTTCTGGTGATGGCCGGCATCCTGTCGAGCCTGCTCGCGCTCCGCTTCGGCGCGCCGCTGCTGTTGGTGTTTCTGTTGATCGGCATGCTGGCCGGCGATTCCGGCCCGGGCCAGCTGCGCTTCGACGACGTGCGTACCACCTATCTGGTGGGATCGGTGGCGCTGGCGCTGATCCTGTTCGACGGCGGCTTGAGGACGCGGTTTCAAAGCATCCGCGCGGTGCTGGCGCCCTCGATGGTGCTGGCGACGATCGGTGTGCTGCTGACGGCGCTGATCACGGCACCGGTTGCGAGATATGCGCTCGACCTGAACTGGACCGAGGCGCTATTGGTGGGCGCGGTGGTGGCGTCGACCGATGCCGCGGCAGTGTTTCTCCTGGTGCACGCGCAGGGCCTGCGGCTGCGCCCTCGGGTCGGCGCGACGCTGGAGGCCGAATCCGGCACCAACGATCCGTTCGCGGTGTTTCTCACGCTGATGCTGGTCGAGCTCATTTCGGTCGGTCACAGCTCGCTTTGGCATGTTGCGCTGGAATTGGGCCGCGAGGCCGTGCTCGGCGCCATCGTCGGCGTGACCGGCGGGCGTCTGGTGGTGCTGGCGCTCAATCGGGTGGCACTGCCGCAGGGCCTGCACGCGCCGTTTGTCACGACCGCCGCACTGGTGATTTTCGGCGCGGCGCAGATCGCGCACGCCTCGGGATTTCTCGCCGTCTATCTTGCCGGCATCATCATCGGCAACCGGCCGACGCGGGCGCATAATTCGGTGGTGACGTTTCTCGATGCCGCGACCTGGCTGGCGCAGATCGTGATGTTCGTGCTGCTCGGCCTTCTGGTTTCGCCGCAGCGGCTGATGAGCAGTGCCGTTGCCGCCGTGGCCGTGGCGCTGGTGCTGATGCTGGTGGCGCGGCCGCTCGCGGTGTTTCTGTGTCTCGCGCCATTCCGCTTCAACTGGCGGGAGAAGCTCTTTATTGCTTGGACCGGCCTGCGCGGCGCGGGCGCGATCTTTCTGGCCTCGATCCCGATGCTGGTCGGATTGTCGCAGGCGTATTTGTATTTCGATGTCGCCTTTGTCGTCGTCATCATCTCGCTGTTGCTGCAAGGCTGGACGCTGGCATCAGCCGCGCGGCGGCTGCATGTGGCGCTGCCGCGCGCGGATCGCAGGCCGCGCCGCGTCGAGCTCGATCTGCCCGGCCAGCTCGAGCAGCAACTGGTCGGCTATTCGGTCCGCCCGAAAAGCCTGTTCTTCCGGCGCGGCCTCGTTCCCTCCTGGTCGAAGCCGACGCTTGTGATCCGCGACGAGCACATCCTCTCGCCCACGGAGGCTGATCCGATTGCGCCGGGCGACTACATCTACCTGCTGGCGCCACCGGAAAAAGCCGAAGCGCTGGATCGTTTTTTCGTCGACATGCTGCCGAGCGCGGCGCCCGATCCGCATCTGCTCGGCGATTTTGTCGTGTCCGGCGAGCACACGCTTTCTGAGCTTGCCGAAATCTACGGCGTGAAGGTGGGTGAAGAGCAGGGAAAACTGACGCTGGCCGATTATTTCGACGTGCATCTCGACCATGCCCCGAAGGAAGGTGCGACGCTTCAGCTCGATACCATCGTCCTGGTGGCGCGCAGCATCTCCGGCGGCCGGGTCAATGTCGTCGGATTGCGGCTGCCCGAAGAGGAAGACGAAGCTGCGCCCATGACGCGGATGGCGTGGCTGAGGCGCAAGCTCGCCGAGCTGTGGTCGTCGGTGGCGGGGGTCTAGGGCGCTATGTCCGCTGTTGAGGAATAAGCGGACTATCATTAGTCTAGCTGAAAATCGGTTTATGGGAGAAACACAAAAATGCCCGGTTCGCTCGATGACCAACTCGGCTTTGCGCCAGATTATGATTCCCCGGTTCCCTATATGCAGCGGACCCGCGATTACTACACCGCGATCGGCTACACGACGCCCTACCGCTGGGCCCACTATGTCGATGCGCCGTTCCAGCCGCTGAAAAAGCCTCTGGCGCAATCGCGCGTGACGATCATCACCACCGCCGCGCCTTACGACCCGGCGAAGGGCGATCAGGGCCCGGGAGCTGCGTATAATGGTGGTGCCAAGTTCTATAAGGTCTATGACGGCGACACCGGAAAGCCGCACGATCTGCGCATCTCGCATATCGGCTATGACCGCAAGCACACCAGTGCGACCGACAGCGGCACGTGGTTTCCGCTGCCACAGCTCCTGAAGGCGGCGGCCGGGCGTCGGATCGGCGAGGTCGCGCCGCGCTTCTTCGGCGCGCCGACCAATCGCAGCCATCGCGTTACGATCGATGTCGATGCCCCGGAAATCCTTGCCCGCTGCCTCACTGATGCGGTCGATGTCGCGGTGCTGGTACCGAACTGCCCGGTTTGCCACCAGACTTCCGCTCTCGTTGCCCGCCACCTCGAAGCAGGCGGCATTTCCACCGTGGTGATGGGATGCGCCAAGGATATCGTCGAGCACGCTGCCGTGCCGCGCTTCCTGTTCTCTGACTTCCCGCTGGGTAATTCTGCCGGCAAGCCGCATGATATCGTTTCGCAGGCGCTGACGCTCGAACTGGCGCTGGGTCTATTGGAACACGCCTCCGGCGCGCGCACCACGATGCAGTCGCCGCTGCGCTGGAGCGAGGACGCCTCGTGGAAGCTCGACTACAACAACATCGCGCAGATGAGCCCGGAAGAACTGGCGCGGCGCAGAGCCGAATTCGACAAGCAAAAAGAGATCGCGCGCGGCAACAGGGCCGCCTGACGCGCCATCACAGAACAAGAAGCAAGAACAAGAAGCAAGAACAAGAAGCAAGAACAAGAAGCAAGAACAAGAAGACTACCCATCAGGAGGACGTCCGCGTGACCCGACCGTTCGAAGGCGTGAAGATTCTTGACTTCACGCAGGTGCTGGCTGGCCCCTACGCGAGCTACCAGCTGGCGTTGCTCGGCGCCGACGTCATCAAGGTGGAGCGGCGCGAGGGCGAGGACATGCGCCGCACCCCCTTGAGCCGTGAATGGGCCGATCGCGGCCTCGCCCCGGGCTGGCAGGCGATCAACGGCAACAAACGCAGTCTGACGCTCGACCTGCAGAAGGGGGAGGCGATCAGCATCGTCAAGCAGCTCGCCGCAAGTGCAGACGTGGTGATGGAAAATTTTCGTCCCGGCGTGATGGACAAGCTTGGCATCGGCTACGCCGCGCTCTCAGCGATCAACCCGAGGCTGATCTATTGTGCGATCTCTGGCTTCGGCCAGACCGGCCCGGAGCGCCTCGGCGCAGGCTATGACGGCAAGATCCAGGCGATGTCGGGCATCATGGCGATCACGGGTCACAAGGAGAGCGGGCCAACGCGCGCCGGCTTCGCGGTGTGCGATGTGCTGTCCGGCTCCACCGCCGCGTTCGGCGTATCGAGTGCGCTGTTCCAGCGCACCCACACCGGCAAAGGGCAACTGGTCGACGTCTCCATGCTGGAGGCGACGCTGGCGTTCCTGTCGGGACAGGTGGCGGATTACACGGTCGCCGGCCATCGTCAGCAATTGTCCGGCAATCAGGCCGTGAGCCGTAGGCCCACCGCTAACCTGTTCAAGGCGGGCGAAAGCTATTTGTTGCTCGCCGTGAACAGTGAGAAGCAATACCGCTCACTGATGGCCGCACTCGGCCGCGCCGACACGCTGGAAGACCCGCGCTTCGCCGATTGGTTCGCGCGGCAGGAAAATGAGCCGGCGCTGCGAGCCATCATCGAGGAAGCGCTTGCGAACAAGAATCCGCGCGAGTGGGAGAAGATCCTCGATGCGGCAGGCGCGCCCTGCGCCAGCATCTGGAAGGTCGAGGAAGTGATCGATCACCCGCAGATATCAGCGCGCCGCGCCGTTCAGGAAATCGATACGCCTTATGGCCGCCTGCGCTTTGCCGGCAGCGGCTTCCAGCTTGCTCATGGCGGCGGCAGGCTCGATTCGATGGCGCCCGAACTCGGCGCCCACACCGACGAGGTGCTGGGTTCGCTCGGCTACGACCGCGAGGCGATCGCGGACCTGCGCGCGCGCGAGATCGTTTGAGCGGCAGCGGCCCTCGGATATCGGGCAGCGCCTATTCAAGAGGGTACGCGACCCCTGACCGCGTTGGCCCATGCATTATAGGTGATGCGCCCTGCATCGTCTGCCGGCAGGCCCGCGCGCACGCGGCTTTTGAGCCGCGCTGCGTCATCCGGAGGCATTGAAGCGACCGTCGGGCCGGTGCTGGACGCCAGCAAGGCAGTCGTCCAAAAGTCGTCGAAATCGGCGAATGTCCGTTGCACCTCGATTTTCCGCGTCTCCACGCCTTCGAGACCTGCGTCGGTCCATAACTTGTGAAGCGCCTCAGCTCTTGAAACGTTCGAGCTAGGCGGCAGAGGCGGCGGAAAGCCCATGGCGCGCATTTCGGTCTGGAGTGGCCTGAGAGGAAATCCACCGCCCGGAATGTCCCAGGCATAGGCGGCGACCAATCCGCCCGGGGCGACTACGCGAACCATTTCGGCCAGGCCTTTGGGCGGATCGGGAACGAAAAAAATCACCAGCGCCATGACCGCCGCATCGAATGTGTTGGCTGCGACGGGAAGCTCCATCGCGTCGCCCTGCCGGAATTGCGCGATACGCGTGGTCGGACGCGCGCGGGCATAGGCGAGTTGGCTGTCTGACGGGTCGATCCCCAAAATCTCGGCAGGCGCGCATCTCTGAACAATCAGCTCGGTGAAGGCCCCGTTGCCGCAGCCGACGTCGATCCATCGTAACCCCGAGCGCGGCGCAAGCCAGTCAAGGAAGATTTCGCCCACGAGCCTGCTCCAGACACCGATCATCCGCTCATAGCCTGCACCGTCGTTAAAGCGGATCTGCGGCTCGGCCATGGGTTGGTTCTCCTTTTGAGGTATGCCTTGGATGACTGAGACTCTGACTCAAGAGTAGCACCGTAGCCGCGATGAGCGAAGCGACACCCGATAACGAACGTGGTACTTTCAACTTGCTCATTTATTCTGGTTGCGATGCCTGCTCGCCGAAACATCGCTTTGAACCTGTTGCGCTTCGTCACGATTCTGGCTGGCGCGGCATTCGCGGCGCTTTGGCGGCTATTGATACCGGCTGCGGATCAGAAGCTCGAAATCTCTCAGCGCACCATTGCTGAATTGTTGGAGTTGAGGGAACGAGCAAAGTATGTCGACATGCCAGGCACGATTTACAACGGTATGAAGCCCGAAAGCAGTCGATTGTTGGCTGAGGAGCAACTCAATCAGCTGATTGATCGACTGCGAGATGGGCTTCCGTCCAAACCATCAAAGAAATTCGTGCTGGCGCAATTCGCAAAAACGACGATTGAATTTGAAGCCGATGATACTGAAGACCGTGAGCAACTGGTGCGATATCTAAAGGAGATCATGGACATCCTCGGCATTGCAAGCTCGGATGGGCTGCTTAGCCGTTGGATGTACGGCCCCGTGCTCGGCGCGCTGGTTGATCATGACTCCTTGAAACGAGAGGGTCCGTGACAGACCGATCCGGAATCCGACATGAGAAACAGTCAAGCCCCCGGCAGCACCTTGACCCCGCCGAGCGCCGTCACCCGTCCATCCCGGAGCATCACGATCTGGGTCGCCAATTGGCGCAATTCGGCGGCGTCGTGGCTGACATAGACCATCCGCACATTGGCTTCGTCGCGCAGCCGCACCAGATAGGGCAGGATTTCTACCTTGCGGCCCTCATCGAGCGATCCCAGCGGCTCGTCGAGCAGCAGCAGTCGCGGCTTTGACAACAACGCGCGTCCGAGCGCGACGCGCTGGCGCTCGCCGCCCGACAGTTTGCCGGGGCGGCGATCCATCAAATGGCCGATATCGAGCAGCTCGGTGATGCGCTTGCGTTGCGCGGGATCCTCGGCAAGCCGATTCATTCGCCGGCCGTAGTCGAGGTTTTGTCCGATGTCGAGATGCGGAAACAGCCGCGCATCCTGGAACACATAGCCGATGCGGCGGCGGTACGGAGGGATGTGCACGCGTTTGGCGGTGTCGTCGAGCGTCTCGCCGTCGAGGGCGATGATGCCGCGATCGGGCTTCAGCAATCCGGCGATCATGTTGATCAGCGAGGTCTTGCCTGCACCCGAGGCGCCGAACAGGCCGGTCACGCGCCCCTCGCTGGTAAAGGAAGCCTCGAGCGAGAACTCGCCGAGTTTTTTTGTGACGTCGACGCGCAGCATGGTCAATTCCCATGCAAGCGCTGCGTGGCGCGGCGCGCGAACCATTCGGACGCGACCAATGCCGCCATCGCGATGACAATGGAAACCACCACCAGCCGCAGCGCCGCGGTATCGCCGTCAGGGGTCTGGATCAGCGAATAGATCGCCGACGAAATGGTCTGGGTTTCGCCGGGAATATTCGACACGAAGGTAATGGTCGCGCCGAATTCGCCGATTGCCTTGGCAAAGCCGAGCACCATCCCGGCGAGCACGCCCGGCAGCGCCAAGGGCAACGTGATGGTCGCAAACACCCGCCAAGGCGCGGCACCCAGCGTACTTGCCGCCTGCTCCAGCCTTCGGTCGACCGCCTCGATCGACAATCGGATCGGCCGCACCAGCAACGGAAACGACATCACGCCGCAGGCCAGCGCCGCCCCGGTCCAGCGAAACGCGAACACGAGGCCGAGATGGTCCGCAAGCCATGCGCCGACCAGGCCGCGCCGGCCGAATGTCAGCAGCAGGAGATAGCCGGTGACGACCGGCGGCAGCACCAGCGGCAGGTGGATCACCGCGTCGGTGACCGACTTGCCCCAGAAATCACGCCGCGCCAAAAGCCAGGCCACGCCAATACCAAGCGGCGTCGCTACCAGCGTTGCAACCGTCGCCACTCGCAGCGAAAGCTGGATCGCGGTCCATTCCGTTGGCGAGATGTCGAACACTAAAGGAGATCAGGAGGTCGGGCGGATCAGGTACGTGAAGCCGTATTTTTCGAGGATCGTCTTCGCCGCTGACGATTTCAGGAAGGCGAGATAATCGGCGGCTTCCGTCTTGGCGGTCGTCGTCGCCGCTACCGGATAGATAATCGGCGGATGGGAATCGGGTGGGAAGGTGCCGACGATTTTGACGCCGGGCTCAACCTTGGCGTCGGTCGAATAGACGATCCCGAGCGCCGCTTCGCCACGCGCCACCAGGGTCAGCGCCGCGCGCACGCTTTCCGCCATCGCGAATTTCGGCTCGGCGGCCTGCCAAGCGCCGAGTTTCTCCAGCGCCGCCTTGGCGTATTTGCCGACCGGCACGGCTTTGACGTCGCCGGTGGCGATCTTGCCGTCGCCGGCGAGCTTTGCCAGATCAAAGCCTTGCCCGATCGTCACGTTGTTGATCTCCGAATCCTTTGGGGCGATCAGCACGATGCTGTTGCCGAGCAGATTGACCCGCGTCGGTTCGTTGATGTTCTTCTTGGCTATCGCATAGTCCATCCAGTCGGTGTCAGCGGAGACGAAAATATCCGCCGGCGCGCCCTGTTCGATTTGTTTTGCAAGCGCCGAACTCGCGGCATAGCTCGCCGAAACCTTGACGCCGGTCTTTGCGGTGAAAGCCGTGTCGATGTCGTCGAGCGCGTTCTTCATCGAGGCGGCGGCGAACACGGTGAGGCTCTTGTCCTGGGCAACGGCAGGCGAGAAGGCCGATCCGCTCAGGAGGACGAAGGCGGCGAAAAGTCCGGCAAGACGATGCATGATGACGCTCCGTGCGTGTTCGCGGCGCGCTATCTGCGCGCGCAAATCAGGCGTTGGTAGACATGGACGCGAGAGGCGGAAGCGCCGTTCCGCTGATCCCGGCGACTTACGGTCGATCGGGATTTTCGCGAGCAAAAACAATAACAGGCTGGGAGTTTGGGTAAAGTCCCAAGTATTGAAGGGCGCATGATCTTGTCGCCAAACCGCTCACACCCTCGTGTCATCTCGCGCGAAGACGCGCTTCTGCCCCAGGGCATGCTTTGGCGGATCATGCGCTATTGCGACGGCAGGATCGCGATCGATATCGAATCCTCCTTGGTACCGCTGATTTGCAGCACAAAGGGGCTGGTGCCGATTTCGTATTTCATGGTCTTGCGGATGCCGTCGCAATCGGTGGCGCCGCTAAAACCCTTTGGTTTGAGAAAATGTCCGTCCTGCACCACGTCGACCCAGGCGCCCGCCGACAGACTGATGGTGTAGACGCCGGCCTTCGGCGAAGCTTTGAAGTTCGCAAAGCCGGCAAATGTGCCTTCCTTCGGTGCGCGCTCCGGCGGCGAGGGCAGTTTCGCTTCGCCAGGCGTGACCAAGGCGAGCGTCATTCCCGTCGCGGGCAGCGCGCTAAGTTCGCCACCCGACACAAGCTTGATGCGATCCGGCGCGGTCAGCGCCGCGCGCGCCTGGTCGATATTCCATTTGAATTTGTCGCAGCCGCTCGGCTCTTCCGCCGCGTAAGCGGAAGCGCCAAACAGCAACAGCGCAATGAGTAAAGGCGCGCGCATGATCAATCCACGGCGATCATGACGTCGGAAGCCTTGATTACCACGGTGACGGGACCTTTGGCCTTGATGCCCAAATCATCGACCGCCTCGTTGGTGATCGAGGAAGTCACGATGTGGCCGCCTCCGATATCGACGCGGACGTGCGAGGTGGTCGCGCCTTTCTTCACTTCGAGGACGGTACCCTTGATCTGGTTGCGTGCACTGATGCGCATAATGAATCCTTCACAGTAGCATTCCTTACCTGACGACGGTCGGCATCGACAAATCGGGAATGAAATGGGATCAGCGGCCCTGATCCGGGCTTCATCAGCGCTTACGGCGCGATGACCCCCACGTTACCGTATTCCGCGGGCGAATGAAATCGTCTCCGAGCGGCAGTTCGTCATTGCTTGGCGTCCGGCGCGGCCAAAACCTGGCGGCAGGCGGCCGGCAATTGCGCCAGCGTTATCCCCGGCCGCGGCTTCGGCGGTTCTTTCTCCGGCTTGGGGTGGATGGTCGAATCCTTGAACCAGAACGCCAGGTCGCCGGCACTGCAGCCCTCGCCGTCCGACGGTGCCGGCTGGCTCTCGCATTCGCTGCTGCCGGGAGGACATTTGATGCGGATATGGAAGTGATAATCGTGGCCATACATCGGCCGGATCTTGGAGAGCCAGCTGCGGTCGCCCATGGCTTCGCGGCACAGCGCTTTCTTGATCGCGGCATTGACGAAGATGCGCTGCACGCTCGGCTCCTGCGCGGCGTCACGGATCATCATGAGATGCCCAGGCGTCCAGACGGCCGGATCGACGTCGAGACGGTCGGCGCGTACCATCATGACCGCGGACATCTCCTCGCGCTCCTCGCGCGATAAGCGCCGGTCCGGCATCGGCGTCAGCCAGATATCGGCGTCGAGACCAAGCTGATGGCTGGCATGGCCGGTGATCATCGGACCACCGCGCGGCTGTGACATGTCGCCGACCAGTATCCCCGGCCAGCCGGCGTCCTTGTGCACTTTGTCCGCCAACCGCTTGAGCAGCGCGACCATGTCCGGATGCGCCCAGTTGCGATTGCGCGACAACCGCATCACCTGCCAGGTGTCGCCGTTGATCGGCAGCGCTTCGGCGCCCGCAATGCAGCCCTTGGCATAGAAGCCGATCACGCGCGTCGGCATCGCCGCCGGCAAGACCTTGCGGCCGAACAGCTGCTTGGCGCCCAGCTTGGGATCATTGGGATTGGCCAGCGCCGGCAGTGGTTTTGGGTCGACGCTGCCCTTGTCCTGCGCCAGTGCGGCTATGGCACTGGCGAGAGCTGCGGACAACAGCAGGGGAATGAGAATCAGGCGGGGGGTCATCGGGTCACTCAATTGTCGCAAGCGTAGCACGGAATTCTTTAGCCGGGGATATGGTGCGGCAATCGCAATTGCTTGATTTTTCGCGACCGGCGCGCTTGCGAACCGTCGGCTGGCGGCGGGTTAAGATTAACCGCGACCGGCCGTCCCCGCATATCATCCCGGCCTTTACAGCGCGCATCCGAAAACGACATCATGCCTCCAACAAAAATTGTGTGGCAGGGGCTGCGTCATGAAATGGCTGTCGGGCAGACGGCTCGCAAAGCTGACATTTGCGGCCGCGGCAATTGTCTTAGGCTTGGCGCTGGCGCCGGCGCGTGCGGACGTTCTGGTCCAGATCGACAAATCATCCCAGCGCATGGCCGTCAGCGTCGACGGCATGATGCGATACAACTGGCCGGTCTCGACCGGCCGCAGCGGCTATGGCACGCCAAGCGGCGTCTTCCATCCGCAGTCGATGGCACGGCGCTGGTTCTCGCGGAGATATTACAATTCGCCGATGCCGCACGCGATCTTCTTCTATTACGGCTTTGCCATTCACGGCACCAACGACCTGACGCGGCTCGGTGGTCCGGCATCGCATGGCTGCGTCCGGCTGCACCCGTCGCTCGCCGCGACACTGTTCGCACTGGTCGAGCGCAACGGGCCGCGCAATACGCGGATCGAGATTTCGAACTAACGGGGTGCTCAGAGAGCCCAGCGTGGGGCTGTCGCGTTAACGCTTCGATAACCCTGTCGATCATTGGCGCAATTTCGTGCGGCCCTGCGGGGATACGCGCATTCCCCGCGGGGATACGCGCATTCATTGTGCAATTGCCACATAAGCCGGATATCCATCGAGAGGCGCAGGAGATTTTGCCTTGCGCATTCGCGGCCGCTACCAGTTGTATGCCATAGCACAACCTTTTGTTGTGCCGGCGTCTTCCAGCTCGCCTCCTAAACAGGCAACCGAAATACAAGGTCCTCCCGCCACGGCCGCGCGATCGAACGGCCACGTCGGCAAGGGATACCATTTTTTCAGATACTTGTCGCAGAAAGGACACGTAGGATGCGAGTGGGGCGGCGGCGATGCCAAATATCCGGCCAAAGGCGGCCAAAAAACTGAAGCACGCTGCGATCACCCGCATTCTCGGCCGGCCGGCGAAGCCCAGTCCGAAACTCGCAGGCGACGGCCGGCGCGTGTCTGCGGAAATCGGCGAAATCGTGCGCAAGCGCGCCGAAGCCGAGGCTGCGATTGCGGACGCGCGAAAATCTCACGAACGGCTGCGCGAGGCGATCGATATCCTGCCGCAGGGCATCGTGTTTCTCGACGCCGAGGGACGCTACATCCTCTGGAACAAGAAATATGCCGAGATCTACAGCCGCAGCTCGGATCTGTTCCAGCCAGGCGCGAGGTTGCAGGACACGATCCGCATCGGCGTCGAGCGTGGCGATTATCCGGAAGCGATCGGCCGCGAAGAGGAGTGGATCGCCGAGCGGCTGACCAAGCTTTTTCGGCCCGGCGAGCGCCACGAGCAGATCCTTGCCGACGGCCGCTGCATCCTGATCGAGGAGCGGTTGACCGAGGACGGCGGCATCATCGGCCTGCGCGTCGACATCACCGAGTTGAAACAGCGCGAAGCCTCGTTCCGGCTGTTGTTCGACAGCAATCCGGTGCCGATGATCGTCTGCGCGCTGGACGATGAGCGCATCCTTGGCGTCAACGACGCCGCGGTCGCGCATTACGGCTATAGCCGCGCCGAATTCGAGAAGCTGACCATCCGCAGCGTCCAGGCCTTCGAATCCGAATCGCCCTGGGCCGGCGACCGCTCCAGCGACGAACTGACGGCGCGTACCTGGAAGCATGTTAGGGCCGACGGAACGCTGATTGATCTGGCGATCTACTCGCGCCAACTGATCTATAACGACCGGCCAGCGATGTTGTTGGCATTGATGGATATCACCGAGCGCAAGCGCGCCGAGGCGCGGCTTGCCTTCATGGCCCAGCACGACGGTTTGACCGGGCTTCCGAACCGCAATCTGTTACGCCAGCAGATGGACGAGATTTTGCAGCACACGCGGCGCAGCGCGGACAAGGTCGCGGTGCTGGTGCTCGGCCTCGACAATTTCAAGGCGGTCAACGACACGCTTGGCCACGGCATCGGCGACAAGCTGTTGCGCGGTGTCGCCAAAAGGCTGCGCTCGATGCTGCGCGAGGAGGATACGGTCGCCCGCCTCAACTCTGACGAATTCGCGATCGTCCAGAGCGGGCTGGCGCGGCCCGAGGATGCCGTGTTGCTGTGCCGGCGCCTGCTGGAAGCGATCGGCGATCCCTATCTGCTCGACGGTCATTCCGTTGTCATCAGCGCCAGCATCGGCATCGCGATGGCACCCGGCGATGGCGATGAGTCCGAAAAGCTTCTGAAGAATGCCGACATGGCGCTGTCCCGCGCCAAGAACGAGCAGCGCGGCACCTTCTCATTTTTCGAGGCCGGAATGGACGCCCGCGCCCAGAGCCGCCGCAAGATCGAGACCGACCTGCGCGACGCGATCCAGAACGATGTGCTGCGGCCGTATTATCAGCCATTGATCGATCTTTCGTCTGGACGCATCACCGGCTTCGAGGCGTTGGTGCGCTGGCCGCATCCGGAACGCGGCATGATCTCGCCGGCCGAATTCATCCCCGTCGCCGAAGAGACCGGCCTGATCAACGCGCTCGGCGGGTTGATGCTGCGCCGCGCCTGCATGGACGCGGCACTTTGGCCTGACGATGTCCGCGTCGCGGTCAACCTGTCGCCGCTGCAGTTTCGCGGCGGCAATTTGCTGTCGGTGGTGATGGATTCGCTGAAGCAGTCCGGCCTGCCGCCAAAGCGGCTGGAACTGGAAATCACCGAAACGCTGCTGTTGGAAAAGAGCAGCCAGGTGCTGGCCACGCTGCACGCACTGCGCGCGCTCGGCGTGCGCATCTCGATGGACGATTTCGGCACCGGCTATTCCAGCCTGAGCTATCTCAGGAGCTTTCCGTTCGACAAGATCAAGATCGACCAGTCATTCGTGCGCGACCTCGCCTCAAATCCCGACGCGCAGGCGATCGTGCGCTCGATCATCAGCCTCGGCGTGGGCCTTGGCGTCATCATTACCGCCGAAGGTGTCGAGACCGAAGCCGAATTGAGCTGCCTACGCTCCGAGGGCTGTCACGAGGGACAGGGTTTTCTGTTCAGCCGCGCGCGGCCCAATGCCGAGATCGTCGGATTATTGAAAGCGCAATGCGGCGCGGATGCCGTGCTTGCGGACACCGCCGAGGAAGCCGCGCTGGTCGCTTGACGAGCTACTCAGTTGAGTCACCCCGTTAGCACCGGTCCGCCGGCCTTCTTCCACGCATCAATGCCGCCGGCGATGTGGGCGGTGTTGGCGAGGCCCGCCTCCTTGGCGGCCGCGACCGCCATCGCGGAGCGCTCGCCGAAGGCGCAGAAGAATACGATGCGGCGCCCGGTGGCGGCGGCGACTTGGCGCAGCATGCCGCCGGGCTTGAGGCTCTCGCCGATCGCGGGATAGGGCGCGTGCAGCGCTCCCGGCAGCGTGCCGTGCTTGGCGCGCTCGCTATTTTCCCGGAGATCGACCAAGAGAATATCGGGCTGGCCGAGGCTCTCTATGCTCTGGCGCGCGGTGAACGACAGTCCCTGTTTGGCGAGATCGTCCTGATGCAGGCCGACCTGCATGTTGGCCGGCACGACGACATCCATCAATTTCGGGTTCGGCAGATTCAAGTTCCCCATCAGCTCGACATATTCATCGACCGAGCGCACCTGCAGCCGCGGATTGTAACGCTTCTCCTCGCCGATGGTGGAGACGGTGTCGCCCTTATAGTCATGGGCGGGAAATACCATGGTCTCATCCGGCAGCTTCAACAGCCGGTTGAAAATAGAATCGTATTGGGCCCGCGCGCTGCCGTTCTGGAAATCGGTGCGGCCGGTGCCGCGGATCAGGAGTGTGTCGCCGGTGAAGACGCGGTCGCCCATCAGATAGCTGTAGGAATCATCGGTATGGCCCGGCGTGTACATCACGTCGAGGCTGAGACCCTCGATCATCACCTTGTCGCCGTCACTGACCCGCATCGCCACCACGTCGGCCTTGCTCTGTTCGCCCATGATGGTGACGCAATGGGTGCGGTCGCGCAGTTCGCCGAGCCCGGTGACATGGTCGGCGTGCAGATGGGTATCGACGGCCTTGACCAGTCTCAGATCGAGTTCGCGCAACAATTGGCAGTAACGATCGACCTTCTCCAGCACGGGATCGAGGATCAGCGCTTCGCCGCCTGCCCGGCTGGCCAGCATGTAGCTGTAGGTCCCTGAAACGCTGTCGAACAGTTGACGAAAGATCATGGTGAGTTACTACCGTTCTTCCGGCCGATTATAGCCGATTTTCTCCGGACGCACCCATTTTCTAGAAATCTATTCTGTCCCCGCTGGCCCTACGGCCGGACATAGCTCCAGCCCTGCTCCTGCAATTCGATCAAATGGACGACGCCGGAGGGGACGACGGTGGCGTCGGGCACGACCGAGATCGCGTGGCCCTCGGCCTTCTCCATACCCTTCTTGGTGATGTTGCAGGCCGAAAACTGGATCTTGCCGGGGAACACCATATCCTTGAGATGCTTGATGCGATCCTGCACCGGCGACGTATCGGCCCGCAGCATGTGGAGCCCGGGGCCATAGGCGACGATATCGACGTCGACGTCTTCGTTCTTGTCGCGATAATAGTCGATCACGTTGTTGGCATTGTTCAGCGCCTGGTTCATGAGCACCGGATCGTTCTGGTCGACCTGGATGGCGATGTGGTGCACCTTGCCTTCGGCAAAGGCGGCCGAAGTGAACACCATCGGCGCCAAGGCTACGATCGCTAAACAACGAAAAAAGCCGCGCATGATAAAACTCCCTCAGGGCCGAACCAGTGTATAGCCGTTTTCGGTCAGCGATAAAATTTGCCCGACACCGACCTGGACCGGCGTCGCAACGGGAATGATATCCGGCCGCTTGCCGGTGTCGCGTTCGATGGTATCGACGGTATTGAGGCAGACGTCGAAACGCACGCCCTGCGCGACCAGGCTTTCGACCAGTTTGCGGTTGGCATTTTCGGGACGCAGCAAATCGATGCCGGGACCGAAACTCACCACTTCGATCGCGACCTTGTCCGGATCGTAGAATTTCAAGAGATTATAGGCGACGCTGATCACGAGGCTTTGTTTCTTCGGATCATTGTCCGAGAGCTGCAGCACGATGCGATGCTCGGCGAACGGTTTGTCCGGCAGCGGCGCCGGCTGGGCGCGGGCGAGTGGCGAGGTGGCTACCATCATCGCCGCCGCCGTCACGGCGCCGGCAAGCGCGCGCAAGGTCGATCGTCGATATCTGACAAGATTCATCATCCCGGTCCCGCGATGCCCGGATTCTCGTCGACGCCCTTCAGCACGATGCCAAGCCCACGTTGCTCCGGCATTTTTCCGGACGCGAGATGTTTTGAAAATACATCCCACGCCGGCGCGCCGTGCTGCTCGTTGACGGACGCCCATCCGGCCACCTTGTAGCTCTTGCCGGCTTCCAGCGGGCGGCCGCTATCGAGCTTCAGGTCGGAAATCCGGCGGCCGACGGCTGCTCCGGGCGTACAGGTATAGCCAAAACCGCCGACGCGGACCATGTCGCCGCCCTGCTGATAATAGGGATCGGCGTTGAAGAGATTGTCGCAGACGTCCTCGAGGATGTCCTTGATCTGGCTGCCGGTCATGTCTTGCACATAGGTTTCCGGATAGGTGATGGCGGTCTCGGCCAGTACGTCCTCCATCGTCACCGGCTGGCCCGGCAGCACGCTCAAGCCCCAGCGAAAACCCGGCGACAGCGCGATCTCGGCGTCGAGTTCGCTGCGCAGCGCGTCGCAGATCAATTGATCGACGGTGCCGCCAAAATTGCCGCGGCGATAGAGCAGGCGATCTGATATCGCAATTTTGTTGGCGTAGGCTGTCTCATGGGGACTGCGCATTTTATCGATCAGCGCCGCCATCGCGGCATCGGGCTTCAGCAACTCGGAAAACACCGGAAGCAGCCGGTAGCGCGCGTCACTGACCCTTCCCTTGGCGATTTCGAGATCGAGCACGCCCAGAAATTTTCCATTAGAGCCGGCATTGGTGACGAGCGTGGTGCCGCCGGCATTGGTCACGGGGATCGGCTGCGGCACGGCGTCGTGGGTGTGGCCGCCGAGGATGACGTCGATGCCGCTCACGCGGCTCGCGAGCTTGAGATCGACATCCATGCCGTTATGCGACAGCAGCAAAACGACATCGACCTTGTCGTCGTTGCGAAGCGCGTTGACGAGCTTCTGCAATTCATCGTCGCGGATCCCAAACGTCCAGTCCGGCGTGAAGCGTTTGGGGTGCGCGATCGGCACATAGGGAAACGCTTGCCCGATCACGGCGACGCGATAACCGCCGAGCTCCTTGATCGTAGCTGGCTTGAACACCCGTCCCGAGGACGGATCGAAGGCCTTGGCGTCGTTGAACGCGGCTTCCTCGGTCAGAAAGACGTTCTGTGCCAGGAATTCACCCTTGAAGCGCTCGAGGTTAGCGCGCAAGGCCTTTTCGCCATAGGTGAACTCCCAATGGCCGGTCATCGCTTCGATGCCGAGCAAATTCGCGGCCTCGACCATGTCGGCGCCCTGCATGGTGTTGGCTAGTCCCGTGCCCTGCCACAGATCGCCGCCATCGAGCAGCAGCGACCGGCCCTGTCCGGCATCGCTGCGCAGGCGGTCGATCAATGTCTTGAGATGCGCAAAGCCGCCGAGCCTGCCGAAACGCGTCGCGGATTTCTCGAAATCGATATAGGTGAAGGCGTGAGCGTCGGCGCTGTCGGCCTTGATGCCGAATCGATCGAGAAAGGCGCGGCCGACCAGATGCGGCGGTTTACCGGCCATCGCGCCGATCCCGAGATTGACGCTCGGTTCGCGAAAATACACCGGCTTCAGCTGCGCATGCGTGTCGGTCAAATGCAGGATGCGCGCATTGCCGAAATGCCCGAAATCGTAGACGCTCGGGTTATCGGCTGCGCGCGAGAACCTCGGCAGCGCGGGCGAAAGCGCGGCCGTGCCCGCGAGTTTGAGAAAGTCCCGGCGGCGGATGGTCATGCGATGTCTCCGCGCCTAAAAAGCGCTCAGTGTATCTCGAGCGCTTTCCAGGCTTCCTTCTCGCTTGTTGCCTGGTAGGTCGAAGCCCTTGCAAGCGCCTCGGCTTCTTTAGCCGATGCGATCGCCGTATCGAAGTCGCCCTTATCGGCGGCTTTTTTGGCGTCCGCCAAAGCCTGCGCCGTCGCGGTCCATTGATTGCGCAAGGCGCCGGCTTGCTTGTTGGCGGCTTCGGCAGCCGCATAGGCCGTTTTGAAATCGGCCTCGGGGCTCGCCGCTCCGGCCGATGTCGCTGCCGCGATCAGCAATATCGAGGCCAGTGAGAGTGCAATCTTCATCTTGCGATCCCTCATGGCCGCGCCCCCGGACCGGAAATCGGCAGCCCGTTGCTCACATAGGACAGATAATATTCGAGATCGCGATATTCGTCGGCCTGCGGCTCGAGCGGCACGCCGCGGATTTGGCTGTTGCACGTTGTAAAACGCCGGCTGGTCGTGCCCATGCCGCTCCATTCGGAACGATAAATCGGCATCCCATTCAAAATTCCGAGCGCAGGCGCGAGTATCTCGGCCCGGATCCGCTCGCCGGGGTTCTGCACATGGCAGCTCGCGCAGGAGAAATTGAGCTGACCCCGCCGCGTGTAGAAATAGCGCTTGCCGTTCTGGTAGGCCTCGAGCGCGCGCGGATCGTTCGGGATCTTGATATCGAACGGCTTGCCGCGCGAGGTGAACGCCATGTAGGCGGTCAGCGCCGCCATTTCGTCTTTCACATAGGAGAACGGCGCCTCGCCATTGGCCTCGCGGCAGCGGTTCAGCGCCAGTTCGAGGGTGATGACCTTGCCTTCCTTCTCATCGAAGTACGGATAGTTCTGGCGGATGCCGATGCCGCCGTTCGGAAAGCAATCGGCGTAGGTCTTGCCGTTCTTGAATGGCTTTGCGAACAGCTCCTTGCCCAGATCGAGCGCGAACTCATAAGGCGGGAATTGTTCTTTCTCTTCCCATTGCCGGTGCATGTCCTCATTCAGCGAATAGGGACCGTTGACGAAATCCTCCGGCTTCAGCTTGGGAAATTTCTGGGTGAAGAAATTCTGGAACGCCTTGGCGTCGGCCACCGGATCAACGGTGTCGGAGGCGACGGCGAACGGCACGGCGCCAAATGCCAGCGCGAGAGCGGCCGAGGCAAAATGGATCGCAGATCGCAGGTTCATTCGAAAACCCTTACTGAATCTTCGCCGTGGTGGTGTCGCTCTCGCCCTTGTTGTCGACCCAGCTGATTTTCAAATCGTCGCCCTTCTTGCCGCCCTTGAAGCTGAACTTGACGTAAGGGTCCTTGGAGACCGCCGGCCCCCAGTCCGCGACGAACACGGCCTTGCCTTCATATTCGAAGGTCAGTTCCTGGATGAAATGTGGCGGAATGATTGCGCCGTTGGCGTCCTTGACGAAACCGGAATCCATCGGGTGCTGGATCAGCGCCTGCACTTCGGTGGTCTCTCCGCTCGAGATCGCACGCACGCGAATGGTCGATGCCATATTGGATGCTCCCGTGAGTTCTGGCTTAGCCGCCGCAGCCGCCGACCGTAACCTTGACTTCCTTGGTTGTGCTGTAGAGCTTGCCGCCCGCTTCCACCACTGCGATCACGTTGGTGGTCTTCGCCATTTTCAGCCGGTTGGCCACGCTCGGCATGGTCCCTGCCGGAATTTTGTAGGAGGCCGCCAGCGCGTTCGGGTTGTCCGCGACCAGGATCGAGATCGAGGTCACGTCGGCGAGTGACGTAGAGACCGAGATCGGAACCACTGCGCCGTTTTCGGCGATCTCCGGTGCGTCGAGCTTGACCTTGTCCGACGGCTCGGCGGTCTTGCCATAAAGCGACTTGATGGCGTCCGCATCGCTCTTCTGCTTGAACGCATCCTCCGGATATTTGTCGTTGGCCGCGGCAAAGGCGGGCGCAAAGCCGAGCGGGACGTTACCGAGGCCAACCAGTGCGACCAGGCCCGCGCCCTGCAGCACCAGGCGCCGCGTCGCCGAAAAGCCCTTCTCAGTGATGGTCATCTGATAAAATCTCCTAAAGGCGTATTCGCCAATCACAGGGTTTGCAGGAAATCCACCACCGCATTGATCTCCTGTTCGGACAAAATGCGATTTCGTCCGAACGGCGGCATCACGGTCTGCGGATTGCGCTTGGTTTCATCGGTGACGATGGCGACGAGATCGTTGCGGTCAGGGTATTTGCTTTTGATATCCTTCAACGGCGGCCCGATGGTGCCGGGAAGGTCGCCGCCTTTGATCTCGTGACAGGTCAGGCAATTGCCCTTGCCGCGATCGAATGCCAGCTTCTGCCCCTCCGCGGCGGCGGATTGCGCCACTGCCGGACTCACAGACGCGAAAGCACCGATCAACAGCGCCAACGCGAGCGCCGAGATAGCTGACTTCGCTGAGGGAGCGTCGGTCAAGGGTGTTTCCCGCTTGTTCATTTCGGTTGCATGGTGTCGAGCGGTCCGGTGGTGCGCGGTGTCACGTCTCTGCCTTCCGCCGTGGACATGATCTTGACATCGGCGGGATCGGCGCATGCGCTCATGCACGGCTTGGCCATCGTATCGGGTCTGGGGTCGGTCCAGATGAAACCGTCGCGGTTGGGCATTTTGACTTTCGGCAAGGAATCCCGGTCGGCGACGAATTCACTGGGAACGGCATCGTTGAGGTTCAGAATATAGGCGGTCAAAGCATAAACGTCATCGGCTGACAATGTGTGCGGCGCCGGCATCGGCATGGCGCGGTTAATGTAATCAAACAATGTCGGCGCAAACGGCCAATAACTGCCGACCGTCGGCTCCGGCCGGTCGCTCCGAAGCGTTCCCGCGCCGCCCGCCAGTTTGGGAAATCGGCCTTCGCCCTCGCCGAAAGTTCCATGACAGGCGGCGCATTGGTCCGCGAAAACCTCCGAACCCTTTTGAACCGTGCCTTTGCCGGGCGGCAGACCTGCGCCATCGTCGCCGCGCGCGTCGATATCCCATCCGGCGATCTCATCTAGCGTGGCCTTTGCGCCATAACCATAATACCCGGGCTCGGCAGCGCGCGCGATCGCGCCGGCGACAAGGATCGCGCCGGCGGCGAGGATCATGCCCATGCCGAGCAGCAGCGAACGCTTACGCGAGCTGAACATCGAACACGCTTCCGTCAGGTTTTATCTGCCAGGTCTGGATCGAATTGTTGTGATAGACCGAATTCAATCCGCGCTGTTTTCGCAATTGCGTAATCGTCGGCTGCACATAGCCGGTCTCGTCGATCACGCGGGATTCAAGCAACGCCGGCTGACCATCCCAGCGCCACGCAAGCGTGAACTTCGTCAATGCCTTCGACAGCACGGGCTCATGCAGCCGTGCGCTCTGCCAATTGACGCCGCCATCGGCTGAGACATCGACGCGCTTGACCTTGCCGTTGCCGGTCCATGCGAGTCCCCGGATTTCATAAAGTCCCGGGCCATCCAGCGGCTTTTCGGGGCAGGGGAAGGTGATGACGGATTTGGCGTCGATCAGCCAGGTAAAGCCGCGCGAGGTGCCGTCGGGCATCAGGTCGGTATATTTCGAAGTCTCCTCGCGGGAATACCAGGGTTTTTCGCCGAGTTTTATGCGTCGCAGCCATTTGATGTTGACGTTGCCTTCCCAGCCCGGCACCACGAGCCGCAGCGGGTAGCCCTGTTCGGGCCGCAGCGCCTCGCCGTTTTGTGCGTAGACCACGAGGCAATCGTCGAGGCATTTGTCGAGCGGCAGGCTGCGGTTCATATGCGCGCCGTCGGCGCCCTCGACCATCGCCCATTTTGCCTCTTTCTTGACCCCGACCTCTTCCAGCAGCGTCGAAAGCCGCACGCCGGTCCATTCCGCGCAAGAGATCATGCCATGATTGAATTGCAGCGAGTTGATTTGCGCCGCGCGCCATTCCATTCCGCCATTGGCCGGGCATTCGATGAAATGGATGCGCGACACTGAGGGAAAACGCACGATGTCCTTCATGGTGAGGACCAGCGGCCGCTCGACCAGGCCATGGATCATCAGCCGGTGCTGATCCGGATCGATGTCGGGCCGCCCGGCATGGTGGCGCTCGAAAAACAACCCGTTCGGCGTGATGATGCCATGCAGATCCTGCAGCGGCGAAAAGCTGACGGATGATTCGGTCCCCGCGGTGAGCCATGGCACGTTGCGCCTGATGACGCCGGCCTCGGCGTCGGCGGGCCTGCCATAGGGACGGTCGACCACGCCGGCCCCGATCGATTGCGACCAGGGGGCATCGGCGGGCGGGGAGGCCGGCGCGGGGTCCGCGTTGCCAGGCTTCGCACCGAGCGCGAGGCTGCCGGCCAGCGCCGCACCAGCCCCAAGAAAAGAGCGGCGGCCGAGCGGCGCCCGCGCGGGCATCGACAGTACAGCTATGCTGCGCCAGAGCTCAGGCCGCACGTTTCATTCCCTTCGAGGCCTTGCCACCGCATCATTCGTTACTTTTTTGCAGCCCTATCGGTATTAGCTAATTTAGTCAATGCTAAATAACTGACAATGCATTATTGTGATAGGCAGCATTTCGCACGCGCACACGACGATCCGGAAATGACTCCATGAGAGCAGTCGCAACAGCCGCCACCAAGATGCCCGTGGGGACCAGCGCCGACGACGCGGCTGCATTGAAGAAACTCGCAAAACAGGCCGGCGAAGCTGCTCAGCTGCTAAAACTGCTCGGCAATGAAAAGCGGCTATTGGTTCTTTGCTTTCTTGCCGCGCGCGGCGAGATGACGGTGGGCGAAATCGTCGACGTCGTGAAATTGAGCCAGTCGGCGCTGTCGCAGCATCTTGGCAAATTGCGCGCCGATGGCCTGGTGACATTCCGCCGGACCTCGCAGACGCTGCATTATCGCGTCGCCGACAAGCGCGCGTTGCGCGTCCTGCAGGTGCTCAAGGACATCTATTGCGGGGATATTAAGTGAAGCGGCTTGTGGTCGCGGCACTGCTTGCCGCAGCTCCGGTCGTTGCCGCCGGCGCGCAGACCGTTTCGCCCTATCCGGCCATCACCATTCCCCTCAAGCTCGATCAGATACCGGGCAAGCCGATCTGGTACTCTACGGGAAGTCCCGGCATTCCCGGCAAGGACAACGAAGGCAACACCTCCAATGCCGGATTTGTCGTCACCTCCGACGGCGTCGTGGTGTTCGACGCGCTGGGAAACGCCGAGCCTCGGCTGGGCGCTGCTGCAGGAGATCCGCAAGGTCACGGACAAGAAAATCCGCTATGTGGTGCTAAGCCACTATCACGCCGATCACATCTATGGCTTGCAGGCGTTCAGGGATCACACCGACGCGATCATTGTCGCGCAGGAGCGCGCGGGCGAATACAGGGATAACGAAGAGACCGCCGACGAGAAGGCGAGCCAGCGCCTCGATCAACGGCGCGCGGCGTTGTCGCCATGGGTTGACGGCAATACCCGCGTGGTGCCGCCGGATATCGCGTTCCGGGATCGCATGACGATTGCGCTCGGCGACCGGCGTCTGACGCTGATTTATGCCGGGCCGGCGCATTCCTCCAGCGACATGATGATGATGGTCGAGCCGGACGGCGTGCTGTTTGCCGGCGATATCGTGCAGAACGGCCGCATTCCCTTCATGAACAGCGACGATGTCTCGACCACGCAATGGCTCAACGCGCTCAGTGAAGTCGAAAAACTCGATCCGAAATTCATCATCCCCGGTCACGGCAGGACCTCGACCGAGGCGAAGCAGGCGATCGCCTCCACCCGCGATTACATTCAATATTTGCGGGGCACGATGGCCAAGGCCGTCCAAAGCTGGACCGATTTCGACGCGGCCTATGATCAGGGCGACTGGTCGAAATACCGGGATATGCCGGCGTTTGCGAATAACAACCGCGGAAATGCTTACCGAATTTATCTGGAACTGGAGCAATCGCAGTTCAAAGCTGATAAACCTTGATCCGGGAAAGCGGCGCGGAACTGACATGGCTGATTATGTCGTGGAATTCGGCAAGGACGGCGGGCGGGTCGAACCCGACGGCCGTCTCGACGCGCCGGCATTTCACCGCAACCATCAGGCCATCCGGACGGTGCTGGAAAAATTCCTTGCCGGCAAATCCGGCGACGTGGTCGAAGCCGGCAGCGGTACCGGCCAGCATGTCGTCGATTTTGCGCTTCATTTTCCCGAAATCATCTGGTGGCCGAGCGATTTCAACAAGCAACATTTAAGAAGCATCGCCGCGTGGCGTGCGCATGCAGGATTTGCAAATGTCCGCCCGCC
>WNFM01306678.1_pt4 | contig 25329 bp, 21 predicted proteins | sample 5400271 | NCBI WGS metagenome assembly WNFM01 (sample SAMN13153352, study PRJNA577476) | soil metagenome | isolation source: 60 cm saprolite on Douglas fir-dominated hillslope | place: USA:California | collected 2013-09-17 | reverse complement strand
CGACCTTTCAGCCGGGCCCTGCGGTCTCTCTTCGTCCGCCGTCCACCTCAGACTTGCGCCTGGGGCTTCATCCTCCCGCGAGCTTTCCGCCTCCTCCAGAGTGCTACGGCCTGCGACCTGCCCGCCGTGTCTCGAAATAGTCTTGCGACCACACTCGACCGACGAGCGCCTCCCATGGGGTCCTCTCCCTCATCGCGGCATCAACCAGCGGCGTCCACCACTCCCCGGGGAATCCCTACCCCAAGGTCAAGTTCCCTCCTCGACGTTTCTCACGTCCTCGAGGGTTTGCTCCGCCACCAGCCTTCGCGGGCTTGTTTCATCCCGCTGCCACGTCCAGGGTTTGCCCTTCAGGGGATTGTCCCTCACCGCGGAGCCGTACCGGGTTTCCCCGGCCGATTCATGCCCTCGTGCCGTTGAACGCATCAGCCTGCGGTTTGACCCGCGCCAGCCTTTGCGCCCTCGACTTCAGGGCCTTGCTCCCCGCGACGAGTGCGGTGCCGACCGAGGCTTTTTAGACCCCGACCGATCCGCGCCCCTCCTGGGCTTCGCCTCCCCCGGGTACTCTCTCCACGCAACGTGCAGATGCTTTCACACCCGCTCCGCCCGCGACCTTCGCTGCGATGAACCCACCGCAGCTGGCCCTCGGCGTTTCGCCGTTGCGCAGATTGGCTGGCCTGGATTCAGGCTGCCGACCCGCACGAGGTTTCTGACCTGAACCCCCGCCCTCCTTTCACGCGGAGACATAGAGCACTCGCCGTGCCACGCGCGCGACTCTGCAAGATCGCGGAATCTCACGTTCGGCAGAAAACGTCTGCGGCAGGATCTGAACGCTTTTCTGTGGACGGCCTGTGGACACGAAGCGAGCGCGCTGTGTTCGAGTTGTGAGCAAGCGGAGGTAGAGCGCAGGTGACGCCGCTGTGAATTGAAACGGCGCTGGTCGATCGAACAGGAGCTGTGCATGCGGGGATCGGCCTACAGGACTTTAGTCCGACTCGATCGGGAACCGCGAGCACACGTCCGCTGGAATGCGAACGGGCCGCCCGCGCTGCAATTCGACGTAGACCCAATCGGTCGCAGCCGTCATCAGGATCGCGCCGTCGACCGGGCGCAGGATTCGCGTTCGCCGCACGCTGCTCGCTGCACTCATGCTGCTGACCCGCGTCTCGACGCGCAGGCGATCGCCCACGAGCGCCGGCTTGAGATACGCAAGCTCGTGCCGGCGCACAACCCACGCCTGGCCTCGCGCCAGATATGCGGCCTCGTCGAGGCCGAGCGCAGTCGAGTGCGCGAGAGCCGCATCCAGCACCCAGCGCAGGTAAACCTGGTTCGAAGCGTGGCCGAGCCGATCGATGTCCGCGGGGAGCACCTCGACCTCGAGCAGGAACGGCATCCGCGGACGGTAGCGCGATTCCGGTTCGCAGGCATGAGGTGTAGGCTTCGCGCATGGCTCCGGAACCAACGTCGGCCGAACGCCGCGCGGCCGCGCTGGAGGCGCTCAAGAACGCCCCGCCCGAGCGAGGGCAGGCAGCGTCGTTCTGGGAGCGGAGCGGCGCGAAGGTCGTCGGCGCCATCGCGCTCGTGCTCGGACTCTGGCTGGCAGTGCGGGCGGTGGGCGCGTTCGTGCGCACTTCGACCAGCGAGAGCGACCGTGCGCAGGAAGAGCTGCGGCGCGGGATGAGGCGCTGAGGCGTCCCCATGGAAACACCACGCCCCGAACGCGCCTTCTCGAGCCTGGGGCCGGCCCTGCGGCTGCTCGGGCTCGCCTTGCTGGTGGCTGCGGCGCAGTCGGTTCACGATCTCTGGTTCTGCCTCTCCGGAATCCTCCGGGGAGAGGGCTCACCAGCCCTGCCCGGCGTCGCGGATCTGCTCTGCGGCATCATCGCGGTGGCGGCCGGCGCCTTCTATCTGCGCCAGGCCGACGACAACGCGCAGATGCTCGCAGGCGGCGGGCAGGCGCTGCCTCCGCTCAGCTTGCCTCGCCTCTTGCAGCCGCGGTTCGAGCACCCGCTGCGCGAGTTGTGGACGCGCAGCGATCCGGCCACGCCCTCGGCGCCGATGCCTGCGAGCCGCAGCTTAGGCGCGCTCTGGGCCGCAGGGCTCGCCCTGGCCGTGCCGCTCTGGGTCTTCACGCTCGTCGCGCCCTTCTCGGGCCCCCTGGCGATGGCGCTTGATGCGGCGCACCATCTGGCCATCGGAGCCGCCTGCATTGCCGCGTTGCACTTCGCGGCGCTGCTCGCGCGCCGTCAGGACGAAGCCTGGCAGCACGTGAAGCCGAGCGTGATGGCCGTGCCGCTGCGCGTGGTGGGGAAGCGCGCCGAGCCGGCCGGGGCTCGCTCGCTGCCGGCGCTGCTCAAGCCGGGCGCTCCGGCGGAAGCGGCGCGCGCCGAGACGCGGCCGCCGGCTGCCGCACCGATCGCGAAGCTGTCCGCGCCGCCGCCGCCGCCGGCCGAGGAACTGCTCGCCGCGCAGGGGCCGCCCACCGAGTGCCCGATCTGCCACGCGCGCATCTCCGCCCGCCGCTGCGACGCGTGCGGCGCGCCGGCTCTGGCCGCCTCCTTCCGCATCGTCCGGGCGCTGGGCGGAGCGGGCGCGCGCCGGACGTTTCTCGCCGAGGCCCCCGACGGCGCCCGAGTGGTCCTGAAGGAGTTGGCCATCTCCACCGCGCCCGACGCGCAGTCGCTCGAGGCCTTCTCTCGCGAGGCGAAAATGCTGCGCGAGCTGCGCCACCCCAAGCTGCCCGTCTACGTCGACGCGTTCCAGGAAGAGGAGGGCCCGCGCGCGCGGCTCTATCTCGCCTACCGCTACCTCGAAGGAGTCTCGCTCGAGATCCTCCGCTACCTGCACGGGCTCCAGCCGCCGATGATCCACCGCGATCTGAAACCTTCGAACCTGGTGCGCCGCCGCGACGGAGCCATCGCGGTGATCGACTTCGGCGTGGCGCGCAGCTTCGATCGCACGTTGCAGAGCGGCACCATGGTGGGCACGGTCGGGTACATGCCGCCGGAGCAACTGGCGGGGCAGGTCGATCTCACCTGCGATCTCTACGCGCTGGGCGCGACCGCGCTGCACCTTCTCACCCGGACCGCGCCGTGGGAGTTCATGGACGGGCCCGAGCTGCGGCTGCCGAAACTCAAGAGCGCTCCGCGCGCGCGGGTGCTGCTCAAGCGGATGCTCGCGCCGCAGCGGGCGCGCCGGTTTTCGTCGGCGCGTGAGGCGCTGGCCGCGCTGCGGCGCGTTCGCGACGGCCACACCCGGGTGCCGCGCTCCGCTCTGGCAGCGGCGGGAGTGGCCGCGGCGACCGTGGTGGCGGCCGGGCTGGGCGCGGAGAGGCGCATCGAGGCCCCGGTTGCGCAGGTCGCTCAGGAGAAGCCGGCTCCAAAGCCGCCGGCGGCGTCCAGGCCCGCGCCCGTACCTGCACCTCCTTCGGCGCTCGTCACCTGGCGCGGCGGATCGCTGAGCGCGGAGCAAGTGAAGGAGAGCCTGCGCCGCCTGCCGCCCTGGCTGAAGAACGATCAGCCCTGGTGGATCCAGCAGCACCTGCTCGCGCTGGTGAAGCGCAAGCTGCTCGCGGCGGAGGCGGAGAAGCGCGGGCTCGGGGCCACTCTGCCGGTGGGTCCTGGCCGGGAGCGCGCGCTTACGCTCGCTCTGCTCAACGCAGAGTCACACGGGGATCCTCCCGATCAGTCACAGCGCGCAGCCTGGACCCGGCTGACCACCTCTCTCATGGCCAGCGCCGGCGTGAACCTCGACGAGGCGCAGCTCTTCCAGATCGAGCCGAAGAAACTCTTCGGCAAGCTCGCGGGCGCGGCCTCGCTCGGGGACCCGGCGGCGCGACTGGAGGTGATGGCCGCTGCGGGCCGCTGCACGCTGCTCGTGGAACCCGCGCAGCAGCGCTATGGCGGCCGCTGCGAAGGGGCGGCGACGCTGGCGCAGGCGCTGCTCGATCCGGACACGCTGCAGCTGGTCGACCTCTCGCCGCTGCCGCATGATTTCTATACGACCTATACTGACGATTTCGTGGAAGCGAAGCAGCTGGCGCGCGGCGAAGGGCTGGAGGCGGCCGACCAGGCGGAGCGCGCGCTCGAGCAGGCGGACCTGCGGGTGGCGTCCGTCACCGGAACGGTCTCCTTCGCACAGGTGCACGCGCTGCTCGCCTCGGCCGCGCCGGCGCTGCGCAGGTGCCTCGCGGTGGCGCTGCAGGAATCGCCCGATCGCATCCTGCGGGCGAAGGTGCGCATCCAGATCGAGCTGCGCGACGGCGAAGTGGCCAATGCGCGCGTGGAGACGGAGCCCAAGCTCGCGGCCTCGCGTTGCGCGCAGGCGCTGGCGCGTCCGGAGATCTCCGGCGCGGGATCGTTCGCGGTGGCGGCGGACCTTGCCCGCGCAGCAGGGATGCCGGGGCGGGGTGCATCGCCGCCTCCTGCGAGGCTGCCAGAAGCACCGATGCGCCGCCCGCAGCCACCTCCGGAAGACGAGGGGGATTGACGCCTACCCGTACTTGTGGGCCACCCTGAGGAGAAGGAACCAGTGCTCCATTCGAATCACCAGGACGTTTGGGGGGTCCAGGGGGGAGCGAGCTCCACCTTGGTGGAGGCGACGAAGGAGCCGGATCGACCCGGCGCCAGTCACGGCAAAGAGGCCAACCCGAACCGACGGTGGCATTGATGGAAGCGGCACGCACGGCCCCGGCCGGCGATCAGGAATTGCAGACGCTCCGCGCCCAGGTGATGGCGCTGGCCGAAGCGGAGAACACGGCCCGCACGCAGCTCGAGGCCATGCGCACGCAGCTGCAGACCTTGAGTCAGCGGGAAGGGGCGGCCCGCGCCCAGCTCAAGGCAGCGCACGGGCTCACTCGCGATCTGCAGGAAAAGGCGCGGCTCGAGGCGGCCGAGGCGCAGGCCGGGCTCCGCGTCAGTCTCGAATCGGAGCGGGCGGCGCGCGCCAAGGTCGAGCAGGATTTGCAGCGCGCCTCCGACGATCTGCGCAAGCAGCGGGCGCGGCCCGACGCGGAGATGGAGACGCTGCGCGCGCTCTTCTCGGATCTGATGCGCTCGGAGGCGCACGGGCAGCAGCGGCTGGTGCGCCTGCAGCAGCAGATGGAGGAGCAGGAGCGCCTCGCGCGCGATCTCGCTGCTCAGCTCGAGGCGGAGCGCAAGGGCCCGCGCACGGAGGCGGAAGCGCCGCAGCCTCTCGAGCTGCAGGCGCGCAACGAGTCGCTGCTTCAGGAATTGGCGGTGGAGCGCGGCCGGGCCAAGGCCCATGCGGAGCGCGCCGCCGCCGAGGTGGAGTGGGCGCAGGATCGCGCCCGCTCGGCGACGCTGGCCGAGGAGCAGGCGAAAGATCAGATCGCCGCCGTCGAAAACGAGCTGCGCGGGCTGCGTGAAAAAGCCGCCGCCGCGGAGGAGACGCTGGCTTCCCACCGCGACGATCGCGACCGCGCCACCGGACAGCTCGCCGGGCAGGTCTCGTCGCTGCGGCGCGATCTCGAGGACGAAAGGGCGGCGGCGCGCGTCGAGTTGGAGCGGCGCGCCGAAGAGCTGCACAAGGCGCAGGCCGAGATCGGGCAGCGCGAGGCCGAGCTGCAGGCGGAGCGGAAGGAGTCGGCGCTCTACCAGCAGAAGCTGCGCGAGCAGGTGGAGCTGGCAGCGCTGCGGCGCGATGACCTGGTCGACGAGCGCGAAGCCGCACAGAAGACGGCGGTGCGTGCCCTCGAGCTGGAGCGGCAGCTGGCCGAATCTAACGCGCGAACAGAGGAAGCGCGGGCGCAGCTCGCCCGCCGCGAGCAGGAAGGCCAGGCGCAGCTCGCCGCCGAGTCGCAGTCGATTCAGGCGGCGCACGAGTCCCGTTTCCGCGAGACGGAAGCGAAGCTTCTGACGCTGTCGGAGGAGCTGCGCGTGAAGGGGGCGGCGGCCACGGCGCTGGAATCGGATGCCGCCTCCCTGCGCGCGGCCAACGCCCGGCTGGAGAGCGAACGCGCCGCCGAGACCCTGCGGCGGCAGGCGGCGGAGGACGAGCGCGACCGGCTGTCGTCCGATCACCAGGCGACCCAGGCGCAGGGCCGGGTCGATCGCTCCCGGGCCGAAGCGGACGTCACCGCGCTCACCCAGGAAGTGCAGCGCGCGCAGGCGTCTGCCGAGGCGGCGCGACGCGGGCACGCCGAGGCGCGCGACCATTTGGAGGACGCTCACCGCGAGCGCAAGGGCGTCGAGGCCGAGCGCGACGCGGTCATTCGCAGCGGAGGCGAGAGCGCGGAGCGCGCAGCCGGGCACGAGCGCGCCCGCGCCAAGGCGGCTTCCGAGCTGGAGGCCGCCCGGGCTGCGCTGGCGGAGGCGCGGACGGGCCGCGACGACCTGGCTCGCCAGCTGGCGGCATCGCGCGAATCGGGCAAGGCGCAGCTGGAGGCGTTGCGCTCGTTGCAATCCGAGCTGGACGGGCTGCGCACCGAGTTGTCTTCGGCTCGCGCGGAGAACCTCTCGCTCCAGCTCCGCATCGACGCGGCCGACGGGCGTGTCGCCGATCTCGAGCCGCGCGCTGCCGCACTCACGCCGCGGCGGGCGGCGATGGTGGCGTTGGAGGAGCGTCGCTTTGCCGATGCCGAGAAGCTCTTGCAGCAGGAGCTTCTCCGCACGCCCGACCATGTCGCCTTGCACTTGCAGCTGGGCAGGCTGTACGCGGCGTGGCCGGAAAAGGAAGGCGACGCGCACGCTGCGGCGGCCGAGGCTGCCCTGACCAAGGCGGCGAAGCTCGATCGCACCGAGCATGCGCCTCTGGCGCTGGGGCAGGTGCAGTGGCGGCGCGGACTGCGCAAGGCAGCGCTCGCCTCTTTCCGGGAAGCGCTGCTGCGAAATCCAGGCTGCGCCGAGGCGCGCGATTGGCTGCTGCTGGGGCGGGCGTCGCTGCTCTGGCGCGGAGCGATCGCGGCGGCCGCGCTCGTGCTCGCGCTCGCCGCCGCATTGCTGCTGCGCTGACCTTCGTTACTTGGTGTGCGCGGCCTTCCACTTTTCGCGCGCCGCGACCTGCTCTTTTTTGGAGAGCTTCCTGCGGTGGAGATCGCAGATGAAGCCGAAGCGCGGGCCGCGCGAGACGTTCTTGCAGCCTGGGACGCGGCAATTCATGTTCAGCTTCTTGCCCTTGTTTGCAGAGACGCGCTTCTTTGCTTTCACGATCAATGCCGCGCCGCCTGCACTGGAGCGCTCGGCCAGGATGCGCTTTTGCTCGCGCACTCCCACCGATTTCGAGTGCTCGACGCAAAACCAGCGATTGCGGGGTCCATTGCCCGGATTGGTGCAACCCGGATAAGGACACATGCGGGGGCCGCCCCTCCCTCCGCGCACCTGCTTTGCGGCAGCGCTCTTTGCAAAGAGGGCCCCGGCGCGCGCCGCGATGGCGACTGCAAACTGTTCGACGATAGTCTCCAGCATTCCGGACAAACGTTGTTTCGGCATTCTCAATCCTTGGAGGGACCCGATCCTGACCGGGTGGCCCGTTCTCTAGCCTATTGCGCAGCCGATTGCCACTATTCGCTTTATACTCCGCGCGCCATGGACCTCGCCTCCCTGCATCGCGCGCATGTCGCACACCTTTCGGGGGGCGTCGCGGCCGCGCTGGAGAAAGCCGGCTATTCCGCCTTGTTCATTCATTCGGGAGCGCCGCAAAAGCGCACCGAAGCCGACGACCAATATTGGCCGCTCCGGCCCACTCCGCATTTTCAGCATTGGCTGCCGCTCGTCGAAGCAAATTGCCTGCTGCTGATTGTTCCCGGAGGCAAACCGCGACTCTTCCGCTCGGGGGAAAAGAGCTTCTGGGAAGCGCCCGCACCGCCGGAGAGCGATCACTTCTGGGGCTCATTCGAGATCTCCGCCGGAGCGCCGCAGTTGCCGGCGGGACGCATCGCCTTCGTGGGCGATGAAGTGCGTGCAGGAGCGGCGCTGGGTGCGGCGCTGAATCCGCCGGACATCCTGCGCGAGCTCGATCGATTGCGCGTTCGCAAGACCCCATATGAAGTGGAGTGCCTCGCGGAAGCCAACCGGCGCGCCGCGCTCGGCCACGATCAGCTGCGCAGACTCTTCCAGAACGCCGATCATTCCGAGCTGGAACTGCACCTCGCTTTTCTGGGGACGACCCGCCAGGACGACGCCGAGACGCCCTACAAGAACATCGTCGCGCTGGGAAAGCACGCGGCGACGCTGCACCACATTGCATATGAGAAGCGCGCGCAGCCGGCGCAATCGATGCTGGTGGACGCGGGCGCGACCTATGCGGGCTATTGCTCCGACATCACGCGCACGTGGGTGAAAGGCGGTGGCGCGACGGCGTCCTCGTTCGCGCAGCTGGTCGCCGGGCTCGAGGCCATGCAGCAGCGACTCTGCGCGAAAGTCCGTACCGGTATGCCTTATGAGGAATTGCACGACGAGTCGCACCGCCTCGCCGCAGCCGTATTGCGCGAAGTCGGCATATCGAAGCTGCCGGAGGACGAGCTGGTTTCGCGGGGCTTCACGCGGGCCTTCTATCCGCACGGGCTCGGGCATTCGTTGGGGCTGCAATGCCACGACGTCGGCTGCGCGCTGCGCCCGCCGCGCGCGGAGAATCCATTTCTGCGCAATACCTCGCCGATCGCCGAGGGGCAGGTGTTCACCATCGAGCCCGGCCTCTATTTCATCGACGCGCTGCTCGAGCCGTTGCGCGGATCGGCGGAGATCGACTGGAAGCTCGTCGACGCGTTGGCCTCGATGGGCGGAGTGCGCATCGAGGACGATCTGGTGGTGCGCGCGGACGGCGCCCGCAACCTGACGCGCGAAGTGCTGCCGCAAGGCGGCGGGGCGGCCTGAGCTTTTTAGCCCGTTGCGGTGCCTTCCTGATTGGCCGCGACAAACGCCACCGGCTTGTAGGCGGCAGCAATGATCGCGGAGAGGATCGCCCCGCCGGCCATGAAGGCGGCCCAGAAAATGAAGTAATTGGTCCGGGTCGCGAAATCGACGTGCCGCGTGACCCACGAGGTTACGAACGAGCCGCCTCCAATGCTGAGCGTATAGAAGCTCATGATGCTGCCCTTCATGCTCCGTGGCGCCTGCGTATAAGCGAACTCCAGCGCCGTCACGCTCACCAGCGTTTCGGCGATCGAGATGATCACATACTGGATCACCTGCCAGGCGATGTGCGGGTGCTGACCCTGCTCGATCCAACTCTGGATCATGGCGGCCGAGAGAAATGCTGGCGCCGCGATGAACATGCCGGCGACCATGCGTCGCAAGAGCGTGGCGCGAATGCCGGCGCGCTCCAGCGCGGGATAGATCAGATATGCAAACACGGGGACCATGACGAGGATGAGGATGGCATTCAGCGCCTCCATCTGCGCCGATTCCATATGCCAGCCGCCAATGTCGCGGTTCATCGCCTCGGCCTGGTTGAACCAGGATGAACCGTATTGGAAATAGAGCGACCAGAAGACGATGGTCGGCGCAAAGACGAGCGCGATGCGCAGGACGGTGCGCATGCCGGTCAGCGCCTCGTCGCCATGCTTCTTGCGGGCGGATTCGACACCCTCGAACATCCGCGTGCGCAGCACCGACGCGAACGAATTGGGATCGCGGCCCGCGGAAGGGACCTTCACGTATTGATCGCGTCCGGCGATATAGATGATCAGAGCCAGCGCCATCAGGATCCCGGGCACGCCGAAGGCCCACGCGACCGAGGTGTGCTCGCAGAGCTTCGCCGCTCCGAATGCGCACCCGGCCAGAAGCCAGGGCGTGGCGATCTGAGAGGCGGCGGAGCCGATGTTGATGGCCACGTAGAACCTTCGTCGCTGCGGAATTGATCGCCGACGAACGCGGACAGGTTTGGCTTGATACCGGATTGTCCAACGACGATGAGCGCCATTCCAAAGAAGAGCAGGGTCGCGCGCGAGGAGGGGGCGACGTCCATGGCAGCGAGCGTCGCGTGGCCGGCGACATAGCCATAGGACAACCATAGGATGGTGCGGTACCTGCCGAAGAAGCGGTCGGAGATCCACGCGCCCAGAACGGTCATCGCGTACGCAGCCGCGACGAAGTCGTGATAGACGCCTTCGGCGCGGGCGCGCGGCCAAAGAAGGTATTGCTGCATATAGGGGACGAGGATGGTGCTCATCCCATAGAAGCTGAAGCGCTCGCAGGCTTCGTTGCCGAGGATGTATTTGACCGCGGGTGGGAATCTACCAGCCACAGCGTTCCCCCTGGTTCTGCTTCTTGAGCCACGATTGCAGCGGTTCGAAATATTCCAATAGAGCGCTGCCGTCCATCTGCCGCTGGCCGGTCATCGCCTCCAGTGCATCTTCCACAGCTTCGCGCCCGCTTCCTTGCTGCCATAGAAGGAGCATTCGTGCAGCGGGCCTTTGTATCATGACGCCTGGCACATGGCGCGATAGAACTGGAATTGCAGGATGCGGGCGAGGAAATACCGGGTATAGGCGACGTTGGCGGCGACGTGATACTTCGCGGCGGGATCGAAATCGCCCTCGCTGCGCGCGGCCGGCGCCGCCACGCCCTGGTACTTGGTCCGCAGCGCCCACCAGGCCTTGTTGTAATCGCCGGGCGCGGTCTTTCCGGAAAAGACGTCCCAGCGCCACTGATCGATGAGCTTTGCAAACGGCAGGAAAGCGACCTTGGTCAAGGCGTCCTTCATCTGCACGTTGATCAGCGCCTTGTCGTCTTTGGGCACCGTCGTGAGCAGACCCAATTGCTTGAGATATGCCGGCGTCATTGAAAGCGTCAGCGAATCACCGATGGCTTCGTGAAATCCGTCGTTCGCTCCCTGCGCATAGAGCACGGGCAGCTTGTAATAGGCGTGAAGATAGTAATTGTGACCCAGCTCGTGGTGGATGGTCGTCAGATCCTCTTCGGTGGCGGGCTGGTGGATGCACATCTTGATGCGCAGGTCGTCGCCGTAGGTGACGTCCCAGGCGCTGGCGTGGCAGACCACCTCGCGATCGCGGGGCTTCGACAGCATCGACCGTTCCCAGAAGCTCTTCGGCAGCGGGTCGAGTCCCATCGAGACGAAAAAAGCCTCGCCGGTTTTCGCCACGCGGGCCGGGTCCCATTTCTGTGCCGCCAGCGCGGAGTCGACGTCCAGGCTGCCTGCGCCCTTGTACGGCTCGACCAGCGGATAGACGTTGGTCCACTCCTGCGCCCACATGTTGCCGAGCAGGTGCGCGGGAATGGGCGCGCCGTCGGGAACCTTGTCCTTTCCATAATGCTTCTGCAATCGTGCGCGCACATAGCAATGCAGCTGATCGTAGAGCGGCTTCACCTGACCCCAGAGGCGATCGGTCTCCTTCTCGAAATCCTCGGCCGGCATATCGTATCCGGCGCGCCACATATCCCCCATATTGGCAAAGCCGGCGCCCCGCGCGCCCTCGTTCTGCAGCTCGACGAAGCGCGGATAGAGCTGCCGCTGATCCTTCGCCGTGTCGTGCCAGCTGGTCCACGCGTCCAGGAGTTCGTCGTACTTGCTGCTCTTGCGCATGAGGTCGGAGAGCTGCTCGAGGTCGCGGCCCTTGCCGTCTTTCGCCTTGCCGTAGTTTCCCTCGAGGCGGGCCGCCAGCGTGGTCATCTCCAGGCGCTTCGCCGGATCCTCGATCACCGGGCTCCCGATGCGCAGCAGATACAGCATGCGCCCGGTATCCTCATCGACCTTGACGTCCTTGAAGCGCGTGGCTCCGTGCGCCGCGTCGCTCGAATAGCCGAGCAGCCGTTCCTCGGCGGCGGCGGCGTTCTGCTCGGTATCGTCGGTGATGTAAGTGCTCTTGATCCACTCGGCGACCGAGGCCTCGACGAGATATCGCTTCAATTGCTCGTTGACCCCGGCGACGAACCGCTTCGCCTCCTCGGGCGTATTCCGCTCCATGCGAAGCGCGGGAGCGGGTGCAGCGGAGGTGGTGGCGACAGGCGCGGCGCACGCGAGCAGCGCCAAAGCGACAGCGGGGGCGGTCTTCATAGGCGCGCAGTATCCCCGAGACGAGGCCCGGAGCAAGCGCGGCGTCAGAAAATGCGGCGAGGGCCGCGCCGGATGCGGGGCGGCACTGCAAATCCACTCTCGGTGGAGGCGAACTTCGATTGGCTCGAGGCAGCGCCGCCCAGAGCGCGGGTGTAGACATCGCTGGGATTCGAACTGTTGCCATCGTTTGCGATCACGAAGAAGGGAATGAAAGTCGCGCCCGACGCGACCAGGCCCTGATAGTCGCCGACGAAGTATCCTCCGCTGGCTTGCGCGGCGCTGTGGAGGTCGAACGGCCCGCCCAAGGCGCTCTCCGTCCAGGTGGCGCCGCCGTCGGCGGAGATGGCCAGCCAGGCGGTCGCGAGCAGCTGCGAGTCGTCGCCCGGGTCGTCGTTGCGCAGATCGTAATAGGTGACGCCCACTTTTCCCTGCGCCACAGCCACGGCCGGCGTAAACGCCTGCGTGCCCGGAACGCCGTTGACGCGCGCCGGAGCCGACCAGGTGAGGCCTCCGTCGGTGGATTTTGCGAGGACGATCCCGTCGCGTGCGTTCTGCGTGAAGCGCGAATCCTCCCAGGCCGCATAGAGCGCGCCGCTCGCCGTATCGACGGCGATGGCCGGGATGATGTCTCCGCTGCGCACGCCGAAGTTGTTCTTGGGATCGACCACGCCCACGGAGATCTCTTCCCCGATGGTGATCGGACTCGACCAGGTCATTCCCTTGTCCGTCGAGCGAACGACCGCGGCGTGCCACGACTGCGCCTGCTGATCCAGTGGATGGACGATGGTCATCAGATCGACCAGCGTTCCATCGGGCAGCACCACGATCTGGTTTCCGATCGTCTGCGCATTCAAACCCGGATCGTAGATGATCTTCACCGCCTCCCAGCTCAGGCCGCCGTCGGTCGTGCGGGTGAACCATGCCGGGCCGGTCTGCGTGGGCGAGTTTTGCGTGCTCTGTCCGGTCAGCCGATCCCAGGTGGCGTACACCAACTTCGCGTCGCCGGGGTCCGCGGTGATGCTCTCCTTGTCGAGCGAAATGTCGAAGTCAGTCTCCTCGGTGAGGAAGACAGGCTCGGTCCAGGTGCGGCCGCCGTCGAGCGAGCGCACGGCCAGCATCGCCTGGTGCGCGCTGGAGTTGTCGAAGGTGAAGGCGATGGCGTGGGGCGTGCCGTCGGCGGCGAAGGTGACCCAAGGATCGCTCGCGCGCTCGAAGATGGCGCGATTCACCGCGTTGCCGCCGCTGCAGAGAGTGAAATGCGCGAAGCCCTTCGTCCAGGTCTTGCCGCCGTCGAACGACGCCGCGCTGCCCAGGCCGTTGGCGCCGCCGTTCGACCAGCGGTCCTGCTGCCAGACGCCGACGAGGTGAAGCGGATCTTTCGGGTCGATGGCCAGGAAGGGCTCGACTTCGGCGCTGCGGAAGTTGATCCCCATCTGCCCCGCGCCGATGCAATTCGAAGGAAACGGGGACGCTCCCGAGACGGCGGTGAGCCCCGCGAACGACTGGGCCGGATGATGTTTCCCGCAGGCCGCGAGGATCACGAGGGCGCCGGAAAGGAATCTTCCGATCACGGACCGAGCCTGACTGCCAGATGGCCGCTGCCCATCCACCGACCCTAGCACGGTGGTAGAAGGCGGCGGAGGAGCAGAACTATGCCTGCGACGGGCGCAGCGCGGAGCGCGGAGCATCTATGACCCTCGACGAAGGCGTGGTCACCGACTTCCAGGACCGCATGACCTACAGCGGGTATCTGCAGCTTTCGCAATTGCTCGGAGCGCAGAAGCCGCTCTCGGAGCATCACGACGAGCTGCTCTTTATCGTCCAGCACCAGACGAGCGAGCTCTGGTTCAAGCTCATCCTGCACGAGCTGCGCGCGGCGATCGCGCACGTGCGGCAGGACGAGCTGGAGGCCACCTTCAAGATCCTCGCACGCGTCAAGCACATCCAGGCGCAGCTGGTCTCGCAGTGGGCGGTGCTGGCGACTCTGACGCCCACCGAGTATCTGCAGTTCCGTCACGTGCTCGGTCCGGCCAGCGGGCTGCAGTCGCCGCAGCACCGGCTGATCGAATTCATGCTCGGCAACAAGGACCGCAGGATGCTGGCGGTGCACGAGCACGATGCGCAGTGGCACGCGCAGCTTCTGGCCGCATTGAACGAGCCCACCCTGTATGACGAGTTCCTGCGCTATCTCGCGCGGCGAGGGAAGGCGGTGCCCGCCTCCGTGCTGCAACGGGACGTGACCGAGCCGCATCGCAGCGAGCCGGGAGTGCGCGAGGTGATCCGCGAGATCTATGAAAAGCCCGAGGAGAGCTGGGACGCCTACGAGATGTGCGAAAAGCTCGTCGACGTGGACGAGCAGCTCGCGCTCTGGCGTTTTCGCCACGTGAAGGTGGTACAGCGGATCATCGGCTGGAAGCGCGGGCCCGGCGGGACTTCGGGCGTCGATTATCTGCAGAAGCTCGTCGACGTGCGGCTCTTTCCGGATCTGTGGGACGTGCGCACGGAGCTCAAGGGCTGAACAGGGCTACTGCCATGCGAGCAGGAAATGCGGATCGGGCACGAGGCCGTGCGCGCGAGCGAGCCAGTAAGGCTCGGTCAGGTCGAGCCCGGGATATTCCTGCTCGCCTTCCCACCATTGGAAGTTGCGCACGGCGCGGAAGGGATCGCCTTCCCAGATGAACCCGCGCGGGTCGCGCCGCAGCGGCGGCAGCGGTTTGGCAGCGAGGACGAGATCCGGTTCCACTTTCGGGCCCGGGACGTGAAAGCCGTAGAGATCGAAGCCGGCCTGGCAGAGCGCGACGTCGGCCGCGCTGGGCGGAGCCACCGGATTGTCGGGCAGCGGCGACGCCTGGCTGTCGACGTTGTAGTTGCGCCGCGGATCGTCGAGATGACCCTCGCTGCCGCCGTATCCGCGCAGGGCGTCGAGCGAAGCATCGCCACCGAAGAGCGCGGCCGTCATCAGATCGAAGAGGGTATCGCCGTCCGAAGCGTACCCGGTGTACTTGCGCTGCCACACGTACGCCGCGGCGGCCTTCGACTGCGCGTCCGCATCGAGCAGGAGCCCCACGTACGCTGCGGTCGAAACGTTGTGCCCGCGGAAGTAGTTGGTGCACGCCTTGGGCATGACCAGCGCGTCCATCGTCTTCGCCACTTCGCGCGCGCCGGAGCGGAAGACCAGCATCTCCTCGCGCCAGCGCAGGAACTCGGGATCCCCGGTCAGATAGTATGCGCCCAGCGCGGCGGAAAGGAGAATGGCCGCATCGCCGGCGCGGATACTCGGGTAATAAGCGAAGTCCATCGAATCGGCCTGCGGCGTGTCCGGGTATTGCCGCATGACGAAGCTGATCAACCTCTTGGTGAAGTCGGGCGCGGCCGCATCGAGCGTATCGTCCAGCGAAGCGTCGAAGCTGAGCGCGGCAGGGCAAGCGTGCGGATAGTCCGCCTGGCCGATATAACGCGGAAGATAGAAGCCCCAGATCTCGTCGATCTGCGTCAGATCGGGCTCGTCGGGATAGTGGTGCAATACGCCGGCGGCGAGATACGCGGAGAGCGCGTCTTTCACCACCGAGTTGCGCGAGAGGTTGATGATGTGCAGCGGGCGCAGCCTCTTCAGGAAGCAGGCATAGTGCTGCGCCATCCGCGCTTTGAGCGCGGCGTCGTCGAGCAGCGCGAAGGCAAGCGGATAGAAGGCGACCGGCCCCGAGTATTGGTCGATGCTCGGGTTGCCCTGCCAGGACGGGTGGCCCTCACGATAGTAATCGGGCATCTTTGGAAGCGCGCTTTGGGGGATATCGAAGGTATCGTCGGAGATAGCGCGCACGGCCATCGCGCGGCCGTTGACGATCGGGGTTCCGGTGGCGACGCCCTCGAAGTGGAAGCGCGCCAGGTAACCGTCCATTCCGGTGGCGTCGAACTGGCTCACGGAAGCGCGGGCAAAGCGCTCGAGCCGGCCCCGATCGGCGTCAGTGCCGGTGGCGGCATAGCGGAAGGCGGCCGCCATTCCCGCGGTCGCGGTCCAAAGCGCGGAATCGCCGTAGTCGTCGAGGGCGCCGAGGTATTGCTGGTCGGCAAAGCGCGACTCGGGATCGCCTGGCGACATCTTCTGGGTGAGCCTGCGCTCTGCCACCTCGCCCTCGGGCGAATGATAGAGATCGAGATAACGATCGTAGAGGTATACGCGGCGCAGCAGCGCATCGTCCGGCGTCGCGAAGCGCTTTGCCGAAACGTCGTAGAAGGCGCAGACGCGTCCGTCCGCCGATCGCTCGCCCAGGATCGCGCACGCTTGCACGCCGGACGGGAGGGCGGCGGGGAGCGGTGGCGGCAGAGGCACCTTCGCTTGCGCGGGAGGCTTTGCCGGTTGCGCCGTGCGGCCTCCACAGCCTTGATCGCCCGGCAGGCCGACGGTGAGGAACAGCACCGCGAGCGCAAAGCTGGCGCCCAGAAGCCCGCCGTAGGCCTTGGTTCTCCCCCGCATCCCTCTTACATGCCATGGCCGGGGTCGCTCGACCAGCGCCGCTTGACCGACCCCCAAGGTCAATTCAAATGAATCATTGAATCAGCGGAGTGAGGCGCTCTTCGACGAGCGCCTCTGCGCGGGAAAGATCGTAATCGCCGCGCGCGAGCCCCCGAAGAATCTCCTGCTGCACCTGCCCGGCTCGCAACGCGATTCGATAAGGCACGCGCGTGAACGTGACCAATTGATAGCGGGTCAGATATCGGCCCGGCATTCGCTGCTGCAGATCGTGCTCGATCTCGCGCAGGCGCAGGAACCCGGGGTCGGCCACCTTGTCGCGCATCTCGACGAAGTTTTCCACGGCGAGATCGGCGATGGCGTCGGTGTCCGGCTTGCGCGCCTCGGCAAAGCGCGCGAAGTCGCTCTGCCAATCGCCGCTGAGCGCGGCGGCGAGCAGCGTCACGTCTTCGAACCCCGCGTTCATTCCCTGTCCAAAGAATGGAACGATGGCGTGCGCGGCGTCGCCGAGGAGAAGTGCGCCGCCCGCGGACCAGGGCCAACTCTTGACCGTCACCATGCGCCCGAGCGGAGCGGCCATGAATTGAGCGGCGAGGCCGGGAATGAATGGAACGGCGTCGGGGAAATGACGTTCGAAGAAGGCCTGGGCGTCGCCCTCGTCCCGAATTCCGGCGAACGAAGGCGAGCCTTCGAAAGGAAGAAACAGCGTGCAGGTGAAGCTGCCGTCGAGGTTGGGCAGCGCGATCAGCATGAAGTTCCCGCGCGGCCAGATATGAAGGGCTTCGCGGTGCAGCGCGAAGCCGCCGCCGGGCAGCGCGGGCATGGTCGATTCCTTGTAGCCGCTGCTGAGGAGATCCTGCGTCACGTGCGCGCCGGCCTGGTCTTGCAACGCAGTCCGGAGCGCGGAGGCGCTGCCGTCGGCGCCAATGATGACGGGAGCGTCGACGGTCAACTGCGCTCCGGATGCCTCGTCCAGGAAGACCGCCCGGCGCTCGTCGCAGCGATAGTCGATCAGTCGCTTTTGAAAATGAATGCGCACGCGGCCCGATTCTTCGGCGCGCGACATGAGGACCTTGTTCAATCCCCCGCGCGACATGGAATTGATGCATTCGGCGGTGCTTCGTCCGTACGGGAGCAGCGCCAGCTTTCCGTCCGGCGCGTGCGTCATGCGCCCGCGCATCGGCACCGCTTCGCGCAGCACGTCCGCGTCGAGCCCGACTTCGTGCAGCGCGTGGAGGCCGCGGGTAGAGACGGCGAGGTTGATCGATCGGCCCGCGCCCCTCGACGCTCAGGCCCCGGCGCGCGAGCGTCAGCGCGAGCAGCGAGCCGACCGGGCCCGCGCCGACCACCACCAGGTCAGCCATGCAATTCCCGGATCAACGCGCCGAGCTGCTGCACGTCGGAGAACGAGTTGTAGAGCGGTGCCGGTGTAATACGGACGATATCGGGCGGCCGATAGTCGACGATAGCACCGCGCTTTTGCAAAGCCTCGACCGTCCCTCGCGCGCCGGCTGCACGTACGGTGAGCATCGAGCCGCGCCGGGAGGGAGTGAGGACCTCGACGCCCGCGCGATTCAAGAGCCACTCCAGATAGGAGGTGAGAGCGTCGCCTTTGCGGCGCAGCGCAGGCATCGTCGCGCGGTCGAAGAGCTCCATCGAAGCGCGCAGCGCCGCCAGTTGCAAGATCGGCGGATTGGAGAGCTGCCACGCCTCCGCGCCGGGTATAGGTGAAAAGCGCGGTCCCATTTCGAAACGCTTCTCCTTGTCATGGCCCCACCAGCCCTCGAAGCGCGGCAGGTTTTCTCTCTCGTGGCGCTGGTGGACGAAGACGCCCCCCAATCCGCCGGGCCCGGCATTGAGATACTTGTAATTGCACCAGGCGGCGAAATCGGGCGCCCATTCGTGCAGCCGCAATTCGAGGTTTCCGGCGCCGTGCGCGAGGTCGATCCCGATCGCGCAATCGTGGGCGCGCGCGGCGCGGACCAGCTCAGGGACGTCGTAGGTGCGGCCGGTCAGATAGTTCGGTTGGCCGATGAGCGCGAGCGCGAACCCGCCGCCATCCTGCTCGAGAGTGCGCAACGGATCTTCGCTCTCCACCACGGTGTCCGGCGCATATCCGTGAAAGCGCGCCTGGGAAGCGACCGCATAACGATCCGATGGAAATGCCCCCGCCTCGATCAGGATGCGGAATTTGTGGGCGCGTGGCCGATAGAACGAAACCATCAGCAGATGGAGGTTGACGGTTAGCGTGTTCATGACCACGACTTCGCTCGGGAGCGCGCCGACGAGCCGCGCGGTGCTGGCGGTCAACAGCTCGTGATAGTTCACCCATGGATTGCGGGCCGCGAAGTGGCCCTCGACGCCATGGCGCGCCCAATCCTCCAATTCCTGAAGCACGTATTCGCGCGCGCGGCGCGGCTGCAGTCCCAACGAGTGGCCGGCGAAATAGAGCGGCCCGCTCTCGGGGAAGATGAATTCCGCGCGGAAGGGTGCGAGTGGGTCGGCTACGTCCTGCGCGCGCGCCCAATCGGCGGAGTCCTCAAAGGTCATAGGAGCCCGCATCGCGCCCGAGCCACTCCAGCGCAGTGCCGGCGCGCAGGCGATCGAGGACGGCGGGCGGCAGGCTCATCGACTCGACCAGCGCGCCCGGCCGCTCTTCACCAAGCGGGAAGGGATAATCGCTTCCTATCGCGACCCGTTCGTGCCCGAAGGTGGCCAGCACGAGCTGCAGCGCCCGGCGCGAGTGAACCAGGGAATCGACGTAGATGGAATTGAGATACTTCGCTGGCGGATATGGATTATCGACCGCCACCAGATCGGGCCGCGCCTGGAATCCGTGCTCGATGCGCCCGAGCGTTCCCGGAAACGATCCGCCGCCGTGGGCGAATGCGATCCGCAACGAAGGCAGGCGCTCCAGCACGCCGCCGAAGATCACCGAGCAGATGGCGAGCGAGGTCTCGGCCGGCATTCCCACCAGCCACGGCAGCCAATACTTCTGCATCCGCTCCTGACCCATCATGTCGTGCGGGTGCACGAAGACGGCCGCGCCCAGCTCGGCCGCGCGGGCGAAGACGGGAAAGAGGGCGGGGTCGGAGAGGTTCCACTCGTTGACGTGCGATCCGATCTCGACGCCTGCGAGGCCCAGCTCCTCCACGCAGCGGTTCAGCTCGCGCACGGCAAGATCGGGCGACTGCATCGGGAGCGTGCCCAGGCCCGCGAAGCGGCGCGGGCGCGCGCGGCAGATCTCCGCGATGTGGTCGTTGAGAACGCGCGCCAGATCGTGGCCGCGCTCCGCCGGCACGCCATAGGAGAAGAGCATCGGGACAGTGGAGAGCACCTGGACGCCGACGTTCGCCGGCTCGCACTCGCGCAGGCGCTCCGCCGGATCCCAGCAGCATCCGCGCCCGCGATGCGCCGACGTGTTGCAGGCGAATGGGGCTCCAACTCGGGAGCTCCGCCGGCAGCACGTGGGTGTGGATATCAATGCTTTTCATGCTTGCGGCCGCAGCTGCGGCAAGTGGTATGTGCGGGGTTTCCCCAATATCGCGCGAAGACCGGAGTCAATTGCCGGACGATATCGGTCAAATGAAATGATTCGCGGTAGAGCTCGGCAAAGCAGGCGTCGCAGACCCAGAGGAAAGTGTCCTGCTCGTGCGGCAGGCGCCGCCGCTCGATGACCAGACCCACCGTGTTCGCCGGCCGCTGCGGCGAATGCGGCGTGTTCGGCGGCAAGAGGAAGATCTCCCCCTCGCGGATCGGCATGTCGACCGGCTTGCCGCCCTGCAGTTGCCGCAAATTGATGTCGCCTTCCACTTGATAGAAGAATTCCTCGCCTTCATTGATGTGATAGTCGGTGCGCGCATTGGGCCCGCCTACCACCGTGATCATGAAGTCCCGGTCGCCCTCCCAGATCTGCGCATTGCCGACCGGCGGCTTGAGCAGGTCGCGGTGCTCGTCGATCCATTTGCGGAAGTTCAATGGCTTCATGTGCGAATCTCCGCGATGCATTTCAGTTCGATCGAGATGGGCGTCGGCAGCGCGCCCACTTCCACCGTGGTCCGGCAGGGCCGCGCCGCCGCGAAATATTCGGCATAGATGCGATTGTAAGTTGCGAAATCGCGCTTCATGTCGGTGAGGAAGACGGTCACGTCGACCAGATCCTCCCAGCGCGCTCCCGAATCCTCGAGGACGGTACGAACATTCTCGAAGACCGACTTGCACTGCTCCTCGAACGTCGGCGGAATCTCGTTGGTGCCGGGGCGCCGGGGACCGATGCCGGAGAGGAAGAGCAGCCCGCCCGCGCGACGCGCATGCGGATAGAGCCCCACCGGTTCCGGCGCACGCTTCGAATGGATCTCCGACTGCCCGCTCATAGCTTGACGCACACGTTCTTCGTCTCGTCGCGGCCCACACCTGATTCCTTTACGCCCCCAAAGGGCGTGCGCAGGTCGCGCAGCATCCAGCAGTTGACCCAGACGATCCCGCTCTCGAGCTGCGCAGCCACCCGATGCGCGCGGGAGAGATCGCGAGTCCACAGCGACGCCGCCAAGCCATAGCGTGTGGAGTTGGCGATCTGCACGGCCTCCGCGTCGGAAGCAAAGGGGATCAGCGTCGCCACCGGCCCGAAGATCTCCTCCTGGTTGGTGCGGCACGCGGGACCGAGGCCCTCGATCAGCGTCGGCTGCACGAAGAACCCGTCGGCGCAGCGGCCTTCGACGCGCGCCCGCTGGCCGCCGCAGAGAATGCGCCCGCCCTCCTGTCGCGCGGTCTCGATGCAGCCCATCACTTTCTCGAAGTGCTGCCGCGAGACCAGCGCTCCCTGATCGGTCTCGGGCTCGCGCGGATCGCCCACCCGCAGCGCGCGCACGCGCTCCACCAATTCGTCGCGCACGCGCGGATAGATCGATTGCTCGATCAGGATGCGCGATCCGCAGAGGCAGATCTGCCCGGTGTTGTGGAAGGCTGCGCGGACCGCCTGCGCGCTCGCCCCGGGATAATCGGCGTCGGCGAAAAGGATGCTGGGGTTCTTTCCGCCCATCTCTAGCGAAACTTTCTTGAGCGAGCCGGCGGCCTCGCGCGCGATCTCCCGGCCGACGCGGGTCGAACCGGTGAACGAGATCGCTTTGATGTCCCGATGCGCGCACAAGGCCGCACCGACGCGCGGGCCGAGCCCCTGCACGATGTTGAGCACGCCCGCCGGCAGCCCCGCCTCGATGCAGAGCGCGCCCAGCATCGAGGCGGTCATCGGCGTCACTTCCGACGGCTTCGCCACCACGCAGTTTCCCGCGGCGAGCGCCGGCGCGATTTTCCAGGTCAACAGATAGAGCGGCAGGTTCCACGGCGAGATGCACGCCACCGCGCCCAGCGGCTGGCGCAGCGTGTAGTTCAGCACGGCGTCTACGTTGGCGTGCGACTCGCTGCTGAATTGCGTGGCCGCGTCCGCGAAGAAATCGAAGTTCAGGCTGGAGCGCGAGATGTCGAGCGAGCGAGCCAGCTGCAGCGGCTTCCCCGAATCGATCGACTCCGCGAGCGCGAGCTTCTCGAAGTCGCGCTCGATCAGCCGGGCCAGCGCCCGCAGCTTGCGCGCGCGCTCGACCGCCGGCGTGATCGACCAGGATGGAAACGCGCGCACCGCTGCCGCCACCGCCCGATCGACGTCCTGTGCGTCTGAGCTGGCGACGCGCGCGTAGATCGAACCGGTCGCGGGGTCGACGTCGTCGATCCATTCCCCTCCGGCCGCGGGCGAGAGACGGCCGTCGATGAAGTTCAGGATCTCCTGCATGGCGGAGCAATACCGCCGCCGCTTGCGGGAGTCGAGAGCGCCTGCCGCCGGAGCGCAGCCGTGAACGTTCGGTGCCGGCCTGGACGACACCGGGAGCGACGCGCGGTACTCTTGCGCGATGCCTGACGTGGAAGCATTGGCGCGCGAGCTGGACGAGGCGCTGCTGGCGCGGCGCGAAATCCCCTCGCTCGAGAAGACGCATGGCACGTTCGCGCTGACCGATGCCTACCGCGTGCAGGAGCGCGGCATCGAGCGGCGGCTCGCGCGCGGCGAGAAGATCATCGGCTACAAGATGGGCCTCACCTCCGCCGCGAAGCGCGCGCAGATGTCGCTGGAGTTGCCGATCTACGGCGTGCTCACGGATGCGATGCGCGTCTCGGGCGAGCTGCGCGTCGGCGACGGAGTGCATCCGAAGATCGAACCCGAGATCGCTTTCGTCACCGCGCGGGAACTGCGCGGGCGCATCTCGCCAGAGGAGGCTCTCGCGGCGCTGCAGGGTGTGGCTCCGGCGCTGGAAATTCTCGATTCGCGCTTCGCGGGCTTCAAATATTTCTCGCTGCCCGACGTGGTGGCGGACAACTGCTCGTCCTGGCGCTTCGTGCTGGGACCGCTCTCGCCGCCGCGCGACACCGGGTCCTTGCGGATGCGCATGTCGATCGACGGGCGCGCCGCGCAGGAGGCGGACTCGAACGCCATCTCGGGGAATCCGCTGGAGTCGCTGGTGCAGCTGGTCGGGCTGTTGCCGCACCCGCTGCCCGCGGGGAGCATCGTGCTAGCCGGCGCGGCCACGGTGGCCGAGGCATTGAAAGCAGGGATGCAGATCGCTCTCGAGGTGGAGGCGCTCGGTTCGATGAGCGTGCGTGCAACATGAGGCGCGCGGAGCTGCTGCTCGTTTTCGCCGCCGCCTGCCCGGGTCCGCAGGATGTGCAGCTCGCGCCGCCCAAGGACGGTTTTCAGCTCACCACCGATTCGTTCGCGGTGCCTGCGGGAACCGAAGTGCAGCGCTGTTACTTCATGAGCGTACCCGGAAGCGGCGCTGACATCTGGATCTCGCGCATCCTCGCCGCGGTCAACGCCGGCTCGCACCACATGAACGTCTTCCGCGTCCGCACCATCGTCAACCTCGACGGCCCCGACGGCAGCGTGGTCGACGGCGGCGAGTGCTGGAAGAGCGGCAACTGGGCCGACTGGCCGCTGGTGGTCAATTCGCAGGAAGGCGGGCAGTACGTCGACTGGACGCTGCCGGCGGGAGTCGCGCACCGCTTCACGCCCGGCGAGCGGCTGATGCTGCAGACGCATTTCGTCAACGCGCAAACGCAGCAGACGCCGGGGCGCGGGAAGGCGATGGTCAACTTCTACGCGGCCGCGCAGACGGCGGGCTTGCAGGAATTGGGCACCGTCTTCGCCACCGATCAGAACATCCGCATCTGCCCCGGCGACACCAACATCGCCTTTGCGCAGACGTGCCGATTCGCGCGGCAGCCGGTCACCATCATCGCGGCCAACGGCCACTTCCACTCGCGCGGCGTGAAATTCGAGATGTTCCCTTCCGACGCGCAGAACCAGCCCGGCGCGCAATTCTATCTGTCGACGACCTGGGCCGACCCTGTCTGGACCCGCGATCTGAACGTGCCGGTGGTGCAGGGCGGCGGCGTCTTCTTCCGCTGCACTTACACCATGGCGCCGAGCGAGTGCGGCGATCCGGCCAATCAATGCTGCGCCACCTTCGGTCCGCATGTCGAGACGCAGGAGCATTGCAACGCTTTCGTTTATTACTATCCGAAACTATCGGACGCGACGTGCTTTTGAAGCGCGCAGTCGCATTGTTCTTACTATGCGCGTGTCCCGGGCCCACACCGCCCTCCGGTCCCTGCGTCCCGCCGCGGCCGGTGGGCGATCTGTCGCAGCCGGTGCAGCTGCTTGCTATCGCGCTCAATAGCCAGGGCGTACTGCAGGCGTTGCACGACGGGGATTCGGTGCTGCTGCAGAAGCCGCCGCAAGGCGGATACGTGATCTACGCGGGCGCGGCGGGGCGGAATCTGGAGGCGTGCAAGGCGGTGATCACCGCGCAGCTGATCGATCCTGCGAGCGGCGCCGCCATCACCGGCCTCGATCAGCGGGACGCCGATCTCACGGTCGCGAGCGCCGGATACTTCTGGCCGGAGAATGGCATTACGCAGACGCCGAATATCCCTTCCTGTCCCGACGCGCTGCACCTGGGCGTGGTCGGCCGCAGCGCCATCCTGCGCGTCGACGTCACCGACGCAAACCAGCGCACCGCTCGCATCGAAGTCAACGTCACGCCGGCCTGCGCGGCCGGCGACTCGCACTGCCCTTGCAACTGCGGCCCGAATCCCGGCGGGTGTTAGGCGCAATTCGGGTCAATAGACCGCTCTCGCGCCCCTGGCTCATCAGTAACCGAAGGCCCAGACGTCAATCACACGGCGCGCCCTCCTCATGGTGCATAGCGCAGTCGCCGCATCGCGTAGGACCTACACATCCGGCGTCCAGGCGAACAGGCTGCTGCCTTACGACTTCCAGGCACTTCTCCCGCGCCTGAATGACCGTGTATCTCGTTCCCGCCAGCACCGGTCGCATGCCGCTTGCGCGCAACATGTCGCAGAAGTCATGACGAGTGAGTTCCTGAACTTGAGATCCGAAATCGGCGATCGGACAGTATCGGACAGTAGCAATGAACGGGCCTTGGAAAGTAGCCAACTCCTTTGGATTGATTGCATTGGACAAGTAGAAAGGGAGCGAACAAGAAGGCACGCCACAGGATGCTGGTAGTGACATGCTCCCGAAAACTGGACCAAACATTAGCTGAGATCATTGATTCGTTGAGTTGCGAGAAGCGAGCGTTTCCTACTCCAAATCTGCGCAGACCGGCGGAGTTCCCGAGGGCTCGATCGAATCGGCGAAGCGCTCGAGTGCCTCTTTCCCGCCCGGAGCCGTCTCGGTGCGAATCAGGACCAGCGATCCCTTCCCGGCGCAGAAGGGCGCGACGTCGATGCGCAGCTTCGTTTCGCTTCCGTCGAGAGACCAGGCGCGCCCCTGCGCAATGATGCCGGCGAGCTTGCGGCGCGCGCCGGCGAGGAGCGCGAGG
>WNFM01356378.1_pt1 | contig 25344 bp, 30 predicted proteins | sample 5400271 | NCBI WGS metagenome assembly WNFM01 (sample SAMN13153352, study PRJNA577476) | soil metagenome | isolation source: 60 cm saprolite on Douglas fir-dominated hillslope | place: USA:California | collected 2013-09-17 | reverse complement strand
CGCAGACGCCGCGCGAGACGCGCACGGATCCCGGATTGAGTGACGACAGACTCTGGCACACACCCTCCAACGCAGGGCGGGCCAGCTCGGTGGCCGGATCAACCCCTGGACATCGACAGAAAACTTGCGGTAACTGCTCGTATTAGCAAGAAGGCTGCCCGGGGCCGTCGCCGGGGATGAGAAGTGAATTTGTTGGGGATTCTGCGGAGTGTGGGCGTGGAGGTGATTCAGGAACGCTACTCGAATGCACCATAACGGCACACTCGAGTCGATATTATGTGTCTATCCACCACCGAAGCAGTAGGCCTGATTGCAGTTGGGCGGGGGCTCGACTTCGGTCCCATTGAACCCGCCGACCATCCCCGGGTGGATGGTGCAGTGGTAGGACTTGTTGCTGCCGATCGTCACCAACGCGCTCGTCGCGCCGGGCGCGATGTCCGGTGTCTGCACCGAACCGTCGTCGAGCATCACGTGGTGCGTGACCACGTCGTTGTTCTTGAACACGACTTGCTGGCCGGCCGCGACGGTCGCCGGGTTGGGCGTGAACGCGAGCTTTCCGCCCTGTCCGGTGATCGTGATCGTCACCGTTCCGGTTGTCGTGCCGCCGCCCGTGGTCGGTGCGGTTGGAGCGGTCGATGTGCTGCTGCCGCCGCCACCTCCGCAGCTCGCCGCGATGAAGGCGCCCGCCATCGCGAGGGCAAATAGTCCTGATCGTCGCATCGACTCGTCCTCCAGGGAAACCGGATACGCTCCGGAGAGCAAGCTCGATGCCCGTCTGAAATTGTCAAAATTGCCAGCAATGCCTGCGATTTACGGGGACCGTCCTTACACGGGCCGTAACCGCTTACGCGGTCCGCTACACCGGCGCGCCTCACCGCTGCGAGCCGTGCGTGTTGATCTCCGGGTCCTCGACCGGCGTCACCGTGGTGTCGGGATTGCCCCTGTCCGGGTCGGCGTCCGGTTCGAAATTACTCACCTCGTCGCGGAGGCTCCGGCCGCGCTCTGGGACCCGATCCTGCTCACGCGGGCGGCTGTCGTCCATTCTCATAGGCATGGCGGTCATCCTCTGCCGCGTGGCCCATGCAACCCCGGGACCCCTATAAAATGGCCGCACCTCATGCGGCCCGGTCCGAGACACACGGGGCTGTGGCTGTTGGCCATTGCCGTCGGCGCCTGCCTCATCAGCTTTCGATCGATCTACGAGCCCGATCTCTGGTGGCACCTGGCGCAGGGCCGTGAGGCGGCGAGCGGGCATCTGATGCGGACGAATGTGTTCAGCTTCGTCTATCGCGACTATCCCCAACCCTACACGTCCTGGCTCTTCGATCTCGGCGCGTATCTCCTCTGGGCCCGCGCCGGCGGCGCCGCGATCCAGGCCGTCCAGGCGATGCTCATTGCGGCCACGCTCGGGCTGATCGCCCTGGCCTGCCGCGTGCGCAGCTCGGCCGCGGCGACGTTCGCGGTTTGCCTGTTCGGATGGCTGATCCTGGAACCCCGCGCCCTGCCGCGGCCGCACGTCTTCTCGTTTGCCGGCATGGCCGCGTGCGTGTGCCTCCTCGAGCGCGCCCGGGCGGCGCGCTCGGCCCGGCCACTGCTGTGGGTCCCGCTGCTGGCCGTTCTCTGGGCGAACGTGCACGTGGAATGCGTCTTCGGGATCGGCCTCATCGGGTTGTTCGGGCTGTGCGAGTGGATCCGGCCGGCGGCGCTGCCCAGGCGCGAGGCGGCCCGCGTCATGGGCATCGCCGCAATTGCACTGCTCTGCACGGCGATTAACCCGTACGGCGTCGGACTGCTGCGTTACCTCTATGAGAACGCCTTCGTGCCGCAGCTGATCAGCATCGCGGAGCTGCAACCACCCTATCTGCCGAACTACCGGGGCTTTTTCGCCTGGGCGATCCTGTGCGGCGCGCTCGTCGCCCTCCGCCGGCGCACGGTGACCCTCGCGGACGTCGCCGCGATCGCCGTGTTCGGTCTGCTCGGGTTCCGGCACCTCCGGCTGACGCCGCTGTTGTTCCTGATCTCCGCGCCGCTCGTCGCGCGGTGCATCGACGAGCTCCAGGCGTTGGGCATCGATCGCCGGGCCGCGGCCGCGATCGCGCTCGTGGCCGTCGCCATCATGTCGCGCGTCCCTGTCGTGGACCTTGTCCGGAATCTCGACGCGCGTCGCGGGGCGCTGATGCCGGAGGCGTTCTTCTCGGAGACCGCGATGTCGTTCGCGCGGGAGCGGGGGCTCACAGGTCCGGTCTTCACCAGCATGAACCTCGGCGGCTTCGTCGCCTGGGAGCTGTATCCATCCGCGCTCGTCTTCCAGGACTCGCGCCTTCAGGCCTACCCCGCCTCGCACTTTCGCGCGATCATGGACGCGTCACGCTCGCCGGGCGCGTGGGCCGGCCTCACGGCAGGCGTCGACTGGGCCGTGTTGTCCCTGCCGCGCGTCAACGAGCTGTCGGGTGTCGGGCAGTTCGATCGAGCCGAGTGGGGCACAGCGTATCGCGATCGGGCAATCGAGATCCTCGTGAGACGAAGTGGCGCGTACGGCGCGGTCATTCCGCGGCAGGGGCCACCGCCGCCGTAACCGCGCCGGTTTCATCCGCGCCGTGGGTGGCGAGGACGTGCCGGGCGCGGTCCAGGTCGAGCGCATTGTCCCACGCGCAATCGCCACGGTCGCCACCGCGCCGCCAATCAGGTTCGTGATCGCCCGGCGGACAGGATGATCGCGGCCACGCCCGCGAAGGTCAGCGGATCCGCGGGCGGGCTGACGTGGAACAGCAGGCCGTCATGGCGGCGACTGCGAACATCTTCATGGCGCTCTCCGGAAACGCGGACCCGGGTCCGCTTATTTGATCACGGTGTAACCCTCGGGGACCTTGAACATGTCGTCGCTCACCGGGTCTGTGCTGATGGACGTGACCCTGGTCGTGATCTTCATCGCGCCCATCTGCCGCATCATGTCCGCGACTTGTCCCGAGCCCTCAATCGTCAGGTCCATCACCGTCAGATAGGTCAACCCGTCCACGGCCCCCATCGCCTTCAACATCTTGTCGATGCCGGGAATGTTCACGCCAGATGCCTTTACGGCGGCCGAGGCGAGGTCGGACTTTGCCAGCGCTTTCTGGAACGCGATGTACTCCGCGGCGCCGGGCACGTCCTTCGCCACCCACATCGAGCCCTTCATGATCACGCTGAGATCCTTCAGCATCCCGGCGGCCTCCGGAGGCATCTGCGACCCCGCCATGTCGGCCATGGTCATCGTGGTCGTGAAGGTGTATTCGTCGCATTTGAAACCGTCGATGACCTGGGACTTGCCCGTCGGCGCGAGCGCCGCGTCGAGCTTCACCGATGCGGTCGCCGGGACCGTCGTGGTCGACGCGGCGGCGCCGGCAACCTGGGCGGTCTTCTGATCGTGCCGCAGAAAGATCATCTGGTTCGCGACGAGGTCGGTGATCGACGAGGCGTTGACGCTCGGGAGCTCGATGTCGCTCCGCGATTTCATCCCTTTGACGCGGTTCGTCATCTTCGGCGACATCCCCCCGCCGGCCATCGCCGCCACGCCCCCTTCCATCGTCGTCGTCTGGACGACGGTGACGTCGGCGCGGACGACCGCGGACGAGACCCCGAAGATCATGACGGTCGCGAGCCAGCGTTTCATTGGCGCCTCCTTGAATTCCCGGCCGATCGTATCATTGCCGTCAGGCGCCGCCGGCGACGGCAAGGAGGATGGCGAGCACGACCTGGACGTTTTTGATGTTGGCCGCCGGGTTGACGTCGGTCCACTCGTCGGGCGAGTGACTCCGGCCGCCGGGGCCGCCGCGGCCGATCGTGACGGCCGGGATGCCCAGGCTCATCGGGATGTTCGCGTCGGTGCTGCTGATGGTGAAGTCGGGCGCCAGCCCGAACGCCCTGACCACGGCCGCCGCGGACTGCACGATCGGCGCGTCCATCCGCGTCTCGCCGCACGGGCGCTCGCCGACCACCTTCGGATCCGCCGCGATGCGTCCTTCCTTCGTCGACCGCGTCCGGTTCTCCTCGTCGACCGCCTCGCGAACGATCGCCAGAAACGCCTCGTCGATCTTTTTCAGCTCGCCGCAGGCCTCGGACCGGAGGTCGACGTCCATGCTGACCTCGGAGGGAATCGCGTTGATCGACGTCCCGCCGCGGACGACGCCGACGCTGTAGGTCGTCTTCGGCGCCGCGGGCACCTCGAGGTGGCCGACCTTCGCGATCGCTCCCCCCATCGCGAAAGCCGGATTCACCAGACCGAACGCGCCGTAGCTGTGGCCGCCGGGCCCCTTGAACGTGACGCGGTACCGCTTGCTGCCGACACCGGCGCGCGTGATGCCGCTCGTCTCGTTGCCGTCGATCGCGACCATCTGGCTGATGCGGTCCTTGTACTTGCCCTTCGTCAACAGGTACTTGATGCCGCGCAGGTCCCCCTCGCCTTCCTCGCCGACGTTGCCGACAAAGAGGACGTCGCCCGGCGTCGTGAACTTCGCCGCGTCGAGCGTCCGGACGAGCGCGAGGACGAGCGCGAGCCCACGCGTGTCGTCGCCGATGCCGGGCGCCATGAGACGTGTCCCCTGACGCTTCACCTTGACGTCGGTGCCTTCGGGGAACACGGTGTCCAGGTGGGCGTTGACCACGAGCACAGGTCCGCCCGCGGGTCCGGTGCCGCGGCGAATGCCCATGACGTTGCCTTCGGCGTCCATCTCGACGTCGGCAAGCCCTTGCTGCCGCAGCATCTCCAGAAACGTCTTCGCGCGGGCCTGCTCCTTGAAGGGGGGCGACGGGATTTCGGTCAGCGCGATCAACTCGCGCACGAAGCGGTCCTGGTCGGACTGGATGAACGCGATCGCCTGCTTGAACTTCGGGCCATCGACGATGCCACGGACCCTGGCATCCGGAGACTGGGCCACAGGCGCCGCGACGGCCACGGCGAGAAGCGCCGCGGATATGGCTGCACTACGCATGGCGACCATCATAAGCCACGGGTTGCACGGAACATTTCTGCCACGGATGGCGCGGAATCCACGGGTGTTTCGTGCGTGCCGTGGCTTAGACTTGATCGTGTGAGAGGCCCGTCGGTGGCCGTTCTGCTGGCACTGGCCGTTTCCGCGGCGGCGCAGAGGGCTCCCCTGCGCTCCAGCGTCGAGGTGACCGTGGTCACCGCCACGGTCCGCGACGCAAACGGGAAGCTCGTCACGGGACTGCCGAAAGAGGCCTTCGAGGTCTACGAGGACGGGGAACGCCTGCCGATTGCGCAGTTCACGAACGAGCGGGTGCCGCTGGGGCTCGGGCTGCTGCTGGACATCAGCGACAGCATGTTCGGCCGGCGCATCAAGGACGCGGAGGCCGCGGTCGAGGACTTCCTGCTCACGCGTCTCGACTCCAGGGACGCGTTCTTCGTCATGGCGTTCAACCACGAGACGAGCCTGCTGTTCGGCTGGAAGACCGACCCCGCCGGGGTGCACGACGCGCTCGCGAAGCTGAAGCCGAACGGCAGCACCGCGCTGTACGACGCCCTCGTCGCCGCGCTTCCCTTCATCGAGCGCCGTCCGCGCGAGCGCGCGGCGCTCGTGCTCATCACGGACGGCGACGACACGGCGAGCGACATCACGCTGCACGATCTCCGGCCGGCCCTGGTGCGCAGCGACGCCTTCGTCTACGCGATCGCGATCGACACGCCCGAGCCGCAGCCGATCACGAAGATCAACGTGAGTACGCTGAGCGAGATCACCGGGCAGAGCGGGGGCCGGACCGAGGTGGTTCACAGCACCGCGGATCTCGCGCCCGCCACGGCCAGCATCGCCGAGGAGCTGAACAGCCAGTACGTGCTCGGCTACTCGTCCCCCCATCCGGGCGACGGCCAGTTTCACAGCATCCGCGTGCGGACGGCCAACCCGACCTACCGCGTCCGCGCGCGGAACGGCTACGTCGCGGCGCGCAAGACTTCGAATCCCTGATCCTGCATCCCTGATCCTGGATCGCTCATCCCGGATCGCTCATCCCAAATCCCCAATCCTGCATCCCGGATCCGGGATCGGGGATCCGAGATGAAGGATTCGGGATGAGGGATTCGTGAGAAGCGATCAGGGATCAGGGATGCTTCTGTATGACCCACGTCGTCATGCAGCGCTGGTTCTGCACGTTCGTCGTCTTGATGGGATCGAGCAAATCGCCCCGAAGGTTGTGCGTCGTGTCGAGCAGCAGCTGTTCGTCGACGACGAAACGGTCCGAGCCGTCGGGGAGGCGGACGCGGCCGACGGTGTCGCTGACGCGCGGCTCGAGGCCGATGCTCGACGCCAGGCGCGCGAAGAACAGCCCCCTGGGCGCCAGGACCCGCCACATCTCGCCGACCATACGGTCGAAATGGATGCGATCGCGCGCGAAGTGGAGGACGGCGCTGCAGACGAGGGCGTCCATCCGGCCGTCCGGCCAGGGAAGGGCGTGGAGCGTGCCCTGGCGGATATTGTCGGAGGGCAGCGCGGGCGCCAGACGGGCGGCGAGCGTCCGCGCGGCGGCGACCGCGCCCGGGTCCTCATCGATGCCATAGATCTCGAAACCCCGCGCGAGGAAATACGGTAGGTTTCGGCCGGCGCCGCAGCCGGCGTCGAGGACCCGGCGCCGCGTGTCGAAGCGTCCCCGCAGCAGCTGATCGAACAGATAGATGTCGATGTCCCCGAATTGCGCGCGCAGGTCGGCGGAGGGTGCGGGCGTCGATCCCATCGGAGCTCTACTATGGCTGATTTCTTTCTATCCGTTCCGGGTCTTCTGTGCACGGCCGGCGTCGGCGTCCTGATTCTTCTGCGCAGCAGCGGGCGCCCGCGGCCAGCCGCCGCGGCGCGCGGCGAGGGCCCGGCGCGGCCGATCCTGCAGATCGCGATCTCGACGATGATCCTCGGCGCGGGCCTGTGGGTGATCGTCAGCGGCCATTATGCCGCCGGCGCCGAGCGCTGGGCCTCCGGTGCGATCGGCACAGTCATGGGATACTGGCTGAAGCCGTGAGCACGATTCTCCAGAGTCTTCCCGCCGGACAGAAGGTGGGCATCGCGTTTTCGGGCGGCCTCGACACGAGCGCCGCGCTGCACTGGATGCGCGGCAAGGGCGCGGTTCCGTACGCCTACACCGCCAACCTCGGGCAGCCCGACGAACCGGACTACGACGACATCCCGAAACGCGCCCTGCAGTACGGCGCCGAGCGGGCGCGGCTGATTGACTGCCGGCGGCAGCTCGTGGCGGAAGGGCTCTCGGTGCTGCAGTGCGGCGCGTTTCACATCTCGACCGCCGGCGTGGCCTACTTCAACACGACGCCGATCGGCCGCGCGGTCACAGGGACGATGCTCGTCGGCGCCATGAAAGAGGACGGCGTCAACATCTGGGGCGACGGCAGCACCTTCAAGGGCAACGACATCGAGCGGTTCTACCGCTACGGACTGCTGGCGAATCCGTCGCTCAAGATCTACAAGCCGTGGCTCGACCAGCAGTTCATCGATGAGCTCGGCGGACGCGCGGAAATGTCGGCCTACATGACCAGGGCCGGCTTCGCATACCGGATGAGCGCCGAAAAGGCGTATTCCACCGACTCGAACATGCTCGGCGCGACGCACGAGGCCAAGGACCTCGAGCGCCTGGACACCGGCGTGACGATCGTCGAGCCGATCATGGGCGTCGCGTTCTGGCGCGACGATGTGCCCGTCAAGCGCGAAACCGTCACGGTCCGCTTCGAGGAAGGCCAGCCGGTCGCGCTGAACGGCATCACCTTCAAGAGCGCCGTCGAGATGCTCACGGAGGCCAACCGGATCGGCGGCCGCCACGGCCTCGGCATGAGCGACCAGATCGAAAACCGCATCATCGAAGCCAAGAGCCGCGGCATCTACGAAGCGCCGGGCATGGCGCTCCTCTTCGTCGCGTACGAGCGCCTCGTCACCGGCATCCACAACGAGGACACGATCGAACAGTACCGCGACAACGGCCGCCGCCTCGGCCGGCTGCTGTACCAGGGGCGGTGGTTCGACCCGCAGGCGATGATGCTCCGCGAGACCGCGCAGCGGTGGGTGGCCCGCGCCGTCACCGGCGAAGTCACCGTCGAGCTGCGGCGCGGCAACGACTACTCGATCCTCAACACCACGTCGGCGAACTTGACCTACAAGCCCGAGCGCCTCACGATGGAGAAGGGCGAGTCGATGTTCACGCCGCAGGATCGCATCGGCCAGTTGACGATGCGCAATCTCGACATCGTCGATACGCGCGACAAGCTGTTCACGTATGTCAAGGCGGGTGTGCTCGCGCCCTGGACCGGAATGGCGCTGCCTGCCCTGAGCCCAGTCGAAGGGCCGCATCCGGCCGATTCGCACGAGGATGAAGACTAGGACCGTCGCCCTGCTGTGGCTGTTGTGCGGCGCGTGCGGCGGCGGGGCCTCGTCGACGCCCAGCTCCCCGTCGCCCACTCCGACCATTCCGGTATCGGCCGCGTGCGCGGCGCTCGGTCAGACCGTGTCCGCGTCCACGGCGATCGTCAACGGAGTCGAGTGCTCGACGGCGAGCTCCCCGGTGGTCCTCTTGAACATGAAGGACAGCGGCGGCCAGCAGGTGGGCTCGTGCTCCGGGACGGTGATCGCGCCTCGCGCCATTCTGACCGCCGCGCACTGTCTGCAGCCGCCGGCCACCTCCGTCAAGGTATTCCTCGGCTCCGGTCCCGAGCTCGTCGCGACGTCGTTCGCGGCGGACCCGAGCTGGCGGGAGGCGAACAACACGGCGTTCGACGCCGGCGTCGTGCTGACGCCGGACGACATCGGCCGGACGCCCGTGCCGCTGCTGCTCAGCCGCGACGCGCGCGTGGGCGAGAACGCGACCTTGGCGGGCTGGGGGAAGGACTCCATCGCCGGCGTCACGTCCACGCTCCGCGCGGGCGTGGCCACCATCACCGCCGTCACCTCGCTGACGCTGCAGACGACGTTCACCGCGTCGGCGAGCTCCGTGTGCCAGGGAGACTCCGGAGGCCCGATCCTGCTCCTGGAAGGGAGCGTGTGGGCCATCGGCGGCGTGATCTCCGCGAATTCGACGCTCGCCTGCTCCTTCGGCGACAACTTCTACGCGAACATCCGCAACCCCGACATCAGTGCGTTCGTCCTCGGCCGCGTACCCGACGCCAGCCGCCGGTAGCCACGGACGGCACGGATCGCACAGATCAAGGTCACGCCACGGATTGCACGGACTGCACGGAGCACGCGATCAGAGACGTGTCCGTGTTTTCCGTGCGATCCGTGGCTGGAACGGATCCGCTCCGCGCCGTCGGTGGCTGAGTCTGATCCATTGGTCCGTGGCTTATGATCGGAGTCGCATGCGTGAGCCGGTGATCCGCGGCGCGGGGCTGGTGACGTCGCTTGCGTATGCAGCGGTGGTCGCCTGGCTCTACGCGACCCAGCCGCAGACCGTGGCGCAGGTCACCGGCGGCTTCGCGTCGATCGTCGGCGCCTACACGGTCGATCCGCAGGCCATGGCCGACGGGCTGACGTTCTTCCGGCGCGATCAGTTCGTCGAGGCGCGCGCCGCGCTGTCGCGGGCGGACCCCGCGGAGCGCGATCCGCGGGCGCAGTTCTACATCGCCTACGCGTACTACCGGCAGGGATGGGGGCGCCTCTATAACGATGACGCGCTGTTCGCGAAGGGGCTCTCGGCGATCGACAAGGCGATCGCCGCCGCGCCGGGCGGACGGCTGGTCGTGGAAGACCCGGCGCTTCAGATGCACTCGGCCGACGAGCTCCGCGCCGAGCTGCAGCGCGGCATCACGCGCGAGTGGTCCGACTTCAACCCGATGCGCGTGTTCAGGGCGCGCAAATGAGCGCGACCCGCGAGGCGATCGTGCTGCCGCTCGTCTTCCTCACGGTCACGCTCCTGGCCGGCGCGCGGCTCGGCGCCGGGGTGGCGCTCGTGCCGCCGTCGCTCGTGTCGCTCGTGACGGGGACGATGCTGGTAGGGGCGCTCGTCCGCAGCGGCGCGCTGGCGCCCGACCGCCTCCTGCACGGATCGCGATCGATCCTGGCGAACGCGAACGGCGCCGTCGTGCTCGCCACGCTCTTCGCCGCCGCCGCGCAGGTGCTCGGCATGCTGACGCCGCGCAGCGGGCTTCCGCGCTTCTTCGTCGAGGTGTTCCTGTTCGTCCTGTTCCTCAATACGCTGGTGGCGCGGCCGGACCGCGTCCGGCTCCTGCGCAGCCTCGCGGTGATCCTGGGATCTGCGCTCGTGCTGAAGTTCGTGGTGCTCGCGTCGCTCTCGGATCCGTCCGGCGGCCGCACGGCACGAGTCCTGGTGGCGCTCTTCGACGCGGCGACCTTTGGGACCATCGCGCAGGAGCCCCAGTCGCCCGGCGCCGGCTACCTGGCCTTCTTCGCCATCGCGCTGTTTCTGACCGGCGCCGCCGCGCTGCCGGCCGAGCCGTCCTCCAGGGAGGCCGGCCTCTCGACCATTCCCCCACGCTGAGCTCGAATGCGGCACCGTGCATGCAATCCATACGAGCATGAAGGTGGTCAAGCGCGCGAAGGATGGCATCGACATCCTCGAGCACGCGATGCAGGGGGTGCACATCTCCCAGAATCGCGGCGAAATCCTGCGTTTCCACACCGACCGCGCGATCGTCGCGAAGGACTCGAAGACCGAGGTCCGTGCGCTCGACGACTCCGATCAGGAACGCGAAGTGATCGTCAGGGTACTCCGCCCCCCCCACGGGCGCCGCCAGCGCTGACCTGAACCGTATCGGCCCGCCTACGCCCGGAACCGCAGCTTATCTATATTGAAGCGCCGGATCTTCGACTCCAGGGTCGATGCGGGTACGCCGAGCCGGGCCGCGGCGCCGGCCGCTCCCGACACCCGGCCGCGCGCTTCCGAGAGCGCCTCCTCGATCAGCCGCTGCTCGCTATCGTGGACGAGGGCGTCCAGCCTCGAGGCGCCGGTCATGCCCGGGCGTCTTTCGACCAGCAACGACCCCGGCACCCTCAACACCACGTCGTCGGACAGAATCGCGCTCTGCTCGAGCACGTTCTGAAGCTGGCGGATGTTGCCGGGCCAGCTGAAGGCGACGAGGCGCGCGATCGAGGCGGCGTCGATCCGATCGAACGGACGCCCGCGTCCAGACTTGAGCGCCGAGAGGAAGTGCTCGATGAGAGCCGGGATGTCTTCACGGCGTTCGCGGAGCGGCGGCAGGTGAATCGGAAACACGCTGAGCCTGTAATACAGGTCCGCGCGGAATCGCCCCTCCTCGACCGCCTGCTCGAGATTCCGGTTGGTCGCGGCGATCAGGCGCACGTCCGCGCTGCGCGTGTGCGACGCGCCGAGGCGCTCGTACTCGCCGTCCTGGATGACGCGCAGGATCGACACCTGCATCTCCGGCGACAGCTGCCCGACTTCGTCGAGAAACAGCGTGGCGCGATCCGCCAGCTCGAAGCGGCCGATGCGCCGGTGCGTGGCGCCCGTGAAGGCCCCCTGCTCGTGCCCGAAGAGCTCCGGCGCCACGAGCGTCTCAGGAATCGACGCGAGGTTCACCGAGACCAGCGGGCGTGCCGACCTCCTGGAGCACTGGTGCAGCCGCCGCGCCAGCAGGTTCTTCCCGGTGCCAGTCTCACCCGTGAACAGCACCGTCGTGTCGAGCGGCGCCACGCGCGTGAGCCGGTGGAGCGCCTCGCGCAAACCCGGGGACTGGCTGACAATCTGATCGTTCAATCGCGGATCGTAGAGTCCGGGAAGGCGCGTGGCTTCGCAGGGTATGAGCGTGGCGGTCATGGGCATCCTCTCACTGGTCACTGGGGGAGCCGAGGGCGAAGCTGAGCCCACCGAGGAGCTCGCTTTCCGAAAAGGGCTTGGTCAGGAAACAGACTGCGCCGGATTGCAGCGCGCGCGAGGACTCATCCGAGTACGCCGTCACGAAGACGATCGGAATGCCGCGGCCGATGGAGGCGAGATAGCTCTGCAGACGGAGTCCGTTCATCCCTGGCATCTGCACATCCAGGACCAGGCAGGCGGTCTCGTCGATGGTGACCGGAGGTGAGGAATTCCTCGGCCGACGCGAACGGTCAACATCGCGATGTGTGTTCACAGTTGCCGTCGTGGCGCCGTGGCGACCAGATGGGATCGGTGTGGCTATACGAATGGATCGAAGGGACGCGTCGGCAACCGGAAGACGGTTCCCTTTTATGGGTAATCTTGAAGGAAGGATGGGAAGAAAGCACCGACCGCTGATGAGGCGGCCGGTCCGCGGCGGGACGGGGGGACTTAGCGTTTCGTCGTTTGCGCGTTCTCGACCATCAGGAAATTATCTACTCCGAACGCGCCCGGCACCTCATGCGCCTTGATGCCCGCGACGTTCTTGTCCGCCTCGTTGTCGACGACGCCGTAAAGCGCGATGTGTCCGTTCTTCACAACGATATGGATGGGATAGTCTCCCGCCGGCTCGAAACCGGGGAAGGCGGCCGGCCCCATGGCATGGAAGCCCGCGCCGAAGGGGTGGTTGTGGCCCCACAGCATCCCGCCACCCGGATGGTACCGTGACAGAAACGGATCGCCGTAGATCTTGTAGTAGGCCTGCCAGCGAATGTCGTCGTCGCTCATCGAGACGGGAAGCTCTTCGACCTTGTCGACGACGCTGTCCACTCCAGGCACCCGCTTCACGGCGCGTTCCGCGTCCGTCTTGAGGGTCGGCCGGTACGCAGACCCCATCAGCGTGACAGTGCCCTTGTCGTAGCTGAACGCGAGGAAGTCGAACACCCCGTAGTACGGCAGTTGGAGCAGCTCCTTTCGAATCTGCTCGACGGTCGACTTCTGCTGGGCGGCGGCGGACCCGATGCCGTTCCACGCGCTCAGACACCACGCCACGGTTAGCAACGTCACAGCCATACTCGTGTGCTTTCGCATGTGTCAAATCCTTTCACCACCCGTCAGGGGCAACCGCCGTGCCACACGCGGCGCGCCGGTTGGCGCGGCGCCGGGCCTCGCCGCGTCGGACGCCAGCCATCGAAAACCTGCGGGTTCGTGAACATTCGCGAGCAGCCTCCGCGGTCTCCCTGCGAAACCGGCGCAATCCGGCCCGCGGTCCGTGGGGCGCGTTCTTGCTCCTGCAGATGCGAAAGGAGCGTCCATGGCCGGAAAAGTCATCGGTATCGATCTGGGCACCACCAACTCCGTCGTCGCGGTAATGGAAGGTGGCGAGGCCACCATCATCGTCAACCAGGAAGGTCAGCGGACGACGCCGTCGGTCGTCGCGTTCACCAAGGACGGCGATCGGCTGGTCGGCCAGGTAGCGAAGCGGCAGGCCATCACGAACCCCGAGAACACGATCTTCTCGATCAAGCGGTTCATGGGGCGGAAGTACGACGAAATCAAGGAAGAGGCGGCACGGGTGCCGTACAAGGTCGTCAAGGCGCCGAACGGCGACGCGGCGATCGAGCTCCGCGGCAAGCTCCATTCCCCGCCCGAGATCTCGGCGCTCATCCTGCGCAAGCTGAAGGAAGCGGCCGAGGCGTACCTGGGCGGGACGGTGTCCGAGGCGGTCATCACGGTGCCGGCCTATTTCAACGACGCGCAGCGGCAGGCGACCAAGGACGCGGGGCGGATTGCCGGGCTCGACGTCAGGCGGATCATCAACGAGCCCACCGCCGCCGCGCTGGCGTACGGCCTGGACAAGAAGACCGATGAGACCATCGCGGTGTACGACTTCGGCGGCGGCACCTACGACATCTCCGTGCTGGACGTCGGCGAGGGAATCGTCGAAGTCCGGGCGACCAACGGCGACACGCACCTCGGCGGCGACGATCTCGATCAGCGCGTCATGGAGTGGATCGTCGCGGAGTTCAGGAAGACCGACGGGGTCGACCTCAGCAAGGACCGCATGGCGCTGCAGCGGCTGAAGGAAGCCGCGGAGAAGGCCAAGATCGAGCTGTCGTCGGTCCTCGAGACCGACATCAACCTGCCGTTCATCACCGCCGACCAGAGCGGCCCGAAACACCTCGCGATGAAGTTGACCCGGGCAAGCCTCGAGAGGCTCGTGGATGACCTCCTCCAGCGCACGCTGGGTCCGATGACACAGGCCCTGAAGGACGCCGGCGTCCAGGCGCGGGACATCGACGAAGTGGTGCTGGTCGGCGGATCCACCCGTATGCCGAAAGTGCAGCTGCTGGTGCGAGACATGTTCGGCAAGGAGCCGCACAAGGGTGTCAATCCGGACGAAGTCGTCGCGGTCGGAGCGGCGGTCCAGGGCGGCGTGCTCGCCGGCGACGTGAAGGACGTCGTCCTGCTCGACGTGACGCCGCTGTCGCTTGGCGTCGAGACGCTGGGCGGACTGACGACCGTCATCATCCCGCGGAACACGACCATCCCGACGAAGAAGAGCGAGAAGTTCTCGACGGCCGCGGACAACCAGACGAGCGTCGAGGTGCACGTGCTGCAGGGAGAACGCCCGCTCGCGAAGGACAACCGGACGCTGGGGCGCTTCAATCTGGTCGGCATCCCGCCGGCGCCGCGCGGCGTGCCGCAGATCGAGGTGACGTTCGACATCGATGCGAACGGCATCGTCACCGTGTCGGCAAAGGACCTGGCGAGCGGCAAGGAGCAGAAGATCACCGTCACGGCGTCGAGCGGCCTGAGCAAGGCCGAGGTCGACCGGATGGTGCAGGAGGCGCAGTCACACGCCGCCGAGGACCAGCAGCGTCGCGACGTCGTGGCGACGCGCAACGAAACAGACGCGCTCGCGTACTCGGTCGAGAAGATGCTCAACAGCCTCGGCCAGGCGGTGCCGCCGGCGGAGCGGGCGCGGATCGAAAACGTCGTCTCGGACGCGCGACAGACGATCGGGACCGACGATCTGAAGGCGATCAAGCGGAGCCTCGAGGATCTGCAACACGCGGCCAGCGAGCTGTCGCGCCTCGAGGAGCAGTCGGCATCACGGCAGAGTCCGGCGCAGGGCCGCGGCCGGGACGTGACCGAGGGGGAGGTCATCGACGCCGAAACCGTCGAGACCGGGTCTAAGCAGTAGGAGAACACGATGGCTGTTGCAACAGAAACTCGAACCGACACCCAGATCCTGGCGGACGTCCTCGCGCAGCTCCGATACGAGCCCCGCGTCAATCCGAGCGAGGTCGGCGTGGCCGTCAAGGACGGCGTGGTCACGCTGACCGGCTGGGTCGATTCCTACACCAAGAAGTGGGCCGCCGAGGAAGCGGCTCACCGCGTCCATGGCGTCAAGGCCGTGGCGAACGACGTCGAAGTCCGCCTCTCCACGGCGGCCTGGCGCACCGACGCGGACATCGCGGCGGCGGCCGTGCGCGCGCTGGAATGGGACGCGTTCATGCCGGTCGAGAAGATCGACGTGACCGTCACGAAGGGCTGGGTGGCGCTGAAAGGCGAGGTCGAATGGCAGTACCAGCGCGAGGAGGCGGAACGCGTCGTCAAGCGGCTGGTGGGCGTCAAAGGGGTGATCAACCTGATCGTCGTGAAGCCGAAGTCGAGCCCCGAGGACATCAAGAAGAAGATCGAGGAGGCGCTCGTCAGGACGGCGAAGAACGACGCCAGCGGCATCGTCGTCGAGGTGCAGGGCGGCAAGGTGATCCTGCGGGGGACGGTGCGGTCGTGGGCAGAGCGGGAAGAGGCGGCGCGCCAGGCATGGTCGGCGCCAGGTGCGACCGCGGTGGACAACCGGATCACGATGGCCCTGTAGTTCACGGTCTGGAGCTCGTGGCAGGCAGTAGGCACTTACGACTGGTGCCTACCTCCTGCTGCGAGCCCCGAACTGTGAGCTGTGAACTTCGTCAAGCCGCCGCCAGCCGCCCCGCGGACGTGCGCAGCGAGATCCCGAGCGCGATGATGACTACGCCGGCCGCGGCCGTATAGGCCCCGAGCATCCAGGCGATGGCGAGCGCCCCGGCCGCCGGGAAGGCGAACATCACCAGTCCGAAGATCACGGAGAGCACACCGCTCAGCGCAAGCAGCCACTCGCCATGGATGACACGGCGGAGGCGGATGGCCGCCGCGATCTCCAGGACGCCCGTTACCACGGCCCAGGCGCCGATGAAGAAGATGAGCGCGAGGGCCGTCAAGCCCGGCCAGACGAGCGTGAGCACACCGGCCACGATCCCGAGGACGCCCTGCCCGATCTGGGCCCACGATCGCCCCTGACCCGCCGTGTGACTCACCCCCATCACCAGGTTCGTCACCCCGTCGATAATCGCGTAGGCCGCGAACATGCCGACGAGCACCGCGATCGTGATGCCCGGCCACGCAAACGCCAGCACGCCGATCAGGAGACTCACGATCCCTCGAACGATCAACCACGATGAACCTTCCATAAAGCCTCCCCTCCTTCTTGTCCTAACCGGCGGTGCAAGACGCGGGGCCGCGGAATCCCGCCGGATCCGACCGATTTTTCGCTGATGAGGTTGTGCGGATTCGCGATTCCCTGAGAAATCGCGGACCGCTTGACACTTCATTTTAGCCGCCGTCCTGGCCGCCGTCGCGTCCCCCCGCCGCCGCGAAATCCTGCGCCTGGTGTGGGACCGCGAGGTCGCCGCCGGCGACATCCACGCCGCCATGCCGGACGTGTCGTTCGGCGCCGTCTCGCTGCAGCTCCGGGCGCTCAGCGAAGCGGGGCTCGTGGACGTCCGGCGCCAGCACCGGCACCGTTTCTACTCCGCCCGCCGCGAGGCCCTCGGCCCCGTCGGCGCGGCGCTCGAACGCATGTGGGACGACGCGCTGTGGCGGCTGAAGCTGCGCGCGGAGCTCGAACAGACACGGCGGGGTCCGAAACCCGGCCGCCGACGAAGGAGGAAACACGCGTGACCAAGCTTGCTCATCAACTCGATCGCACGATTGTCATCGAGGCGCCGCCGGCGGCGGTCTTCAAGTACTTCACCGACCCGGTGCGCTGGGCCGCCTGGTGGGGCGCCGGGTCGACGATCGACGCGCGTCCGGGCGGGCGCGTCCTCGTCCGCTATCCCGACGGCACCGAGGCCGCAGGTGAAGTAGTGAAGGTCGCGCCCCCCTCCCAGATCGCCTTCACCTACGGGTACGTGACCGGCGCGCCGATCGCCGTGGGCGCCTCACACGTGACGATCCAGCTGGAGCCTGTCGCGCGGGGCACGCGCCTGCACCTGGTGCACGCGTTCGCCGACGCGGCCGTGCGCGACCATCACGTGCAGGGCTGGCGCTACCAACTGTCCCTGTTCGCCAACGTCGTGGCGAACGAGATCCATCGCGATGCCGCAGCGCTGGCGGACGCCTGGTTCGCGATATGGGCGGAGCCCGACGAGGCCGCACGCGCGGCCAGCCTCACGGCGATGGCCACGGCGAACGTGCGCGTGCGCGACCGCTTCAGCTGCATCGAGGGCCTGGCGGAGCTCGGGCCCCACATCGCCGCGGCCCAGCGGTTCATGCCCGGCACGCGGCTGCGGCGCAAAGGGGATGCGCGCCACTGCCAGGGCACCGTCATCGTCGACTGGACCGCGACGGGCCCGGACGACGCGCCGCGCGGGCAAGGCACGAACGTCTTCATTCTGGGTCCCGATGGCCGGATCGAATCGGTCACGGGGTTTTGGGGATAGTTCACAGTTCAAAGGGTGGGGGGCGCCAGGCTCTGGACCGTTCTTGGTGGGCTGCTGAAAATCAGCACGGCCAGACGGACCCACTACCGGACTCTCTGGCGAAGCACCCGGAGGCTCTGACGCATATCGGACGCTACCTCCCGGTCGCTGAGCGCGCGGCCCGGAGCTCGGGACGGCCGGGCGTGTCGGCCTTCTTGCAAATCGTGAGCAGCTGCCCGTAGTACGTGCGCGCCGCGCCCGCCAGCCCGCGAAACCGGTTGGGCTCCTTCGCCATGGTCTTCCGGAATTCGGCGAGCGCCTCTTTCGGTTGCTTCAGCTCGAGGAGCATCTCGCCGAGCAGTTCGCGGGCCGGGGCCAGCGGCCCCGGGGAGATCGCGGACTTCTCCGTCCGGTCCTCGCGATCCGCCGCCTCGCGCATCGCGGCGAGCGCGTCGGCGGTCCGGCCCTCCGCGAGCGCCAGCCAGGCCGAGGCGCCGAGCTTCTGGATCGCGCCCTGCTCGACCCAATAGGTTTCCTTCGCCTGCGCGGTCCGATCGATGCACTTCTGCAGCTCGTCGACGGCCGCCCTGGCGGCCGGAACGTCGCGCATGCGCGCGGCGCCCAGCGCCCGCGCGAACCAGGTCATCGCATCCGCATAGGGGAAGGCGGTGGCCCGTGGTTCCAGACGCGCGGCGTCGGCCCACGCGCCGCGCTCGAGCGCGTAGCGGGCCGGAATGGCCGCGGCGGCAAACGCGGCGGCGGGCGGCGGGGCGGCCGATGCGGTGACAGGTCCGCGGCGCGACAGAATCTCCGGCAAGGCGTCGACGAGGCGGCGGGCGGCCGCGTCCTGGCCGCTCTGCAGGTAGGCGTACGCCTGGTAGTCGCTGGCGTGCAGCTCTTCGCCGATGGCGTTGACCTTGCGGGCCGCGGCGGCCGACAGGATGTTCGTGTCGATCGAGTCCTGCCAGTAGCCCAGACGCGTGAACGTGTGCGAGGGCATGTGCAGCGCGTGCGGCGCGTCGGGCGCGATCGTCGCGTAGCGCCGTGCCGCCGTGACGGCGCGCGGCGCGAGCCCGGGCACGTCGTAGGCGTGGATGATGTAGTGCGCGAGCCCCGGATGCTCGGGCTGCGACTGCCACAACGTCTCGAGGATGGCGCCGGCCTTCAGTTGATCGACGTAGGTCTTGTCGGCCGGATCCGCCGCCGCCGCGAGCGACAGGGCGTAGAAGGCCGCCGCCTCGGGATCGTCCGGATACGTCGCGGACAACCGGCCCATCGCGTCACGATACGCGCGCATGCGGGCGGGCTGATCGGTGCTTTCGAACCGGTCGTACAGCGACGCCGCGGCGGCGATGTAGTCGCGCTCTCTCGCCGTTTTCGCGCCGGCCGCCGCGGCGCGTTCGATCGTCGCCCGCCCCGCCTGCACCTGGGCGGGGGGCCTGATGGTTGCGGCGAACGGATTGCCCCACTGCGCGAGACCGGTCGCCCACAGGGCGATCCCACACGAAGAATCCGCCTGGACGACGCCCGCGAAGGCGTCCATGGCCTGACCGAACTCGAAGGAGTGCAGCAGGGCCATCCCGTGCGCGAACGCGGGCTGCACGTCCGCGCTGCACGAGTTGGCGAACTTCACGACCCCCAGCGTCCCGGCATCGCCGTGGTGATGGCTGTCCTGGGGCGGCGGCGGCGTGGCAAGGAGCAAAGAAACGGCGATCGCGATCGTAATCATGGGCGCACCGTGTCGTAAACGAGGGCCAGGAACGCGTCGGGGGCCATCTTGCCCTTGCCCCACGCCGCGTCGAAGTCGGCCGACGGCTTCGCCGCCTGCACGTCGGCGAGCGACTTGCCCGCCTTCTTCTCCTTCTGCACGCGATCGCGAATCGTCGTCAGCATGTATCCGTACGCCTCGAGAGACCCGCGCCGCCCGAGCGGACCGTGGCCCGGAACGATCTTCGTCTGCGCGGTCACGATCTTCAGCGCCGCCTGGACGCCGGCAATCATCCCGTTGATGTGGCCGCCCGTGCTCGCGTCGATGAACGGGTAGACACCGTTGAAGAACACGTCGCCCATGTGCAGGACGTTCGCCTTCGGGAAGAACACGAAGATGTCCGTGTCGGTGTGGGCCGGGGCGACGTGCCTGAGGTCGGTCTGCTCACCGTTGGCGTTCAGCGTCAGGCCCGCCGCGAAGGTCTGCGTCGGCAGCGCGCCCGACGGCGCGGGATCGAAGTGCATCCCCATGAGATCGTGCGGCTCCATCAGCCGCGTTCGCGTGTTCTCGTGCGCAATCACGCCGGCCCCCGCGAGGCGGAAGTTCGCGTTGTTGTCCGCATGATCGAAATGCCAGTGCGTGTCGATCAGCGACTTGATGGGCGAGCCGTCGATGCCGTCGAGCGCGGCCTTCAGCCGCGGCCAGGCCGGCTGGACGAAGCCGTCGACCACGAGCTTGCCGTCCGGTCCGTGGAGGACGACCACGTTCCCGCCCGGCCCCGACAACATGATGAGGCGCTCACCAAGCGTCGTGGTCTCGATCGGCGCGGCGCCCAACTGCGCGCGCATCGCGTCGGCCGGGCCCGCCTGGACGGCCTCGAGGAGTCCGCCCGGGGCGTGGCGGAACACGAGCGCGCTGCCCGAGAGCATGCCCGCGGCGCGCAGGAAGGAGCGGCGGGATGACAGGGAACCGGTCATGCGTAGAGAATACCAGCATGGCAGACAAAGTCGGATTCATCGGGCTGGGCCTCATGGGCAAGCCCATGGCGAAGAATCTCCTGAAGAAGGGCCATCCGGTGGTCGTCCACAGCCGGAGCGCGGGGCCCGTTGACGAGCTCGTCGGGGCGGGCGCGACGCGGGCGTCCTCCCCGGCGGATGTCGCGCGCCAGTCGACGCGCATCATCACCATGCTGCCCGATTCGCCCGACGTCGAGCAGGTGCTCGAAGGGCCGGACGGCATCTTCAGCGCGCTTCAGCCCAAGACCATCCTGATCGACTGCAGCAGCATCTCGCCGGCCGTCGCGCGGCGGCTCGCGGAGGCGGCGCGCGCCCGCGGCGCGCTGATGCTCGACGCCCCGGTCAGCGGCGGCGAGATCGGCGCGGTCGGCGGAACCCTGTCCATCATGGTCGGGGGGGACGCCGGCGCGTTCGCGGAGGTCAAGCCGATCCTCGCGGCCATGGGCAACCCCGAGCGCATCATCCGGATCGGCGAATCCGGCGCGGGACAGCTGTGCAAGGTCTGCAACCAGATGGTGATCGGCGGCACGCTGGCCGTCGTCAGCGAGGCATTCGCGCTCGCGCGCAAGGCGGGCGTCGACGCGGCGAAGGTGCGCGAGGCGCTGCTCGGCGGCTTCGCCGCCAGCCGAGTACTCGAAGTGCACGGCGAACGAATTCTGAACGGCAACTACACGCCAGGCTTCCGATCGCGGTTGTACGCGAAGGACTATCGCGTCGCCGGGGAGACGCTCGCCGCACATCAGGTGCCGGCCCCCGTCTCGGCCGAGGTGCACCAGCTCGTCACGGCGCTGATGGCTTCGGGCCGCGGCGACGACGACTACTCGTCGCTTGCGACCGTGATCTTTCGGCTGGCTGGCTTGCCGGACTTTTAGGCCAGAATCAGCAGCCGTCAGAATCATTTCGCCCTCAGCTCAAATCTGGTGCTGTCATGTGGACTCAGTCACGGCGCAGCCGAAGGATTCAGACAAATCCGGTACGGTTCAGTTGCGTATTTCGTCCGCAAGCCAGAATGCCTCGCGGTCGTGATCCAGATTGATCGATTGCCAGACTATGGAATGGTTTGAGGGATCTCGGTGGCAGCACATCGAACCTCGGTTTGACGATCTTCGGAACGGTGTTGCGGTTGGCACGGGTGTCAGACGGTCAGACGGAACGCGCGGTGAGGATTAGTCGATGACGAGGAGTTGAAATGGGCTGACCGCCTGGATGGCGCGGTAATGGCCTTCATTCTGCGTCACGACCGTCGCGCCAATCGAGCGAGCAGAGAGCGCGATCAATGCGTCATTGACGATCGAATGACTCGTCGCAAGGTGGAATCCGCGCCGTGCCTGAAGACGGCGGAGAACGTCACCCGCTTCGGCGAATACGAGCCGAGATGGCAAAAGAATCCGTCCCGCTCTCGCGAATGCCGACTCCACGCGCTGCACGAGGCGGCGATCCCGTAGGGCAAACGCACCGGCGCGAAGTTCCATCAAGACGACTGCACTCAGATGCTTGACGGCGTCGCGCTGGAAGAGAACGTCTTCGTGGCGGCCGACGTTGAACCAATCAATGTAGACGTTGGTATCGATGACGACGCGGCGCATGTCAGGCGAAGAGCTTTTTGAGTTTTCCTTTGCCCGCACCTTGCCGGAGTGCAGCATCGATGTCGGCCTCCGACACGACGAGGCTGAGGGCTCGATCGAGCGCCTCGGTTTCGGTGCTCGCCGCGAGCACCTTTCTTGCCCTGTCGAGCTTTCGCTGATCGATGCGGATATGTTTGTGCCGGACCGATGTAGTGGCTGCCATTGGACCTCTAATGTACATGATATCAGCAATCGTGTACACAGGAGCGTACTCCCGGACCTCTTAGTTCGTCACCGCATCCAGAGTGGCAGGGCCGGAGAGATGCCCGATGTCTGCCTCCCAGAACAAAGAGGCTGGCTTCCAGAAACGCGTTGTGGGTCTTCAGCGGGAGGGCGGTCAGACCTGCGGAATCACGCCGGGATCGAGCGGGCGGCCGTCCCACACAATGCCTGAATTCCCGAATCCAGGACCCCAATGTTGGCCGCACCCCCCTCAGGTAAATCGAGGAGTGATTTTTTCGCAAGTCCGCGAGGGCGTATCGGTGCATCAGGTCCGGGCCGTCGTGTCGGCGCTCGGTCGTCATGCTGACGCTGTCGCCAGCGGTGCGGATTTGGCTGATCGCGTGATCGACTCGATCACCGCTCGCTTCGCAGTCCTCGTCCGCCCTCGCAGGAAGAGCACCTGCAGCGTCCATCCCGGTAGCGCGCGGAGCAGTTCGGCGTGCCGCTGGAGGAACCTGCGGAGGTCGGCGTCGAACGAGCTCGTGACCGGGAAGAGAAACACCACCTCCCGTGGGTCGGCGGCAAGTCGAGATCCCGCATGAAGACGTCGCGCGGGTCGAGGTCGCGCGAGTCGCGGTCCCGCTCGGGCCATCGTTCGTCATCGCGATCACGCGAGTCTGGCTCGGATTTATCGACGTGAGAACTCGGGCCGCGGCCAACGTGCGGACCGGCATCATCGTCGTCACGATCGCGCTCATGGTCGCGAGGATCATCGTCGCGGTCGCGCGGGTCGTGTGCCCATCGAGGATCGTCGAACATAGACACCTCCGATGAATCGGCGAGAGGTCGATTGCTGTGATGGATCGGTTAGAAAAGAGCGGGCGTCATCGAGAGGCGAAAGTCGACTGACAAATGACTGACAATGCTGCGCAGACCGGTGGCAGATCGAGTTGTTCTTCAAAGCCCTGAAACAGAACCTGCGCGTCAAGACCTTCGTCGCTACGTCGGCCAATGCGCTCCACATTCAGATCTGGACGGCCTTGATCGCCTTGCTGATCCTCAAATACCTGCAGCTGAAGGCGACCTTCGGCTGGTCGCTCTCGAGCCTCGTGGCCGTGCCGCGCATGAATCTTCGTTTATCGCGATTTCTAGACGTGGCTCAACGCGCCATTCACCGCGCCGCCGCTGCCGCCGGAACCGATCCAGGGGGTGCTGATTTGACCACGCCGAACTTGGACAGCATCGCCCAATGATTCCCGAGACAATCACCAGATGTCAGCATTCAGTCCCGTCTAATTTGGACAGCAGTGATCGAGCATGGACGCGTGTCAGACGCTCCGGACGTTGCTACGCCCGTCCCGGTTCTCCTGTTTGACAATCGATGCGCTCCCGAAGACAATCCTGCATCCGCGCAGGCCGCGGTCAGGTTTTGGGCTCCCAGCAGCTGTATCTCACTCTTCGTCCGAAAATCGACGAAGCAATCAGGCGAGTGTGCAGTCGCCACCGCCTTGTGCAGGTCGACGCCCAGGATTTCTCCGGGACAGTCCACTTACATATCATCAAGGACGACTACGCGGTTCTCAGGAATTTTCGAGAACAGAGCTCGATCGAAACATATCTGCACACGGTCGTCGGGAACCAGTTTCAGGACTGGCGCAATGCGAAATGGGGCAAGTACCGGCCGTCACCGGGCGCGCGGCGTCGAGGACCGATTGCGGTGCATCTCGAGCGCCTGATCGTGCGCGACGGGCTTACGTTCGAGCAGGCCTATGAAACGCTTCGAACCAACTTCTCGGTCGACGAGACGCGGGAGGCTCTTGATGCAATGGCGGCCGGGTTTCGCAGCCGGCCTGGGCGGCATTTCGTATCCGACGACGTACTGGCGGAGCATGCCGCCACCGACCGTCCTGACGAGCCGATCATGCGGCGTGAAGCGGCCGAAAGTGCCCAGGCCGCATCCCGCGTGCTGGCGCGGGCAGTATCCAATCTATCAACCGAGGATCAGTTGATTGCGCGGATGCGATTTGGCGACGGCTTTCAGGTGGCCCAGATTGCGCGGGCGCTGCACCTCGACCAGCGCCAGCTCTATCGTCGAATCGACCGGTTTCTTGCAGAGCTTCGCGGTCATCTCGGCCGCGCCGGGATCACACCGAAGGCCGCCGCCGAGGTCCTGGCAGACGGTGGATTCGGCTCTTTGGACGAGGAAGGTGAGGGCACCTCGGAATTGGGCGGAACGGTCCGTCCATTCTCAGGGGGCCCGCGATCAGCGGTAAACAACAAGAGGACGGGATCATGAACGGCGGCCCGATGACTGCCGGATGTCCAGGGCCCCAGACGCTCGCGGCGTTCATCGACGGCCGACTGGGGCCCGCGGAACATGAGGAGATCAAGCATCACCTGCTCGACTGCATCGACTGCCGCGAGCTGATCGTCATGGGGGGCGAAGATGCTCCCGCTGCCGGCCAGCCCAGACGTTGGCCGCGGTTGTGGCTCACCCTTGCTGCTGCGGCGGCGGCGGTCGTGCTGGCTGTGTGGAGTGTGCCGAGGTGGCTTGGACGCGACGCCGCAGTCGCGAGGGCGGTTACCACGCTCGCCGAGGCACAGCCCGACCGGCCGGTCGCAGGACGGCTGAGCGGCATGCGTGACTGGCGGCCACTCGGGTCGCCAACTCGTGGCAGACGCGACGAGATCTCCGCGAACGCGCGCCTCGCGATGGTCAGGATCGAGGACGCGCTCGCGCGGAAGCGCAGCCCTGCGACGCTGACCGCCTCTGCGACCGCGCAACTGTTTGTCGGCGACGCCGACGCGGCTGTCGTGGCGCTCGAAGAAGCCGCCACGATGGCCGGGCAGTCGCCGGACGTGTGGTCGGATCTCTCCGTCGCCTACCTGGCCCGTGCTGACGCACCCGAGCGGGCGTCCGATCTGCAGCGGGCTCTCGGTGCGGTAGACCGGGCAGTGGCGCTCGATGCGTCACGCCCGGAGTACTGGTTCAACAAGGCGCTGATCCTCGAGCGGCAGGGCCGGCGGTCGCAGGCGGTTGACGCATGGGAGCGGTGCCTGGCTGTGGATGGCAGCTCGGCCTGGGCTGTCGAGGCGCGCACGCGACTCGCCAAAGCGAAGGAGACTGGCGCATAAAACATGAATGACATGGCTGCACAGCAAGAGTTCCGGCCTATCTACATTCTCAAACGCCCGTCAGTCGAGGACGGACCGCCCGCGGCTGTCCTCAGAGAAGTTGGTCTAGAGGGAGTGCCGCCGGAACCGCTTCACGACGGCAC
>WNFM01264662.1_pt1 | contig 25363 bp, 26 predicted proteins | sample 5400271 | NCBI WGS metagenome assembly WNFM01 (sample SAMN13153352, study PRJNA577476) | soil metagenome | isolation source: 60 cm saprolite on Douglas fir-dominated hillslope | place: USA:California | collected 2013-09-17 | reverse complement strand
GAACTTGAAGCGGATGCCGTCCGCCATCACGCTGTCCAGCCCGCTGACGGTGTCCGGCCAGACCGCCGCCTTGGGGAAGAACTCGGTGCGCAGCCGCTGCACCGTCGCCGGGGGAACGCCGGTGAAATCGCCATAGGCCTTCACCGCGTCGTCGCTCGCATACATCCAATCTATCGTCTCGCGATAGGCCCGGGTGAATTCCTGCAGCGCGCTCTTGCGGCCGGTGAGGACGCTGAGATGCGCGACGTTGACGCGGACCGTCTGGGTGCGCAGCTCGGGCACGTCGTTGCCTTGGGCGATGATGCGGATCTTGCCCTGGTCCACCGCCTCGAGGTTGTTCGGCACCGCCGACCAGCCGACATCGATCTGGCCGGACATCACCTGGGTATAGGTGCCGGGAATACCGCCGGTCGCCACCAGCTTCGGCGTGATACCGAAGGTCGGCCCGAAGCCGAGCACCACGCTGTTGGTCGAGGAGCCCTGGGTCGAGAAGGCGACGGTCTTGCCGTCGCAATCCTTGATCGACTTGATCGGGCTGTCGGCCGGCACGTACCAGAAGAGATCGGCGGCGCCGGTAGTGCCGTTGGCGATGATGCGCAACGGCGCGCCCTTGGCATAGGCGCCCATGGCGCCGAGCGTGCCGCCGGCGACGCCGAGATCGGCGCTGCGCGACAGCACCGCCTGCAGCGTCTCGCCGCTGCCCTGGGTGTAGAGGATGTCGACGGCGATACCGTGCTTCGCCCAGATGCCGGAGCGCACGCCCATCTCGCAGACCGAGGTGTCCCAATTGCCCTTCTGGCCGATCGCCAGCGAGAATTTCTCGGCGGCGCGCGCCGGGCGGATGGTGGCGGCAAGCACCGCCGGCAAGGCGGCGGCGAGCAGGGTGCGGCGATGCATGGTCATTTCCTCCCTATGTTTTGGCCGGTGTTCCGGTTGTTGAGCTGCGCCAGCGCCATATTCAGCCCGGTGATGAAGAGCACGACCAGGATGAGCAGCGCATACATAAGCGGCATGTCGAAGAGCCGGTAGGCATCCATGAGGAGGAAGCCGATGCCGGCCTTGGACAGCTTCGTCTCGGCCAGCAGCACGCCGATCGCGGCAACGCCGAAGCCGAGGCGCAGCCCGTTGAGCACGGCGCCGCGCACCGCCGGCAGATAGATCTTCAGCGCCATCTGCAACGCGCTGGCGCGGCAGCTGCGGCCGACGCGCACCAGCACGGAATGGACGCCGCGCACGCCGGCCGCGACGCTGATGGCGACCGGGAAGAAGGCCGAGATGGCGCCCATCGCCACCTTCGATTCCGGTCCGGCGCCGAACAGCATCAGCAGCACCGGGAAGAAGATGATCTTCGGCGTCGGCGCCAGCCAGTACACCCAGTGCTCGTAGGCCCGCCCGAGGAAGCGGCTGGCCCCCAGCGCCAGCCCGCAGAGGATGCCGAGAGAGCCGCCGAGGCAGACGGCGAGCACGAACTCGCCGGCGGTGACCCCGAGATTGGTCCAGAACGCCGCGCTGCCGAGGGTGCGCGCAAGCGCCAGCGCGATCAGATCCAGCCCCGGCACGACGTCGCGGAAGAGCAGCCCCGAGACGGCGAGCCCCTGCCAGGCGGCGAGAAGCAGGGCGGCCGCGAGCAGCCGCGCCGCCAGCACCGGAGAGCGTCTCGCGCCGGTCAGTGCGAGCGTTGCAGCCATCGCTCGGCCCGTTCCGCGACGATGAAGAACACCATGCTGGCCAGCACGACGAAGCCGATCGCCGCCCAGGTGCCCGGCAGATCGTAGCGCTCCGCCATCTCGTTGATGAGCTGCCCGAGCCCGCCGAGATTGATCAGGAACTCGACGGCGACGATGTTGATCAGGCAGAAGGTCAGGCCGAGCCGCATGCCGGTGAAGATCGCCGGCAGCGCGGCGGGCAACAGGATCTTGCGGAAGATCTGCGCCTCGCTGAGCTGCAGCGAGCGCCCGACGCCGATCAGCACCGGACGGATGCCGTCCAGACCCTCGAGCGTCTTCAGCACGACCGGCGCGACGCCCGAGGCGAAACCCATGACCACCGGGGTGAGCGGCGAGCGACCGAAGAGCACGAGGAAGAGCGGATAGGCGAGGACCAGCGGCGCGCTCGCCCAGGCGGCGACCCAGGGCTCGAAGGCGACGCGCTGCAGCTTGGAGGCGTAGAGCACGAAGGCGAGCGGCACGCCGACCACCAGGATGAGGGCGGCGGCCGAGGCGGTCTCGAAGGTGGTCAGCAGGAAGCGCGCGGCGACATGCTCTTGCGTCACGACGCGGCCGAGCGCTTCCAGCACCTGGGTCGGCAGCGGCATGACGTAGACGCTGATCACATCGGCGAGCAGCAATCCCTGCACCGCCGCGCCGACAGCCACGATCGTCGCGAGGCCAACGAGCGGTGCGAAGAGGGCGGCCGGGCCGGGCCTCACGGCGGATCGCGCTCCGAGGCGGCGAGGCCGCGCGATGCCTCCTCGCGCAGATCCGCCCATAGCGCGGCGACGGTGGCGCCGAATTCCGGCGTCGTCAGCACTGAAGGCGTGCGCGGCCGCGGCAGGCGCACCTCGACGATGCGCTTGAGCCGGCCCGGCCGGAAGGTCATCACCACGATGCGGTCGGAAAGCTGCACAGCCTCGGTCAGGCTGTGGGTGATCAGCAGCGTCGTCTGGTGCAGCTGCTGCTGGATCTGCAGCACCTTGTCGCCGAGCAGCATGCGCGTCTGCTCGTCGAGCGAGGCGAAGGGCTCGTCCATCAGCAGGATCTTGGGCTGCGCCGCCAAGGTGCGGGCGATCGAGACGCGCTGGCGCATGCCGCCGGAGAGCTCGGCGGGATAGCGGCGCTCGAACCCCTTGAGCCCGACCAGCGCCACCATCTCGCGGGCGCGCGCCAGCCGCTCCGCCTTCGCGAGGCCGCCTATCTCCAGCGGGAAGGCGACGTTGTCGAGCACGTTGCGCCAGGGGAACGTGCTTTCCTCTTGAAACACCATGCCGATCGCCGGGTTCGGCCCGCGCACCGTCTCGCCGGCGACGCAGATGCGGCCACCGGAGAGCGACGTCAGGCCGCCGATGGCATGGAACAGCGTTGACTTGCCGCAGCCGGAAGGGCCGATGATCGAGACGAACTCGCCCGCCGCCACGTCGAAGCTGATGCCGTCGACCGCGACGATGTCCTCGCTGCCCGTCTCGTAGCGCTTGGTCGCGTCCTCGACCGCCAGCGCCGGCGGGGAAGCCGCGACGGCGAAGGGCTGCGCGCGCGACAATGTCACGCTCACGGCTTCGCCTCGCTTGTCAGCGCGCCGGCCATCGCCGGCGTGTAGCCGGGCTCGACCCGCACATCGACCACGGCGACCGCGCCGGCGGCGACCGCGGCCACCGCCTCGGCGAGGAGCGCCGGCAGCGCCGCCGCGTCGGTCACCGGCCCGAAGCCGAGCGCGCCCTGGGCACGGGCCATGGCGGCGAGATCGATCTCGGGATCGGCGAGGCGCTGGCCGATCCACTTGTTCTCCACCGGCCGGTTGCGCATGCGGGCGACGCGCTCCTGATGGACCTCGTCGTTGTAGAAGGAACGGTTGTTGGCGACGACGACGAGCAACGGAATGCGGTAATGCACGGCGGTCCACAAGGCGGTGACGCCCATCAGGAAGTCGCCGTCGCCGAGCACGGCGAGCGGCAGGCGCTCGCCGCCGCGCAGCGCCAGCGCGGCACCGACGGCGACGCCCGGGCCGGCGCCGATGCCGCCGCCGCCCTCGGTGCCGATATAGTCGAGCGGATGGCGGAACGGCCAATCGGCGCCGTTCCACGACAGCGGCACGTGGAGCAGCGAGACGTCGCGACCGGCGGTGGCCGCGCGCAGCGCATGGGCGAGGAAACCGACGCCGATCGACCCCGCCGCCGGCGGCAGCGTCGCGTGCTGGCTCGGCGCCGCGACGAAATCCGGCGGCGACACGCCGAGCGCCTGCAGCAACCCGGGCACCACCGCATCGGGCGTGCCGGCGAGCAGGAGATCGACCGCCGGCAGCGCCTGGTGATCCATGCTCCAGCCATTGTGCAGCTGGTGATCGAGCGACACCTGAATGACGCGGCCGGGCGGCAGCCCGCCGCAGGCGGCGCGCAACGTGCCGCCGAGATCGACCCAGTCGAGGCTGAGCACGACATCGGCGTCACGCAATGAAGCGGCGATCTCGGCGCCGGGAAATACCGCGGGGGCGCCGACATGCAGCTTGTGGTCGGTCGGGAAGGCGGCGCCGACCTTGAGGTCGGTGGCGACGCGCGCGCCGAGCGCCTCGGCAAGGGCGAGCCGCGCCGCCCAGGCGGCGGTTCCGCGCGACACCCGACCCATCAGGATCAGCGGTCGACGCGCCTGCCGGAGCAGCGAAGCCGCTTCCGCCAGGACGTCGGCCGAGACGCCGCCTGGTGCCGACGGCAGATAGCGGTCCGGCTGCGCGGCTGCGACGGCCTCGGCGAGCGGCGCCTCCTGCATGCCGGCATCCAGATTGACGTAGACCGGCCCCATCGGCGCCATGCCGGCGAGCCAGTAGGCACGCAATAACGCCTCCTGGGCGGCTTGCGGCGAGGCGGGCTGGGCGTCCCATTTGACGTAGTTGCGCAGGAGAGCGCCCTGATCGGCGGCGGTATGGATCCAGTCGATCCACGGCCGCCGCTCCATCGCATCGACCGGCCCGGTGGCGCCGATGACGAGCAGCGGCGCGCGGTCGCACCAAGCGTCGAAGATCGCCATGGTGGCGTGCATCAGCCCGACATTGGAATGGACCGCCGCCGCCATCGGCCGCTCGGTCACCTTGGCCCAGCCATGGGCGAGCGCGACGGCGCTTTCCTCGTGCAGGCAGACCAGCATCTGCGGCCGCTCATTGCCGAGATGATTGACCAGGCTGTCATGCAGGCCGCGATAGCTCGCCCCGGGATTGAGGGCGATATAGGGGATGTCGAGGGCGCGCAGCGTCTCCGCCACGACGTCGCTGCCGAAGCGCGCCGCGCCATCGCCGATGCTGACCGGCCGTTCGATCGGTCCGCTCATGGCGCGCGCGTCCCGCTGCGCGGCGGCCGTCGGCGTGCCGGGTCGGCGGCGTCGAGGCGGCGCGACAGCTCGCGCGTCGACGGCACGCGGCGATCCTCCTTGGCGGTCTCGATCTCGTCGAGGGCGAGATTCTCGATGATGGCGAGCAGGGTCCGTCGGGTCGCGGCGATGTCGGGGGCGGCGACGCTGCGCACGGCGATCGCATTTACCTCCAGGGCCAGCGGCTCCAGCTTGCCGCGCAACGCGTGGCCGGCGGGCGTGAGGAAGACCAGCGCGCGCCGAGGGCGCTTGCCGCTGGCGCGGCGGGTCACGTAGCCCAAACTCTCCAGCGCCCGCAGCGCATAGAAGGCGGTCGGCTCGGTGAGGCCGGCGCGGATGCTGAGCTCGCGCTGGGTCAGCCCGTCGCCCTCCCACAGCACGCGCAGGAAGCTCCAATGGCCATGCGAGACGTCGTGCCCGGCGAGGCGCACCTGCAGGGCACGATGGAAGCCGCGCACGGCATCGCGCAGGAGATGGGCGAGACGATCATTGGGCGCGGTTTCGAGCCAGTGGCGCAGCACCGCCTGCATGACGGGCAGATCGCCCCGGCGCCGGCTGGTGGCGCGCCCCACCGCCATATGGTTATCGGCCGCTTGTTTCCCGTCCGGCATCTGCGTGCCTTCCTCCCGTATAGATTAGCTCTCTAAGCCAAAGTGATCGAAACCGCAAGCGACGAGTGGTCGGCGTCGCCCGATCCGGCGAGACGATGCTGTGGACATCATGCGGCTCTCCGCCTATGGCTTAGACCGCTAAGCTGCGGGCGGGCGGCATGTCACGGCAGGAAAGGCGAGGAATGGCAAAGCTCTCACTATCGATCGCCGTCGGCGATTATGACCGGGTCCGCCCGCTGGTCGACGGTACCGTCGGGATCGACGGCGTCGCGCCGATCTTTATGGCTCTCGAGCCCGAGGAGATCTTCTTCCGCGCCTTCCGTCACGCCGATTTCGACATCTGCGAGCTGTCCCTCAGCAGCTTCGCCGTCAAGACCGCCAAGGGCGATTGCCCCTATGTCGGCGTACCGGTCTTTCCCTCGCGCGCCTTCCGCCATACCTCGATCTATGTCCGCACCGACCGCATCCGCAGCCCCGAGGATCTCCGCGGCAAGCGCATCGGCGTGCCGGAGTATCAGCTGACCGCGAATGTCTGGGCCCGCGCCATACTCGAGCAGGAGCACGGCGTCGCCCCCGCCGACATAATTTGGGTGCGCGGCGGCTACGAGCAGCCGGGACGGGTCGAGAAGATCAGCCTCGATCTGCCCGCCGCGCTGCGCCTGGAGAACGCGCCGGCGGGCGCGACGATCTCCGGCATGCTGGCGGAGGGCAGCATCGATGCGGTGATCGGGCCGCGCGCCCCGTCGTGCTTCGAGCGCGGCCATCCCCATGTCGGCTGGCTCTACCCGGATCCGGCGGCGGCGGCGGCGGCGTGGTATCGCAAGACGCGCCTCTTCCCGATCATGCATCTCGTCGGCATCCGCCGCACCCTGGCCGAGCGCCATCCCTTCCTGCCCGCCGCCGTGGCCAAGGCGTTCGCCGCCGCCAAGGTGGTGGCGCTGGCCAAGCTCACCGACACCTCGGCCACCAAGGTGACGCTGCCCTTCGTCGAGGAGCAGCTGCGCGCCGCGCGGGAATTGCTGGGCGAGGATTTCTGGTCCTATGGGCTGGCGGCGAATCGCCACGTGCTGGCGGCTTTCCTCGACGCGCACCATGCCCAGGGCCTGTCGGCGCGGCGGCTCCAGCCGGAGGAGCTGTTCCATCCCGCGACCCACGAGACGCACAGTATCTGACGATACTATTGACGGCCGCTTACCGCATAAATACCTCCTAGGCAGAGCAAGGAGATCGCCATGGCTGATAGCGGGACGAAGCAGGATTGGCGCAATAACGGCGTGCGCATCGTCAGCGGCAAGGAGCTCGACACCAACACGCCGCAGACGCCCGGCATGTCGCGCGCCGCGGCGATCAATTTCGCCCGCGCCGGCGCCCAGAAATTATGGGCCGGAACTGTCACTATCCATCCCGACGCCAAGACCGGCGCGCATCATCACGGCGCCCTCGAAAGCGTCATCTACGTCGTCAAGGGGCGCGCCCGCATGCGCTGGGGCGACCATCTCGAATTCCTCGCTGAGGCCGGACCGGGCGACTTCATCTTCATCCCACCGTACGTGCCGCATCAGGAGATCAACGCCAGCACCGGCGAGACGCTCGAATGCGTCCTCGTGCGCAGCGACCAGGAAGCGGTCGTCGTCAATCTCGACATCGAAGCGGTGGAGAAGCCGGAAGCGGTCCACTGGGTCGACCCGATCCACGCCCACCCGCATAAGCACGGCTGAGCGGACGCCGTGACGCCGTAAATTCTCCGCCGTCACGACATTGTCACGCTCCGCCTTCTAGAACCCTCTCCCGCTCTCGCGGAACCAGAGGTCCCGCTGTCGCGTCAGGCAAAGCGCAGCTTCGCCGAGAGCTTGCGGGAGAGGGCAGGGTGAGGGCACTCTCCTGCAGCGCTGACCCGCGGCAGTGCGTGGGGCGACAGCCCTCACCCTAACCCTCTCCCGCAAGCGGGAGAGGGAATGACAGGGACGGGGCAAGACCAAGGGGAGACGACATGCGACGTCTGCGGAACGCGAAGATCGTTGCGACGCTGGGGCCGGCAAGCTCGAGCCCGGAGATCATCGGCGCGCTCTTCAACGCCGGAGTCGACGTCTTCCGGCTCAATTTCAGCCACGGCCGGCAGGAGGACCACCGCGAGCGCGTCGCCGCCATCCGCGCGATCGAGAGCGAGACCGGACGGCCGATCGGCATCATGGCCGATCTGCAGGGGCCGAAGCTGCGCCTCGGCACCTTCGCCGCGGGCAAGGTGACGATCGCGACGGGCGCTAAATTCCGCCTCGACCTCGACAAGGCGACGCCCGGCGATGCGACGCGCGCGCCGCTGCCTCACCCCGAGATCTTTCAGGCGATGGCGGTCGGCACCGAGCTCTTGATCGACGACGGCAAGGTGCGGCTGCGCGTCGACCGTTTCGGCGACGATTTCGCCGAGACCACGGTGCTGATCGGCGGCGTGCTATCGGATCGCAAGGGCGTCAACGTGCCGAACGCCGTGCTGCCGCTCTCGGCGCTGACCGAAAAGGACCGCTCCGACCTCTCCTTCGCGCTCGATCTCGGCGTCGACTGGGTGGCGCTCTCCTTCGTGCAGCGGCCGGACGACGTCGCCGAAGGGCGCAAGCTGGTCGCCGGTCGCGCCGGCATCCTGGTCAAGCTCGAGAAGCCGCTCGCCATCCGCCATCTCGAGGAGATCATCGAGCTCTCCGATGCCGTCATGGTGGCGCGCGGCGATCTCGGCGTCGAGATGCCGCCCGAGGACGTGCCGCCGATTCAGAAGCAGATCATCCATGCCTGCCGCGAGGCCGGCAAGCCGGTGATCGTCGCAACGCAAATGCTGGAATCGATGATCAACTCGGCCTCGCCGACGCGCGCCGAGGCGTCCGACGTGGCGACCGCGATCTATGACGGCGCCGACGCCGTCATGCTGTCGGCCGAGACGGCGGCAGGGAGCTTTCCGCTCGAGGCGGTGGCGATCATGAATCGCATCATCGTCCGCGTCGAGCACGACGATCTCTATCACACCGCGATGGACCTGACGCGGCCGGCGCCCGAACACACCTCGTCGGACGCGATCAGCGCCGCAGCGCACCAGGTTGCGCGCACCGTCGGCGCCGCCGCCATCGTCTCCTACACGACTTCGGGCGCCACCGCTTTGCGCGCCGCGCGCGAGCGGCCCGACGTCCCGATTCTCGTGCTGACCTCGAATCTGCAGACGGCGCGACGCCTCGCCCTCCTCTGGGGCACGCATTGCGTCCATACCAGCGACGTGTCGAATTTCGCCGACATGGTGCAGAAGGCGAGCGGCATCGCGCGCGACGAGGGGCTGGCCAAGGACGGCGAGAGCGTCGTCATCACCGCCGGCGTTCCCTTCGGCACGCCCGGCGCCACCAATATCCTGCGCATCGCCTGGGTCACCGGGGCTTAGGCGCTCACCAACCCCGCCATCGGCGGCAATCCCGGCGCATCCGGGAACACCTTGCGGTCGAGCGTCGCGGCATCGAGGCCAAGATGGTCGCGCAGCACGCCCTTGAGCACCGCGCGCGCATCGGTGGCGACGCGCAGGTCGCGGTTCTCCTCGAGCCGATCGAGACCGGGCCAGTCGCCGCGCAATTTGCCGCCGCGCACGGCGCCGCCCATCACCAAGGCGACCGAGGCGGTGCCGTGATCGGTGCCGCCGCTGCCATTGACCGCGACGGTGCGGCCGAACTCGGTGACGGCGACGACGACCGTCTCTTTCCAGGCGGGGCCGAGCGCGGTCGCCAGCGCGCTCAGCCCGTCGGCCAGGCCGGCAAGATTCTGCGCCAGACGGCCGGCGACGCTGCCTTGGCCGACATGGGTATCCCAGCCGCCCATCTCGAGCGCGGCGATGCGCGGCCCGTCCGGCGCGGCGAGCAGCTTGCCGGCCGCCTCGGCAAGCGGTTTGAAGCTCTTGGGGCCATAGCCCTGCGGCCCCTTCGCCATGTCGCCGCCGAGCACCTCGCTCGACATATTCTGCGCCCGCAGCCCATCGGCAAGGGCGGGGCCGAGCAGCGTGTCGGGCGCGTAGAGGCGGCTGAGGATCTGGATGAATTCGGGCGCCGCCTGCTTGAGACCGGGCGGCTCCCACGAGGCGACGGCGAGCTTGCCGCGCAACAAGAGCGGCACCGCGCCACCGACGGCGATGCCGAGCCGGCGCTCGCCGCTCGGCGGCGGCAACCCTGCGAGGGCGCGGTTGAGCCAGCCGTCGCTCTGCGCCGTCTTCGCCGCGAGGCCGCTCTCCATCAAATCCTGCGCGTCGAAATGCGAGCGCGTGTGGTAGCCGTTGCCGGCGGCGTGGACGAAGAGCAGCTCGCCCGATTGGTAATAGGGATGGATCGCCGCCAGCGCCGGGTTGAGCGCGAACATGCCGTCGAGCTTCAGGCAGCCATCAGTCTCGCCGACCGGCGGCAGGGCGAGGCTGCCGCGTAGCTCGGCGTAGCGCCGCTCGCCGAGCGGCGGCACGGCGGCGAGCCCGTCGAGGGCACCGCGTAGCAGGACGACGACGAAGCGCCGCTCGGTCGGCGCCGCCGCGAAGACGACGCGCGGAAAAGCGAGGGCGGAGATCGCGGCGGTGCCCGCCAGCAGGGTGAGGAAACGGCGGCGGCGTACCATCATCGTTCCCTCTCCCGCTTGCGGGCCCTTCGGCAAGCGCTCAGGAGGGTTAGGGTGAGGGCTGGAAGACAGGTGCTTTCCGGTGCCGTCAGTGGCAAGGCGCGAGCCCTCACCCTGCCCTCTCCCGCAAGCTCGCGGCGTGGCTTCGCCACGCCTGACGCGGCAGCGGGGACCGCAGGTCCCCGCGAGAGCGGGAGAGGGTTCGGCTGGTGCGGTTGATCGATCGCGTTCCTTTTCCATCATCAGCGCCTCTGGAATTGCGGGCTGGCGAGCAGCAGGGCGAGACCGATGCGGCGGTCGGGGGCGCGGCGGATCGCCTGCAGCGTCTCCTCCGGCAGCGTGTCGCCGAGACTGGCCGCGGCGATCGCGACCGGATCTGGCGGATCGGGCAGGCGGTTGGCGAAGGCCTGGCACCATTCGGCTCGGCGCAGCACGGCTTCCGGCGAGATCCACGCGGTCGCGACGTCGGGCCAGCCCGCCGGCGAGGGCGCGACGAAGGCCGGCTGATCGAGCACGCGCAGGCTGCCGACGAGCCCATCGGCCGGCACATCCTTGAGACCGCTGGCGCGGCAGGCGGCGACGACCAGCTCGGTCGGCGTCTTGACCTTGGCGAAGGGCGGCTGCCAGGACGCCGGCTCGGCGATGACCGCTTCCATCACCTGCTTGAGATCGCCATCGGTGTCGCGATAGCGCCTGGCGATGCGGTCGACGGCGCCCGGCGGCGGCGTATCGGCGATGAAATGCCGCGCCAGCTTGACCGCGATGTGATGCGCTGTCGCCGGGTGGCGCGCGAGATCGCGCAATGCCGCCTCGCCCTCCTCCGCGCCCGCTTCGGCGTAGCTGCGCCCGAGCAGGATCTTGTCGCCAGGCTCGTGGATCTGCGGCACGAAGCGGAAGCTGCCGGGATTGGGATCCTGGAGCCGCGCGATCGTCCAGCCGGTCAGGATGCGGGCCAGCGCCTCGACATCCTTCTGGGTATAGCCGCCATCGACGCCGAGCGTGTGCAGCTCGAGGATCTCGCGGCCGAGATTCTCGTTGAGCCCCTTGTCGCGGCGCTTGCCGAACGGCGAGTTCGGGCCGATCGACTGGATATTGTCGAGATAAAAACCCATCCCCGGATGGCGGGCGACGGCGAGCAGCATGTCGGCGAAGCGTCCGGTGACATGCGGGCGGATCGCCTCGCGCTCGAAGGCGCCGACGAAGCCGCGCACCACCGGCCGCAGCGCCGAGACGGTGAAGTGGTTGCTCCAGAAGAAGACCAGCCGCTCGAGGAGCGGCGTCTCGCTGGCGATCGCCGCGTTCATCCGGGCACCGATCTCGGCGAAGAAGACGGCGCGCAACGCATCCTTGGCGTCGCTCGTCTCGCCGGCCTTCTTGTCCTGGCGCGCCTGCAGCGTCGCCGCGACCATCGCGGCGGCGGAGGGCAGACTCGCCGGCAGCTGCGCCGGACGGTGCCGGAGCTGGCCGCGGACCCAGCCGCGCGGATCATCGGCCACCGCGGCGAGCTCGCCGTCGCGGGCGGCGAAGCCGAAACGGCTGGTGGCGATGACGGCTTCGGCGGTCATGGGTGACGGGTCATCCGGCAGGCTTCACGGTCGCGCGGGTGTCATGACATGATAAGCGCAGAGGTGGCGCGTCATCCCCGGCGATCGCGCAGATGATGCCGATTGCGAGCCGACCCGCTCGCGCGGTACGGTCCCCGCGCAACGCAGTACAAGACAGGGGGACTCATGAAGCGCACGAGCCTATGGATTACTGCGGCGATCGCGCTGGCCGCGATGAGCTTGCCCGGCACGGCCTGGGCGATGAGCGGCTGCCCGAATACCGGGCGCGGCGAATCCGGACCCTACAAGATCGAATTCGCCGTCGGCAGCTCGGCGATCGGCCCCGCCAACACGAAGACGCTCGATGATGTGGCGGGGCTCATCAAGTCTCGCTACCTCAAGGTCTGCCTGCTCGGCCGCGCCGACAAGCAGGGCAACCAGAAAGCCAATTATGATCTCTCGCTGCGCCGCAGCAACGCGGTGGCGGCAGCTCTCCGCAAGCGCGGCGTCAATCCCAAGAACATCACCGTGATTGGCGCCGGCGAGGCTTACGGCGACTGGCTCAACATCCTCAACCAGAGCCAGGCCGACCGCGCCGTCGACATCACCCTGTCACATTAGGCCCGCTCGATGCGTGCGGCATAGCAGCCGTATTTGGCGAAATGGGCGTGCAAGTAGGCGGCACGCTTGTCGGCGAGCAGCGTCGCGATCGCATCCTCCAGCTTCCGCCCATCGACGAGGTCGGCGCCGACGATCATGCCGGCCTCGTCGAAGGCGCGCAGCGAGAGCATGCGCCGGCGCAGCTGGTCCGGCACCGCGTCGACCGCATCGTAGGTGGCCTCGCCTTCGCGCACATAGATCGCGTGGCTCGCGCGATAGGGCGTGTCGGCGCTCTGATGCTCGTAATTGACGAGGATCACCCTCTCGCCGATCTCGGCATCGGTGAGGCTGATCCGACAGGGAAAGCTCAGCCTGGCGTCGACGACCTGGCGAACCGCCCGGCGGGCGCGCAGCGCCGCGTCGCCGAGGGAGAAGAGATCGGCGAATTCGGCGGCTGGCAGCCCGGTGATGCGGAAGCTCATGACCGTGTCTCCTCGCTGTGACACGCGCATCATGAGGCGCGGCGGCGGCGCCGGCGTTCCGTTTCTTGCTGCGCAATTCGCCGAGTAGATGCGCCGATATTAGGTCGGATCGCCCTCGCGCTTCTTCTTGATGCCCTCGACCGCCGCCCTGACGCCGATCAGACGCGGGTCGATGGCGAGCGCCGCCTCGAACGCTTTGAGTGCCGCCTCGTCGCGGTCGAGGGCGAGATAGATCTGGCCCAACCCCGAGAGTGCGCCGAAATGATGCGGCTCGAGCTGCAGCGTGCGCTCGATGTCGGCGACGCTGGACTCGAAATCGCCGAGCAGGAAATAGATCGTCGCCCGCTTGTTCCAGCCTTCGGCGAAATTCGGGCTGCGTCGTACCATGGCATCGAAGATAGGCAGCGCCTGCTTGGGATCGCCCTCGGTCATCGCACGCAGCCCGCGCAGCATCAGGGCGTTGACCTCGTCATCGGCGCTGACGCTCCAGATCTGCCAGACCAGCGTCTCGATGGCCCGCGCCTCGCCGTCCGACTGCACCGTCTTGAGACGCGCGAACAGGGCAGGCAGGCTCGGATCGTCCTGATCGGCGCGCGCCGCGCCGCTCGGCAGCGCCGCGAGCAGGAGGAGGGCGACAAGGGCGGGGCGGATCATCGCGCGATTATGCCGCGCTTTCGCGGCATCACCAATCACGGCCGCGCGAGACCGCCGCGGCCGCCGGCTGGCGGGTCCGGTTTGACCGCGTCCGGTTTGACCTCGGGGGGAAGTATGCTACACCGCCTCGCCCTGCCCTAGGGGCCGCCGGCGGCGTGCCGCCCGATGCGTCATTTCAGTTGCGTCAGGCCCGCTCTCTCATGGATCTCTCGATCGTCATTCCGGTGCGCAACGAGGCGGAGAATATCGCGCCGCTGGTTGCCGAGATCCGCGCCGCGCTCGCCGGGATCCCCGGGACCACCCTGGCTTACGAGATCGTCTATGTCGATGACGGCAGCAGCGACGCCACCGCCGCGGTCATCGCCGATCTTGCTGCCGGTCTCCCCCTATTGCGGCTGATCCGCCACGACGAGAGCTATGGCCAGAGCGCGGCGATCCGCAGCGGCGTCAAGGCAGCGCGCGCGGAATGGATCGCGACGCTCGACGGCGACGGCCAGAACGATCCCGCCGACATACCGCGCCTGTGGGCGATGGCGCAGGCGGCTTCAGGCGCTCCGGCGCTGATCACCGGCCAGCGCACCAAGCGGCGCGACAGCTGGATGAAGCGCGTCTCCTCGCGCATCGCCAACCGGGTGCGCGCGACGCTGCTCGGCGACGGCACGCCGGACACCGGCTGCGGCCTCAAGCTGTTCCGCCGCGAGCTTTTCCTGGCGCTGCCGTTCTTCGATCACATGCACCGCTTCCTGCCGGCGCTGGTGCGGCGCGAGGGCACGCGGGGAAGCTCGAATTACGGCACGCTCGACCGCCTCGCCGTCGCCTTCGCCGATCTGCTCGGCGTCATCTGGCTGCAGCGGCGCGCCAAGACGCCTCGCATCCTGCCAGGGAAGTAGGGAGCGGGCCGCCCGTCGCCCAGTCGAGCAGCTCGACGGTGTGGACGATCGGCAGCTTGGTGGCGCCGCCGAGCTGGGTCATGCAGCCGATATTGCCGGTCGCGACGAGATCAGGCGCGACGCTCTCGATATTGGCGATCTTGCGATCGCGCAGCCGCGTCGCCAGCTCGGGCTGCAGGATGTTGTAGGTGCCCGCCGAGCCGCAGCAAAGATGGCCTTCGGGAATGTCGACCACGCGAAAGCCGGCGGCTGTCAGCAGCGCCTTGGGCTCGCTGGTGATGCGCTGGCCGTGCTGCATCGAGCAGGCGGAGTGATAGGCGACGCGTAGTCCGGTTTCGCGCACCGGCGGCGCCAAGCCGAGCTCGGCGAGCAGCTCGGTGACGTCGCGGGCGAGACCGGAGATGCGCTTGGCCGATTGCGCATGGGTCTCGTCGTCGCGCAGCATGAAGCCGTAATCCTTGATCTGCGTGCCGCAGCCCGAGGCGTTGATCACCACCGCGTCGAGCCCGCCCGCGTCGCTCACCGCCTGCCAGGCATCGATATTGGCGCGCGCCGCGGCGAGCGCCGGCGCCTCCTCGCCGAGATGGTGGACGAGGGCGCCGCAGCAGCCGGCGCCGGCGGCGACGACGACCTCGCAGCCATGCCGCGTCAACAGGCGGATCGTCGCCTCGTTGATCTCAGGCGCCAGCACCTGCTGGGCGCAGCCGGCGAGCAGCGCCACCCGCCGCACCCGCTCGCCCTCGGCGGAAAAAATCTGCGGCCGATCGACCGGCGAGGACGCCGGCAGACGCGACGGCCGCCAACGGCCGCGCGAACCAAGCACCGACGAGCGCCAGGCGGAAAAGACCCGGATGCGGCAGCACCGCGGCCAGCAGCGAGCGCACCAACCGGTCGGCGAGCGGCCGGTCATAGGTCTCCGCGATCCGCCGGCGTCCGTGATCGACGAGATGCATGTAATGGACGCCCGACGGGCAGGTCGTCATGCAGGCGAGGCAGGAGAGGCAGCGGTCGATATGCTTGACGATGTCCGGCGTCGCCGGCCGGTCGTTCTCCAGCATGTCCTTGATCAGGTAGATGCGGCCGCGCGGGCTGTCGAGCTCATCGCCGAGGAGAACATAGGTCGGGCAGGTCGCGGTGCAGAAGCCGCAATGCACGCAGGCGCGCAGGATGGCATCGGCCTCCTTGATGTCGGGATCGGTGAGCTGGGCGAGCGAGAAGCTGGTCTGCATGGCGATGTGCGCTCAGAGCTCGCGATACATGCGGCCGGGATTGAAGATGCGGCGCGGATCGAAGCTCTCCTTGACGCGCCCGGCAAGGGATAACAGCGCGCCGCCCAGCGGCTCGAAGACCGGCACGGCGCCGCGCAAGGCCGCCGGCGCGCGGATCAGCGTCGCGTGACCCTGCCCGCCGAGCGCGGCGCGAATCGCCGCGGCGCCGCCATCATCGCTGCCGCCATGAGCGACGCCGACGGCGAGCCAGAGGAGGCCACCGCCCCAATCGAGGAAATGGGTGATGTCGTCCCTACGGGCAAGCGTCGCGATCACCGCAGGAGCGTTCGCCGGCGGCAGCGACAGGCGCCAGACCACCCGCCCGGCATCGTCGCCCGCCAGAAGCGCGGCGTCGCCGATCTCGCGCCACAGCAGTGCCGAGTTGGCGCTATGCAATTCCTCGCTGGCGCCGAAGGCGGCGAGCTCGGCACGCAAGGCGGCGCAGCGATGCGCCACCGACGGGCCCGGCCCCTCGAGGCGCAGCAGCGTGACCGCGGTCCCCGCCGCCGCGACATAGGAAACCGCCGAGCCGCGCGCGCGCGCGGCCGGCAGATGGGCGGCGCCGGAGACCTCGTATGGCGCATTCAGCGCCGCAGTCATCGCGGCGACCGCCTGGCCGTCATCGAGACCGAGCAGCAGCACGGTGCGGGTCTTCTCCGGCCGCGGCAGCACCTTGACGGTGATCTCGCTCAGCGCCACGAGGGTACCGTACGCGCCGGCGATCAGCTTGCAGAGATCGTAGCCGGTGACGTTCTTGACCACCTTGCCGCCGGCCTTGAAGCTCTCGCCGCGGCCGGACACGCCGGCAAGGCCGAGAAAATGGTCGCGCGCCGCCCCCGCCTTGAAGCGGCGCGGCCCGGCGAGGTTGCAAGAGAGGACTCCGCCGATGGTCTGGCCGGCCGGGCCGGCGAGCAGGGCGCTCCAATCGGGCGGCTCGAAGGCGAGCATCTGGTTCTGCCCTTCCAGCGCCGCCGCGATCTCGGCGAGCGGCGTCGCGGCGCGCGCCGTCAGGACGAGCTCGCTCGGCTCGTAGGCGACGATGCCGCTGAGGGCGGAGAGGTCGAGCGTGTGGGCGACCTGGAGCGGTCGCCCGAGCCCACGCTTGCTGCCGCCGGCGACGAGCTCGATCGGCTGCGACGCCTCGGCTGCCCAGGCGACGGCATCGCGCAGCGACTGCGCATCTGCGGGCTTGAGCAGGGTCATCAGAAGCGCGGCAGGTCGGGGTGCGGCAGCTGGCCGCGATGGATATGGACGCGGCCGAGCTCGGCGCAGCGATGGAGCTGCGGGAAGACCTTGCCGGGATTGAGCAGCCCGTCGGGGTCGAAGGCGCATTTAAGGCGCTGCTGCTGATCGAGATCGACCGCGTCGAACATGACAGGCATGAGGTCGCGCTTCTCGACGCCGACGCCGTGCTCGCCGGTGAGGACGCCGCCGACCTCGACGCACAGCCGCAAGATGTCGGCGCCGAAAGCCTCGGCACTCTCGAGCTCGCCCGGCTTGTTGGCATCGTAGAGGATGAGCGGGTGGAGGTTGCCGTCGCCGGCATGGAAGACATTGGCGACGCGCAGCCCGTAGCGCTCGGACAGCAGCCGCATCCGCGCCAGCACCTCGGGCAGGCGGCCGCGCGGGATGGTGCCGTCCATGCAATAATAATCCGGCGAGATCCGCCCGACGGCGGGAAAGGCGGCCTTGCGGCCGGCCCAGAAGGAGAGGCGCTCCGCCTCGTTCTGGCTGATACGGATCGACATCGCCTCGTTGGCCTCGGCGATGGCGCGCACGCGCTCGATGAGATGATCGACCTCGACCTGCACGCCGTCGAGCTCGACGATGAGCAGCGCCTCGACATCGAGCGGATAGCCGGCCTTGACGAAGGCCTCGGCGGCATGGATCGCCGGCTTGTCCATCATCTCCATCCCGCCGGGAATGATGCCGGCGGCGATGATCGCGGCGACGCAATTGCCGGCGCTCTCGTTGCTGGGAAAGCCGACGAGGACGGCGCGCGCCGTCGCCGGACGGCGCAGCAGCCGCACCGTCACCTCGGTGACGATGCCGAGCAGCCCCTCGGAGCCGATCATGATGCCGAGGAGATCATAGCCGCCGGCGTCGAGATGCTTGCCGCCGAGGCGGATGATCTCGCCATTCATCAGCACCATCTCGATGCCGAGCACGTTGTTGGTGGTGAGACCGTATTTGAGACAATGCACGCCGCCGGAATTCTCCGCCACGTTGCCGCCGATCGTGCAGGCGATCTGGCTCGACGGGTCGGGCGCGTAATAGAACCCGGCATGCTGGACGGCGTTGGTGATGCCGAGATTGGTGACGCCGGGTTGGACCACGGCGCAGCGATTGGCGAAATCGATATCGAGGACGCGGTTGAACTTGCCGAGGCCGAGCAGGATGCCGTCGGCCAGCGGCAAGGCCCCGCCCGATAGCGAGGTGCCGGCGCCACGCGGCACGATCTTGACGCCTTCGGCCTGACAATAACGCAGGATGCGCGAAACCTGCTCGGTGGTCTCGGGCAGGACGACGATCATCGGCGGCTGGCGATAGGCGGTCAGCCCGTCGCTTTCATAGGCGCGGAGCTCCGCCTCGGCGACGATGACACCCTCGCCGGGCACGATGCGGCGCAACGCGTCGGCAATTTCCGCCCGGCGCGCGATGATGCTGGCGTCGGGCTCGGGCATGCGCATCGGCGCTCTTCCCGTTTCGCGGGGTGAAGCTGCGTTTACCTATGTAACTGATCGCCGCCGCTCGTCAAGGCGGCGGCGCCGGACGGGAGGGCGCGGCGCGGCGGCGCGCGGCGTCGGCTCAGCCTTGACGCGCCTTGTAGCGCGGGTTGACCTTGTTGATCACGTAGACCCGCCCCTTGCGCCGGACGACACGACAGTTCTTGTCGCGCTTCTTCAGCGATTTCAACGAATTAGCAATCTTCATGACAACGATCCCAAGAGCCACGGCGCGCGAGGCCGGGACCATAGGGAGATGGGCGGTATCTGTCAATGGCGGGGCAGCAGGCTCACCGCGTCGGCTTGTTGGCGAGGGCGTGCAGGCGATAGACGCGGAGCGCGCCGCTCTCCAGCGCGGCGATCCGCAACGCCCACAGCTCGGCCTCGTTGACGACGACGTGCAGATGGCTGCGCGCCATGGTCTTGAGGTCGACCTCCTTGATCAGCCGCGCCCAGCCGGCGACGATCATCATGCGGTAATCCAGCGTGACATCCTCCACGACCCGAATATCGAAGCCGAGGCTGGTCAGGCAATCATTGTACTGCTCGATCGTCCACAGCACGGGCGGGAAGGTTTCGCGCGCCATCCAGGCGGCCAGCTCGGGGCGCTTGCTCAAGGCGGGATCGACGGTGAACTCGTTGAGGAGAAACTGCCCGCGCGGCTTCAGGCCCTGGAAGACGACGCGCAGCATGCGCTCCTTCTCGACGACACTGTAGGTCGAGCCGCGGCCGAGAATGCAGTCGAAGCTATTCGGCCGCAATTCGATCGATTCGGGGTTGAATTGGGCGACCGTCGCGCGTTTGCCGAGATTGGCCGCAACCGACATCTCCATGCCGCGCTTGGCGCGTTCCGGCGAGCGCTCGAGCCCCGTGATATAGGTGCCATAGGCCTGGGCGATGGCCCGTGCCGGGCCGCCCAGCCCGGCCGAGAGATCGAGCATGCTCATCGCCGGGGTGAGGCCGAAGGGCTTGACGAGCTCGAGGACGTAATGCTCGTCGCCCGGCATGATGAAGCCTGGGCCCCACAGCCATTGCGCGACCGTGGTGCGATCGAGCGGCGCGACGACGACGGGATCGGCGCGGGGCTTGCCGGACGGCACCGCCTGCGCCGGGGCGGCCGGACGTCTGGCCGGTCCGCCGAACCAGGCCCGCAGACGAGTGAGAGCCGACGACCGGCGGGCGGCTAGCGGCTTGGTTGCGCGGTCCGCCATACTTTGTCTCGAATGTCCCCCCTCACCCCAGCCCTGCCCGATATTTGCCCCTAGACTCGCCCAGTCTTGCCCAACGGTCAAGCTGACGGGCTATTTTGCGTTGCGGCGTAATCGCCTCGTCTTGGCAACCAATCGTTTACACTATTGCGGTAGCGTCCCCGTCAAGCAAGCAGATGGCGCGCACCGGCGCGTCCCGCGATTGATCGGGAGCCGACCTTGAGCAACTTGAATTTTAACGTCCTCGTCGTCGATGATTACGGCACCATGCGCCGCATCATCCGCAATCTGCTGACCCAGATCGGCTTCAGCAACATCGATGAAGCGCCGGATGGCGCGACCGCCCTCGGCAAGCTGCGCGAGCGGCCGTTCGGCCTCGTCATCTCCGATTGGAACATGGAGCCGATGACCGGGCTGCAGCTCCTCCAGGAGGTGCGCGCCGACACCAAGCTGAAGCCCCTGCCCTTCATCATGGTGACGGCCGAAAGCAAGACCGAGAACGTCGTCGCCGCGAAGGCGGCCGGCGTCAGCAACTACATCATCAAGCCGTTCAACGCCGACACGCTGAAGAAGAAGATCGAGAGCGTTCTGGGGCCGCTCTGATGAAAACGCTGCTCGATCTCACCGATGAGGATTACTTCCTCATCGAGGACGCGATTGCTGCCAACGCGCGCGGTCGGGCGTTCCTGCGCATGCGCGACCAACGCTCGCGCGTCGTCGCGACGGACGAGGTCAAGCGCTTGATGCGCAGCCTCGCGACGAACGTCAAGAAGGCGTCCGTCCCCGAGAAGGACGGCAGCGCACATATCCGTATCCTGCGGCAGGAGCTGCAGGAGATGAGCGTCTACATCCAGCAGACGCGGAGCGAAGTCGCCGCGCTGCGCCCGGATGACAGCGGCAACAACCGCATCATGGCGGCGACCGGCGAGCTCGACGCCATCGTGACGGCGACCGAGCGCGCGACATCGGACATTCTCAATTCCGCCGAAAACATCCTCGCCCTGGTCGGGCGCCTGCCACGGACGCCCGAGACGGCGGCGCTCTGCCACGAGCTCGAGGTGCAGGCCACCGAAATTCTCACCACCTGCTCGTTCCAGGACATTACCGGCCAGCGCACGACCAAGGTCGTCAACACGCTGCACTATCTCGAGAAGCGCGTGAACTCGATGATCGAGATCTGGGGCACCGACGGCCTGTCGGCGATTCCGACGCAGGAGATGGGCGATACACGGCCCGATGCCCACCTTCTCAATGGCCCGTCGTCCAACGGCGTCAGCCAGGACGATGTTGACGCCTTGCTCGCCAATCTGAATTCGACCGCGCCGGCCGCTGCGCCGCCGCCGGCCGAGCCGGTCGCCGTAGCACCCGCACCCGCTGCAAAACCGAAGATGGCAGCCCCTGCCCCTTCTCCCGCCCCTGCAGCGCCGGCACAGGCGGCAGCCCCGGCGGCTCCCGCTGCTGCCAAGGCCAAGCCCGCCCCGTCCAGCACCGAAGTCAACGGCATCGGCGTCAACGGCGCAGCATTCAACCAGAACGAGGTCGACGCCCTCTTCGACTAGGGCCGTCCGGCTGCTTCTGCGCGCTCAGCCTTTCGCGACGGCGAGCGCCGGCTTGCGCTTGCCGCCCGCGGCACCGGGCAGCGCCGGATCCGCCGCGAGAAACGCCTTGATATTGCGCGCCGCCTGGCGGAGCCGCTGGCGATTCTCGACCAGAGCGATGCGGACATAACCCTCACCATACTCGCCGAAGCCGATGCCCGGCGCGACCGCGACATTGGCGCGTTCGAGCATGAGCTTCGAGAAGGCCAGGCTGCCGAGCGCGGCGAAAGCGGGCGGAACCGGTGCCCAGGCGAACATCGTCGCGTCGGGCACCGGCACCGCCCAGCCGGCCTGGCGCAAGCCGTCGATCAGCACGTCGCGGCGGTCGCGGTAGAGCGTGCGCATCGTCTCGATGCAGTCCTGCGGACCGTTCAGCGCCGCCGTCGCCGCCACCTGGATCGGCGTGAAGGCGCCGTAATCGAGATAGGATTTGACCCGCCCGAGCGCCGCGATGAGACGGGCATTGCCGACCGCGAAGCCCATGCGCCAGCCGGCCATCGAATAGGTCTTGCTGAGCGAGGAGAACTCGACGGCGATCTCGCGAGCGTGCGGCACCTGGAGAATCGACGGCGGCGGCTTGCCGTCGAAATAGATCTCGGCATAGGCGACGTCCGACATGATGTAGATGCCGTGCTGGCGGCAAAAGGCGACGACCGCGCCGTAGAAGTCGAGATCGACCTTCTGCGCCGTCGGGTTGGCCGGAAAGTTCAGCACCAGGGCGACCGGCGGCGGCACGCTGTGATGCACCGCCTTATGGAGCTCGCTCATGAAATCGAAATCGGGCCCGAGCGGCACATGGCGCACCGAGGCACCCGAGATGATGAAGCCGAAGGCATGGATCGGATAGCACGGGTTGGGCGCCAGGATGATGTCGCCAGGCGCGGTGATCGCCTGTGCCAGATTGGCCAGCCCCTCCTTGGAGCCGAGCGTCGCGATGACCTCGCGCTCGGGATCGAGCTCGACGCCGAAGCGGCGCGCGTAATAGGCGGCGTAGGCGCGGCGCAGGCCGGGAATGCCGCGCGACGTCGAATAGCCGTGGCTGCGCGGATTCTGCACCGCCTCGATCAGCTTCTTGACGATATGGTCCGGCGTCGGCGTGTCGGGATTGCCCATACCGAGATCGATGACGTCGCGCCCGGCCGCCCGCGCCTTCGCTTTCAAGGCATTGACCTCGGCAAAGACGTAGGGCGGCAGTCTCTTGATGCGGTAGAACTCTTCCTGCATGGTGCCGCTCGTCGCTGGAGATGCGCGCATAGTACGGTTTTGCCGGTGGCGGGGCGAGCAATAACCAGGCGAGCGATGACCGAGCGAGCGATAACCGAGCGGAGGAGCAGGATGAAGGGCGAGGAGTTGCGGGCGATGCAGGCGCCGTTCAAGGCGCGTTACCGCGAGACGCCGGAAGCGGCGCTGATCACGCTGCGGGCGGCCGGCGAGATCGGCGAGGCGACGATGACCTGCAAGGTCGAGACCGGCCGCGCGCTGGTCGAAGCCGGTCTCCATCCGGCGACCGGCGGCGATGGTGTCGCCGCCTGCTCGGGCGACATGCTGCTCGAGGCGCTGGTCGCTTGTGCCGGCGTCACCGTCAAGGCCGTGGCGACCGCGCTCGATCTGAATCTGCGCCGCGGCACCGTGACGGCCGAGGGCGATCTCGATTTCCGCGGCACGCTCGGCGTCGCCAAGGACGCGCCGGTCGGCTTTCGCGCCATCCGCCTGCGCTTCGACCTCGATATCGACGCGTCGTCCGAGCAGCTGGCGACGCTGATGAAACTCACCGAGCGCTATTGCGTCGTCCTGCAGACCTTGCGCTCGCCGCCCGTCATCACCGCGACGCACAGCACCGGCCCCTGAGCCAGCCGGCGAATTCCCCCCGGGTGATGGCATGCACAACGCGTTGCCAGCCCGGCGACTTCGTGTAGAGTAGTCGCAACGTTTCAAGATAAGCCGCTAGCACGGCACGACAAATATAATCGACCTTGCGATCGGCCAGCGGGCCGAGGTCGCATAGGCGAGAACAGGGAGGATACGATGAGATACAGCAATCGTCGGGTCATTCGCCGTCGCCAGATCCTGCAGGCCGGCGCCGCAATCGGCGCGCTGCAATTCGCCGCCCCTTTCATCATTCCGGCCCGTGGCGAGAGCCCGGTCAAGATCGGCATGGTCGATCCGTTGACCGGCGCCTATGCCGCCGTCGCGCGTAGCGAGGTCGAAGGCGCCAAGCTGGCGCTCGACGAGGTCAACGCCAAAGGCGGCATGCTCGGCCGCCCGGTCGAGCTGCTCGTCGAGGATTCGGCCAACGATGTCGGCATCGGCGTGCAGAAGACGCGCAAGCTGATCGAGGGTTCCGGCGTCAATTTCATTTTCGGCGACGTCAACTCGGCGATCTCGCTGGCGATGGCGCAGGTGACCAGCGAGAAGAAGGTGCTGCACATCGTCACCGGCGGTCATTCCGACGCGGTCACCGGCTCGGACTGCCACTGGAACGTCTTCCGCATCTGCAACTCGACGGTGATGGACGGCAACGCCATCGCCGACGTGCTGATGGAGAAGTTCGGCAAGAAATGGTACTTCCTCACCCCCGACTACGCCTACGGCCATTCCGTTCAGGCCGCGCTGGTCCGCAAGCTCGAGGCCAAGGGCGGCAAGTGGGAGGGCGCCCTGGCGCCGATCGGCACGCCCGATTACTCATCCTATCTGATCAAGGCGAAATCCTACGGGCCCGATGTCCTGATCAACGTCATGGGCGCCGGCGACCAGGTCAACAGCATCAAGCAATACGTCCAGTTCGGCCTCGCCAAGCAGATGCCCATGGGCGGCACGCTGTTCGAGCTCGAGAGCGTTCTGGCGCTGCCGGATGATGCACGCGCCGGCTGGTGGACCTATGAGTGGTACTGGAACCAGCCCAAGGTGCCGCAGGTCGCGAAATTCGTCGCCGACATCAAGAAGCGCACGAATCAAATCGCCACCGCGCGCCACTGGTTCGGCTATGTCGCCATGCACACCGTCGCGCTGGTCGCCAATCAGGAGAAGAGCCTCGAGGCGCCGAAGCTGGCGCGCGCCCTCGAAGGCTTCAAGCTGCCGCCCGAGGTCGCGCTGATGCCCAATCCGGCCTTCTATCGCGCCGGCGACCACCAGCTGATGTCCGACGTCTTCGTCGGCCAGGCCCACGGGGCCAAGGGCAATCCGGACGATCTCTTCGAGGTCACGGATGTCGTCCCCGGCGAGAAAGCCGCCGGTCCGGTCGAGCTTTCCGGCTGCAAGCTGACCTATCCGGCGTGATCGGCCGGTCAATCGTCGGACGTGGAATGGCGGTGGCGGCGACGCGGGTCTCGCGTTCGCCGCTGCGCCTTTCCTGTGTCCCGCCGGCCCGTCCGGCTGCAGCTGAACGGGCCACGCCATGACGCAGCTCATTCTCTATAACACCTTCAACGGCCTGATCATCGGCGCGTTCTATGTGCTGATGGCGCTCGGCCTGTCGCTCATCCTCAATCTCAGCGGCGTGATCAATTTCGCCCATGGCGGCTTCCTCGCCGTCGGCGGCTATCTCGCCTACACGCTGGCGCCGCATATCGGCTTCTGGGGCGCCCTCGTCGTCGCGCCCGCCCTGACCGCCTGTCTCGGCATCGCGATCGAGCGCACCCTGATCCGCCGGCTTTATGGCCGCGATCCGCTTTACAGCCTTTTGCTCACCTTCGGCCTCGCCTTCATCTTCGAGGACATGACGCGGGCGATCTGGGGCGCGCAGGGCCTGCCCTTCACCCCGCCCAGCTTTCTCACCCAGCCGATCAGCCTCGATTTCTTCTTCGTCACCTATTATCGCCTGTTCATGATGGCGGTGGTCGGCATCGTGGTGCTCGGCCTCTTCCTCTTCCTGCGCCACACGCGGCTCGGCGTGCGCATCCGCGCCGGCACGCTCGACCTCGAGACGGTCTCGGCGCTCGGCGTCAATGTCCGCGCCCTGCGGACGATGAATTTCGCCGTCGGCATCTTCCTCGCGGGCCTCGCCGGGGTGCTCGCCGGCGGCAATCTCAGCCTCGAGCCGACGATGGGCGCCAACGTGCTGATGCCGAGCTTCGTCGCCATCATCGTCGGCGGC
>WNFM01210191.1_pt2 | contig 25364 bp, 17 predicted proteins | sample 5400271 | NCBI WGS metagenome assembly WNFM01 (sample SAMN13153352, study PRJNA577476) | soil metagenome | isolation source: 60 cm saprolite on Douglas fir-dominated hillslope | place: USA:California | collected 2013-09-17 | reverse complement strand
GAGGAGACGCTGACAAAACTGATCGAGGCGGGCGAGATCGGCGGCGCCGGCCTCGACGTCTACGAGCACGAGCCCGCGGTCAATCCAAAACTGGTGCGGCTGGCAAAAGCCGGCAAGGTGACGCTGCTGCCGCATATGGGCTCCGCCACGATCGAAGGCCGCGTCGAGATGGGCGAGAAGGTGATCATCAACATCCGCACCTTCCTCGACAATCACAAGCCGCCGGATCGCGTGCTGCCGAGCATGCTGTGAGCGCTGTCCGTCTCGAGCATGCCCGTGAGAGCTGTTCGAGTGGAGAGAGCCCCCACCATAGCCGATGCTGCGCATCGGCGTTCTTTCATCAAGAACGGCGGCCGATGGCCGCCTATGCCCTCCCCCGCAAGTGACACCGCTCGCCACACGACGCAGTGCGCCCCCTCTCCCGCGCTTGCGGGGGAGGGCTGGGGTGGGGGCTCTCTCCGGTGAGGGGCTCTACCGATGTGAGCTCAAATCGGTGATGACAAGCGCATCGCCGTTTAACGGATTGAGTGGATCGCGCGCATAACGTAGCGTCTCGAACCGCATGATGAGCGCGTCCACCATCAACAATCGCCCGACCAGGCCTTCGCCAAAACCGACGATCTCGCGGATCGCCTCCAGCGCCATCATCGATCCCAGGACGCCGGCGAGCGCGCCCATCACGCCGGCCTCGGCGCAGGCCGGCACCGTGCCCGGCGGCGGCGGTTCGGGAAACAGGCAGCGATAGGTCGGATTGAACTCGCCGTCCGCGTTTCTCTCATGCGCCCGGATCGTGGTCAGCGATCCGTCGAACACGCCGAGCGCTGCCGTGATCAGAGGCTTGCCGGCGAGAAAGCACGCATCCGACACGAGATAACGGGTTTCGAAATTATCCGATCCGTCGAGCACCAGGTCGTAACCGCCGATCAGCTCCATCGCATTGCGCGCATCGAGCCGCGTCGCGTGCGCCGCAAAATGGACATGGGGATTGAGCGCCGCAATCCGCTCCGCCGATGTATCGACCTTGCTCCGGCCGACGTCGGGGGTTGCGTGAATGATCTGGCGCTGCAGATTGGACAGCGACACGATGTCGTCGTCGACCACACCGAGCGCGCCGACACCGGCAGCGGCGAGATACATCAGCGCGGGGGCCCCTAAGCCGCCGGCGCCGATGACCAGCACGGAAGATTCCTTCAATGCCGCCTGGCCGGGGCCGCCGACCTCGCGCAGCACGATATGGCGGGCGTAGCGTTCGAGCTCGTCGGCACTTAGCATGACAAATCCTTCGCCCAGCCGCTTTTGGCCATATCTTACTGAACCCCAGACCTGTTGTTGCCTACCAACCAGATGTGCTTAATTGCGCGCTCTTCAATGGACCCCGAGACTTCTCATGAGATCGATGCTGACGGCAACATTGATGTTGGTGGCGGCGGGGGCCCCCGCAAATGCGCAGATGACGGCGCCATCCACTTTGGGCTCCAAGCCGAAGCCGGTGACGACCGTTCCGGTCCGCCCCGCTTTGCAGACCCCGGCCGATACCGCGAACGCGATGGCGCAGGCCGAGCGTCTGGCGATCCAATCGGATCTGGCCTGGGTCGGAGAGTATAACGGCGCCATCACCGGCGACGTCAGCGAGCGCATGGTCGCTGCGATCAAGGAGTACCAGAAATCAAAGGGCGGCAAGGCGACGGGCGTGCTCAATCCGCAAGAGCGCATCGTGCTTTCCGAAACCGCGAAACGGAAACAGGAAAATGTCGGCTGGAAGATCGTCACCGATGCCGGCAGCGGCGCGCGGCTCGGCGTGCCCTTAAAGCTGGCGCCCCAGCAATCTTCCGACGCCAACGGCGCCAAATGGAGTTCCTCCACCGGGACCATCCAGATCCAGCTTTCGCGGCGCAAGGAAGCGAACCCGACGACCGCAAAGCTCGCCGAGCGCGAAAAGAAGGAGCCCACGGGGCGCAATGTCGACTACACCGTGGTCAAGCCGGATTTCTTCGTGCTGTCGGGCGTGCAGGGTCTGAAGAAGTTTTACGTGCGCGGCACTTTCAAGGGCGACGAGGTCCGGATCCTCACCATCCTCTACGACCAGGCCACCGAAGGCACCGTCGAGCCGGTGGTAATCGCGATGTCGAGCGCGTTCAATCCGTTCCCGGCGGGCGCGCAAATCGCGGGGCCGCCGCCGCGCAAAACCGTCGAATATGGCACCGGCGTGGTCGTCAGTGAGGACGGCGCGATCGTCGCCGACCGCGAGGTCACTGACGGCTGTATCGCGATCGCGATTGCAGGTTTTGGCAATGCCGATCGCGCCGCCGAGGATAAGGACCACGATCTCGCGCTGTTGCGCATTTACGGCGCGCGGGGATTGAAGCCGCTGGCCTTGAGCGATGGCGCCGCGAAATCCGGCGTCGATATCACCGGCATTGCCGATCCGCAGAATCAAGGCGGCGCCGCGGCGCCGAGCAGCGTCAAGGCATCGGTCGGCAACGATCTCGCGCTGTCGCCGGCGCCGGCCATCGGCTTTTCCGGCGCGGCCGCGCTGGATAGCGAAGGAAAATTCGCCGGCATCGCGCTGTTGAAGCCGGTGGTGGTCGCGGGGCCGCCAAATTCGACGCCGGCGGCACAAGCCACGCTGGTGCCGGCCGACATTGTGCGCGAGTTTTTGAAAGCCAATGGTGTCAACGCGGCAGGTGAATCGTCGGATGCCAAGGCGGCGGTGGTGCGCGTGATCTGCGTACGGAAGTAGGCGGCATCCGCATCAGGCCAGCCCAAATCTCACGCCCGCCCGCGCCAAGCCGCCGGCAAGGCCGATCGGCGTGCCGTCGGCGCGCCAGCATGCGGCACCCGTAAGCCGGCCGTCCTCGTGAAACTGGATCGCATTCATGCCGCCGGCGACCGTCGGCATCGCGACCACTCGATGGCCCATCGCCGTGAGCGCCGACCGCACATTATCCGGAACGGCCTGTTCGACCTCGAGCGCATTGCCCTCGGTCCACACCCTTGGTGCCTCGACCGCCTCCTGCAAGCTCATGCCATGATCGATCAGATTGATCAGCGCCTGCAGCGCGCTCGGAAAGATCTTCTTCCCGCCAGGCAGGCCGAGCGCATAGACGAGCTTGCCGTCGCGCAACGCCATCATGGGCGACATCGAGGTGGTGACGCGCTTGCCCGGCGCCAGCGACAGCGCATAACCGGGCCGGGGATCGTAGAGGTTCAAATAATTGTTCGGCACGGTGCCGAGCCCGGGGATCAGGATTTTCGCGCCGAACAAATTGTTGATGGTCTGCGTCGTCGCGACCACGTTGCCCATCGCGTCGGCTGCCGTCATATGGGTGGTGTGCGCGCTTTCGAGCTGCGCCACGCCCGCGCTCCATTTTTGCGCGCGCGCGGGATCAATCGTGCGGCGGCGTTCATTCGCATAATCTTTCGAGGTCAGCCGCTCCACCGGCACGCCGACAAAATCCGGATCGCCACTCGCCGCCGCCCGATCGGCAAAGGCGATCTTTAATATTTCAGCGAGCAGATGGATGGTCTCGGCGGTGCCGAAACCTTTGGCGGCGATATCGTAGCCCTCTAAAATGTTCAGCATCTGTGCAATATGCACGCCGGACGCCGCCGGCGGCGGCGGACCGAGGATCACCCAACCGCGGTAGTCGGCGCGGATTGGCGAGCGCTCGACAGTCTTGTAAGACGTGAGGTCTTCGCGCGCGATAAACCCGCCATGCGCCTTCATGTAGTCGACGAGCATATCGCCGAGCGGCCCCTGATACAGCGCGGCTTCGCCGTGGCGCGAGATATAGCTGAGCGTCTCGGCATATTCCGATTGCACCACGCGGTCGCCGGCGTTCAGCGGCGTTCCACCGGGCAGGTAGATCGCCGCAATCGCGTTGTCCTTCAACATCTCCCGCGCGCCATCGACGATGCATTCGTGCAGATAGGGCGTCGCGGCAAAGCCGCGCGAGGCATGCTTGATTGCAGGCCCCATCACATCGGCAAGCGGCATGGTGCCGAATCTTTGCAGCGTCTCGCACCAGGCCTTTAGCGACCCGGGCACCGCGACCGCCTTTGGGCCATTGAGATTTTCGTTATCGACGGTGTCGAACACGTCGTGCGCCGCACCCGGCTTCGAGCGATAGGTGTCGGGCTTGACGGCGAGCGGAACGGTGCTCTGGCCGTCGACAAAACGGTGGCTGCCATCGGCGAGCCGGATATGCGCCATGCCGCCGCCGATGATGCCAACCATCATCGGCTCGACCACGGTCAGCGTGAACAAGGTCGCGATCGCGGCATCGATGGCGTTGCCGCCGGCCGCGAGCATCTCCGCACCTGCGGCCGAGGCCAGCGGATGGTTGCTGACCACCATGCCGCGACTGCCCGATGCGGGCTGCTTCTGGCAAACGAAACTAGTCCGCGCGCGATGGCGCCAATGGTCCGTCACGATGCTCTCAACCTCTATTTCGAACCAGCCAGCGTACGCGGGTCATTTTCCATCTTTTCGATTTCGATTGGCCATTGTCGTGCAGCAGCTCGATATAGCCGGCAAATTCGGCGCCAATCTTTGCGCTTGACCCGACGTGAAGCCGCGTTGGCAACCACGTTGCAGACGTAAAAGCTTTCGATACCAAGCGTCCCGAAAACAAAATCGTTCACCGCCGCGATCGTTCGGTCATCAGCCCTCTGTTCCAGTAGGACTCTGCAAGCCAAAATCCGCGATTGCCCTTCGGCCCGTCTGGCCTTGAGACAAAACGAATATTTCCGATCGCCGGCGCGTCCGAAACCGCCAGCGGCCTCAAGATCAGTCGCTGAGTTTGAATGGTCGTAGTGTCCATCGCCTTTTCATCCCTGCGTCATGCCCGGCGCGCCCACAACCTAGCTGCATTGGTCCCCGCCGCGATTTATTTCTGGCATTTCGGGCACCAGAAGGTCGAGCGGCCGTTTTGCGTAAAGCGCCGCACGATGCCGTTACAGCCGGCAGTCTGGCATTTTTCGCCCTCACGGTCGTAGACCTGGAATGAATGCTGGAAATAGCCGAGCTCGCCATCGGTCTGGCGATGATCGCGCAGCGATGAGCCGCCGGCCTTGATGGCCTGGTTCAAGACCGCGTGAATGGCCGTCACCAGGCGGCGGGCGTGATCGGTCGGCTCGCCCTTTTTTGTCGCGAGCGTTGCGGCCAACCGTCGCGGCGACAGATGGGCACGAAAAAGTGCCTCGCAGACATAGATGTTGCCGAGACCTGCGACCACGCGCTGGTCGAGCAACGCCGCCTTCAGACTGGTTTTCTTGTTGGCGCAGGATCCCGCCAGCATGCTCGCGTCGAATTCATTGCCGAGCGGTTCGGGGCCGAGGCCCTTCAGGAGCGGCTCATCCTCGAGCGCCTTGCGGGCGATGATTTTCATGTAACCAAAACGCCGCGGATCGTTGAAGATCACCGCGGCGCCCGATGACATGTGAAACACCACATGGTCATGCGCGCGATCCTCATTGCGCGGATGATAAAATTTGCCCGGCGCGTTCCGTTCATCTTCCTTGATGACGCGGAACGAGCCCGACATGCCCAGATGCATCAACAGCACGTCGCCCGAGCCGAGGTCGGCCATCAAATATTTGGCACGGCGGCCCAGCCCGGTCACGGTCTGGCCCGTGAGCCGCGCCACAAAATCCTTCTGGAAGGCGAACCGCAGGTCTTTGCGCCTGGCCTCCGCCTTCACGATTTGCGACCCCTCCATGACAGGCTGCAGGCCACGGCGGACGGTTTCGACTTCAGGTAATTCGGGCATGGATCGGCGTTCACCTTGAGCAACTGACGTGATAGCGACATTGCGCCGGGCGCGCTATGGTCCGCCGCAATCGAGTGTGAGGGCGTTAGGTGATGGATCGGCCGGGTCAGACCACGCATTTTGGCTTCAGGGACGTGCCCGTCGGCGACAAGCAGGGGCTGGTCAACGACGTGTTCCACAGCGTGGCGCGGCGTTACGATCTGATGAACGACCTGATGTCGGTGGGCCTGCATCGGCTCTGGAAGGACATCATGATCAACGCGCTCAATCCGCCGCGCGGCGATGCGCCCTTTGCGCTGCTCGATGTCGCCGGCGGTACCGGCGACATTGCGTTCCGCGCCGCCAAGGTCGCAGGGTCGGGTTTTCACGCCACCGTCTGCGACATCAATTCCGACATGCTTGCCGTCGGCCGCCAGCGCGCGATCGCGCGGCATCTCGACGATCGCGTGGCGTTCGTCGAAGGCAATGCCGAAGCGCTGGCCTTCCCCGACCGTCATTTCGACGCCTACACCATCGCGTTTGGTATCCGCAACGTGCCGCGGATCGATCTGGCGCTTGGCGAAGCGTTTCGGGTGCTGCGGCCCGGCAGCAGATTTTTGTGCCTTGAATTCTCCACCGTCGACGTGCCCGGGCTGGATCGGCTCTACGATCTATTTTCGTTCAAGGTGATACCGCCGCTAGGCCGCGCGGTCGCGGGCGATGCGCAATCCTATCAATATCTCGTGGAATCGATCCGCAAGTTTCCGAGGCCCAATGCGTTTGCCGAGATGATCCGCACTGCCGGGTTTTCTCGCGTCAGCTGGCAAAGCCTCTCCGGCGGCATCGTGGCGCTGCATTCAGGCTGGCGTTTGTGATTTCAGCCATTACCCACATCGCGCGGCTCGCCCGCGCCGGTTTTGTGTTTGCGCGCGAGGGCGTGTTCGGCGTGGTCGATCCGTCGCTGGTGCCGCCGCCCGGACAATTGGCGCTGAAGCTGGCGCGCATCGTCGAGCGCCCCGGCGCCAAATCCGGCCCGCGGCTGTCGCGCGCGCTCACCAGGCTAGGCCCGGCCTATCTGAAGCTCGGGCAGTTTCTGGCGACAAGGCCCGACGTGGTCGGCGTCATGATGGCGCGCGATCTGGAAAGCCTGCAGGACCGGCTGCCGCCGTTTGCGCAAGCCGAAGCCGAAGCCGTCATCGCGCAATCGCTGGAACGCCCGCTGGCGCAGGCGTTTGCGAGCTTTGGGCCGGCGGTCGCCGCCGCCTCGATAGCACAGGTGCATCGCGGCGAGACCGAGCGCGACGGTGTGCGCACGCCGGTGGCAGTGAAGATATTGAGGCCGAATGTCGCCTCGCGCTTCCGCCGCGATCTCGCCGATTTCTTTTTTGTCGCGCACCAGGCCGAAATCTACTCGGCGGAAGCCCGCCGGCTGCGGCTGATCGAGGTCATCAATACGATGTCGCGCTCGGTCGCGATGGAGATGGATCTGCGGCTGGAGGCCGCGGCGCTCTCGGAGATGGCGGAGAACACCCGCAACGATCCGGATTTCCGCGTGCCGACCGTCGATTGGGACCGTACCACGCACAACGTGCTGACGATGGAATGGATCGACGGCATTGCGCTCAGCGACCATGCAAGGCTGGAGCAATCGCAGGTCGATTTGCGCGAGCTCGGGCGCAAGGTGATCCAGAGTTTTCTGCGCCATGCGCTGCGGGACGGCTTCTTTCATGCCGACATGCACCCCGGCAATCTGTTTCTTGACGATGCCGGCCGGCTGGTCGCGGTCGATTTCGGCATCATGGGCCGGCTCGGCCTGAAGGAGCGGCGTTTCCTCGCCGAAATTCTCCTAGGTTTTATCACGCGGGATTATCGCCGCGTCGCCGAAGTGCATTTCGAGGCCGGTTATGTGCCGGCACATCACTCGGTGGAGAATTTCGCACAAGCGATTCGTGCCATCGGCGAGCCGATCCACAACCGCACCGCCGAAGAAATTTCGATGGCGAAGTTGTTGACGCTGTTGCTCGAGGTCACCGGCCTGTTCGATATGCGCACCCGGCCCGAATTGATCCTGTTGCAAAAGACCATGGTGGTGGTCGAAGGCGTCGCACGCGGTTTCGATCCCAAACTCGACATCTGGAAAGTCGCCGATCCCGTGGTGCGGGAATGGATCGAGCGCAATCTCGGCCCCATCGGGCGCATTCAGGGCGCGATGGCCGGCGCCGGCGACCTCGGCCGGGTGCTGGCGGGGTTGCCGGCGATCGCGGCACGGGCGGTGGTAGTATTGGAGCAACTGGAGACCATGACCCGAGAGGGGCTGACACTGTCGGCGGAGACCATCGCGGCGATGGCGCGGACCGAGGGCCGCAAGAGCCGCTGGCGCACCATCGCGCTGTGGATCATCGCCGCGACGTTCATCGGGATTCTGGTGGCCATCAAACAGATGTGATTGCAATGCAATCAATATATGATAGCATTGCTGTCAGTAGTGGTTGGAGACGATCATGGCCAGTCTGACCATCCGAAAACTCGATGAGGGCGTCAAAGCCTATCTGCGGCTGCGCTCGGCCAAGAACGGCCGCTCCGTGGAAGAAGAAGTCCGGGTGATCCTGCGGGAGATGATCGAGGGCCGCCCCTATTTCGCCGAAGCGCATCAGCAAGCCGTTCCACAGCCTGCAGACGCTCATGCGCGCCATATCAGGCACGCCCCTGCAACCGATCAGACGCGCGTCACCCTGATCATCTGCGGCGGCATCGCCGCTTACAAGGCACTGGATCTGATCCGGCGGCTCAAGGAGCGGAACATTGACGTCCGCTGCGTGCTGACAAAAGCTGCGCAGCAATTCGTCACGCCGCTTTCGGCAAGCGCGCTGTCGCACGAGCGCGTCTATACTGACTTGTTCGATCCGGCGAGCGAGTTCGATGCCGGCCATATTCGTCTGGCGCATGACTGCGATCTGATCGTGGTGGCGCCGGCGACCGCTGATTTGATGGCGAAGATGGCGCAAGGTCATGCCGACGATCTCGCCAGCGCCATCCTGCTGGCGGCGAACCGGCCGGAACAATGCCGCGACCCGCCGCAATGTCGCGCAGCTTGAGCGCGATGGCGTCGCCATGGTCGGCCCCAATGCCGGCGAAATGGCCGAAGCCGGCGAGGCCGGTGTCGGCCGGATGGCGGAGCCCACCGAAATCGCCGCCGCCGCCGAGCGCTTTCTGCGCCCCTCCCAGCCCCGTCCGCTCGCCGGCAAACACATCCTCATCACCGCAGGACCGACGCACGAGCCGATCGACCCGGTGCGCTACATCGCCAATCGCTCGTCCGGCAAACAGGGCTTTGCCATTGCCGCCGCAGCACAAGCCGCCGGTGCCGACGTCACGCTGATCTCGGGTCCGGTCGATCTCGACGATCCCAGAGGCATAACGGTGAGGCATGTGGAATCCGCGCGCGAGATGCTGCACCGGGTAGAAGCAGCACTTCCGGTGGATATCGCGATCTTCGCCGCCGCCGTCGCCGACTGGCGCGTCGCCAACGAGGGCGAGCAGAAGCTGAAAAAGACTTCCGCCGGCATGCCACAGCTCGAGCTCGTCGAAAATCCCGACATCCTCGCCACCATTTCAAAATTGGCGGAAAAACGTCCCTCCCTGGTGATCGGCTTTGCCGCCGAAACCGAACATCTGATCGACAACGCCAAGGCAAAGCTGGCGCGCAAGGGCTGCGACTGGATCGTGGCCAATGATGTCTCGCCGGCGACCGGGGTGATGGGCGGCGACCGCAACACGGTTCACCTGCTGACCCGCGAGGGTGCCGGCATCAATGTCGATTCCTGGCCGGTGATGACCAAGGAGCAGGTCGCAACCGCGCTGGTGGCGCAAATTGCCAAAACCTTCGAGAAAACCGCGTGAACTCAACCGTCAAAGTCGAAATCCGGCAATTACCGCATGGCGAAGGCCTGGCACTCCCCGCCTATCAGAGCGCGCACGCCGCCGGCCTCGATCTGCTCGCCGCGGTGCCCGAGGGTTCGCCGCTGATCCTTAACCCCGGCGCGCACGCGCTGGTGCCGACCGGGCTCTCCATCGCGTTGCCTCCGGGCTATGAGGCGCAGGTCCGTCCGCGCTCGGGGCTGGCCGCAAAACACGGCGTCACCGTGCTCAATTCGCCGGGCACGATCGACGCGGACTACCGCGGCGAGATCGGCGTGCTCCTGATCAACCACGGCACGGTGGCATTTTCGATCCAGCGCGGCGAGCGCATCGCGCAGATGGTGATCGCGCCTGTCGTTCAAGCGGAACTCGTACCCAGAAGCTCGCTTTCCGCCACCGACCGCGGCTCTGGCGGCTTCGGCTCGACCGGGCGCTAAATCCCCGTAAAGCAACGGATTCATTTTCGCGAAAATCGCGTCGATAAAGTTTAACACCGCAAATTTTGGCGAGGAGTTTAGCGTTCACGGTCTGGACTCTTACCGGCCGACTCCCGTTGGGGATATTGTCTTTCGATTCGCGAACGGGGAGCGCGATCGGCAAAAGTGGGTACCGGTTTTGCGTCCGATCGCGCTCTAAATTAATAAAAAGCGCGTGATCTTATCGCCAAGCCGCTCACACTTTGGCGGATCATGCGCGTCATCGCCGGGCGTAAAGTCGTGCGGTTTGGGGCAAACCATGTCGGGCGTGATCGCGTCGATGCGTCGGACCCTGCTGTCGTGCACATCACTGGCACGTAACGGCCTGATCAGTCTTGGCGCTACCCTGGTTTCGATCGCGCCGGCTTGCGCCGGCGATCTGTCGCTCATGGATGCGATTCCGGTGCATCTGGATTTGAACCGCCAGGAATTCGCGGTGCTGACCACTGCATTGGCGCTGCTCGGCTTTTCGGTGATGGCGGCGATCCTGTTGATGCGCACGCGGCTGCGCGCGGCGCGAAGCGAGGCGCGGCTGCGCGCCAATATCGCGAATCTGCAAGCCCAGGCCGATCGTTTCCGCGCATTGCTGTTTGCGGAACCCCAGATCCTGATCGCGTGGCCGGCCGGCGACAATCGCCCGCAAATCTCCGGCGATATTGCGCTCGTGATGCCGCAGGAAGCCCAGCAATATTCCCCGCAACGCGTCCTCGCCTTCGGAACCTGGCTGCCGCCGGAGCCGGCTCTGCAGATGGATCATGCCGTCGATGCGCTGCGCGAGCACGGCGAGGGTTTTTTGCTCAATCTCACGACATCGAACGGGCGCGTCGTCGAGGCCTTGGGCCGTGCCATCGGCGGCCAGGCCATTGTGCGGATTCGCGACCTCGGCGGCTTGCGCCGGGAATTGGCGGAATCCAACCTCCGCTACAAGACCCTGTTGGAGGAAACAGAGCTGCTGCGTGACTTCGCGGCAGCCGCGCCCTGGCCGATCTGGGCCAAAAGCGCGCAGGGCGACCTCCGCTACGCCAACACCGCCTATGCGAAAGCGACCGAAGCCAACGGTATCGCTGACGCGATCCACCGCAACCTCGAGCTGCTCGAAAGCGACCAGCGCGACGATCTGAGCCGGGCGCTGAACGATAATTCGGCCTTCACCGCGCGGCTGCCGATCGTGGTCGGCGGCGAGCGGCGCGTCTACGACGTGCATGCGCTGAAACTCGGCAGCGGCAGCGCCGGGATTGCGATCGACGCCAGCGAAGCCACGACGCTGCGCGAGCAATTGGTGCGGATGGCGGAGGCGCATCGCCGCACGCTCGATCAGTTGTCCTCAGGCGTTGCCGTATTCGACGGCCAGCGGCGGCTTGCCTTCTACAACGATTCGTATCGCCGATTGTGGGACCTCGACCGCGCCTTTCTCGACAGCAACCCCGACGATTCCAGCGTGCTCGATCGCCTGCGCGCCGCGCGCAAACTCCCGGAGCAGCCGGATTTCCGGGCCTGGAAGGCCAAACTGCATGAGGCCTATCGCGCGGTCGAGCCCGAGAAAGACAGCTGGTATCTGCCCGACGGCCGCGCCTTGAGCGTCGTCACCACGCCAAATCCGGAAGGCGGCGTCACCTATCTGTTCGACGACGTCACCGAAAGCCTCGATCTCGCCCGCCGCTTCGACGGCCTGATCCGGGTGCAGCGCGAGACGCTCGACAATCTCACCGAGGCGGTCGCGGTGTTCGGCAGCAACGGCCGCGCGCAATTGTTCAATCCGGCATTTGCCAAAATGTGGAAGCTGTCGACTGAGGCGCTGCGCGAGCAGCCGCATATCGAGACAGTAGAGGCCTGGTGCAAGCCGCTGTTCGATGACGCCAATATCTGGCGGACGATCCGCGAAGCCATCACGAGGATAGAAAACCGGGTCGAGGTGCCGCTGAAGCTTGAGCGCCGGGACGGCAGCGTGCTCGACTGCATGACCATGCCGCTGCCCGACGGCGCCACCATGCTGACCTTCCAGGATATCACCGATACCGAGAACGTCGAGCGGGCACTGCGCGAGCGCAACGAGGCGCTGGAGACCGCCGACCAGATGAAGGTCGATTTCGTCCACCACGTGTCCTACGAATTGCGCTCGCCGCTCACCACCATCATCGGTTTCGCGCATTTCCTGTCCGACCCCGTCACCGGCCCCCTGATGCCGAAACAGGCCGAATATCTCGGCTACATCACGGCCTCCACCAACGCGCTGCTCGCCATCATCAACAACATCCTCGATCTCGCCACCATCGACGCCGGCGCGATGTCGCTCAATCTCGGCTCGATCGATATCCGCAAGACCATCGAGGCCGCGGCCGAAGGTATCCAGGACCGGCTCGCCACCGACCGCATCCAGCTCAAGGTCGACGTCGATCCCAATATCGGCAGTTTTGTCGGTGACGAACGCCGCGTGGTGCAGGTATTGTATAATCTGTTGGCGAATGCTGTCGGATTTTCGCCTCAGGATGGGACCATCGCATTGAGCGCCAAGCGGACCGAGCACAGCGTTATTTTCACCGTGACCGATTCCGGCCCGGGCATTCCGCCCGACGTCAAGGACAAGGTGTTCGACTGGTTCGAAAGTCATTCCCACGGCTCGCGGCATCGCGGCGCCGGCCTTGGCCTGTCGCTGGTGCGCTCCTTTGTCGAATTGCACGGCGGCAAGGTGCGCGTCGATTCCATCGTCGGCAAGGGCACGACCGTCACCTGCGACTTTCCGATCGATCAGGCCGCCCATCGCAACGCCGCGGAATGACCCCTCCCACGACATTTTCGCTGGCGCTATCGAACGAGACCGCAACCGCGCATTTAATGGCCGATCTCGCGCTTCTGATCGGCCCCGGTGATGTCATCACACTTTCAGGCGACCTCGGCGCCGGCAAGACGGCCGCCGCGCGCGCCCTGATCCGTTATCTCGCCGCCGACGACGCCATCGAGGTTCCAAGCCCGACGTTTACGCTCGTGCAAGCCTACGACCTGCCGCCGTTTCAACTGCTGCATGCGGATCTTTACCGCATCAATGACGCGAGCGAACTGGAGGAGATCGGGCTGTCGCCGCTGCCTGAGGGGACCGTGGCGCTAATCGAATGGCCGGAGCGGGCGCCGGCGGCCTTGCCCTCTGACCGCATCGATATCGCGCTGAGCCATCGTCCGGCGCTGGGCTCGACCGCGCGGGCCGCGGAGATCACAGGCTACGGCAAGGCGGCGGCACAGGTCGCGCGGCTGAAGGCGCTGCGGCAATTTCTCGACGGCGCGGGTTATGCCGAGGCAAAACGCCTGCGGATGCCCGGCGATGCGTCGATACGTTCCTATGCGCGGCTCAACCGCGACGACGGCGTCGTGATCCTGATGAACTTTCCGCGGCGCCCGGATGCACCTGCGATCTATGACGGCAAATCCTATGGCGCCGCGGTGCATCTGGCCGAAGACGTCAAGCCGTTTGTCGCCATCGACAATGGCCTGCGCGGCCGCGGCTTGTCGGCGCCGGCGATCCATCACGGCGACCTCGACGCCGGGTTCCTGATCACCGAGGATTTCGGCAGCGCGGCCTTTGTCGACGGCGATCCACCGGCGCCGATCGCCGAGCGTTACGAGGCGGCAGCCGACGTCTTGGCGGCGCTGCATCGCCACGCAGATCGACTACGCGATTCCGACCTTCGACACTGACGCATTACTGGTCGAGATCGGCCTGATGCTCGAATGGTATCTGCCCGACCGCGGGATCGATCCGACCAACAATTTGCGCGCCGAATTCGTCATGATGTGGCGCGATCTCCTGGCTAAGCCGGCTGCCGCCGCGAAAACCTGGGTACTGCGGGATTTTCATTCGCCCAATTTAATCTGGCTTGGCGGGCGATCGGACGTTGCACGGGTTGGCATCATCGATTTCCAGGACGCGGTGCTCGGCCCCGCCGCCTATGATCTGGTGTCGCTGTTGCAGGATGCGCGCATCGACGTACCCGAAGCGCTCGAGCTCGCGCTGCTGACGCGCTACATCAAGGCGCGGCGGGCGAACGACGACAATTTCGATCCGGCCGAGTTCGCCGAGCTCTATGCGATCATGTCGGCGCAGCGCAACACGAAGCTGCTCGGCACCTTTGCGCGGCTCAACCGGCGCGACGGCAAGCCGCAATATCTGAGTCATCAGCCCCGGATCTGGACCTATCTCAACCGCACGCTGGCGCACCCGCTGCTGTCGCGCGTGCGCGAATGGTATGCCGCCAACGTACCCCCGCCGGTCCGGTAATTTACCGGTTATTAGTCAACATCGCTCTAATCTGCGGAAGACCCTGCGTACGGGGGCAAGGCGCGGCTCATTTGAAGCTGGAGCGAAAACCATGGTGGCGGAGCGACGCAAGGGCGAACGCGTCACATTCGAGCGCGGGATCGGCGCGCATATGATGGGCATCGACGGCACCTGGCGGCGTGAATGCACGATGGAAGACGTCTCGGAGACCGGCGCAAAACTCACCGTCGAAGGCTCGGTCGAGGGGCTGCATCTGAAGGAATTCTTCCTGCTGCTGTCGTCCACGGGACTAGCGTACCGTCGCTGTGAATTGGCCTGGGTCAATGGCGATCAGATCGGCGTCAATTTCCTCAAAACCGGCGACAAGAAGAAAAAGGCGACGCGGCGCAGTACGGCGGAAGCCTGATTGTCGCACCATTGCCGCCGTCGTGCGGTCGTCACATCGGCCGGTTATGGCGTCAAGGTCAATGCGCCGCACGAATCACCGTGATATGTTCGGCAGCCAACGCACCGGTTCGAGAAATCCTTAAAGATGTCCGTCAAACCTACAAAAGCCATGGTCCTTGCCGCTGGGCTCGGCGTGCGCATGCGCCCTCTGACCGACCGCCTGCCAAAGCCGCTGGTGTCGGTCGCGGGCCGCCCGCTGCTCGATCACGTGCTCGACAAGCTCGGCGACGCCGCCGTCAGCGAAGCCGTCGTCAATGTGCACTATCTGCCCGACCAGATCATCGACCATGTCGCAGATCGGGCGCGGCCCCGCGTGATCATCTCCGACGAGCGTGACCACGTGCTCGGCACCGGGGGCGGCGTCGTCAAGGCGCTAGCGCTGCTCGGACAAGCCCCGTTCTTTCTCGTCAATGCCGACACGATGTGGATTGACGGCGTGCGGCCCAATTTGGCGCGGCTCGCCGAGACATTTGATCCCGCGCGCATGGACATCTTGTTGTTGATGGCGCCGACGACGAGCAGCATCGGCTATGGCGGCCGCGGCGACTACGCCATGCTGCCCGACGGCGCGCTGCGCAAGCGCCGGGAACACCAGGTCGTGCCATTCGTCTATGCGGGTGCTGCGATCATGTCACCGTCTTTGTTTGCGGACGCGCCGGCGGGCGACTTTTCCCTGACAAAAATGTTTGATCGCGCCAACGAGCAGGAACGATTGTTCGGCCTGCGGCTCGACGGCGTCTGGATGCATGTCGGAACCCCCGACGCGGTGCAGGCGGCGGAAGAGGCGTTTCTGGAAAGCGTGGCCTGACCTGTCGTCCCTGCGAAAGCAGGGACCCATACGCCGCGGCTGCGCTTTTGGCACGGTGGCAAACGGCTTTCTAAAACAACGGGCGCCTGTGGTTATGGGTCCCCGCCTTCGCGGGGACGACAACCGATTGTTGGGATGAACCAGCCTCCAACCAATTAAAAATCGCGCCCAAAAACTGCCCATGCCATGATGCTTCCTGATCCTCGAATCAGGAAACCCATGCGCGTTTTCAGCGTTCCCGTCTCAGTACCCTTCCTGCGCACGGTCATTGCCGCGCTGGTGGACGGCCGGCTGGTCGAGGGTTTTGCGGCGCGCGCGCATCCAGCAAGCCTGGCGCAAGCGACGCTCTTTTTGCCGACCCGGCGCGCCGGACGGATGGCGCGGGAAATCTTTCTCGACGAGTTGAGAGGCGATGCAGTGGTGCTGCCGCGCATTGTCGCGCTTGGCGACATCGATGAAGACGAGTTGGCCTTTTCCGAGGAGACCGAGCAATTTGGCGGCGTGGCGCCGTTGGAGATTCCGCCAAAACTTGCCGAGCTTGAGCGCAGGCTCACGCTCGCAAAACTGGTCGCGGCCTGGGCCAAGAGTCCCGTATCGGCACCGCTTGTGGTCGGCGGGCCCGCCTCGACGCTCGCGCTGGCGACCGATCTGGCGCGGCTGATGGACGACATGGTGACGCGCGGCGTCGGCTGGGAGGCGCTCGACGGCCTGGTGCCGGATCAGCTCGATAAATACTGGCAGCACTCGCTCGAATTTTTGGGGATCGCGCGTCAGGCATGGCCGGCTCATCTTGAGGAAATCGGCAAGATAGAGCCAGCGGCGCGGCGCGACCGGTTGATCGAGGCCGAGGCCAAGCGGCTGACCGCGCACCAGGACGGACCGGTGATCGCGGCAGGCTCGACCGGCTCGATGCCAGCAACGGCAAAATTCCTCCATGCCGTCAGCGCGCTCCCGAACGGCGCGGTGGTGCTGCCGGGGCTCGATACAGACCTCGACGACGAAGCGTGGCAACTGATTGGCGGCGTCAAGGGCGCGCAGGGAAAATTCACCACGCCACCGGCGTCGAACCATCCGCAATTCGCGATGCACGCGCTGCTGCGTCGACTTGGCATCATGCGCGACGACGTCGAGATCTTGGAAAAGCCCTCAGCCCACGGACGCGATGTGCTGGCGTCCGAAGCAATGCGGCCGTCCAACGCTTCCGCGCAATGGCATCGGCGGCTGAGCGAGCCTGACATCGTTGAAAAGATTTCGCGCGGCATGACCAATCTCGCCGTGATCGAAGCGGCCAATCCCGAGATGGAGGCGCTTTCGATCGCGGTCGCAATGCGCGAGGCGCGCCACCTGGACAAATCGGCGGCGTTAGTAACGCCGGATCGTGCGCTGGCGCGGCGCGTAATCGCGGCGCTGGGGCGCTGGAATCTCGCATACGACGATTCCGGCGGCGACGCGCTGATGGAGACGGCTGCCGGAATTTTCGCACGCCTCACGGCCGAGTCGGCGGCAAAGCAGCTCGAGCCGCCGACGCTGCTGGCACTGTTAAAACATCCGCTGTGCCGGTTGGGCGGCGCGCCAGGCGCCTTCAAGGCAGCCTTTGAGGCCCTCGAACTGGCGCTGTTGCGGGGCACGCGGCCACAGGCGGGAAGCGGCGGGCTGGCGCGCGATTTTGCGCGGTTTTGTGAGGAGCTCGCCAAGCTCAATCGCGGCGAGACATCCTCGGTGCACCGCGCCGAGCCAAGGACCAGGCTGCGAGAGCGTGAGCTCGATCAAGCACATCAATTGATCAAGGCCTTGCAGGCCGCGCTTGCACCGCTTGAAAATCTCTCCTCCTCCAAGCCGTACGATTTTGCAGAGCTGGCAAAATGTCATCGCGATGTGCTGACGGTGCTATCGCGCGATGAGCATGGCGTCGCGATCATCTTCGATGGCCCGCAGGGATCATCGCTTGCGGCCGCCTTTGACGATCTGCTCGGCGACACGGCGCAGAGCGGCCTGATGGTGCAGCTCGGCGATTATCCGGAAGTGTTCCAGACCGCATTCGCCGACCGCACGGTGCGGCGGCCGGAGGCGGCAAACGTTCATCTGAAGATTTATGGCCCGCTGGAAGCGCGGCTGACGCAATCCGACCGCGTCATCGTCGGTGGGCTGGTCGAGGGCGTATGGCCGCCGCAGCCGCGAACCGATCCGTGGCTGAGCCGGCCGATGCGGCACGAGCTTGGCCTCGATCTGCCGGAGCGGCGCATCGGCCTGTCGGCGCATGATTTTGCGCAGTTGCTCGGCGCCGACGAAATCATCCTTAGCCACGCCGCGAAGGTCGGCGGCGCGCCCGCGGTGGCCTCGCGCTTCCTGCACCGGCTGAAGGCGGTCGCGGGCGAAGCGCGATGGAACGCCGCCAGGCAAGCGGGCGAAAAATATATTCGCTTCGCTGAGGAACTGGACCGGCCCGACAATATCCAGCCGATCCCGCAGCCGGCACCAAAACCGCCGCGCGCGACGAGGCCACTAAACCTGTCGGTGACCGCGATCGAGGACTGGCTACGCGATCCCTATACGATCTACGCCAAATATATTTTGCGCCTGGCGCCGCTCGATCCCGTCGACATGCCGCTATCGGCCGCCGATCGCGGTTCGGCGATCCATGATGCGCTCGGCGAATTTACCCAAACACATGCAACAGCCCTTCCTGACAATCCAGCGTTGGTACTGCGGGGCATCGGCGAGAAATATTTCGCGCCGCTGATGGAACGCCCCGAGGCGCGGGCCTTGTGGTGGCCGCGCTTTCAGCGCATCGCCAGATGGTTTGCGGATTGGGAAGTCGTGCGGCGCGGCAATGTCGCCGAAATCGGCGCCGAAATCCGCGGCGAGATTCCAATTCGCCTCGACAATGAGCGCACGTTTGTCCTCTCGGCACGCGCCGACCGGATCGAGCGCCGCCATGACGGCACCTTTGCGATCCTCGACTACAAGACCGGACAGCCGCCGACCGGCAAGCAGGTGCGGATGGGACTTTCGCCGCAGCTCACGCTGGAGGCGGCGATTTTAAGGGAAGGCGGATTTGAAAGTATTCCGGCGGGCGTTTCAGTGAGCGAACTCGTCTATGTCAGGCTTTCCGGCAACAATCCGCCGGGCGAGCAGAAGACGCTCGAGTTGAAGATCAGGCCGAGCGATCAGCCCCAGCCTCCCGATGACGCCGCTGACTATGCGCGACAACAGCTGGAAAAACTGATCCGCGAGTTCGAGAACGAGGACCAGCCCTATACCTCACTCAATCTGTCGATGTGGTCGAACCGCTATGGCAGCTACGACGACCTCGCCCGCATCAAGGAATGGTCCGCGGCCGGCGGATTGGGAATAGAAGAATGGTAGCCACGCCGCGCCCGATCCCCGCTGCCGTCCGCGCTACCCAAGCCCGCGCCTCTGATCCGGCTTCGTCGGCATTCGTCTCGGCCAACGCCGGTTCAGGCAAAACCCATGTGCTGGTGCAGCGCGTGATCCGCCTGCTGCTCGCTAACGTGCCGCCCGAAAAAATCCTCTGCATCACTTTTACAAAGGCCGCCGCCGCCAATATGGCGGAGCGGGTGTTTTCGACGCTCGGTCATTGGGTCACGCTTGATGACAACGCGCTCGATGCCGCGATCCGCGAAGCCGGAATTCCGCATCCCGACCGGAAACTGCGCCTGCGCGCCCGCGAACTGTTCGCCTGCGCGCTGGAAACGCCGGGTGGACTGAAGGTGCAAACGATCCACGCGCTGTGCACAAGGCTGCTGCAGCAATTTCCGTTCGAGGCCAACGTGCCGGCGCGTTTTGCCGTGCTCGACGAGCGCGACCAGAATGAGATGATGGAGCGCGCCAATCTTGGGGTGTTGCTCGAGGCGTCCCGAGATCCGGACAGCGTTAGGGGGCGCGCGCTCACGACCGCGATGGCCTGCGCTGCCGACGTCACTTTCAAGGATGTGGTGCGGGAGGCTTGTCTGAGCCGCGACCACTTCATGGCCTGGACCGATGCCGCCGGCAGCATCGACGCCGCCGTCGCGCAGGTGTCCGCCGAGCTTGGTGTCGATCCCGGTGATACCATAGAGGACGTCGAGCGAGAGATTGTTGACGGGCCCTATCTTCGGCGACCGGGATGGGAAGATATCGCCGCCGCGCTCGAAGGTGGCGGCAAATCCGATTTCGACCAGGCCGCTAGATTCCGCGCGGCGCTGGTGTCTTCCGGCAGCACGCAAGTTGACGAATATCTCGGCGTGTTCCTGACCGACGAGCGTAGCCCCCGCAAATCGGTGGTAACCAAAAAATTCTCGGAAAGTAACCCGGCGATCGGACGCCTGTTCGAAGCTGAAATTGTTCGCATCGCGCCCCTGATCGAGCGGCGCCGGGCGGTGACGATTCGTGACCGCACGCAGGCGCTGTTGCACATCGCGACCGCAGCAGCCGCAAATTACCGTCGCGAGAAGCAGGAACGCGGCCTGCTCGACTATGACGATCTGATCGACAAGACGCTTTCGATGCTGGATCGCGTCTCCTCGGGTTGGGTGCATTACAAGCTCGATCGCGGTGTCGATCATGTCTTGATCGACGAGGCGCAGGATACCAGCCCCCGGCAATGGGACATCGTCGCGCATATCATTTCCGAATTCACTTCCGGCGAAGGCGCGCGCGACGGCGTCGTGCGCACGATTTTTGCGGTCGGTGACGAGAAGCAGTCGATCTTTTCGTTTCAGGGCGCCGCCCCTCATGAGTTCGATAGCCGCCGGCGGGCGCTGGATAATAAATTCCGGGATGCCGGGCTGAAATTCGATCCAATATCCTTCACCTATTCGTTCCGTTCGGGCGCAGCGATCCTCCAATCCGTCGATCATGTGTTTCGCGACGAAGCGATTTATCGCAGTATCCACGCGGCAAATGCGTATCCCGTCCATGAGACGTTGGCGGACGCCGGGCCGAGCCTGATCGAGCTTTGGGAATTGCAGCTGCCTGACAAGAGGGACGATCTCGAAGGTTGGCGCGCGCCGTTCGACGGGGTCTCGGCGACCAGCCCGGAGGTCAAACTCGCAAAGCGCATCCAGGCCGAGATCAGGCGGCTGGTCGAAAGCGGCACCATGACCGGCCACGCCGGCGATCGCCGCCCGCTTCGCTACGGCGACATGCTGGTCTTGGTGCGGCGGCGCGGCAACGCTTTCGACGCGGTGATCCAGTCCTTGAAACACGCCGGCATTCCCGTCGCCGGCGCCGACCGGCTGAAATTGACCGAGCATATCGCGATCATCGATCTGATGAATCTCACCGATGCGCTGTTGTTGCCGCAGGACGATCTGGCGCTGGCGGTGGCGCTGAAAAGCCCGCTGTTCGGGCTTTCAGACGACGATCTGTTCACCCTTGCCTGGCAGCGCAAGGGATCGCTGCGCAGCGCCTTGCACGATCACGCCGCGACCCGCGGCAAATTCGCCGATGCGCTCAGTCGCCTTGAAAGATGCGAGCGCCGGTTTGCCACCGAAACGCCGTTTGCGTTCTATGCCTGGCTGCTCGGCGGCGACGGTGGCCGCGCGCGGATTCTGAAGCGGCTAGGGCATGAGGCCAATGACGCGCTTGACGAATTTCTCCAACTTGCGCTCAGTTATGAACGCAAGGCGCCGGCCTCGCCGCAGGGCTTTATGGCGTGGCTGCGCACGGCCGACCTAGAGGTCAAGCGCGACATGGAAATCTCGCGCGACGAAGTCCGCGTCATGACCGTGCATGGCGCCAAGGGGCTGGAGGCGTCGGTGGTGTTCCTGGTGGACACTACTTCTTCGCCCGCAGACACCCAACGGCCAAAACTCGTCCACCTGCCGAAAGGCGATACGGCGTCACACACGTCCGGAATCGTGGTCTGGGCGGGCAGGAAGGCCGACGATTCTGTGGCGGTCGCGGCCGCTCGCGCGGCCATGCTCGGCGAGATCGAGGACGAATACCGCCGCCTGCTTTATGTGGCGATGACGCGGGCTGCCGACCGTCTGGTTGTCGGCGGCTGCATGCCCGGCAACATGAACAGCGTGCGCAAATTCTCCTGGTACGATTTGATCGTCAAAGGCCTCGCCAATTCCGGATTGCAGATGCAGGAGATCGAGGCACAAGACGGCGTGATAAAGCGCTACGCGCGGCCCGAGGATGTCGCGGTTGCGACTGCCGCAGCCGCGACGCCAGTGACGGGCGCTGCGATCGAGTTGCCCTCATGGTTGCACACGGCCGCGCCAGCGGAATCGCCCGTCGACAGCGTGCTGCGCCCTTCCTATCCCGCCGAGGGCGAAAGTCGCAGCGTCAGGACTGGCGAATCCCTCCAGCTGCGCGTCCGCGCAGTGCAGCGCGGCACGCTGGTGCACCGATTGCTGCAATCCCTCCCCGATATCACAGCCGAGCGACGCCGCGACGCCGCGCTAAAATACCTCATCCGCAATGCCGACAGCTGGAGCGACGGCGAGCGCGAGGCACTGGCGGACGGTGTGCTGGCCCTGATCGGGGAGAAGCGCTTTGCCGCGGTATTTGGCCCCGGCAGCCGCGCCGAGGTTTCGATCGCGGGAAGGCTGGAGCGGCCGGGGCAATCCCCGGCGCTGGTTTCGGGGCAAATCGACCGGCTGGTGGTGAGCCAAAGCGAGGTCCTGATCGTCGACTTCAAGACCAACCACAACCCGCCAAAACTGCCTGCCGAGGCGCCCAATACCTATGTCCGGCAGCTTGCGCTCTACCGGGCGGTCTTGCGGAAGCTTTATCCCCAACGGCCGGTCCGGGCAGCATTACTTTGGACCGGAACCCCTGAATTGATGGAGATTTCTACTCCCGCGCTGGACGCGCAACTGGCAGCCATTATCCGGGGAGATGACAAAACTTGACCCGGCAACCTACCATTCATAGGTTGACTTCATGATCCCTGCGGCGATTCTTGAAAGCCGCATCTCTCCCAACCGAACGAGGTATTCCAATGGCCGTTGGCAAGGTTTCTGACGCCGATTTCGAGGCCGAAGTGCTCAAGGCGACCGGCCCGGTCGTGGTCGATTTCTGGGCGGAATGGTGCGGCCCCTGCCGCATGATTGCGCCCGCGCTCGATGAAATTTCGGGTGCGATGGGCGACAAGGTCAAGATCGTAAAGCTCAACGTCGACGAGAGCCCGAAGACGGCTTCGAAATACGGCGTGATGTCGATCCCGACCCTGATGATCTTCAAGGGCGGCGAGATGGCCTCGCGCCAGGTCGGCGCGGCGCCGAAGCAAAAGCTGCAGCAGTGGATCACGGCTGCGGTCTGATCGCTCTTTCGCGATGATTTTCTTCAAACGGCCGGCGAACAGCCGGCCGTTTTGTTTTGCGTCTACCTGATCCAGCCCGTCGCCAGCGCGGAGGCCAACTCGGCATGGCCGTTACGCCGCGCCAGAGCTGCCATCGCATCGTGATCGTAGGGCACGTGCCGGAAGGTCGCGCGCCGGACGCCGCCGTCGAGCTCGAGGATCGCATAGCGTGCGTCCGGCGTGCCGGCTTCCACGACATGCGGAAACGGATGAATATCACGATAGCCCGGCGAGCCGACGCTGCCGGGATTTATCACCATGCGCCCGTCGCCAAGCCGGACCGCACGCGCCAGGTGCGTGTGGCCGCAGAGAATCAGCGGCTGGATGATCCCTTCCGCCGCCTTCTCGATCGCCTCAAGAGAAGCCATCCGCACCGTGCCATCGGGCAAAACGGTCTCCAGCCAATAGACCTCGTCGTTGGCAGGCGTTGCGTGGCAGAGAAAGATTTTTTCGCGGAACACGCGTGTCGGCGGCACCGCGCGCAGCCAGTCGAGGTGACTTGCGTCAAGCTGCGCATGCGCCGGCCAGTCCCATGACCCCATCTTCTCCGGCGGCCGGTCGATCAGATAGCGGTCGTGATTGCCAAGTACATGGACGGCGTCGAGCCCCATCAACAGGTCCATGGCGCGCCGCGCGTCGAGCGGCCCGCTCGCCATGTCGCCGAGATTGACGATCTCATCGATGTTTTGCGCGCGGATGTCGGCGACAACCGCTTCCAACGCGAGATAGTTTCCGTGCACATCGGCAATCGCGGCAACCCGCATGATCTTATCCCGGCGGCGTGCCGTTGGCTGACAGCACGTGGCCTGCGAGATAGAGCGACCCCGTGATCAGAATGCGCGGTGGCACCTCGTAGGCCAGCCGCGTCAGCGAGCGCAGCGCCGCGTCGACGCTGCCTGCGCTTTCCACCCGCATGCCGAGCGCGCGCGTGGCGTCCGCCAGCCGATCCGGCGGCATCGCGTTGTCGCGGTCCGGGATCGGCACCGCGATGATGTGGCGCGTCAGCCCGGCGAAATTAGCGAGAAAGCCGCGCGCATCCTTGTTCCCCATCATGCCGACGATAACCACGAGCGGACGCGAGACGCGCTCCTCGAGGTCGCCCAAGGCCGCCGCGATCACGCGGCCGCCTTCGGCATTGTGGCCGCCATCGAGCCAGATCTCGCATCCCTGCGGCGCCTGCGCCACCAGCGCGCCCGACGCCAGACGCTGCATCCGCGCCGGCCATTCGGCGTTGACGATGCCGGCTTCGAACGCGGCCGGTTCGATCTTGAAGGTGCTCTGCGCCCGCAGCGTCGCAATCGCGAGGCCGGCATTGTCGAACTGGTGGCGGCCGAACAGTTTTGGCGCCGCCAGATCCATCAAGCCGCGATCGTCCTGATAGACCAGCCGGCCGCGCTCGACATTGACGTGCCAGTCCTCGCCGGCCGCGTGCATCGGCGCGTGCATGCGCCTGGCCTGTTGCCCGATCACGGCCAAGGCCTCGGGGGTTTGTTCGGCACAAATCACGGGTGCCCTGCGCTTGATGATGCCGGCCTTCTCGCCGGCGATCGTCATCAGCGTGTCGCCGAGAAATTCGGTGTGATCCATGCTCACTGGCGCGATCACAGTCGCAAGCGGCGCATCGATCACGTTGGTGGCGTCGAGCCGCCCGCCGAGACCGACCTCCAGCAGCACCACATCGGCCGGATGCTGCGCAAACAGCCAAAACGCCGCAGCGGTCTCGATTTCAAAGATGGTGATCGGCGCACCTGCATTGGCCTGCTCACAATGTTCCAGCGCGCCACGCAATTCGTCGTCATCGACGAGCGTGCCGCCGCCGACCTTGCCGAGCCGAAAACATTCGTTGATCCGCACCAGGGAGGGCGAGGTATAGACGTGGACGCGCAAACGAGCCGCCTGAAGGATCGCCCGCAGATACGCAATCGTCGAACCCTTGCCATTGGTGCCGGCGACGTGAATGACCGGCGGCAATCTGCGCTCGGGATGGTCGAGCCGTTCCAACAGCCGATGCATCCGCGCAAGATCGAGGTCGATGCGCTCGGGATGCAGCGTCGACAACCGCGCGATCAATTCATCGAGCGGCGGCGCTCGTCTGGCCGCGGGCGCGTTCACGCGTGGGGTGCTGCCGGTACGACGTCCGGGCTGGACACGATCTGGGCAGGCATCGTGACCTGTGGTGCCGGTTTTGAGACGGCTTCCAGCGCAGGCGATTTTGTCAGCAACCGGCAAAGCCGCGCCAATGTCGGGCGCAGATCGTGGCGGTGCACTACCATGTCGACCATGCCGTGGTCCTTCAGATATTCCGCGCGCTGAAAGCCCTCCGGCAGTTTTTCCCGAATCGTCTGTTCGATCACGCGTGCCCCGGCAAATCCAATGAGCGCACCGG